>Ga0207670_10001023_pt1 | contig 14793 bp, 11 predicted proteins | sample KBSS23HmetaG_FD_184339 | JGI IMG/M metagenome (GOLD analysis project Ga0207670, IMG submission 184339) | Switchgrass rhizosphere microbial communities from Kellogg Biological Station, Michigan, USA - KBS S2-3H metaG (SPAdes) (version 2) | ecosystem: Host-associated > Plants > Roots >... | reverse complement strand
GACGGTGCTCGAAGAGATGAAGCCGTTCGCGCTGCCGGTGATCGTCACCGAGAACGGGATCGCCGACGGCGCCGACGCGAACCGCGCGCGCTTCCTCGCCGAGCACGCGTACCAGATGGGGCTCGCGATGAAGAACGGCGTCGACGTGCGTGGCTACTTCACGTGGTCGCTCATGGACAACTTCGAGTGGGCCTCCGGTTTCTGCCCCAAGTTCGGGCTGTACAAGGTCGACCCGACGACCGGCGCGCGGACGGCGCGCGCGAGCGTGACGACCTATCGTTCCATCGCCCGCTCGAGCCGTATCGTGCCCGCCGACATCGCGACGCTCCCGCCCTACGCATCGTCCAGCTCGTTCTGCCCCTGATCTCTGGTAGATCTCAGGCGTGACGGAGCGTCCGAAGAAGCCGCCCGAGAGTGGGCATTCGGCCCCGCCGACGGTCGGGAGCCCGTCGTTGCCGTCGTCGCACTCGGACCTCAAGGCGTCGCAGCCGGAGATCAAGGCCTTGAGCCAGCCTCCGTCGCGGCCGTCGCGGCCGTCGCGACCGAGCTTCATCAGCTATCCCGAGGTCCACTGGGAGGAAGAGGAGACCGGCGTGAACACGCCGGCGCAGGGGCTCCCGGTCGCGCCGGCGCTGCAGATGAACGAGCGCGCGCTCCTCCTCCTTTTGACCGGGACGAACGCCGGACAGGTCTTCGCTATCGAGGACCGCGAGACGCTCATCGGCCGCGCGCGCGACGCGCAGGTGCGGGTCGAAGACGTCGGGATCAGCCGGCGCCACTCGCGGATCGTCCGCCGCGAGGACGGCCGCTTCTTCGTCGAGGACCTCCGCTCCACGAACGGCACGTTCGTGAACGGCGAGCGCGGCGATCGCATCGAGCTCCGGCCCGGCGATCGCATCCAGGTCGGGCCGAACGTCGTCCTTCGCTTCTCGCTCATCGACGAGACCGAGGAGTCGCTCGCGCGGCAGCTCTTCGAGGCGTCGACGCGCGACCCGCTCACGCGCGCGTACAACCGTCGCTACTTCGTGGAGCGCCTCCAGGCGGAGCTCGCGTTCGCGCAGCGCCATCGCGCGCGGCTGAGCGTCATCGCCTTCGACCTCGATCACTTCAAATCGATCAACGACACCTACGGCCACCCCTTCGGCGACGCGGTGCTCAAGGTCGTCTCCGCGCAGGTGCTCCGGTTGATCCGGACCGAGGACGTGTTCGCGCGCTTCGGCGGCGAGGAGTTCCTCGTCCTCGTGCGCGGGATCGAGCACGCCAACGTGGCGCTCGTCGCCGAGCGGATCCGCCGATCGATCGACCGCCTGCAGATCCCGTTCGACGGGCGCGACGTCCGCGTGTCGATCAGCGTCGGCGTCGCGTCGCTCTCCGAGTGCAGCGACGCCGGCGACGAGACCGAGGGCGGCGCCGAGCTCCTGAAGCTCGCCGACGAGCGCCTCTACAAGGCCAAGGCCGGCGGTCGAAACCGGGTGTGTGCGTCTTGACGCGTCGTGGGCCACGCTGCTACTGAATCGCCATTCACTTTCTCCCCGGAGGCGATCGATGGCCGTCGATGTGAAAAAGCTGTTCAACGAAGAGCTCCCTGCTCAGCTCGCGAAGAACGCCGAGGACGCCAAGACGATTGGCGCGAAGTACCAGATCAACGTGACGGGCGAGGGCGAGTGGAACATCGACGTCACGTCGACCGGCCCCGTCTGCAAGGCGGGGACGGACGCGGCGGACTGCACGATCACGCTGGCGGCCGAGGACTTCCAGAAGCTGATCGAGAACCCGCAGGCGAACGGGATGCAGCTCTTCTTCGCCGGCAAGCTGAAGGTCGCGGGCAACCAGATGCTCGCGATGAAGCTGCAGAAGCTCTTCGGCTACAAAGCCTGAGTTTTTCCCCCTTCCAATGCAACCGTTGAAGGGGGTGAAGGTCCTCGATTTGAGCCGGCTCCTGCCCGGCCCCTTCGCCTCCCTGGTGCTCGCTGATCTGGGCGCCCAAGTCGACAAGATCGAGGACACGGAGAGCGGCGATTACCTTCGCCACATGCCTCCGCAGGTCGGCGATCAATCGGGGATGTTCCTGGCGATCAACCGCAACAAGCGGAGCGCCTGCCTCGATCTCAAACGCCCCTCTGCCCGCGCCGCGCTGCTCGAGATCGTCGCCGGATACGACGTCCTCCTCGAGCAGTTCCGGCCGGGCGTCCTCGATCGCCTCGGCCTCTCGCACGCCACCCTGCGCGCCAGAAACCCGCGCCTCGTCGTCTGCGCCCTCACCGGATACGGACAGGACGGGCCGCTCGCGCTCCGCGCCGGGCACGACATCAACTACCTGGCGCGCGCGGGGGTCCTCGGATTCCAGGGGCCGACGGGCGGGCCGCCCGCCGTCCCGGGGTTCCAGCTCGCCGACATCAGCGGCGCGCTGTGGTGCGTCATCGCGATCCTCGCCGCGCTCGCCGAGCGCGCGAAGACGGGCGAAGGCCGCGTGCTCGACGTGGCGATGCTCGAGTCGTCGATGGGCTTCGCCGCGGCGAGCTTCGGCCTCATGGCGGGCGGCGTCGTGCCGCGCGCCGGCGACGAAGCGATCACCGGCGGGATCGCGCCGTACGGCACGTACGCGACCGCCGACGGGCGCGCCGTGACGCTGGGCGCGCTCGAGCCGAAGTTCTGGACGACGTTCTGCCGCGGCGTGGGCCTCGACGTCGAGATGAGCGCGCTCATGACCGGGCCGCACCAGGCGGCGCTGAAGGAGAAGGTCGCCGCGATCTTCGCGTCGAAGACGCTCGACGAGTGGCGCGCGTTCAGCGAGCAGCACGACTGCTGCCTCGAGCCGGTGCTGCTCCCGGGCGACCTCGCCGCCGATCCGCACCTCGCGGCGCGCGGCGTCTTCTTCGACCTACCGTCGCCGTGGGGGTCGCTCCTCCAGATGCGCCTCCCGGTGACGCCGCGCGACGCTGCGCACGCGCCGCCCCCCCGGCAGGGCGAGCACACCGACGCGATCCTCCGTGAAGGGGGCCTCACCGCCGAGCGGATCGCGAGCCTCCGCGCCGAGGGCGCCGCGCGCTGATCGCCGGTCGCCGCGATCGCGGCGATGCGTTCCGCTACGCGTGGTGCAGACCGTCGCGCGGCTCGCCGCCGACTCCGATGCCGGCGCGGACGCGCGCCGTGCTCCGCGCGCGAGGCATGCGTCTCGCAGTCGTTCCGCGCTTCCAGCCAGCTCGAAAAAGGAGCAGCGCGAGAAGGAGGCCGGCCATGGCAGCGGAAGAGAAGCGCCGCATCAGGTATGCGGTGATCGGGCTCGGGAACATCGCCCAGGTCGCGATGCTCCCAGCGTTCGAGCACGCGAAGGAGAACTCCGAGCTGGTCGCGCTGGTCTCGTCGGACCCCGAGAAGCTGCGGGAGCTCGGCCGGCGGTACGGCGTCGAGCACCTGGGCTCCTACGACGACCTCGAGCGGATCATCGAGGAGGCGCGGGTCGACGCGGTCTACATCGCGGTCCCGAACAGCCTCCACCGCACGATGACCGAGCGGGCCGCGCGCGCGTGCGCGCACGTCCTCTGTGAGAAGCCGATGGCGATGACCGAAGCGGACTGCCGCGCGATGATCGACGCTACGCGGCGTCACGGCGTGAAGCTGATGATCGCGTACCGGTTGCACTTCGAGCAGGCGAACCTCCACGCGGTCGAGCGCATCCGCGGCGGCGAGATCGGCGAACCGCGGATCTTCAGCTCCGTCTTCGGCCACCAGGTCCGCGAGGGCGACATCCGCACGCGGCGGGACATGGGCGGCGGCGCGCTCTTCGACATGGGGATCTACTGCATCAACGCCGCGCGTCACCTCTTCGATGACGAGCCGATCGAGGTCTACGCGCGCCAGATCGTCGGGACGGACGAGCGGTTCCGCGACGTCGACGAGATGACGAGCGCGCTCATGATCTTCCCGGGCGAGCGGATCGCGCAGATGACCGCCAGCCAGGGGGCATCCGACGTCTCGGAGCTCCGCGTCGTCGGCACCACCGGGCACATCCGGCTGGATCCCGCGTACGAATACGCGGGAGACCTCCACGCCTTCGTCACGACGCCGGGCGAAGGGGAGAAGAAGCACACCGTGTCGAAGCGCGATCAGTTCGCGCCCGAGCTCGTGCACTTCTCGCAGTGCATCCTCGACGGGACCGATCCGGTGCCGTCGGCGCTCGAGGGCCTCGCCGACGTGCGCATCATGGAAGCGATCGTCCGCGCCGCCCGCACCGGCGCGAAGGTGGAGCTCCCGCCGGCCCAGCCCCCCGCGCACCCGACCGGCGACCTCACGCAGAGCAAACCGCCGACGAAGAAGGTCGAGACGGTCAACGCCCCCTCGCCGAGCAAGTGAGCGCGCGCGCGCAAGCTCAGCGAAGATCGTACCGTTTCAATTTGTCGTAGAGCGTGCGGAGGCCGATCCCGAGCTTCGCCGCCGCGGCGCGGCGGTTCCCGCCGACCTCGCGGAGCGTGCTCTCGATCGTCTGCCGCTCGAGATCGGCGAGCGATCCGGAGCCGCCCGCCGATCCGCCCGAAGACCGCGGCGCCGCGTCGGCGGACTCGAGCCACAGGTGCTCGGTGCGGAGCACCGCGCCGTCGCCGAGGATCATCGCGCGCTCGAGCGCGTTCCTGAGCTCGCGGACGTTCCCCGGCCACGGCTCGCTCCGGAGGCGCTCCTTCATCGCGTCGTCGAGGCGCGGCGGATCGCGCCCGGCCGCGCGCGAGAGCTCGGCGACGAGCGCCTCCGAGAGCGGGACGATGTCCTCGCGCCGCTCGCGGAGCGGCGGTAGGCGGATCGGGAACACGGCGAGGCGGTGGTACAGGTCTTCGCGGAACGCGCCGTCGCGAACCATCGCGCGGAGGTCTCGGTGCGTCGCGGCGACCCACCGCACGTCGACCTCGACCACCTGCGATCCGCCGAGGCGCTCGAACTGCCGCTCCTCGAGGACGCGGAGCAGCTTCGCCTGGAGCGACGGCTTGAGCTCGCCCACCTCGTCGAGGAAGAACGTCCCCGTGTCGGCGAGCTCGATGCGACCGCGCCGCTGCGCGTGCGCGCCGGTGAACGCCCCCTTCTCGTGGCCGAAGAGCTCGCTCTCGAGGAGGCTCTCGGTGAGCACCGCGCAGTTGATCGCGACGAACGGCCGCGCCCCGCGCGGGCTCGTCTCGTGGAGGACGCGCGCAGCGACCTCTTTTCCGGTCCCGCTCTCTCCCTGGAGGAGCACCGTGGCGTTGCTCTTCGCCACCTTGGCGAGCGCCTGCACGACCGGGCGCATCGCCGGCGCGCCGAACGTCAGCGTCGATCGCGCGGGGGGTGCGCCGGCCGGCACGGCGAGCGCGACGCGGCGGCCGAGCGCGCCGTGGACGAGCGCGCGCACCGCGGCGGGGCCGGAGAGCGGCTTCTGGAGGTAGTCGAAGACGCCGAGCTTCATCGCCTCCACGGCGGTCGAGACGTCGCCGTGCGCGGTGAGGACGATCAGCTCGACGTCGGGCTGCTCGGTGCGGAGCGCGCGCACGACGGACATCCCGTCGACCCGCGGCATCCGCAGATCCGTGATCACGACGTCGAACGGCTCCTCGCGCGCCGCGCGGAGCGCCGCCTCGCCGTCCGCCGCCTGCGCGACGTCGTGCCCCTCGCGCTCGAGCGACTCGGCGATGAACGCGCGCACCCCCTCTTCGTCGTCGACGACGAGGATCCTCCCTGCTCGCTCGCTCTTCATGCGTCGCCCTCCGCGGCGGGGAACCGGAGCTCGAAGATCGCGCCGCCCGACGGGTGGTTCGCGCCGACGAGCGTCCCGCCGTGCTGCTCGGCGATCCGGCGCGCCACCGGGAGGCCGAGCCCCGTCCCGCGGACGCGCGTCGTGATGAACGGCTCGAAGATCGGCGACCCGGACGGGAGCCCCGGACCGCGATCGCGGACCGCGATCAAGACGTCGCGATCGGCGCGCGCGATCCGGAGATCGACCTCGCCGTCCTCCGTCGCCTGGAGCGCGTTGTCGACGAGGTTGTGCACCGCGCGCGCGAGGCGCGTGCCGTCGACGAGGAGCGCCGCCGGCGCCTCGGAGACGTCGACGCGCACGCGCGACGACGGCAGATGCTCGAGCGATCGCTCGACGAGCTCCGACGGCGCGATCGGCGTCACGTCGACCGGGCCGTCGCGCACGAAGTCGAGCAAGCTGCTCGTCAACGACTCGAGGCGCTCCGCCTCGGTGACGACGCGCTCCGCCCGCGCGCGCTTCTTGTCGTCGCCGTCGAGGTCCTCGACGAGGAGCTGCGCGTGCCCCTTCAGCGACGTGAGCGGGTTCCGGAGCTCGTGGGCCATCACCGACGACATGCTCCCGAGGGCGACGAGGCGCTGCTCGCGCGCCGCCTGACGCTCGATCGCGGCGAGGCGGCTCGCGCTCCGCGACCACGCGATCGCGAACGCGAGGAGGACCGCGCCCGCCCCCGCCGCGACCACCGAGATCCGCGTGAGATCGCCGCGCAGCGTCTCGATCACCGGCGGCTCGAACTCGACGACGAGGAGCGACGGCGGGCCGCCGCGATCCGGCCTCCGCCCCATGATCGACATCCCCGGCTCCGACGGGAAGCGGCGCGGCGGGATGAAGAGCGACGTCGCGCGCGCCCGGCGGCCGAGCACGGTCGACTCGCCGCGCGCGGGGGTGCCGGGGATCGTCGCGGTGCCCGCCTCGATCGTCGGGCGCCTCCCGTCGCGATCGATCACGGCGACATACCGGAGCCCCTCGTCGCCGTGTACGCCGAGCTCCGACTCGAGGAGCGCCTGCGTGGGCAGGCCGCCGTTCTCGCCGAGATCCGACGCGACCGCGTGCACGAGCAAATCGCCCTCGCCGCGGACGATCACGTCGGACGCGCTCGACAGCGCGCGTTGTGCGACGAAGACGGTCGTACCGAGCGCGATCACGGCGAGCGCCGCCATCGCGATGCTCCCACCGGCGGCCCACGCCGGCCACGGCCTCTGCCGCTCCCGTCCACTCACGAGCGGATCATCTCACGCACCCGTCGTGCCAGGGCGCGGATCGAACCCCAAAGTCTCCACCATCGCGCGCGCAGCCCGCAGAGCGGGCAGTCCCGCGAGTGCGGAATCCGCACTCCACTGCCGAATCCGCATGCGCCGCGGAACCCGGAAGCCGCCAGTTCCGCGGTTTTTGCGGCCGATCGCCGTTGGCCGGCCGCTTGCTCTAACGGTCGGCACCACCCCGCGACACGCGGGAGACTCAAGGAGAAGCTCGTCATGATCTCGTTCCGCGCCTCGACCACGTTCCCTCTGTTCGGCTTGCTCGTCGCCCTCGCTGGCTGCAGCGGTGAGACGGGGGCGGGCCACTCCGCGACGACGGCGCAAGCGGTGAACGCGCCGGCGGAGCAATCGGCCATCGGCGGGGCCCGCGAGCGCCGCCCGCACGGCGGTCCGGACGCGCTCCTCTCCGCAGCCCTCCACGAGCAGCTCAATCTGACCCCCGCGCAAAGGACGACGATCGAAGGCGCCGCGAGCGCGTTGAAGCAGAGCGCGCGCGAAGCGCACGTCGCGGAGCGCGGGCGGATGACGGCGCTCGCCGCGGCGATCCGCGCCGGAAAGGTCGACCCGTCGACGCTGCCTCCGCGCGACATGAGCGCGCGCCTGACCGCCTCCGCGAAGGCGCTCGACACGCTCCACGCCACGCTGACGAAGGAGCAGCGCGTCGCGCTCGTCGACGCGATGACGAAGAAGGCGTCGAGCCACGACCACTCCGGGTGGAAGAACGCGAAGGCGCACATGGCGCCCGAGCAGCGCGACGGCGATCACGGCGGTCTGCACCACTTCCTCGCGGGGCTCGATCTGACGAAGGCGCAGGAGGACGCGATCCGCGCGAAGCTCGAGGCGGAGCGGCCGCAGCTCACCGACGCGGACCGCCAGGCGATGAAGCAGAGGTTCGAGCTCGCGCGCTCCGAGAAGCTGGCCCGCCTGCAGACGTTCGCGAACGACACGTTCGACGCCAACGCGTTCGTCGCGCCCCCGTCGGGCGACGCGAAGAGCCCGACCGACCGCGCCGATCACATGCTCAAGAAGCTCGCCGTCGTCACGTCGGTGCTCGAGCCGGCGCAGCGCGAGAAGCTCGCCGCCCGCTTCGAGCAGTCGCCGCGCGCGCTCCGCAACGTCGCGCCCCCCGCCAACGAGACGCAGACGAAGTAGTCTCGAACAGCTACCGCCGCGCTCGCACCCGAAACCCGGGTCGAGCGCGGTCGCGTTTTGTGGGTGCAGCCGATTACGGCTGTTTTCGCTTCAATACTTTTCGGTATTCGTCGACGAACTCCCAGTCGGCGATGAGCCCTTTGCGCAGGAGAACGGCGAGCGTCGCGGCGAGGACCGACTCCCACCGGAGCTCCTGACCGAGGACCTGCTTCGCTTCGCCCCCCTGGGACATCGCGAGGAGCGCGCGGATGACGTCGCCCGCGGTGAACGCGTCCGAGGCCGGCGCCTCGGCGCGCTTCTTCGCCGGCAGGTGGATCGTCGAGCCGTCGAGGAGCGTCAGGGCGATCATCGGGACGCCGCTTCGCCGCGGCTTCGGGACGATTTCGCGCGCCTCGAGCTCCGGCGCCGCGTCGGGGCTGTCGCCGCTCGGTGCGCTGCGCGGCGAGCCGTCGCCAGCGGGATCGGGGCGCGACATCGGAGCGGGGGGCGACGACGGCGTGCCGGCGGCGGGGCGCACCGGCGGCGGAGGGGCCTTCGCTGCGGCCGCGCCAGGGGGCGGAGGCGGCACCGACGGAGATGCGGCGCGCTGCGGCGGCGGCGACGCATCCAGAGTCGACGGCGGCGGCACCGACGGAGATGCGGCCGACGGCGGCGGCACCGACGCGGTCGACGCCGGCGGCGCGGGGTCGCCGTAGTAGACGCGGATGGCGCTCCGGATGTCGCTCGGGCTCGCGATCATCGGGCGCACCGGGAGCCCGGCGTGCTGCGCGACCTCGGCGAGCGCGACCTCGTTCGTCGGATCATCCATCGCGACGTACAGCGTCTCGCCCTGCTTCTTCACGCGGCGCACGAAGATCGGGACGAGGCAGAACTTGTCCGCGACTTCGCGCGGGACGAAGTTCAAGAGCTGGCGCGAGAAGTCGACGTGATAGAGCGACACCCACGGGACACTGAGCTGCTGGCTCAGCGTCTGCGTGAGCTGGGTCTCGTTCACCAGCCCGTCCTGGACGAGGAGATCGCCCAGACGCTGCCCAGGCGGGCGCGGGATCGTGAGCGCGTGATCGAGCTGCTCTTGCGTGATGACCGACGCCGAGACCAAGAGCTCTCCGATTCGCAGACGCGCGCCCACGGCGTCGCATGGTACGCGTGCCGCGAGATTGCCGGCAAAAAACCACGCCGACGCGCAACGCTTCCGCTGGGAAGCGTCGGGCATGGACCGACGACGTGCCGGTCGAACGGCACGGAAAGCGCTCCCCTCCGCCCTCGTTTCACCTGATATGGTGGAAATCAGCGATGCGCTCATGCCCGCAATGCGGCTTCGATTGCGACGCTGCGCACAAGTTCTGCCCGTCGTGCGGCTTTCCGATCAGCCAGATCGCCAAGGACACCGAGGACCCGCTCATCGGGCGACGGCTCCCCGGCGGCTACGTCATCCTCGAGCTCGTCGGCATCGGCGGGATGGGGCGCGTCTACCGCGCCGAGCAGACGAACCTCGGACGCACCGTCGCGATCAAGATCATCCATCCGCACCTCGTCGGCGAGGAGAACGCGGCGGCGCGCTTCATCACCGAGGCGCGCGCCGCGAGCCGCCTCAATCACCCGAACTCGGTCAGCATCATCGACTTCGGGAAGACGAACGACGACCAGCTCTATCTGGTCATGGAGTTCTTGCGCGGGCGCGACCTCGCGCGCGTCGCGTACGACGAAGGGCCGCTCCCGTTCCGGCGGATCATCGAGATCCTCCGCCAGGTGCTCGCGGCGCTCGGTGAGGCGCACCACAACGAGATCATCCACCGCGATCTGAAGCCCGAGAACGTGATCCTCGAGCCGATGCGCGCCGGCGGCGATTTCGTGAAGGTGGTCGACTTCGGCCTCGCGAAGATGCGGATCGAGTCCGCGCCGTCGATCACGAGCCCCGGGATCGTGTGCGGCACCCCCGAGTACATGAGCCCCGAGCAGGGGCGGGGCGATCCGCTCGACTCGCGGAGCGACATCTACGCGGTCGGCGTCATCCTCTTCCAGCTCCTCGTCGGGCGCCTGCCGTTCGAGGCCGAGTCGCCGACGCAGGTGGTCTTGATGCACATCTCGAAGCCGCCGCCCGATCCGCGGAACCTCGTGCCGAGCCGGCTGATCCCGGAGTCGCTGGTCGCGGTGCTCATGAGGGCGCTCGCGAAGGAGCCGGACGACAGGTTCCCCGACACGGACACGTTCGCCGCGGCGCTCCTCCGCACGCTGCCGGACGCGGACCTGGCCACGTCGGCGCGCTCGGCGACGCTGAGCTCCGTGCGCTGCCAGCGTTGCGGCGCGATGAACGCGGTGTCGCAGAAGTTCTGCGGCGAGTGCGGCGCCAGCATGACGCCGCTCGACCCGCCGGAGCAGGTGGTGATCCCGAAGCCGACGCGCGTCCAGACCGGATCGCAGAGCGGGATCACGGCGATCGTGCCGGCGAGCGAGCGCGGCGGGCGCCCTCGCTTCCCGCTGCCGCTCGTCGGTCGCGACGACGACCTCGCGTGGCTCGAGGAGCGGCGCGCGGCGGCGCGCACCGGCCTCGCGGCGGCACGCGTCGTCGGCGACTCGGGGATGGGGAAGACGCGCCTCGTGCGCGAGTTCCTCATGATCGCCGCGGCGTCGGGCGACGTCGTGGTCGTCGGCAGCCCCGACCCGACGTGGGCCGAGGTCGGCTTCTACACGCTGCGCAAGGTGATTCAAGCGCTCGCCGGCCTCCCGCCCGACGGCGGGTCGAGCCGGAGCTGGGTCGCTGCCGGACCCGAGGCGCGGCAGGGGCTCGCCGACGTCTTCAACACCAACGTCCTGGACGCGGACGCCGTCGGCGCCGCCAGAGAGAGCGCGTCGAGCGTCGCGCGCCTCTCACCGGATGTCCGCCGCTACGCCGCCGCCGAAGCGCTCCGCTGGTCGCTCGTCCGAGCGAACGAGCGCTCCGGCGGACGCCGCGCCGTCCTCGCGATCGACGATCTCCAGTGTGTCGACGGCGCGAGCCGGAACGCGATCGCCGACTGCGTCGCCGAGCCGCCGCTCGTCCCGGTCCTCCTCGTCGCCGCGCACACGCCCGAGTTCCGCCCCGAGTGGCCGACGTCGTCGGGCGCACCGCGGATCATCGGCGGGCTCCCCGGCGCGGTGGTGACGAAGATGCTCGCGTCGACGCAGACGCCGAGCGCGCCGTCGCTCAGCGGCGGCCGCGGGATCCCGCCGCTCTACGTCGATCACCTCGTGCGCTTCCTGCACGAGCACGGGAGCGGCGCGCCGGAGCGCCTCGCCGATCTCATCGCGCTCCGCGTCGAGCGCCTCCCGGCCGACGCGCGCCGCCTCCTCCAGGCGATCGCCGTCGTGGGCGACGACGCGACGCCTTCGATGCTCGCGCCGCTCCTCGCCAGCGACAGCAGCAGCGGTGCGCAGCCGGCGGCGGCGCGCGACGTCCTCGTGCGCGCCGGGATGATCGAGCCCGTCGGAGACGGCGACGCGTCGAGGACCGCGCACCCGCTCCTCCGCGACGTCGTGCTCGCGTCGATCCCCGCCGCGGTGCGAAAGCGCCTCCACGCGATCGCCGCCGAGGGGGCGCAGGACCGGAGCGCGCCGCTCGAGGTCCGCGCGATGCACGAGCTCCACGCGCAGAACGCCTTCGAGGCGCTCATCCTCCTCGAGCGCGTGAGCGCGGTGTGCGCGGCGCGCGGCGATCTCGCCGGGAACATCCTCGCGCTCAGGCGGGGGCTCGAGCTCGCGCGGCGCGAGCTCTTTCGCGGCGAGCTCGACGACCCGATGCGCGCCGTCCTCATCTTCAGCCGCAAGCTCGGCGAGGCGCTCGCGCGCGCCGGCGATCTGACCGACGCCGACGGCGTGCTCCGGGAGGCGCTCGATCTCGCCGGTCCTGGAGGCCCCGATCGCGCGCTCGTGCTGGGCGCGCTCGCGTTCGTCTCGCACCGGCGCGAGCGCACGACCGAGGCGTCGGTCTACCTCCGCGAGGCGCTCGCGCTCGCCGGGGCCTACATGGACGCGGAGGGGATCTTGCGCGAGGCGCTCGACATGGCGGGGCCGAGCGGGCAGGACCGCGCGCGCGTCCTCGGCGCGCTGGCCCACGTGGCGCACGGGCGCGAGCGCCGCCAGGAGGCGCAGGCGTACCTCCGCGAGGCGCTCGAGCTCGCGGCGCGCTCGAACTCGCGGGAGCTCGTGAGCTCGCTCGAGGACTTGAAGCGCGCGATCGCGTCCTGAGACGCCCAAACTGACTTAAGTTAGAGTCGCCTCGACATGCCCCGGCACACCGACGATCCCGCCCTAGGCGCGGAGTCCCGCTCCACGGGCGACGGGCTCGTCATCAAGGTGCGGCGCATCCACCGCCGCGACCTGAATCGCGTGTGGGAGTTCCTGAAGCTCGTCTTCCGCGACGTGAACCGGCAGACGGTCGAGTACCAGCGCCCGCGCTCCAAGAAGCGCTTCCTCGAGGTGTACGAGGAGGAGGGGGTCGAGCAGCTCGTCTTCGAGGTCGGGACGCCCGAAGGGGACTTCATCGTCGGGTACACCGAGTGCACGTTCGAGATCATCGGCGAGGACAACTGGATGAACGAGCGCTACTTCGAGAGCCGCGACATGCGGCCGCTCTTCGTCGAAGAGCTCGCCGTCCACCCCGGCTACCAGGGCCAGGGGATCGGCGGGTTCATCCTCGAGCAGCTCGAGCACCTGGCGAAGATCCGCGGGTGCACGCACCTCGTCCTCGAGGTGGCGGAGAACAACGAGTCGGCGCTCCATTTCTACCGGGCGCGGAGCTTCATGAAGATGGACGCGGCGATCTTCATGGCCAAGAAGATCAACGTCGGCTCGGAGCTCCTCCCGCCGCGCAAGCTCCGGAAGCCGCGCGTGCCCAAGAAGGGTCGCTCCACGCCGCCGGGCTCGAAGAACGGAGGCACGAGCTGACCGCCGGCGCCGCCGCGAGCGATCCGTCCACGCCGGGCGCCGTCCCGCGAGACGCCGCGCCACACATCGCGCGGTGGGACCTCGACAAGACGTACCTGCGCACCGAGTTCGACACGCTGCGCGACCTCGTCCGCACGGCGATGGAGCGGCCGCAAGAGAAGCGGACGAACCCGGGCGCGGCGACGCTCCTCCGCGAGATGGTGCGGAGCGGCGTGTCGGTGCACATCCTCTCGGGGTCGCCGGAGCAGATGCGCCGGCGCCTCGAGGACAAGCTCCGCCTCGACGGGATCGCCTGGGACAGCTTCACGCTCAAGCCGAACCTGCAGAACGTCCTCCGCCTTCGCTTCCGCGCGGTGCGCGATCAGCTCGGGTACAAGCTGCCGGCGCTCCTTCGCGCGCGCGTCCTCGCGCAACCGTCGGAGACGGGCGAGAGCGCGCACAGGAAGGAGACGCTCTTCGGCGACGACGCCGAGGCCGACGCGTTCGTCTACTCGCTCTATGCCGACGTGTGCTCGGGCCACGTGGGGACGGAGGCGATCTTCCAGATCGCGACGCGCGGCCGCGTCTACCCGGACGTGCTCGAGTCGCTCCTCCAGTACACGCGCGACCTCGAGCGGCGCGAGGTGGTCGAGCGCATCCTGATCCACCTCGAGCGGCAGACGCCGCCCGACGACTTCCGGATCTTCGGCGCGCGCGTCGTCCCGTTCTACAATTACTTGCAGGCTGCATTCGTCGTCCACGAGGACGGGCGGCTCCCGGCCGACGCGGTCCTCCGCGTGGGCGTCGAGCTCGTGGTGCAGCACCGCTTCGACGGCGAGGCGCTCGCGCGGAGCTACCTCGATCTCGCGCGGCGCGGCCACCTCCGCGGCACGCGGATCGAAGACGTCGCGCGCGCCTTCGCCGCGTGGGGCGATCGCATGCCGGCGTTCGCCGAGCTCCGCCGCATGGTGGAGAGGCTGCCGTCGCTCGCCGAGACGGCACGGAGCGCGTGGCGCGGCGCGGACCAGTCGCTCCCCGACTACACCGCGCTCGTCGAGAACCACAACCCGAGACACCGCAGGCGCGCGCGCTAGCGGCCACGTAGTGGCCGCGTCCAGGACAAGTCACGACGGAGCTCCGTCGGGCTACGCCCGACGGGCTCCTAGCTCGACCCCGCGGCGGCGCTTGGCTTTTGGCATCGCGGCGCGAACGCGGTAGGAGATCGGGATGCTCCTCGCGATCGTCCACCTCCTCCTCACCGCCGTCAGCGTCCTCGTCGTGTCGCGCGTCGTCTCGGGGATACACGTCCGGAGCTACGGCGCCGCGGTCGCGTTCTCGTTGGTCGTGGCGGTGCTGAACGCGATCGCGTGGCACTTCCTCGCGCCTCTGACGTGGATCTTCGTCGTGCTGACGCTCGGCATCGGCGCGCTCGTGGTGAACGCCGTCATCTTCATGATCGCCGACGCGATCATCGACGGCGTCGAGATCGACGGCTTCGGCTCCGCGGTCCTCGGATCGCTCGGCGTGAGCCTCATCAACCTGCTCATGCACTTCGTCTTCGGCCGCTACTGCGGCTATCGCGCCATCCAGGCGATGGGCGCGAAAGGCGCGAAGAACGCCGTCACGCAGAAGCCGAGGACGCCCAGCACGCGGCTGCTTTCGAAGGCGACCGTCAGGGGGAGCAGGAACACGCCCAGGTACGCCAGG
>Ga0207670_10001019_pt1 | contig 14812 bp, 10 predicted proteins | sample KBSS23HmetaG_FD_184339 | JGI IMG/M metagenome (GOLD analysis project Ga0207670, IMG submission 184339) | Switchgrass rhizosphere microbial communities from Kellogg Biological Station, Michigan, USA - KBS S2-3H metaG (SPAdes) (version 2) | ecosystem: Host-associated > Plants > Roots >... | reverse complement strand
CAGCGAGAGTGTACTGTCCGCCAACTCCTATACTCCCGGCGCACTTATCTATTCGCCTCCTGCCGACACGACTTCTGTAGATGTGGTCAGAAACGCGAATGGCAGTCTGCGACAGGTAAAGGCCCCGCAGGCATTTGCCGACGTGGTCGTGATCAATGGCTCGGAATACGAGATTCGTTATTACGATCCCGCGAACGTGGGCGCGAAAGTAAACGGCATCTATCAGCCTACAGGCCAGCCTTACGTAACGTGGAAGATCACCAATCCCGAACCCGCGACCACTACAAAACTGCAAATAATCAAGTACGAAGCCGGACAGTCACAGCCGGTTGATAAAACAGAATATGCCTGGGACCCGGCCATCGATAGTTGGACCATGTACACGGGCTGGTCGCAGAGCACCGGCTACGCGCGTATCGAAACCAAAATAGTTTCTTACCCCACGGCGACGTCACGGCGCGAGAGCTTCACAGTGAAAGAAGGCAGTAGTCCGTTTACGGTCGTCTCGCGCCGGGACAAAACTTATTTGACCTATCCCTGGGGAGAAGAGTTGGTACAGGAGGTAGAAGATCCGGAAGGAGCCGCGCTGACCACGACTTACACCTATTACGAAGACCCCAGCTTCAACGAGGATCATCGCTATCGAAAGATAAAGACGATCGTTTTTCCTGACGGCTCGTGGGAGAAACGCGATTACGACGTTTGGTTCAATATCTCCACGGTGCTGCGGCCATGGAAAGACCAACCGATGGAGACGGCGACCATCGACAACAGTCATGCCACCATCTATGGCTACACAAATTCGGACAACGGCGTGGTAGGGACCTCGCATTACCCACGCATTGACTACGATGTCGAAGAACGAATCCAGGGCGTCACAGTACGGAAGTCACGGCTTAACCGGTCAGTGGTGACCACCACGCCGGAGGTCTTGATCGCCACTGCTCAATCCGCTTATTCAGACGCGAATAATGGCGTGCCACTGAACCTGATTCGAGAGACGATCTCGGTTACGCATTACATGAATTCACCGCTACTGGTGAGGAACCGAGTGCTGTCGATGCAATACCCGGACGGCAGAAAAGATACTTACGACTACGAGAAAGGGAATTATGTTCCGAATGCCAATCCTGCTCTCAGTCAATTCATACCTGATGCAAATGGGTTAGCTGAGCGCGACACGATCGTGCACGGCAATGTCGCCTCACCACAGGGTGTCGCGTTCAAGACGACGAAAGAGATTACCGTTCGCGATCAGAATGGCAACGAGGTACTAACAGAGCTCTATGTCTACAACGGCACTGATTACGAGCGCGTCGGCTGGTCCGTATCTAACTACGATCATCGTGGACACCTCGTGCAATCGCGTAGTCACAAGGGCGAGGTCGCGACTGCGGTGTGGAACGGTGAGCAAAGAACTTCAGATATAAATGCGGGAGGCATCGAGACCACCTACACTTACGATTCGCTTGGTCGCGTGAAGACGCAGACCCAGAAAGGCATTGCAGCCGGCGGAGGCTTTCCGGCCCAGGCCGATGTCACAACGACATTCAATTTCGATGCTGAAGGACGGCAAACCGGGACAACCATGTCCAGCGGCGGGCTGAGCTTAACTAGTACACGAGCTTACGACAGGGTTGGACGGTTGATGCAAGAAACCGATGGGGCCGGCCTGAATACGACCTACCTCTACACTAACGGCGGCCGCACTACGATTGTCGTGCGCCCCGGCGGTGTATCGGAAATCAGCGATAAATATCTTGATGGTCAGTCCAAGAGCGTCACTGGTTCGGCGGTGGTCGCGCGCTATTTCGACTACGGCGTGAACGCGGATCGCACCACCTACACGCAGGAGTTTGTGGGCCCCGCAGGTTTGAGTTCACCTCGATGGTCCAAGACAACTACGGACTGGGTGGCTCGCGAGGTTAAGGTCGAGAGGCCCAGCTTTACGGGCACAAACGTGATCGAAACCTCCACCTACAACACGCTCAGTCAATTACAGAAACGAACAACGATGGCGGGCTCGACGAGACTCATCGCCGACAGGCTCTATGAATATGACGAATTGGGCCATCAGAATCGCATCGTTTCCGACATTGATGGTGATGGAGCACTCACCCTTGCCTCAACCGATCGCATCAATGAGGCCGAGAGTATCTATGAGAAGGTGGGGAATGATTGGTTCCGCGTGAATACAAGCAGGACTTACCTCACCGATAATAACAATACGGCCACGGTCCGATCGCAGCGCGAGCGGCTAAACAACTTCCCGCTAAACGGAGCAGACCAGACAATCTCTGAAACGACTTCTACTGATGTTGCCGGCAACAGTTCGGTTACCACCATCACAATTGATCGTAACGCCAAAAAACAGACCACAATCGTCGATACCCCTGATTCGAACGTTAACGCCATCGAGATTGTGGTGAACGGCCTCTTACAGTCGTCTGTACCTACAATGCCGCTATCGGCGACTACCTACCTCTACGATTCGTTGGGAAGAGTTGTTAGCACTACGCGCCCACAATCCGGCACTTCGACGCAAAGTTACAGTGCGACGACCGGCCAATTAACATCTACCAATGACGGCGCCGGTGATACGCTATTCGACTATTACCCTGCGACTCATATCAATGCCGGCAAGCTCAGGACCCAAACAGATGCAGCTGGTAAGAAGACCTACTTCAACTACAATAGTCGCGGTGAACTGGTCCAAAGCTGGGGCGACGCCACCTATCCACTCGAATACGTCTACGACTCATATGGACAGCGCACCGAACTGCACACTTTTCGTGGCGGACAAAACTGGACTGCGAATCTTTGGCCTGCGGCCAATACCGGAACTGCGGACGTGACAAAGTGGATCTATCACGAAGCGACCGGACTGCTCACGCAAAAGCAGGACGCGGCGTTGAAAGGACCGATTTACACCTACGACGAACTGGGACGGCTAAAGACGCGTCTCTGGGCTCGCGGTATCACCACCACCTACGGTTACGACGCGACCACGGGAGAACTGCGCACAATAACTTACTCTGACAGCACTCCGGCAGTGTCATTTACTTACGATCGCGGCGGGCGGCAAAACAATAGTACTGACGCGGCCGGCTCACGCGCGCGCACGTTTACTGTCAGCAATGATCTACAAACTGAACAGATCACCGGTGGTCTTCTTGACGGCGCCGCCGTCACCATTGGCTACGACAGTTTGCTCAGACGACAGTCACTTCAAACAGCGCAGGGCGCTAATACGCTCAGTAGCCAGACTTATGGTTACGATCCGGCTTCACGTCTGCAAACGATTACGAGTAATACCCAGACAGCCACGTTTGCTTACCATCCAATTAGTGGACTGCTGAACACAACAACGTTTACTGGCGGCACCAGTATCGGCAGAAGCTACGACTCCCTTGGCCGTTTGGAAACCATTACGACTACGCCCGCGGCTGATTCTGCGCGCAGCTATACCTACACCTACAACAATCTCGATCAACGCACGCGCGTTACTCGCGAAGACGGCAGCTACTGGTCCTACATCTACAACGATCGTGGCGAGTTGGTGTCAGGCAAGAAATACTGGTCTGACAACGCAATCGTCTGGGGAGCGCAAACTGAATACAACTTCGACAACATCGGCAATCGCAAGTATGCGCGCAACGGCGGCAATCAACTCGGTAGCCTGCGCGAGTCAACCTACACGGCCAACTCGCTGAATCAATACACGCAGCGAAGCGTGCCCGGCGCGGTTGACGTGGCCGGGACAGCAAACACTGCCGCGACGGTCACCGTTAATAACGAGGCCACAGTTCGGAAAGGTGAGTATTTCTACAAAGAGTTGGCGGTAAATAACAGCGCTGGTCCAGTGTCGCAGCAAATCAATGTTGTTGGCGCCATGAATAATTTCGGCGCCGGCGGCCAGGATGCTGTGACTACATCGGGGGGACAAGCGTTCGTGCCTGGGGTCGCCGAGGCATTTACTTACGACGATGACGGCAACATGACGTCAGACGGCAGGTGGAACTATGTTTGGGACGCTGAGAATCGTCTCGTCAGCATGGAAGCCGCTAACAATGTGCCCGCCGAAGCAAAACAGCGACTCGAGTTTTCTTACATGTATCCGGGGCAACGTATTCAGAAGAAGCTCTATTCCTGGAATGCGATCAGCTCGAGTTACGCACTCGTCTCGACTACGAAGTTTATCTACGACGGCTGGAATGTCATGGCTGAGATTGATGGCAGCAATGTCCTGATTCGGAGCAATGTGAGGTACGGTCGAGAGCTGCTATTCGTTCAACAAGGAGGCAACGTTAACCAGTTTGGCCATGATGGAAATCGAAACGTGGGCGTTGTGGTGAGGAATGGACAAGTGGTTGCCTCTTACGACTACGATCCGTTCGGTCAGACAATTGTCGCTACCGGATCGTATGCGCGCCAGAATCCATGGCGATTCAGTGACGAATACACAGACGATGAAACGGGCCTGGTCTATTACGGTCATCGCTACTATCAGCCAGGTCTTGGGAAATGGATAAACCGCGATCCCAGCGGCGAGCTTAATTCGATCAACCTTAACGCCTTCCTCAACAATGACGGTTTGAACTATACGGATTTCCTGGGGCTATGGAGAGCTGAAGGAGAATGGGAAGGCGGCTGGGGCAAATATCAGGGTATCGCCGTGGCCGAGTGTAAAGACACCCTGGGAAAACTTGCTTATCGAATCACCGGTTACGAAAGCGACTGGCGTGCATTAGGTCGCGCATCGGACAAAGTCGAGAAGGATGAGAAAGTAGACATCTCTCCTTTGCTGGAGTTGCTGGAAACACGTTTACGGACGCAAGCCGTGAGGAACACCAGCAAATACAGTCCAGCCGTATTCAAAAACCGCGTAAATGTAAGTCCTCTTACGGCGGAATCCCTGGTTCCGTATTTCAGTGGCAGTGGTGAATCAGATTGCCTTCAGGGCGTTTTAATGGTTTACGCTAAGTCGATGGTTGATGTTTTTACCGCCGAAGAATTCAACAAATTGAGGATACCCGCTTTGGAAAGTATCCCTCACTTCATGAAGGACAGACCATTCCCGGGCGAACCCGGAGAAGCGTGGGTCGGAGATTCAGGATATATTCTCAACTACCCTGATTATGCAAAGCGAAGTAGGTCACGGGACGGTCAAGCAGGGCCATCGACTTCAGACAACTACATCAAAGTCTCCCGTGGCCAGTACTGGTCCTACAATGGAAACAAGGACCGCGTGAAATCGGTTAAAGAATGGAAGGAGGACCTGATATTGGCTTACCAGTTGGTGGGGGGAACTCCTTACGCGGACAGTGGATATCCAATGTCTTATGGGCCGATTTCATTCATCGACACAGCAAAGGTGGCCCGCTACGTATTCGAGCGCAGGAAGTAATTCGCTGATCTGCATGTTGCTGCTGGCCGCAAGTTTTTCTTGCGGCCGGCAAGTGTCAAAGATGGGCGACAGCGCCAATTCGCCAAGCCCTCAACTGACGCCTGTCATCGAAATAAAATCCGCGTGGGAAGCGGAGTGTAAAAAACTTAATCCGTCCGAACTCGGAAATAAATATCCTGGAAAGACCTTGAACATTCTCAGGGAACTTCTGGAACGTGCTCCAAAAGAGCAAGTGAATTCCGAACTCGAGAGAGTTCGAAAAGATACGGCCGCTTATGAGCAGATGTCGGAGTATGACCGGTCCTTATTGCAGGCATTCTTCGGAATATACGCCCATCAAGTCGACCGAAAGATGCTGGTACACCTGCTCTCAGCGAAGGCCCCACGTTTTATCGCTACGTCTCCTGTTGAGGCGGAGGTTGCATCGGTAAATACAAACGAGCCGTTTCTTATTTTGTATGAGAGTCTTGACCTCGCCACCGGCGATCAACGGCAATTCCTCCTGAAAGTATTGCGTGATGCTTTAAAGGATATTTCTGATCAGTATCCGGATGACACCGCGTTCATAATGAATAGCAGGACCTGGTATCAGCAAAATGTCTCTCAAATAAAGGTCAATCCTTACTACGATCCCGCGTTTCCTCGTGGTCTACAACGAAACCTTTTCATACCGATTGATTAAGGTGTGACAAGTAAACGTCATAGAACTGCCATTGGCACCTAACATTTTTGCTCGATGATGTTTGTCCGGCAAACAATGGGAGGGAGCATGGCTACGGAAGCTTTAATCAAGGTTGTCGAGCAGCAGGCAGCGCTCGATCAATTGAGCGATCAGATACAGCCGCTGGTTCAAAACGCATTCAAGTCAGCGGGACCGGCGGGCAGGGAATTGAAGAATATCCTTCACGGGACCTGGCTCGGTCACCCGTTGCACCCGGCGCTAACTGACGTGCCTCTTGGCGCGTGGACCGCAGCCCTTGCGCTTGATGCAATGGAATCGATCAGCGGGCGAAGAGAACTCGGTGCGGGCGCCGACGCCGCTATCGCGATCGGACTTGTGGGCGCGGCCGGAGCGGCGGTAACGGGATTGACTGACTGGTCGGAGACTAACGGGCGCGCGCGCAAAGTCGGTCTTCTGCACGGCCTGTTGAATGTCGGCGCGACAGTGCTTTACTCGACGTCGCTCGTACTTCGGCGCAAGCAGAAGAGGAACGCGGGTATGGGCTTCGCGATGCTCGGCTTCGCGGTCTCGAGCGCGTCAGCTTACCTGGGTGGCCATCTTGTCTTCGGCGAGCAGATCGGCGTGAACCACGCCGCGGCCCAGGAGATGCCGAAAGAGTTCGTGCCGGTATTGTCAGACGCTGAGCTTCGCGAGGGCGAGATGAAGCGCGCCGACGCGGGAGGAGTGCCGGTGCTTTTGGTGCGCTGCGAAGGCGAGGTGTGCGCGCTGGCCCATACATGCTCTCACCTCGGCGGTCCATTGTCCGAAGGCAAGCTGGAAGGCGACGTGGTCCAGTGCCCGTGGCACGGCTCGCGTTTCAACGTCAGAGACGGCAGCGTCGTGGACGGTCCAGCGACCTTCCCACAACCTCGCTTCGAGACCCGCGTGCGCGAAGGCCAGATCGAGGTTCGCTCGATAGATAGATAAGTGTAATCTGGGGAGTTGTCAGTACCGCCCGCGGTTCGATGCGGCCCAGGGCCCGCCCTGTCCGCTACTTTTTGAGGGATGCGCGACTATAGCACACAGATTTTCGCTTGCACTTGCTTGACTTGTCCCCCCCGGCGCATTTCTCGATTGAGTTAACGTCGCAGCACTCTCGCTGGTGGTCCTGGTTACTTATCAACTTGGGTGCGCCTCGCTGGTCGACATCAAAACGCTTTTGATCGGATTGATTAGCAGCTTCTTACTGTTTCGCTTCCGTGTTAACTCAGCCTGGCTTGTGCCTGGTGGCGCGCTAGCCGGATGGATTATTTCCAGAAGTGGGTGAGTTGGTCATGCTCGGGATGTTGAATCCCCAGTCTTATGCTCTTTTATTTGAAACCGCAGGAAGTCGTGAATTGCTTTCAACGCCACCGGATTCTTCGTTGAAATCCGCACTGCTGCTCCCCGCTCGATCTCTTCAAAGTTGTACTTGATCTCGCCCTTTAACTCTTGCATCACTGGCACTCCAGGAGGCGTTTGATCGTGGATTAGCATTGGAGCATTGAAATTCCCGCCGGTGAACATCTTTGCGATGTGCTTCAAGTGCATCCTGATCTGTTCACTACTCTCAACATCGTCGGAGCTATTGGCCGTTACCTCAATGGACCCACCTGACTCTTGTAACAAAAAATGATGTGTGGTCTTTGTGTGGTCAAAGCCCATGACGTGATCGCCTCGCTTGTTCATTTGCTCGTCAGCGCTGCCATGCTTCGGCTGCTGCGCGTAAACGATCGCGAGTGTAGCGATTACGAGAATCGATGAAGCCAGAATTGACCGTCGAAATTGGGTTTTCATTACTCACTTCTCCTTTTGCGTTTGATCGAATGGTGTGAACGTTTGGCAGGATTCGGATCGACCGGCAACGACTCGAGTAGATTGGCCCGCTTCCCGTTGGTGCGATGAGCTAATCGCGCATCCCACTCTCTCAATGTCTCTTGAAGGTCGTCTCGTAACTTAGTGAGCTCGCGCAGTTGGTCCTGAACGTTAAGAAGTTTTTGAGCCGCCAGTTTCCTGACTTCTTCACAGGGCGCACCGCCGGCATCGCGAACTTTCAACACTTTGGCCAGTTCGTCCAGCGTGAAACCAACTGACAGCGCGCGCCGAACCAGTTGTACTCGTTGCAGTGCTTCAGGCGTATATTGTCGATACGCGTTGTGACCGCGCAGCGGACGTGGGAGCACACCTTTGCGTTCGTAATGTCGCAGCGTGTCTCTGCTGACCCCTGCCAAATCAGCCAGTTCGCCTGAGCTTAATGCACTCACTGCTTTCATGACGGCATTCTAAAGCGTGGAACCGATTCCAATGTCAAGACTAAAAAGTGAGGCGTTAGATCGATTACTCATTCCGGTAGGTCGAGACTCATACATACTGCGCTCGAACAGCGGGGCAGATTCCATTCTGATGATCCAGCCAGTTCTTCATCGAAAACAGCGCGCGAGGCTTCGCAAAACCCGAAACGCCGCGCAAAAAATTCGCTTGCTGTGGATGTCAGGAGCACAACTCTTTCCACGCCATCGTTTTTCGCCAGCTCGAGGAGGTTTTCGGTCAACCGGGAGCCGATACCGCAGCCTTGATATTCCGGCGCAACCGCAGCGGATCTCAAGAGCGCAGTATTGCCATGCCGTTCCAGTCCGATCGTAGCAATAAGTCGTGACGATTCGTCTCTGGCTACAAGAAAAGCGCCGACATTTTCCGCAACTCCATCGTGCGGTAATTGGACCTGAGAGAGTAGATCCAGAATGTCTCTCAAATCGTCCGGTGAGGCGTCAGTGATAGTGATATTTTCGCAGTTCATTTTGAGCCTATCTCCTGAGTGGCCGCAGCTAGTTTAAGCCGGTCCAGTTTGTCCAAAGGAAGGGATGTGAATAGTTGGAGCCGTCGGTTAATCTCGAAAGCCACTTCCTTAAAGGCGCGGTACTTTTCTGAGTCGCTTCCTTCTACTGCTGCCGGATCCGGACTGCCCCAGTGAGCGACGATAGGTTGGCCGGGCCACAGCGGGCAACTCTCGCGAGCGTTGTCGCACACAGTAACAACGAAATCAAATTCTACACCTTTAAACTCCTCCCACGATTTGCTGCGAGCTTCAGAAGCATCGATGTTGTAGACGTCCTTCAAGACCTGAACGGCCAGGGGATTGACTATGCCCGTGGGAAACGAACCGGCACTAAATACCTGAAAGCGCGATCCGCCAAGACGTCTCAAGAGATATTCGCCAAAGATGCTGCGCGCTGAATTGCCGGTACACAGAAATAGAAACTTGTAGGGATTGCTTTTCATATTACTTACTTATTCGTTGTCTTGCGTTGGCAGTAACCATCGAAATAAGACTGTAGCCGCAATACCGCCTGCGAGTTGGGCCAGCACAAAACCAGGAGCATCAGCAGGCCGAATGCCCGCAAAGGTATCGCTCAAACAACGTGCAAGTGTTACTGCCGGATTAGCGAACGACGTTGAAGCTGTAAACCAATAAGCTGCGCTGATGTAGGCGCCAACGGAAATCGCGACAACTGGAATCGTCGAGCGGCCGGCGGCGAGAATCACACTCAGCAAGCCAAATGTCGCAATAAGCTCGCTGAGTAGTTGGGCCATCCCGGTCCTGGGATGTTGAGACACAAAAAACGCTGGCAGACCGAACATGAGATTCGCCGCCATAACGCCGCCAATTCCTCCCACGAATTGAGCGAGCATATAGAACGAAACGTCCCGCCAAACCAGATCGCGACGTAAAGCAAAAGAGAGCGAAACGACTGGATTAAAGTGCGCACCTGATAAGGGAGCGAAACTAATAATCAAAGCGATAAGCGCGGCTCCCGTGGCGGCAGTGTTGGCGAGCAAGGCTAGAGCTACGTTGCCACCTGCAAGGCGCTCGGCCATGATGCCCGACCCAACCACTGCGGCCAGCAAGAAAAAAGTTCCTAATAGCTCAGCAACAACCCGCTTTGCTAACGGCTGACGCATTCGTGACTCCAATCGGTGTTGGCGCACAGCAGGCAGCCGCTGTTTCGGCTTTCATGGGTTCGCTGCTCTCCAGTTTTGTCCCGCACTCGCAAGGAGTCGTTTCGGCAAGATTGTCCTCGAGCACCACGAACACTTCCCATTCGTTGCCATCGGGATCGCGCACCCAGGTCTTGTCTTGCAGCGCGTAACAGCAATTCGTTTGCATTTCGTCGCGTGTTAGTAAGCCCGCCTCGGCCCACCGTTCACGAACGGCGAGGACATCGTCCGTAGATGCCACCTGAATCCCCAGGTGCGAGAGCGCGCCGCGTTCGTTAAAAACGTGCTGATTAAGCGTTAGATTTAACGGCGGATTTTGAACGTCGAATTTTGCATAACCTGTTCTCACTTTGCTCGGTTCAATGCCTAAGAGTTTTCGATAAAACTCGAGACTGACTCCCACGTCTTTGACGTTCAGCGCAAGATGCGCTTTCAGTGCCTGAACCGGTTTTTGTTTGTTCTGCATTTCAATTACTCCTCATCGTTTGGCGATTGCCATCTTAAAACTCTACACATACGCACAAGCGCATATGCAAGCGCAGTATCGGGCAAAAGTGGACATCTGTCAAGGCGTATATGTTTTATGTTATTATTCCGGGCGTTATGACAAGGAAAGAGAAACCCTTCGATCGTGAGTTGTTCTTTCGCGCCTTGGCGGATTCAACGCGGCTGAGGATCATTAACCTTATCGGGGATCAAGAGGTCTGCGTTTGTTTTTTTGTTGAGATATTGAAAACTAATCAGCCCAAGATTAGCCGTCACCTGGCTTACTTACGCCGGGCGGGTATTGTCGCGGCGCGACGGGAAGGAATCTGGATGCACTATAGGATTTCGACGCCGAAGGATGAGAATGCCGCGAAAGTACTACTGAATGTGCGCGAGTGGCTTGCGAACGATCCCGCTATGGAGCAAGACCGGAAGCGTTTAGACAAGATTTGTTGTGCGCCGGAGTTGCCGATTCAACTGCAAGGCAGCCCGAAGCCAGTGCCTATACAAATTTAGTTTCGTAGTATATTGGTCGTGATCAACCCAATCACGATAACAAGCGTGACCTAAACGTATAAGTTCACTCACTCGATTCTTTTTCAAACCAACCATAAAGTGCCGGCAGAAGCAGCAGCGTCAACACTGTTGACGTGATCAAGCCTCCAATAACAACCGTCGCCAGCGGACGCTGCACTTCGGCGCCCGCCGACGTCGCTATTGCCATCGGAACAAACCCGAGACTGGCCACGAGTGCGGTCATCAACACCGGTCGCAGTCGCGTTTCTGCTCCCTCTTTCACCGCGTCCATCAATGTGCGGCCGTGCTCGCGCAACTGATCAATGTAGCTGACCATCACAACGCCATTCAAAACTGCGACGCCTGAAAGGGCGATGAAACCAACGCCCGCCGAAATGGAGAAAGGCATCCCTCGTAATGCAAGAAAGAAAACTCCCCCGACAATGGCGAACGGAATACCTGTAAAGATCAAGAGCGTCTGCTTGATCGATCTGAACGTCATGAAGAGCAAAATAAAAATCAGCAGCAACGCGAGTGGCACCACGATGGTTAATCGACTCTGCGCCCGTTCAAGATTCTCGAACTGTCCACCCCATTTCAGATAGTACCCGGGCGGTAATTTGACCTCGTTTTCGATCGCCGCTTGCGCGTCTCGAACGAAGCTACTGATGTCGCGCCCGCGTACGTTTAGCTCTACGGCTATGCGACGGCGCGCGTCGTCACGTGACACCTGTGCCGGGCCTTCGCTCAGCGACACGTGGGCGAGTTGTGAGAGTGGTACTCGCGCGCCGTTGGCGCCTGCCACCTGAAGATTCTTTATTGCCTCAACGTCGCGGCTCGATGGTTCGCTTAAACGCACTACCAGGTCAAATCGCTTCTCACCTTCATAAACCTGTCCCGCATCTTTTCCTGCAACTACCGATTCAATCAGATCATTCACGTCCTCAACATTGATCCCATAACGCGCGATCGCGGCGCGGTCAGCCTTGATTTGAAGCTGCGGCAACCCGGCGATCTGCTCGACCTTTACGTCCGCTGCGCCCTGAAGGCGTCCAACGACTCTGGCTATCTCATCGCCTTTCTGCTTCAACATGCCGAGATCGTCCCCGAACAATTTGATCGCGACGTCTGAACGCACGCCGGCTATTAATTCAGAAACGCGCATTTCGATAGGCTGCAAAAAGCCAAAGCTTCCTTCGGGCACTCCTTTTTCAAGTGCCTCTGACATTTTTTCGACCAACTCCTCTCGTGTACGTGCGCTGGTCCACTCCGATGGAGATTTTAGATCGACGAATATGTCGCCGGAATCGACTCCCATGGGGTCCGTGGCGACTTCGGCGCGACCGATCTTCGTGACAACCCGCCTCACTTCCGGGAACTCCAGCAGCACACGCTCTGCTTCCGAGTAAGAGCGAACGGCTTGCGAAAGCGAAACACTGGGCAACAAACGTGATTCGATAGCAAGGGATCCTTCGTCGAGACGCGGCATGAACTCGGCGCCTAAAAAACGAAAGGTGATACCGCTGACTATTACCAGGAGTAATGAAATAGCGAGTGCCGGCCGGCGGTAGCGCATCACGAAATCAAGAGCGGGTCGATAAGCTCGTCTTGCATAGCGTATGAGAAAACTCTCTTTCTCCGAGACGTGCCCGCGAAGCAGGAAAGTCATGGCCGCGGGAATGTAAGTTAACGAAAGCAGTAAGGAACCGGCCAACGCGAACACGACGGTCAATGCCATCGGCTTGAACATCCTGCCTTCGATACCGGTCAAACTCAGTATCGGAATATAGACGATCATGATGATTCCAACAGCGAACACCACAGGCCGGCCCACTTCCACACATGCGTCTACAATCGTACGAGTCGATGATTCGTTAGGCTTCGATGACTGGGCTTCTGCGCGGCGTCTTACGGTGTTCTCGACCATCACTACTGCGCCATCCACAATCAATCCGAAGTCGAGCGCGCCCAGACTCATGAGATTGCCGGAAATTCCAAAGACGCGCATAAGGAGCGCCGCGAAAAGCATCGACAACGGGATGACGGTCGCCACCAACAGGCTCGCGCGCCAATTTCCGAGTAAGAGAACGAGCACAATAATGACCAGGATTGCCCCCTCGATCAGGTTCTTCGCAACTGTGTGCGTGGTACGATCAATCAGTTCCGTCCGATCATAAAAAGGGATGAGCTCCACGCCCTTCGGCAATGTCTTTCGGATCTCCGCGATGCGCTGTTTCACGCGCTCGACTACAGTGCGCGAATTCTCTCCCTTGAGCATCATCGCGATGCCGGCGACGATCTCACCTTTACCATCGGCAATCGTCGCGCCCTGTCTTACGGCTGCGCCTTCGACCACTTCCGCAAGATCACCAACATAGATCGGTATCCCTTCTGGTCCTGTTTTAACTACGATATTGGCGATGTCAGTTGTCGATTGCGCCAAACCAATTCCACGCAGAAGATATTGCTCTCCCGCATGTTCGATATAAGCCCCACCGACGTTTGCGTTGTTGCGTGTCACGGATTCAAGCACCTCACGCAACGACAAACCGTACGACTGTAGCTTTGCCGGATCTACTCGCACCTGGTATTGCTTTTTGAAACCTCCAAAGTTGTTCACCTCCGCCAGGCCCGGAACGTTTACCAATTGCCTGCGCACGTCCCAGTCCTGAATGGTCCGCAGACTAGTTGGGTCGTAGTCACTTCCTTGAGCAGCGCGTAATTCGTACTGATAGATTTCACCTAAGCCGGTGGAAATTGGTCCCATCTCAGGCGAGCCGATATGGGGAGGAATCTGTTCGCGCGCCTGCGCTAATCGCTCGAAGACCAGTTGTCGCGCAAAATAAATATCGGTGGAGTCGCTGAACACGACGGTCACTACGGAAATGCCGGGCCTCGAAAGAGAACGGATCTCCTGCACTCCGGGCAGACCCGCTATTGCGGTCTCTACGGGGAAGGACACCTGACGCTCGATTTCGAGAGGCGAGAGGGCGGGTGCGGATGTCAGCACCTGCACTTGATTGTTGGTTACATCAGGAACGGCATCAATAGGTAGATTCTTAAGACTGTAGATACCCACGACAATCATTATCGCAATCACCAACATCACGAACATGCGTTGGGCCACTGAGAAACGGATGAGTGCATTGATCATGGGTGCTCTCCTTCTTCTTCGCCAAACTGCCCCTTCAGCAGTTGCGATTTCAGAATGAAGGTCCCCTTTACCACGACACGATCACCGAGCTTCAGTCCATTCAACACTCGTACATAGCCCTGAGATTCCTCTCCTGATTCCACGTCGCGTACTTCGAATGCGCCGGGTTCATCGTCCCTCGGAAGAAACACGACGGTGCGTTCGCCTACGCGCTGCAACGCTGCTGATTTGACGACAAGCTCTTGATCGGAAGTTCCTGCCGAGCCCGCCTGGAAGCCGATCTGCACAAACATCCCGGCTTTGAGTCGCTCGCCTGGATTGCTCATTTCGATACGTACTCGTGCCGTTCGTGTCTCTTCGTTGAGCTTTGGATCGATGTACGCAACATGGCCTGATAACACTTCATCTCCGACTGCGGTGCTCGTCACTTCGACGGCGGTTCCGATGTGAACGCGACCGACTTGCGCTTCGGGTACATTGGCGATGATCCAAACGGTTGACAGATTTCCGATCGTGAACAAATGTGTTCCGGCTTCGACACCCGCGCCAATAT
>Ga0207670_10001018_pt1 | contig 14819 bp, 5 predicted proteins | sample KBSS23HmetaG_FD_184339 | JGI IMG/M metagenome (GOLD analysis project Ga0207670, IMG submission 184339) | Switchgrass rhizosphere microbial communities from Kellogg Biological Station, Michigan, USA - KBS S2-3H metaG (SPAdes) (version 2) | ecosystem: Host-associated > Plants > Roots > Rhizosphere... | reverse complement strand
GGTTTGCTTCCGGCGACGGGATGGGTCACACCACCGGGTCGATGAACAAGTACGTGGACTTCCTCTCCAGCGAGCTGGGGAAGGAGTCTTCGTGGATGCTCCGCTCCGGTCTGATGAGCGCAGAGTTCCAGCGCAAGGCGGCTGACGTGCAACGGCAGTCGGCGGACGCGGGTCTCTGGGGTGACGCGCTCAGCGGAGTGAGCGGGTTCCTCGGTGGTCTCGGAAACGCGGGCAACATTGCCTTTGGGAAACCGTGAAACTACCTGAGTTCCAGACCGGACCGACCCAGTCGGTTCGGGGCATCGAGGAGGCGCGGGACGCGCTCATCCAGCTCGGCCACAACCAGGAGCGTGCCTGGCAGGCCGGAGGCCAGGTCGCGTCGACCGTGGGCAGCTGGGGCCTAGAGATGGCCCGGTCACAGTCTCAGGTTCAGCACGCGGAAGCTCTGGCTACCTTGGCTGAAGCGGACGCCAAGGCCACTCGGGAGAATGCGCAGAAGGTCATGTACTCCACCAAGGAGGTGGAGGACCTCTACCCCGAAGGTGTTCCCGATGACGTGAAGCAGCGCGTCGGAGGTTTATACAGGCAGCAGGGTGAACCGGAAACCGGGGAGATGACCCAGGTTGAGAGGAATGACATTCCCGCCTGGGCCATCAACCCGGAGCGGTACAAGAAGAAGATGGACCTGGCGGTCAAGGAAGCGGGTGACAGAATCTCCCTTCCCGGGTGGAAGGACTCTTTCGTTCGTGAAGCCTCCAAGCAGGTTGCAGTCGAGTACCAGAAGCATGTGGCGGTGGCGCAGAAGGAGATGACGGACTGGAAGAACGCCAAGCTCGACAACACCGCAATCAAGCTCGCCAACAGCGGGAACTTCGATGCGGCCAAGGGCATCGTCAAGCTGATGGACCTCCCTGAGCCGAAGCGGGAGGAGCTGCTCCAGAAGTACGACCGAGCGCAGTCGTTCTACCAGGTGAACAAGCCGCAGACCGAGCAGGACCTGGTGGGGATGTCGAACATCATCGAGGGGCTGAAGTCGAATGAGCCGAAGTTCGCCTACACCAACGGTAAGGGAGAAGTGCAGAACGTTGACGTGACAAACCTTTCTGAGCAGGAGCGGAGGGGGCTGGTCAAGGAGATGTCCAGCAACCTCCGTGTCCTGCAGAACGTGGATGAACGGCAGGCGAAGAAGGAGCAGCAGGCACGGAACTGGAGCTACGAATCTCAATTCCTCGATGCCTACACGCGCGGGGATATGAATACTGCGAAGCGGTTGGTGACTCAACCGTTGCCAGGGGTCGACCCTGGCCTCCGCAAGCAGCTCATCGGGATGCTGGAGAGCGCCAACCGACCGGTCAAAAGTCAGACGGAAAAAGATGAGTCCAATCTGGCGGTATCTACTCTCCGGGATGTTTTCGATGAAGCCGCGCGTGGAGAAGCGCCGTCAGTCAAGAATCCTTGGACTGGCGAAATCATGGATCCGGATGACATTCCAATTAATGATTTCGCGACGAAATTCCACATCCCAATCGCCGAAGTGAAGAAGTGGAAGGAGATTCAGCAAGCTCACCGAGACGGGGAGCCGATTGAACCCGTTCGCGCGGACGTGAAAGAGGCGGCTGCCTACGTCACCGACACCCTGGGGTACAAGCCCACGGACAAGAACGTTAATTCGCTCATGGTCAAGGCAAGCATCAAGAACGCCTTTCTCCAGGACCTCCGGAGCTACGAGAAGCAGCATGGTGGGAAGCTGAAGTCGACTGAGATTCGAGAGTTCGCCACCGAGTGGGCAGCGAATCGGCAGACCAGCAAGACGGTCTCCACCTGGGGCGGGCTGAGTTCGGACACGGTGCCCGAGAGCCACACTCCACTCTCCGATGTTCCCCCGTCCTGGATTCCCCAGATTCAGCGGGTGCGGAGTCAGTACGCGACCAAGTACCCTCAACTCACTGCCGGCAACCTGGACGCCATCTGGGACGACCACCTGAAGCCGGTGGTGGATGTATTCGATGACGCCTGGAAGGCGACCAAGAATTCAGAACAGGTCCCCACGGCCAAGGAGAAGATTGAGACCTCGGCCTTCGTGGACCTCCATCGGGATGAGCTGGCGGGCTGGCTCCGGACAACGTACCCCCAGAAGTTTCGCAACCGGAAGCCGACCGACACCGAGCTATTGCAAGCCGTCTGGCTGAAGCAGAACAAGCTCAAGGAGAACCCGTTTGCCAGCCGATGAAGAGGACGTAGACGACCCCACGGAGGCGCCCCCGCTTCCGACGGGTATCGACGTCCAGGAGCCTGACCCGCTGCAGTCGCGGCTGGGCACGGCTCTGTCCACCGTCCGTGAGCGTGGGCGGAACCCTCTGGCTGCCAAGCGGGCACTCGACTCGGCGTTGCCGAAGAACTCCACCCCCGCCGCTCGGTTGAACGCGGAGGACGGGGCAGCAGACCCGCCGAACCCCCTGACGTTCATCAAGCGGGCACCGGTCACCGCGCGGAAGCTGGCGGACTCCCCGGGGACCGCTGCAGCTTTCGCCTCGGACAACAAGACGCTGGACACCCTGGCTTCCATGGAGGAGGCGTTCAAGGGTGACTTCAACGAACAGCGCCAGGTCAAGGAGAACACCGAAGCAGCTATCAAGCAGCAGGACGACGTAATCAATTCGCTCTGGGACATCATGAAGGGGTCCTGGTACCGGAGTCGGATGACCAGCATCCGGGCGGACCAGGCTCTTGGAATCACCAAGTGGGATGACCCCGACGCCCAGCTTGAATACGACAAGTACCAGAAGAAGTACGAAGAGACCGTCGAGAAGTCGAAGCTCCCGGAGGTGGTCAAGAACACCGTGGAGATGGGAGGTGCTCTAGCAGGGCAACTGGCGACAGGGACTGTAGCGGCTGCAGGAACTGCGGCGCTCACTGCTGCAGCCGGTCCGGAAGCTGCAGTCCCTAGCGCTGGCCTCGCCTTCCACACCGCGATGTCGGCCCGGATGGGTTACGACGCTACCGGGGCAGCGTTCGACAAGGCGCTGACCATGAAGACGGTGAACGGCGACCCCATCGACCCCCAAGTCGCGCGAGGCTACGCCATCTCGGTTGGGGTAATTAATACGCTCGGTGCCGAGCTGGGCTTCAAGTACATGGGCAAGGCCCTCGGTCCCATCTTCCAGAAGTTCGCTGGAGAGGGAGTGCCGGGACAGGTGGTCCTGGAGCGGTTGGCAGGGTGGGCACTCAAGAAGCCTGAGTTCCGTTCCGACTTCCTGAAGATTGCCGACGCTGGAGTCAAGGGCGCACGCATCAATGCTGCCTTCAGTCTCCTGAACAAGATTGCAGAGATGGGCACCCAGAACGTGCTGGCTGCCCTGGGTAAGGAAGTTCCGTATGCGGAGACCTCCGACACCCCCTGGGAAGACAGCGCTCTGGTGGAAGGCTACAAGGAGGCCACCTCGCTGGAGGGTACACTTCTACCCGGCTTCTTCCTGGGTGTAGCGGGTGGCGGTGGCTCCGCGCTGCTCGGGAAGGGTAAGCTCGCTATACAAAAGCGAGTACTCGCCACCGACTTCCGGACCAAGGGCGTTCCAATTCTCTGGGAGTTATCCGCTGGTGAAGCGGCCCAACAAAATCCGGAACGCCTCAGGGAAGTGGTGAATGCAGTCCAGGAAGCCCACGGCGACCCAAACACTCATGCAACAGTTGCAGTCCCACCGACGGAACTGCGGCAGTCAGTGCCCGGTGCTGTGTCATCTCCTGTCGTCGAGCGCAGCCTCCAGAAGGCGGAGCAGACCGGACAGGAAGCAATCCTACCTACCGCCGACTATGCGGCTGAGGTCAAGACCAAGCCTGGTGCCGAGTCCCTTGTAGGGCACGAGCGGTTCGGGGACACCTTCACTCTCGATGAGCAGAAGGAGCTGTCCAAGTTCCAGCGGGAGCCCAGTGAGAAGGACCCGGTTGAAGAGGACACCAAGAAAATAGCGAAGGACCTGGAGGCGAAGTTTTCCGCTAGCGGGAAGCTGCCTTCGGAAGCCAAGACAGTTGCGAATCTGTACGCCCAGTCGATGCGAACCGCGTCGCTGGAGCGAGCAAAGTCACTGGGTGTCGAACCCACAGTGTTCGAGGACTACGCAAAGAGTCCGGTGGAGGTGGCGGGGAGCCGTGACAATGCCGCGCTTGCGTTCGAAAAGAAGCTCAAGTCAATCGTATCGGAGGCGCGGGGAAGAGAAATCCGGAAAGGCTCCGGGACCGAGAAAGCCAAGAAGGAAGAAGCACAGGGGCCCGTCAAGGCGCCGCTCGAAAAACTCCGTGAAGCGGCGGAAAAAACTCTTGGTGAAACGTTCCTTGCTTTCCGAGTTGAGGGGAAGGAGCGACCGGGAGGCGACCTTCCTGAAGGACGAGCTTTCCTCCGAGCGGAAGCCGCTCTTGCCAAAGCTACCAAGGAAGGAAAAGACGTCGTCCCCGTCTTCATCCGCCCCGGCGAAATCACCGGAGCCGACCGAGGAGTAATCAATACTGGGCCTCTGGCTGCCGAACGAGCGGTAGCCATGGACCCGGAAGCGGTCAAGACCTTCCACACTGGAGAAGGAGTCGAGGCTCGGAAGCAGGGGCAGAACGAGAAGAGAATCGCCGGGACCATCAAGGAGCTGGGGAAGTACAAGCTCATCACCCAGTCGGGGTGGGCGGACAAGTCCACCCTGCTCCATGAGATGGCGCACTACATCTCTTACCGTTGGGGCGAGCTGGTCCCCGAGCGGATGGCGGCCATCGATAAGTGGCTGGGCCATGAGCCAGGGACCGACCTCACCTCTGCTCAGGCAGAGAAGTTCGTTGACGGGATGGAGAAGTATTTCCAGGAAGGCGTCGCTCCCAACGAAGGGCTCATCGACACCTTCAGCACGCTCTCCCGGTGGATGAAGGGCTCGATGGAAGGGCTGGCCCGGGAAGGCGTGCAGTTCGACCCGGAAATCCGGAAGATGATGGAGCCGATGTTCGCCATGCAGGAGGAGACGGACCACGTCTCCAAGGTGCTTGGCTACGACATGGCCGATGCCTTCGAAGGTGTTCTCCAGACCAAGGAGGAGATGCTCGGCTACCGCGAGGCGGAGAATGAGGCTCGCCGGGAGCTCTATACCAAAATTCCAAAAGCTGGCTCCGCCGAGGCCCGGACTGCGCGAGCGGAGCTGGTGGACAATCGTGCTCGGGCAATTACCGAAGTCACGATGAACGACATCAACAATCTCCGGGAGTGGCTGCGTACCGGCAACACCCTGGACGGTCGAGAGTACGGCATCGACCACATGAAGTTGAATTATGACGATGTCCGGATAGAGGGCTTCGACCCCAAGGAGTTCGAAGGGCTAGTGGAGAGCAAGAGCGACAAGCTCATCGGGTACGCCCCGGAGGAACTGGCGGCCATCCTCGGAACCGGGGGGACCGGTCGAGAGATGCTGGAGCGGATGCGCTCTGCCGAGGACGTGAAGACTCAAATCGAGGACCGCACCCAGGAAATCTTCAAGGAGCGGCACCCGGAGTTCAACGACCCCCGGGACTGGGCCCGCTCTCAGGGGCTCTTGCTCGCTCAGGGCAAGGCGTTCGAACGACTGCAGAAGTACAGGTATAAAATTCTCGCCAAGCGCCTGGGGGTGAAGCTGAGCGACGGCTTCATCGACTCTGCCCTGGACGCCACGGTGCGCGACTACATGCGCGACGTGAAGGCGAAGGAGCTGAGTCCAGCGGTCGCCTTCCGGGCGGAAGCTAAGGCGACGATGGAGATGAAGCGGGCAGTCGGGAAAGGAAACTTCGACGAGGCATCCAACCAGGCCCGCCTGGCTCTCTTGAACAGGAAGCTCTTCCTTGCTCTCACCGAAGCAAAGACGGAAGTTACGGATGCTGTCTCGGACCTCAAGGACCTCGCGAACAACGATTCTCGACGTACTCGTATTGGACGTGCAGGCCCGGAGTACCTGGCGGTCATTGACCATCTGCTTACTGGGCTGGGCTTCAAGGAAGCTCCGCCGGGTCTGGACATCAATCAAGCGGCTGGGCTGAAGGACGCCTCCGACGCTTCCCTCCGGGCGGCGCTCCAGAAAATTCATGAGCGCGGGGAGTCCTTCCCCCTCGATAATCAATTCGCCGAACCCGGGGGTCTGCAGCCTTGGCAGCGGATGGAACTGCCGATGCTCAAGGAAGCCTTCGCTGCCATCGAGACGGCGGAGTACCTGGCGAAGCAGCGGGACGCGGTCATCTGGAACGGCAAGCGGGTGGCTCGGGAGGAGATGGACGACTACCTTTCCGATAAAATCTTGAAGTCCGCTCCCTGGGAGAAGGTGGAGGACCTCTCCAAGTCTGATGTTCGTCCGGGCACCATCAAGAAAATCAAGGGAGCGATGGCTTCCCTGATTCGCCCGGAGTTCATGTTCAAGGTGTTCGGCTCGGACGTGGACCGGGTCATCAACCAGCCGATTCAGGAAGCGCTGAACCGGGTGGAGGCAAAGGGAGAGCGGGCCCGGACGGCGCTGGAGAAAATCCTCCGAGGCTCAGCCACCGAGAACGGACGGCTGGAGTCCCGGGTCCACAACCCCATGGCGGACCACGGGGCGGGTCGCGAGTATTCCCTTCGCGAAACGCTGATGCAGCTCGCCTACTTCGGGGACGCTCGCAACTGGGAGGTCATGGCCCGGGGCGAGGGGATGACCCACGCGCAGTACAAGCAGTGGTTTCAGGACCTCATCAGCCGAGGCACCATCACTGCCAAGGACATCCACACCGTCAACGACCTGGTGGGGCTGACCGGCTCCCACTGGGACGCGGTCCGGGAGACCAAGTACAAGGAGACCGGGCAGAAGATTGACCCGGTGGATGCCAGGCCCGAAGTATTTATTATGCCCGATGGGAGCACGGAGACTCTCAAGGGTGGTTACGTCCCCACGGTCTACGACTACGAGCGGGCCCGGGTTGCCCGTCCTGCCGATGATGTGAACTCTCTGTTCTCTCCGGAGCAGAAGAGGGCGGGGCTTCCCAAGTCCTTCACCCTGGCTCGCACCGAGAGCGGTCTCGCGCTCCCCCTGGATTACGACCTCCAGAACGTGGCTCGGCACCTGGCAGACGTCATCCGCTACACCGAGATGTATGACTCGCTGACCCAGGCGAAGGTGGCGCTGGAGAACCCCAAGACTGCCACCGCCATCATCGAGCAGTACAGCATGCCGGTGTACCAGCAGTTCGACGCTTGGCTTCGGGACCTGGCGAAAGGCGCAGGCTCGGAAGTCCCCCCTGGACTGAACGGCGTCAGCAAGTTCATGGGGTATTTGAAGTACGGAACCAACCTGAAACTTTTCGGGTGGAAGTTTGCAACTGCAATCCCCCAGCTCACGGGTGCCATCGCCGGCATCAACGACGTGGGGTGGAAGAACTTCGCCATCGGCTTCGGCAAGGCGTTCGACCCGGCAGAGCGAAAGCGGGTGTTCGAGACTTCCGGTGAGGTGAAGACCGCGCTCCACATGCAAGACGCAGCGATGCCTCAGGCTGCGCTGGACCAGGTGTTCGAGGAGACTGCTCCGGAGTTCCTTCGTCGCTCAGAGGCGCATGTCCAGAAGTTCGTCAAGCAAACTGCGTTCTTCTGGATGAAGTGGTTCACTCAGCAGTCCTCGATGGTGAACTACCTCGCGGGCGAGCAGAAGGCATATCAAATTCTCGGCAAGGAAGCTGAGGAAGCCGTCGCCGCTGGGCAGAAGCCCATCATGCCTGGCACCCCGGAGTACGAAGCACGGGTGAAGCACCTCGCGGACCAGGTGGTCCGGACCGCCGACTCCAGCTCCAGCTTCAAGGACCTCCCCCAGTTCTTCCGTCACAACAAGTGGGTGTGGAGCTTCCTCAACCTGGCTGCCGGGTACTCGAACAACATCTACAACCATCTTCACAACATGGGGTACGAATTCAAACGTGGCGACTACCCCAAGATGGTTGCTCATTTTCTGTATGTTGTCGCTGCCCCAGCACTCGCCACGGCGGCCCTTGGTCGCGGACTGTTCCCTGCGGCAACTCAGGGCAGGGATGACAAAGATGATTACAAGTGGGCGGTGGCCAATGGGGGCACCGCAGTTGCTCAGACCGTGCTTCGTTCCCTCCCGGGAGTAGGGGACCTCGGTCTCGATGCGGCGAAGCACTTCATGGATAAGACTCCGCTGAAGGACCACCTGGAGTTCTTCGGTGCTCGCCCGCTGAGCCTTCCCATCGTGGATGACTTGGAGCGCTTCGGAGACCTCGCCGGGACCTACTGGACCCGGAACGCCAAGGACAAACTCCATGGTGACGAGATGGAGAAATTGTTCTACACTGTAGGGAATCTAGGCGCAGAGGTAGGTGTCCCCGGTGTGGGACAGGTTCCGTTCCAGGGACCGTCCAGCGGAATCAAGATGTACCTGCGCCTCCAGCGGGGGGAGCTGAAGTTGAACGACGCGGAATTCTTTAAGCAGCTGATTGCTCCTGGCCAGCCATACTCGGCCTACGGGAAGGGCAAGAAGAAATGAGTGTTTCGACTCTCAACGTCTTCAACCAGTACGTGGCTGGAGGGGGGACGGACTTCTCCTTCACCTTCTACTGCCGGTCGGTAGACTGGTTGGTGGTGAAGGTGGACGACGTTCCGACCACCGCGTTCACCACCGTATTTAATTCCAACGACCAGTCCATCCCGGGCGGGGTCATCAGCTTCCTGGTTGCCCCGGCCAACGGGGCCATCGTCCGGGTGGAGCGCGACACCCCGCGCACCCAGCCCGATGTCTACTCCCCTCAGGGTCCCTTCCCGGCCCAGACGGTGGAGTACGATTTCGACCGGGCAGTCTGCGTCATGCAGGAGCTGGCCTACCTCATCTCGCTGATTACGATTCCGTCCGTCATCGGGAACGCGCTCAAGTTCCTCCAGGTCAAGGGAGACGAGAGCGGGATGCAGTGGGCGGATGTTCTCCCCAAGCCATACATCGCTGGTCGCTTCCTGGGAGCCACCTCCCCCACTGACCTTGCCTGGCTTGCCGGAGGTGGCGGAGGCGGGGGCGTCGTCCTCGGACCGTTCAGCAACACGCCCACCGCTGAAGGGCTGCTCTTGGATGGGGTGGACGGTAATGTCCTCCACGCCACGGCTGCCGACGACACCCACGGTGGCTCGGTCTCCACCATCAAGCAGAAGTACGCTGGACAGAAAATCTTCGTCAACGGAGCGGTGGTCAGCGTTTTCGACATCCGCCAGTTCGATGACACCCTGGTCCCCAACGACCCGACCAAGGATATGTCCGTCGCCTGGTACCGGGCGGTGCAGTACATCCAGACGGTGGTCTTCCCTCCCCCGCTGTTCAACTACCAGAACTTCGGGAGGACCGGCGCAGCCATCTATATTCCCACCGGATGGTGGTACACCAGCAAGCCGTTGCTCACTCCCTGGTACACCATCATCTACGGGGATGGGAACGACGCCACGAACGTCGTCGCTGGAGCATCAACGTCCGCGACTCCGGCGAACGTGGAGCAGTTCTCTGGGCCGGTGTTCTACGCCACGGGCGAAGTGGCCTCAGCCGACCTGGCTGCCTACGTCGCCTCGGTCGTGACTTTCGACCCACCGCTGAACGGGACCTCGACCCATTCGCTGCACCTCAGTCCTACGATGTTGACGTTGCCCCTTCATGACTCATACCCCTGGACTTGGTTCCTGGGGATGATGATTGACACGACTGCGATTGGAGTCCGGTTCGAGTACAAGCTCCCTTCCATCCCCACCTCCGGTGAGCGTCATCTTTTCGGGACGGAAGGTCCGACCGGTGTCTATTCAAGCTCCTTCATCGACCGCGCTCTCTGTTTCAAGCTGGTCTCCGATGGAGTGAACGCTCACCTCCGGGCGTACTTCACGACCTGTCCAGACTGGACCACCGGAACGCTGGACCTCACGACGGGTCAGCAAACCGTCCTGGACAGCGGGAACCTCACGGTTGGGGTCACTGCCAACGTCGAGCTGAACTACGACGGAACCAACGTCTGGCTGTACATCAACGGCGTCCACCAAATGCACGTCGGGACCACCGGTCCGGTCTTCCGCCAGCCTTGGGAGAGCGCCACCATCGGCAACCCGGGAATGGAGATTCAGCAGGATGACGTTGGGGTGAACATGCCCCCAGCCTCCTCGTTGGGCTGCATCGAAATGGCGAAGACCCCGTTCCACACCGGAACGGGAAGCTTCACTCCGACGCCTGGCCCGTACACCGCCAGTGCCAATACAGTATGGCTCTGCAACTGGGACCAGACGAACTTCCCTCTGGACCCGGCGGGGTACAAATACCTTCCCTTCATCGTGGCGCAAGCAGCGGTCCAGGTCCCGGGAGCCAACAACGGTCCGTCCTCCAACCCGACCGACGGGTTGCACCTCGTTCCACATTACATCCGGATGAAGGGCGGCACGGGGCTCAGTTACATGATGCTCCAGGACCTGCACATCCACGCGCAGACTGCCTGCACCAACTTCTCCAGCTGGGCCAACGCACAGAGCCTCATCTCCCGAGTCTCCGCTTCCTTCGGCTGCCGTGCTGGCTTCCAGGGAAGCGATGGAAACGGGTTCTACTCCACCATCCAGGATTGCAACGTCTTCGCTCCCTCGGACATCGGTATTCTCTGGTTCGGAGATTCCTACCGGAACTTTGTCCTCGGTGCTCCCATCGGGATTCAAGTTCCGTTCGGTGGACGCATCCATCAGCTCCACAACCAACCGAACTTCACCAACTTCATCTGCACGCTCCTCGGTCCGGGAACTAGCAAGCAGTCGCTCTACGTCCTGGATGACACAGACAACGATGCTGAGGGCTGGGCGTTCCTCCGCGAACAAGCCATCATCGGCATCCTCTCGGTCAACGGCTCGGTGGTAGGCCGGTCCAACATCATCCAGGCCAACTCCTCCAACGCTCCACCCATCGTGATGTACGGGTTCCAGACCGGGCAGTACGTCTTCGAAGGGGACTCCTGGCAACCAGGCATTCCTGGGAACGGCGGATTCGGTGGTTCGACTTTCGATGGGTCCCCGTGCCAGTTCGTCCACTGGAATCAGCCGACGATTCCGGAGAGTTCATCCGTAATGATTATTAACCCCACCGGAACGTGGGGTCAGTTCTCCGGCATCCCCTACATCGAGAATCTCCCCTACAGCAATCTTGAAGGTGGAGTGACCCTGGTCCAGCCAGGGCGCAACAGCCAGATGCACAGCGTGAGTACGACCGATGTGCTCGGCTCCAACCTCATCGGGACCTTCACTATCCAGCACGGGTTCACCTGGGGCCGGTTGAACTTCTTCAATCCTGAGCCGGACGCCAACTACAAGGTCTGGGTCCAGCCGTTGTCCTATACCAGTCCGCTGTCCAACACCCCCGCCGCTGGCTCCCTGGGTCCGGGACTGGTGACTCAGGATACGGACGGGTTCTTCTACGACACCGGAGTGGACCCGGGCACCGATGTTGTCATCACCTTCGGCGCCTTCTTCGTGCGTTGCTCACCTGGACCGTTCTATTCCGAGCTGACTCCTGCCGTTCCCAGTACGCTTGCCAATCCACTCATCCCTGACTTCACCGACTTCACTCCTTGGGCAATCGGCTTCACTCTTCGCCCGGTGGGCGGAGATGTGTTCGTCATGGATGGGTCGGTAGGGCAGGAGACGATGCTGAACCTTGGGACCACTCCCAACGACTCCCACTGGACGGAGCTGTACTTCACGGCGGGTGGCTCGGACATGGGGGCCACAGTCACCGGTACCCCCGGTGGGTCGTTCCCTGTCAACTTGGACCCGACGCAACTCCTGGTGGACGCATCCAACCCCAGGAACAAGCTGCTCAGTCTCTACAGCCCTGGGGCTCACAACTTTGCCATCGCGGTCCTGAGTCCGAACATTGGTCAGCTCTGGATTGACGGTGGCTTGGCGATTGTATTCGCAGGACTCTCTCCGAACTGGACCAACTTCCTCTCGACCATCTATCGAGGCAGGCGATTCGATGCGTCGTTCCCGTTGACCGGGCGGGCGACGATGCACGATTTCAAAATCGACTTCAACGTCCAGAACGTCATCACCTTGGAACAGGACATCGGTCCCGGACGGCAGACCAAGAACGCCTTCATGGGAGACGAGTGGACTGTCGGACGAGGGTCCACTTCGGCATCGGGTGGGTACGCCAGCCAGTGTGCTCAACTCAAGTATGGAACCGATTACTACTACATGGCAGCTTCCACTTCTCGCATCTCCCTCTTCCCAGGCTTTGGGTTCGAGGGGTACGTGGCAGCAATCTGGCAGTCGTGGGGCCAGTACCAGAGCTTCACCTCGGCGGTGGTGAACCTTGGATGGCATGACCTCTTGAACGACGCGGGGACTCCACCCACCACGGGACGGACTGGGGCAGCGACCTTCGTCGAGCTGCAAAAGATTCTCGAAGGTGCGCAGGCCACTCAGACCTTCACCCCTCCCACGACCAACAGCTACGCCATCGCCCTCTTCGGGACCAACCAGCTCACCTGGGGTGGTGGCATCACGCTGACGATTGCCGGGGTGACCTTCCCGGTGACTTTCACCACCAACCAGACGGTCAGCTTCACCAACCTCTGCAATGCTATCAACTCCGACCCCACTGTTGGCCCACTGGGACAAGCGACCCATGCCATCCAGCCCAGCGGTCAGGAGCTACTGACCTTCACCGCGACTGCTCCCGGTACAGGTGGGAATGGAATTCCGTTCACCACGGTGGGCGGAGCGACGTTTACTGGGTTCCCCTCAGCCAACGCCACGTTCGCAGGCGTTGACTGCGTATTGAATATCAACAACGTTTCCTTCCCGGGGAACTTCGTCACCAGCGCTGCGGTCACCTGCAACAACTACGTCAACGCCATCAACGCCTCCATCGACCCAGCCATCAATGGAATCGTCACGGCAAGCAACGTCGCCAACAAGGTGGTAATTACTGCTGACACCGCTGGTCTGGATGGTAACGACATCCCCACGGTGACCAACGGGACCGGTGGAGCGTTCCTTGCTGGTGGGCCGTCCGACCCGCTGGGGAACAGCCTCAAGGGAGGACTGAACGGATTGCTCAACCGCTGCCCGAACATCTTCCTCACCACCGTGCCTCCGTTCGGAGTGGCGAACGCTTACTACACGGCAGGCAAGGAGACCCAGCGCCAGGCATACAACACGGCAATCCGGAACTGGGTAATTGCCAACGCAGGAGCGGGAGCGGTTCTATTCGACCTGGACCTCACGGTCAAGGACGGTCCTGGGACCAGCCTCAATGCTGCTTACGACAATGGTTCTGGCTACCTCAACGACGCAGGACAGACCGCTGCTTATGGGGTCATCTCCGCGCTCCTCCCATAATCATTATGCTTCCGTACAGGGCCTGGAGATGGCGGTTCGATGTCCAACGTGTAGCCAGTGAGACCGGCGTCGACATATACCTTATCTACGCGGTCATGGACCGGGAGTCTCTCTGCGGTGATGCGCTCACCCCCAAGGGCAGTCCGCAAGGGGTTGGGGACAACGGACATGGCCGGGGTCTGATGCAAATTGATGACCGCTACCACACCGAGTTCTGCAGCGACATCAAGCAGTGGGGCGACACCTACCAGAACGTCCTCTTCGGGACCACCTTGCTCCGGACCAACATCCGCAAGCTCGACACCCTGGAGCAAGGCATCGCTGCCTACAACGCGGGGCTCAAGCGGGTGAAGCAGTCAGGGTTCAAGTTCGCCTTCGACCTCGATAGTCTCACCACGGGCAAGGACTACGTCACCGATGTCCTGAGGCGCCGGGACCTCTTCGAGAAGCTCGATGAATGACACCGTCCAGTCCATCATCCAGGGAGTGGTGGTCCCCGCCTGCTCCCTGCTGGCTACCGGGTTTGCCACCTGGCTGATTACCAAGCTGAAGACTCGCTCGGATGTCATCGACAAGAAGCTGGACAAAAACACCGAGGTGACAGTCGCCGCTGCCACCGACCAGGCGCTGGGTTTCAAGGACATCGGGCAGTGGCGCTACAAGGTGAACGAGCGCTTCGCCCGGCAAGAGGAACGACTACGGATGGTCGAGGACCGCCTCAACGCGGTCCACGGCCGGGTGGAGCGCATCCCCACCGAGAGCCAGTACGACTACCACCGAGAGCCCATCACCGAACGGATGCGAACCGAGCAGCCTGAACCAGACGACTATCCAGGACTGGACCCGGAGTTCAAACCGAGACGAAGAAAGAAGTGACCCATGGGCAGAACAGTCATCGTCCCCGACGGCGCGCAGTGGAACCTTCCCAGCTGCGTCGGCCCCCAGGGACCGGCCGGGCCGACAGGCCCACAAGGCCCCCAGGGGGCTCCAGGAGCGACGGGAGCGACCGGACCCCAGGGACCCCAGGGGGACACGGGTGCGGCAGGTCCTACGGGCAGCCAGGGGCCTCAGGGGCTGACTGGGACTACAGGTGCGACGGGTGCTACTGGGAGTACGGGTCCGCAGGGGCCGAAGGGAGACACGGGTGACACAGGGCCACAAGGACCAGCGGGTGCAGCTGGCGCGACGGGTGCTACAGGACCTCAAGGGGTTAAGGGAGACACTGGAACAACTGGACCCCAGGGACCCCAAGGTACCCAAGGAATTCAAGGACCTCAGGGCAACACTGGGTCAACTGGAGCAACAGGTTCGGCTGGAGCGACCGGTCCGACCGGCTACCCTGGAACGGTTGTCAAGCTTGCTGCGGACGTTACAAATAACAACGCTTCCGCCAACACTCTTGCCGACGTCACGGGGCTCTCGTTCTCGGTCACGTCGGGGCGGAAGT
>Ga0207670_10001016_pt1 | contig 14833 bp, 13 predicted proteins | sample KBSS23HmetaG_FD_184339 | JGI IMG/M metagenome (GOLD analysis project Ga0207670, IMG submission 184339) | Switchgrass rhizosphere microbial communities from Kellogg Biological Station, Michigan, USA - KBS S2-3H metaG (SPAdes) (version 2) | ecosystem: Host-associated > Plants > Roots >... | reverse complement strand
TCACGTAGTCGTCGTTGCCGGGCGCCGCGCCGTTGTAGAAATATTCGAAGCTGAGGTAGAGCGAATTCTCGAATCGTCGTTCGAAGCCGAGGACGAACGCGGGGTGATTGACGAAGACGTGGATCTGGGGCGGCGGGACTCCGGCCACCGTGGGCAACGGGAGGGCGGATTTGTCGCGCGATACGAAGTACGTCGCCTCCGCGCGCACTCCGATGGTCAGGATCTCTCCCGCCACGCCTCCTCCGACGTGCCAGCCGCCGAGGACGCTCCCTCCTTGAAGAGAGAGGTCGAAGCCGCCCACGTTGGTGAAGCCCCTCGCGATCGCCGCGGATGCGTCCGGATTGGCCTCGGCGAACGCCGGTGTGGCGAGGCTTCCGGTGGTGGGATCGAATCGTAGCGGGGCGCCGAGCGCTCCCACGAGGTTGAGACCCGACGCCTCGCCGAGAGGGACGTCGATGCGGACAGAGTCGACGCCGCCCTTGTATTCGCGATCGATCGTCCGCGGCGTGAACGGAAGGAACAGATCGAGCGGGCTCCAGAAGTACGCCTTCGAGAAGTTGATGGGCTGGCGTCCCACGGTCACGTCGAACCAGGGCAGCGCGACCTTCAGACTCAACCTATCCACGAATACCGCTGCGGCTGCGCGCTCCGAATCGGCCATCACGGCGGTGAGGTTCAGCGCCCTGTAGCGCTGCGGGCCGAACGGACCGATGTCGGCGACCGCGGTCGGTATCGTGGAAAACCCGAATCCTTGAACGACGTGGGACTCCACCGTGACCGATTCGCCGCCGTGCACTTTGCCCATCAGGCGAAGCTGCTCGAGGGTGGATCCCTCGGGGCGCGAGTGCTGCTGGCTTTGCAGCGGCTGGATCGCCGCCGTGAGGGTGCGAATGGTCCCGGTGAGATCGTAGATCTTGCTCTTCGGCGTGGGCTCCGCGCTCGGCGCCTCGGACTCCGTCGGCGTCGTCGACGGAGGATTCTCGGTCGGCGGTGTCTCGGGCGGCGGCCCGGCGTCGCCGCCATCTTGAGGCTCCTTCGCGTCCCCTTTGACCTCGACGAGCTGCACGATCTCGGCGATTCGATTGCCGTCGCCGTCGAGCAACGAGATCGTCAGGACGATGACCGGCTCGGCCATGACGGCCCCGGGGACCTTGAACGAGACCTTGGTGTCGGCGGGGAGCGCTCGCTCGAAGTAGATCGACGACGCGGGGTGCTCCACCGAGATTTGCACCGTCTCCGCGACACTCGGGATGGGAGCCGTCACCGTGCAGTCGATCGAGATCGGATGCTGTCCCTCGACCGACTTGGGTAGCTCGGCTGCGACCTTGAATCGGCCGAGCCGCGCCGCCTCGGCGCGAGCCGCGTCCGCGGCGCGCACGACGCCCGGCGGCGAGTGGGGAGGCAAAGGAAAATTGGGATTGATGAGAGCAGCGCGGAGGAAGGCGTCCTTGCTACGTCTGACGCGGTCCCTCATCAGGAGCGCGGCGCCGAGGCGGGCGTACACGGCGGCCGTCTTGAACGGCGCCAGCTTGCCTTGGCGGATGGCGGCGGTCAGCGCCTCCTCGGCCGCGCCGTACCGCCGCTGATCCCACGCGGCCGCTGCCCGGTCCAGGATCCCGGAGGTCGGCTCGGCCGACACGACTGCCCCCGAGAGCAGGACGACCAGCAGAGTCGCGACGGCGACGAGGCGCGGGGCAATCACGAGAAGTTGGCGACGGTGCCACAACCACCGCGTGGCCGCTAGGAGCCCGTCGAGCATGGCTCGACGGAGCTCCGTCGTGACTTTTTCCTAGACGCGGCCACTGCGTGGCCGCTAGGTCGGACGGACCAGTGCTTCCGCCACCCCTTCCGCCGCCTCCTTCACCGTGAAGAGGTCCGCGATCCGCTCACCGTCTTTCTCGCGCGTCAGCGTCGACCACACCTTCACGCGACGCCCGACCGCCTCGACCTTCCGCAAGCGGAACGAGAGCCGATCCCCGGCGTCCGCGTTTCCGAAGTAGCAGATGTCCCGGGCCACCGGCTTCAGCGCGAACGCGCTGTCGGCGCCTCCGTTGACGCGCCCCGCCCTCAAAAGCCGCGGGTTGAAGAGGACACGCTCGCAAACGTCGTGGATCCGGGGATACGACGCGAAATACAAGAGGCTCGCGCCGTTGAAATCGTAGAGCGGATTGACCTCGTACGGCACCACGTCGACGGCGTTCTCGGTGCAGTCGAAGCCCTGTCCGGCGAGCTCGAGCAACGGCTTGTCGTCCAGCGGCGGGGTCCCCTCGAGCGCGAGCCGTTTGACGCGCTGGTACCCCTGCCCGAACGCCGGCACGCTCTCGTGGATCCTGCTTCTCGCCCGACCGAGCTGCTGCGGCGTCGCGCGCGACAGGCTCTTGTTGTCGGTGCGGCGGGTGACGAACACCGTCCCCATATCGACCTTGACCGTGCCCCTCGTGCCCTCGAACGTCACCTCGCTGAAGAAGCGCTTGTCACCGAACCGGCTGAGGATCCCGGTCGCATTCAGCGTCTCGTTCTCGGCAAACGCGCTGAGCGGCACCGTGCTCTCCATCCGGAAACGGACGAAGCTCGCGTAGAGCCGCTCGCCGGTCTCGTCGGCGAGCTCGCCCGACGGCACCCCGAGATCGGCGGTGAGCATCTTCCAGTGGAGATCGCCCGCCTCCTTGAAGACCCACCGCTCCGACAGCGCGTCGCAGATCAACTGCGGCATCCCGAGGTTGTAGGTCCGCCGAGTGATGGCGTTATCGGTCGACGGCTCGCGCACAGCGTTATCGTTCATCTCGCCTCGACAGCTCCCTGTTTCCACGTCGCCCCGGCGCCTTTTTTCCTATTCCGGAGATCCGAGCCCCTCGGCTTGCTCGTGACCGGCGTGCGAGAGGAGGGCGGCTCCTCGCTGGCTGAGGGCGGCTCCTCGCTGGCTCTGCGGGCCCCATTGGGTCTGGGGAGTCCACTGCAGCATCGTGAGCACCGGCGACGTCATGAACGTCGTGACGATCGCCATGATCACCATCATCGCGTAGATCGTCGGGGAGATGACGTTCAGGTCGAGCCCCAGGTTGAGGACGATGAGCTCCATCAACCCGCGCGTGTTCATGAGCGCGCCGATGGCCGCCGAATCGCGCCAGCCGAGGCCGGTAGCGGCCGCCGCGGCGAAGCTCCCACCGAACTTGCCGAGGACCGCGACGGCGATGATCCCGCCGCAGAACAGCCACTGCGTCGGCGTGTCGATGAGCCCGATCTGGGTGCGGAGCCCCGTGAACGCGAAGAACGCCGGCAAGAAGAGGACGCGGACGAGGCCCGAGACCTGCGTCTCCAGATCTTTCGCGAGCGCCGAGTCGCTCGGGATGATCGCGCCGAAGACGAACGCGCCGAAGAGCGCGTGGACACCGATCGCCTCGGTCGTGATCGCCGAGAGGAGCAGGCCGACGAGGACGATGGCCATCGTCTTGTAGCTGAGACCCTCGCGCGATTTTTCATGCTGCTCCCCGAGCCAGCGGAGCGCGGGTCGGCCGACGTACGCCATGAAGAGGACGAACGCGCCGGAGAATCCGAACGTCAGGGCGGCCTGGCTGAGCGCCGATCGCCGCGCGATCGTGACGATGAGGGCGAGGAGGCACCACGCCGTGACGTCGTCGACCGCGGCGCAGGTGAGGGCGAGGACGCCCAGCTTCGTGCGCTGCAGCTTGCGATCGCTCAGGATCCGCGCCAGCACCGGGAAAGCGGTGATCGACATCGACACGCCCATGAAGAGCGCGAAGTGGACGAACGGGACGTCGCTCGACGAGAATTGCGGATAGAGAACGAGCGCGAGGAGCCCGCCGAGCACGAACGGCGTCACGATGCTCGCGTGCGAGATCGCGACCGAGGCGTGCCCCCGTTTCTTGAGCGCCGCCGTGTCGAACTCGACGCCGACGATGAACATGAAGAGGACGACGCCGATCTGGGAGAGGATCCCGAGGAGCGGCGCGGTGTCCTTGGGGAAGAGCATCTCCTGCGTGGACGGCGAGATGCGGCCGAGGAGCGACGGCCCGAGCATGATGCCGGCGACCACCTCACCGATCACCGGCGGCTGTCCGAGGTATCGGAACGCGGCGCCGACCGCGCCGGCGGCGATGATGATCGCCACGAGCGCGATGAGCACGTGCAGCAGCGGATGGCCGGCGCTCTTCGTCGCCGCGCTCGCGAACGCCGCCGCGCCGGCGGCCGGCGGGAGCGCCGTCAAGAGCGCACCCTGTTTGCAGATCAGGAAAAACGCACCTACCGCCCCGCCGAGCATCGCGGTGTACGCCAAGGCCGACTTCCAGTGACCCGTGAGTGCGCCGCGTTGGTCTAACAAGGGCCTGCCTCCGACTCAGATCATTCCGTGAAGGAGCTCGACGAGGGAGTTGAGATCACGCGGTTTGCCGATCTCCAAGGCGGAAATATTGATGCCCAGCTTCGCTTTGAGGGCGGAGGCGATATCGCTGCGGTCGATCGAGTCGGCGCCGAGCTGCTTCAAGCTCCAGTTCGGCAGGATCTTGTCCCTCGGCACGTCCGGTACGACGGCGATGATACAATCCTGCAAGAGCGAAAATATTTCCTCGCGAGTCATCGGCGCCTCGGGTTCAGTTCGTTACTTCTGGAGCGAGCGCTGGGAGAACAGCGCGTCGTCGAGCGCGATGTTCTGCTCCATCGACTTGTAGCGAAGCTCGGTGAACTCACCAGGCTTGTTCGCCGGGAGCACCTTGATCGTCGTCGGCACGTCGCGCCCGCCGAGCTTCCGGGTATCCGAGAACGTCCACGTCTGGGCGAGCGCCTTCGACTCGTCGTAATACCGAATGAGAATCGGATTCTTGTCGCTGCGACGAACGACGACCACGACCTTGCCCCAGACCACGGCGGCGTTGGGCTTCGGGTCGAGCGTCAGCTCCATCACGCTCTGTCCGTCGCGATCCCCCTCGAAGGACTTCACGTACGTGTAGCTCTGGGACATCCGCGCGTGCTTCACGATGTCGCCGTTCGTGACGTGGCTCCCCATCCATCCGGCGTTCATCAGCGAGGCGCTGAGCTTCGTGACCTGATTGATCTTGGGGAAGTAGTTCCAGAGGTTGCTTCCGCTCTTGAGCGTCGCCGTCCCCGCCTCCTTCTCCGGCGTCAGAATGCGAACGAGGAACTTGTCTTCGCCCTTGCTCCACGTCTCCATTCCCATGTCGCGAGTCGCGTGCTCGGTCACGACGTGCATCGTGAGCGCCGTGTGGCTCGACCTGGACGAATAGAGATCGTCGACATAGTCGAGAATCGCAGCGAGGTCAGCCGTCGTCTGTTCGGCTCGCGCAGGCGGCTGCTGGGCATGGACGGGGTTGGGTGCAGAAACAAGGGAGAGCGCGACGACCGCAGCACCGAAAAGAATACGCATGATGACTTCTCCTTCGCACCAAAAGCACAGCCTGCTGGGTGGCACGCAGCGTGGGAGACACGGGCAAGCCGCCGGCGCATCGTTGGCCGGCAGGATGGGTATAGCAAGAGCCGTTCCCGTGGGTGTGTCGTCCCTGGAGCGTGTACGGATTAGACGGTCACGCACCCCAGCATATTGACTGGGGCCACCACGTGCGGTCCGCTCGCCAGCGGGCGCTGAGGAAACGCCCAAAGACCAGCGATATCATGATGTTCATCCGTAGCACGGGCACCCTGAATTGCAACCGGCTTCACCTGTTTGGGTGACGTGTCGATCGGCCCATGACCCGCGCCGAAACGCCGCAGAAATGGAGCCCGCCCGAGGCGATTGAAGTGCCTCGGTGCTCACCCCACCACCAGCTCCACGTCGCGGCGTGCGCGTGAGATGCACGTGAGCACGCAGCCCTGCTTGATCTCGGTCGGCGTGAGGCAATTGCCCGGGTCCATGTCGATCGCCGAGGGGTCGGCCGCGCGGACAGTGCACGTGCCGCACACGCCCTCGGTGCACGAGTACGGGAGCTCGACGCCGGCGGCGAGCGCGGCCTGCAGGATCGGGACGTCGGTGGCGATCGCGATTTCGGTGGCGGGGGTCGTGTTGTCTCGGAAGGTTAGGCGGAGCTGAACGGTCTTGGAACCTGCGGAGGCGCGCGGAGCGTCGTTCGCCGGCGTGACGACGAGCGACGGCGCCGGGGTGAACTTCTCCTCGCGCACCGCCGCGTCCGGGACGCCGCGTTCCGCGAGCGCCGCGCGCACCTCGCGCATCATCGGCTCGGGGCCGCACACGAAGTACTCGGCCTCGCCGATCCCGGTCGGGGCGGCGGCGTCGAGCGCGTCGAGCTCGCGCGCTGCGCCTGCGCGATCGAGCGCCACGCCGAGGACGTGCCGCACCACGAGCCGTGGATCGTGCTGGCTCGCCAGCGCGTCGAGCGCGTCCTTGAGGATGATGTCGCGCTCGCTCCGGCTCCCGTAAAGCAGGTCGATCCGCGCGTCGGGCTCCCGCGCGAGCACGGTCCGCGCGATGCTCATCATCGGCGTGATCCCGCTTCCGCCCGCGATCAGCACGAGACGCCGCGGCGACGACGGGGCCGGCGACGGCGTGAAGGCCCCCGCGGGCCCGAGCACCTCGAGGCACATCCCCGCGTGCGCGTGCTCGACGATGTGCCCCGAGACCTTCCCGCCCGCGACCCGCTTCACGGTGATGGTCGCCGTGTCGGTAACGTCCGCCGACGACGAGATCGAATACGAGCGGCGGACCCGCTCGCCCGCGATCTCCACGATCACCGTCAAGAACTGCCCGGGCGCGAACGCGAACGGGGCGCCGCTGCGATCGCGCAGGACCAGGCTCACCGCATCGTCGGTCTCGCGCACGACATCCTCGATCACGACGGCGCGCGCGCCGACCGTCCTCACGGGCGGGGCGGCCGGGGCGCTGTTTTCTCGTGCCGCGGCGACGGCCATGCCGTCGGCCTTGCGGCCCACGCCGGCGTCCGCGCGTGCCGCGTCCGCCGCGGGGGCGCGCGCGCCGACGAGTCCGGTACGCACGCGGTCCACGTCACGAAGAAGCGTCGCCAATGCGGATCTGAATCCCATGCTCTCCGTTATGAGCATGCCTATCGATCTGTCAATTTCGTATTTCGGTTTGCACGGAGTCCCTGGATCCCGCTTTACCTGCAACGCTCCTCGCGTTGCACATCTAGACCCACGGGTTGCGCAACTTGGCGGGAAACCTGGAAAATCGGCTTGCCGGGCGCCCGCTCTGCGTGGTGCACGCTGGTCCACACGTCGTGCACGCTGGTCCACTGCACGCTGGTCCACACGAGGCGCAGATCGGTGGCTGATGGACCGGGAAACGCGCGATCCAGGGCTGTGGCGTCTCTCGCCGGTGACACCACCCGGCGGCGACGGTCATCGCGTCGGCGCTGCGGGAAAAGCAGCGTGAAACGCGATGTCCCGCCCGCGTGCTCGCGTCACTGTAATCCGTTTGAAGGACAATCCGTCGACCTAGCGCCAGGGGGACTGCGTGCTACGAATCATAATCCGCTGCTTTAGAGGCTTATTGGCGTCAGCAGCGGCTTGGTATGCATGTTGCGCTTGACCAGGACGGGAGGCCTCGCGGTCCGATGACGAGAGTTTACGTGTTTCCGGGGCAGGGTTCGCAGCGCGTCGGCATGGGGGCGGACCTCTTCGACCGCTTTCCCACCGAGGTGGCCGCCGCCAACGAGACGCTCGGATACTGCATCAAGGAGCTGTGCTCGGACGACAGCGGTCGGCTCGACAACACCGAGTACACCCAGCCCGCCCTCTACGTCGTCAATGCGCTGAAGTACCTCGAGAAGGAGGCGAGCGGTCTCCGCCCGGACTGCGCCGCGGGCCACAGCCTCGGCGAGTACAACGCCCTCTTCGCGGCCGGCGCGTATGATTTCGTCACCGGGCTCCGCCTCGTGCAGAAGCGCGGTCAGCTCATGGCGCGCGTCGAGGGCGGCGGGATGGCAGCGGTCATCGGCCTCGAGGAGGACGAGCTCCGGACCGAGCTGGAGCGCGCCGGCTTCGACGGCGTCGACGTCGCCAACCTCAACTCCCCAACGCAGTTCGTCATCTCCGGCCCGATCGAGGACGTCGCGCGCGCGGCCGATCACATCACCGCGGCCTGCGACGCCGAGGTGAGAATCCTCCGCGTCAGCGGGGCCTTCCACTCGCGGTACATGGCGCCGGCGCAGGCCGAGTTCCAGTCGTTCGTGAAGGAGGTCCAGTTCGAGCCGCTCCGCGTCCCGGTGCTGGCGAACGCCTCTGCCCGGTTCTACGAGGACGACGCGATCGGCGAGACGCTCGTTGCCCAGATTGCCTCGCCCGTCCGCTGGACGGAGATCAGCTCCCAGCTCCTCGCGCTGGACGGCGCGCAGATCGAGGAGGTCGGGACGGGCAAGACGCTCACCGCGCTCTTTCGGCAGAGCAGGGCACACCTGATGCGCAGGGCGGCATAGCCACGGCAAAAGCGCGACGATCGACATATCGAAATATTCATAGCTATTCGACCCAGGAGAGAGAGAGATGGCATCGACGAAAGAGGAAGTAGCCGCGAAGATCACCGCAATCATCGCCAACACCATCGGCGTCGCGCCGGCGGAGTTGGATCCGCGGGACTCCCTCGTCGATAAATACGGTCTCGAGTCGCTCGACGTCCTCGACATCTCCTTCCGTCTCAACAAGGAGTTCGGGGTGAAGCTCTATCGCGGTGACCTCCTCCGGCAGGCCTCCGGGGCGCTGGGCGATCTCGCGATGCTCGAGGACGGCAAGCTCACCGCGGCGGCGGTCGACTTCCTCAAGGCGAGGATGTCCGAGCACGCGGAGAGCCCCCTCCTCGTCGTGGGCGCCCCGCGGACCGTGCTCATCCGCCTCTACTGCGTCGACTCGTGGGTGCGCCAGATCATGGAGCTCCGGGAGGCCAACCAGACCTCCGGCGAGACGTTCCTCGACGAGTGGCTTGCCAGTTACCGCCAGCAGCGCCTGGTCGCGTGACGAGCCTGCTCGGGCGCTGACATCGCGAGCGCGCTCAAGAGCAAGCTCGGTGTGGAAGTCCCCGCGGCCGAGACCTGATTCGCGCCCACGCGTCGTCGTGGCGGCGTGATCCTCGACCAGAAAAAAGATGATATGACGTGCGCTGTGCCGCGCATGCGCGTAGGTCTCGTGGTGGACCGGGGGACGTCGAGCCTTTCTTCTCGGCGCGTCCATTGCATCATGAAGCGGCGGGCGGCCGTGGAAGACGGGACACCGGCATGAACTCGTGGCGACTTGCATGGCGGAATCTCCAGAGGAACCGAGCGCGGACGTGGATCGCCGTCGTCGCCCTCGCCGTCAGCACGACGCTTCTCGTGGTCATCGACGGCCTCGCGCTCGGTCTCGACGACCTCCTCACGCGCGGCGCGATCAACCTCGGCGTCGGCGAGGCGCAGGTGCACGCGAAGACCTACGCGCGCGACGAGTCGATCTACGCGACGCTCCCGAACGCCGACGCAGTCATCGCCGCGGCCAAGGCGAACGGCATCGACAGCGCACCGCGCGCGCTCGGCGGCGGCCTCCTCTCGACGGGCGAGAACTCGACGGGCGCGCGCATCTGGGGCGTCGACCCTGCCGCGGAGCGCTCCCTCGGCACGCTCCCCGGCCACCTCCGCGCTGGCGGATTCCTACCGGACACGAACGAGAACCGCATCGTCCTCGGCTGTGAGCTCGCGCGGCTTCTCGGCGCGAACGTCGGCGACAAGATCGCGCTCATCGTCCAGGCCACGGACGGCTCGACATCGACGCAGATGATGATGGTGAGCGGCATCTTCGACACCATCGGCGAGGTCGATACCAGCCTCGCGATGATCGATCGGCGCGACTTCGAAGAGCTGTTCGTCATGGATGGGAAAATCCACGAGATCGCCCTCTCGTCTCATTTTCGCCTGGCACCGGAGCAGGTCGCGGCGCTCGTCACGCCGGCGGCGGGCGACGCCGCCGACGTCATGACGTGGCGCAAGGCCCTCCCCGCGGTCGACGACATCTCCCGCCTCACGCGGAGCTTCGCCGGCGTGCTGAGCACGATCTTCTTCATCGCGGCCGGCCTCGGCCTGCTCAACACGATCCTCATGGCGACGACCGAGCGCATCCGCGAGTTCGGCCTCGTGAAGGCGCTCGGCGCCGCCCCCGGCCGCATCATCGCAGACGTCACGCGCGAGACCTTCCTGCTCGGCATCTTGAGCGCCGGCGTCGGCGGCCTCATCGGCGTCGCGTGCACGCTCTTGCTGGCGCGGCACGGGATCGACCTCCGCACGTTCGGAAAGCTCGACCTCGGAGGCGTCGGCCTCGAGCCGGTTTGGCACTCCCACCCGAGCGCCAGAGGCATCGCCACCCCAATCCTCGGCATGGTCTTCGTGACGCTCCTCGCGGCGCTCTATCCTGCGGTCGTCGTGGCGCGACTGACGCCCGTCAAGGCCCTGACCCACGTGTGAGGCTCTCGAATCTCCCGAGGGAATGACCTGATGCTCGTCCTCAAGCTCGCGTGGCGCAACCTCCTTCGCAACCGGCGCCGCACACTGATCACGATTTTCTCGATCGCATCGGGCTGTGCGCTCTCGTTCTTCTTCTTCGCGTTCCAAGCAGGCGTCCACAAGAAGACGATCGACGATGCGACGCGCATGTTGGCGGGCCAGATCACGGTCGAGCATCCTCAGTACCGCGACGCGCCCAAGCCGAGCTTGTTCGTGCCGTCCGTGGCGAAGGTGAAGACGGTCGCGGAGAAGATGCCGGACGTCGAGCTCGTCAAGCCGCTGTGCTTGGGCAATGGCGTGGTCTCGAGCGCCGCCGGCGGTATCGGGATCGGGTTCCTCGGCGTCGAGCCGGATCGAGAGAAGGAGCTGTCGCAGATCGCTCGCTCGATCGTCAAAGGCCGCTTTCTCGAGTCCTCGGACGTCGACATCAAGGGCGTCGTCATCGGCGAGCGGCTCGCCGACCGGCTGCACGTCGACGTCGGGAACAAGCTCGTCCTGACGACCACCAACGCCCAAGGCGACGTCGTCGAAGAGCTCCTCCGCGTCGTGGGTATCTTCAAGCTCGGCTCCGCTACGATGGACGGCGCGCTCATCGAGCTCCCGATCGCGGTCGTGCGCAGGGTGATGGGGCTCACCGAGGATCAGGCGACGCAGGTCGGCCTGGTCCTGAAACGTCCGGAGGCACAAGCGATGGTGCTCGCCGAGACGAAGCGCGCGCTCGCGGGCGAGAACCTGGCCGTGCACCCCTGGGAGACGCTTCTTCCAGCGATCGCGACCTGGGTGTCGGCTGGCGATCGCGCGAACCAGGTGATGTGCGGTGTCGTGCTGTTCCTCGCGTCCTTCGCGATCCTCAACACGATCCTGATGAGCGTCATCGAGCGAAAGCGGGAGTTCGCCATGCTCCTCGCGCTCGGAACGCCGCCCCAGCTCCTGCGCATCCAGGTCTTCGTCGAGACCCTGATGCTCGGCGTCCTCGGCTCAGGGATCGGTCTCGCGCTCGGCGCCTCGTTCGCCTACGCCGGCCAGAAGAACGGGATCGACATGAGCGATTCCGGAGCTGCAGGGACGGTCGGAGGAATGGCGCTCGACCCTCACGTTCGGCCGGCCTTGTCGACGGAGGACGCGGTGTTCGTCGCCGTCGTCGTCCTCGTCGTGACGACGCTCATCGCGATCTATCCGACGCTCCGTTCGAGCCGCGTCGATGTCGCCAATACGCTCCGCTCTCAATAAGGAGGCATCGTGACGAGCATCGTCGAACTCGAGAACGTTACCAAGGAATACGACCTCGGCGCTACGAAAGTCCAGGCGTTGGGCGGCATCGATCTCACCTTCGCCAAGGGCGAGTTCACGGTGGTCATGGGGCCGTCCGGCTCGGGCAAGAGCACGTTGCTCAACATCGTCAGCGGGCTCGATCGCGCCACGTCCGGCAAGGTTCGCGTCGTCGATGTCGACACGATGAAGTGCAGCGACGCCGCGCTCAGCAAACTGCGGTTGGAGAAGATCGGGTTCGTGTTCCAGGCCTACAACCTCATTCCGGTCCTCACTGCGCTCGAGAACGCGGAGTACGTCATGCTGCTCCAACGCCGGCCGGCCGCCGAGCGACGCGACCGCGCGAAGGCGATGCTCGATCTCGTCGGGCTACGCGGCCTCGAGGACCGCTTCCCGCGCCAGCTCTCCGGCGGTCAGCAGCAGCGCGTCGCCATCGCGCGGGCGATCGCGGCGGAGCCGGTGCTCGTCCTCGCCGACGAGCCGACGGCGAACCTCGACTCGAAAACGGCAGCGGCGCTCATCGACCTGATGGAGAAGCTCAATCGCGAGAAGGGCGTGACGTTCATCATCTCCACGCACGACCCGGCGGTCGTCGCGCGAGCGCATCGCACGGTCACGCTGCGCGACGGGCTCATTGCGAAACCGGCGACAGCGCCGGATGGGATGGGGACCGCTTCCAAGCGGATCACTGAGGGTGCTCCGTCACCCATCGGTTCATGAACAGCGCCGACTTGTCCCAAGTCGCCCGCGTCGTCTTCTCCAGCGAGCTCTCGATGAGCCCGCCTATACCGAAGAAGCTCGCCTCATGGACGAGGTCGGCGACGCGTCGGCAGCGAGTTCCTAGGGGCTCGACGCGAACCACCCCCTCGCTCTTGATCCGCTCGGCCATCTTGCCTGCCAGCGTGACGACGAAGGAGATCTCCTTCGTCTTCTTGTCGAACCGTGTCATCTCGGTGAAGCCGAGCATGCGCTCGCCGAGGACCTTGGCGAGCGGCCCAGGCATCGCGATCCTGGATCGGGCGTTCACGTGGCGGACGATGACGTCGCCCGTGTCCTTCTGTTCGGCCTCCCATTCTGGGACGTCGAGGAAAACGAAGAGCTCCCGACAGAAGTCGGTCGAGAGCATCAGCTCGAGGAAGCGGTCGGTGCTGCAATCGATCTCGTGGGTCACCGTGAACTTCATGCGCCAAGAAGGTATACACGCGGCGGCCGCCCGTCATCGCGTCCATGTCTCTGTCCCCCGACGGCTCTCCGAAAGCGCGTGGTCGCGCTCTGGCGCGACGCTTGCTCTTACGTGCGAGTGCCGAGCTCTCTTGCAGATAGCCGGGGACGCATGCATTCTCGTCGGTCGTCTCGCTGAGAAAATCTGCAGAAGTAACGCTGTTCTGCCCACCGTAAGGAGCTGAGCGTGCCCACTGTCACTGTCAATGATGCGAAGCTCCACTACGAGGTCGACGGCGCTGGACCGCCTCTTCTGCTCGTCATGGGGCTCGGCGGGAACGCGCAGGTCTGGGCACCGATCCGACGTCAGCTCGCGAGCCGTTACCAGCTGATCATCTACGATATGCAAGGCACGGGACGGTCGGAGCCGTCCCCATTGCCGACGACGCGCGATTCGCTCGTGAACGAGGTCGAGGCCGTTCTCTCGGACCTCGATCTCCGAAGCGTCCTCTGTCTAGGCTATTCGTTCGGGGGATCCGTCGCGCTGAACTACGCCGCGCGACACCCCGAACGGATCCAGGCGCTCTCGCTCGTCTCCGCTGTCTACAAGATGACGCCGCGCGCGCGCGCGTTCGTCGACGTCCAGTCGGAGCTCGCGCAGACCGTCAGCCGAACGCTGTACCTGAAGCAGGCCTTTCTCTGGACGACCTCCGAGGCGTTCTTCGACAGGAACCCCGAGTTCTTCGAGCGGATGATCGGGTTTCTCGAGCGGAGCCCCCACGGGGCCGAGATGGGCTGGGGCTTCTGGAAACAATTCCTCAACGCGTTCGATCCCGACTACCGCGACATCCTCCGTGGGCTTTCGATGCCGACCCAGATCGTCCACGGCGAGGCGGACATGGTCTCCTCCATCGAGCAGGTACGTCAGGCAGCTTCGGTGAACCCGGCGATCCAGCTCGACGTCGTCCCGGGCGGCGGTCACATCCTGCCGTGGGACGCGTCGGAAGCGACGACCGAAGCGCTCCTTCCTTTTTTCGCGAAGTACGCCAAAGGGGTGACTCCCACTTCCACGCTTTAGAGTCACAATAAAGGCGCGGGAAGATGGGGAACGCATGATGCTGGAAGGACGGGCGGCGATTGTCACGGGGTCGGGCGGGGGTCTGGGCAAGGCCATCGCCGAGCGCTTCTTGCGCCAAGGCGCCCGTGTGGTCGTGAACGACCTGTCGCCCGCGCAAACGGAGAAGGTGGCCGCCGAGCTCTCCGGGCCCGACCGCTGCGCGGCCGTCGCGGGTGACATCACGGACCCGGCGACGATGCGCGCGCTCGTGAGCACGTGCGTCGAGCGCTTCGGACAGCTCGACATTCTCGTGAACAACGCCGCCATCCTCCTGCCCGGCCTGGTCAAGACGCAGGAGGTCGTGGCGTGGCGGAAGACGTTCGAGGTCAACGTGGTCGCGCCGCTCTTGCTCGCGCAGACTGCGCTGCCGGCGCTCAAGCGTTCGCCGGCGGCTCGGATCATCAACATCTCGGGCGAGATCGCGCTCACCGGGATGATGTTCCAGAGCGCCTATGGCGCCTCCAAGTCCTCCGTGAACGCGATGACGAAGTCGATGTCGCGCGCGCTCGGGAAGTACGGGATCACCGTCAACTCGATCTGCCCGGGTATCGTCACGGAAACGAACATGGTTCAAGAGTTTGTCAATGACCGTCCGGAGTACCTGGCGGCGTTCGAGATGTATCGTAATAATTCCCCGCTCGGTCGCGGGATGCGCGCGACCGACATCGCTGACGTGGCTCTCATGCTGGCGAGCGACCAAGCTGGGTTCGTGACCGGACAGTTCATCCGCGCGAACGGCGGTGCGTGTTAGCGGGTTCGGGGATTCCAACTGTTGAGTGGGAGGCAAATCGCGATGTCCGAGACAGATCGCAACGAAACGACG
>Ga0207670_10001012_pt1 | contig 14852 bp, 12 predicted proteins | sample KBSS23HmetaG_FD_184339 | JGI IMG/M metagenome (GOLD analysis project Ga0207670, IMG submission 184339) | Switchgrass rhizosphere microbial communities from Kellogg Biological Station, Michigan, USA - KBS S2-3H metaG (SPAdes) (version 2) | ecosystem: Host-associated > Plants > Roots >... | reverse complement strand
GCCGTCGATCCAGATCGTGTCGGAGTTGACGTGGATGAACGGCTCGTGGCCGATCGCGGCGAGCGCCTTGACCACGCCGCCGCCGGTGTTGAGCAATTTCTCGCGCTCGTCGGAGATCACGATCTGCGGCCGGGTTCGGCTCTTGAGATGGCGTTCGATCATGTCGGCGAGATAGTGCACATTGACCACCGCACGCACGACTCCCGCCGCCGCAAGACGATCCAGCACATGATCGATCAGAGGTTTGCCCGCGACTGGAACGAGCGGTTTCGGCATCCGGTCGGTCAGCGGGCGCATGCGCTCGCCAAGACCGGCGGCAAGCACCATGGCAGTACGAGGAGCAGTCGGCATCGAATCCTTGTCGTTAGGTTGGCGGCGCCGGCTTCGGCGCCGGCACATGGAGGCTGTACCAGTCCTGCAGCATCGCCAGCGCCGGATGCGCCAGCGAGCGTTGCAGATAGCCCCATACCCGGGGGATGTGTCGGAGGTATTGCGGCTTGCCGTCGCGCCGATCGAGCCTTGCGAAAATGCCGAGGATTTTCGAGGCGCGCTGGGCAGCGAGCGTGGCGTAGAGCCGGATGAAATCGGCCGGTTCGAAGTTGGCGTCGAGCTCGCTACGCTTGCGCACGTAATGGCCGAGCAGCGCCACCTCCATCAGCTCCGGCACGTCGACGCGGGCATCCTGCAACAGCGAAGCAACATCGTAGGCGGCCGGGCCCATCATGGCGTCCTGGAAGTCGAGCAGGCCGACGCGGGCAATGTTCAGCCGTTCCGGCAGCCAGATCAGATTGGGTGAATGGAAGTCGCGCAGCACCCAGGTCGGCGTGGCTTCAAGCGCCACCTGGAGTGCGCTGTCCCACAGCGCTGTATAGTCGGCGCGGACCGCGTCGGTCACCACGGCGCCGAGCCGCGGCAGATACCAGTCGAGCAGCAGCGCCACTTCGATCTGATAGGCACCGATGTCGTAGGCCGGCAGCGAGTGGATGACATGCGGCGCAACCGGGATCGCGCTGGGCAGTTCCTGGCTGTGCAGTGCGACCAGAGCGTCGACCGCTGCCTCATAGCGCTCCTCGATCGGCGCCGGCGGATCGCCGGCCACCACCGGCTCGGAGCCGAGGTCTTCGATGATGAGCAGGCCATCGGCCAGCTCGGCCTCGTAGATCTGCGGGGTCGAGAAGCCGCGCTGGCGCAGCCCATTAGCCATGCCGACGAAGGGGACGATGTCCTCGGCGAGATGGGCGATCGCGCTGTAGGGCTTGCCGTCGCGCACCGATGGGCCGTCCGGCCGGCGCGGCGAGTTCATCAAGATGGCGCGCTGCTCGCCAAGCCGCAGCCGCTCGTAGGAGCGCGTCGAGGCGTCGCCCTGGATGCGCCGCCGCTCGGCCAGTCCGTAGCCGCTCGAATCGAGGAAACGTCGGATGGTCGGGATGCGGTCGGTGCGCTCGGCGAAGGCGCCGTAGCCGGTGATCCGCGCCTTTCGGTGCTCGGGGCCGGCCTTCGGCTCCAAGGTGAATGCCACGTCGAGACGGTCGGGCGGCAGAAAGCCAGCTGCCCGGTCGGGCCATTCCAGCAGCACCACGGCTTCCTTGGGCAGATCGTCGAAGCCGAGTTCCGCGAGCTCGCCCGGACCTTCCAGCCGGTATAGATCGGCGTGCACCACCGGGAACCGCGGCAGGTCGTAGGTCTGGATCAGCGTGAAGGTCGGGCTCGGCACCGCGATGTCCGGATTGTCGGCGAGATAGCGGATCATGGCGCGGGCGAACGTAGTCTTGCCGGCGCCGAGATCGCCGGACAGCGTCACCAGATCGCCGGGCTCGAGCGCGGCCGCGATATCGGTGACGAGACGCACCGTGGCCTGCTCGTTGGCGAGCGCCACGGTGAAGCTCGATCCGCCAGAGGTGAGAGGAAGCATCGCCGTCCTCGGTTGACTGCGAATTGTATAGGAATCGCAGCGGTTAGGGATTCCGGGATCGGACCTTCGGCGCGCCCCGACATCACTGGGACGGCGCTTTTCAACAACTTGCTACGCCGCCGACCGCTGGGGCTCGACGTGCTGCTCGACCGGGAAGCTGCATTCGACCTTGGTGCCCCGTCCGACCACCGAGTCGAGCGTCACGGTGCCGCCGTGCAGCTCGACGAAGGAGCGCACGATCGAGAGCCCGAGGCCGGCGCCACGATGACGCGATCCTTGCGAATGCGACTCAAACCAGTTGAACACGCGATCCTGCACTTCGGGGGGGATGCCCGGGCCGTTGTCGGAAACGGCGAACACGACGGCGTCGGCCCGGCGCTCGGCGGCCATCGTGATGGTGGCGCCCGGCGGCGAAAAGCCGACCGCGTTGGCCAGCAGGTTGAACAGCACCTGGCGAATGCGGCGCTCGTCGCCGGGGAAGCTGCCGATGTCAGAGGTGGCGCGGATGTCGAGCACGATCTGGTCCTTGATCAGACGGTCGCGGATGCCCTCGGCCGCGGCGTTCATGGTGCCGCGGATGTCGACCGAGCCGAGATTGAGCTTCATCGCGCCGGCGTCGATGGTGGCGAGATCGAGAATGTCGTTGATGATCGCCAGCAAAGCGTTGGTCGAGGTGTTGATGTAACCCAGATATTCGCGCTGCTTGGGGCTGAGCGGACCGGTGGTCGGCTCGCCCATCAGCGATGCAAAGCCGATGATGTTGGTAAGCGGCGAGCGCAACTCGTAGGACACGTGGTGGACGAAATCGACCTTCAGCGCGTCCGCGGTTTCCAGCGCCTCGTTCTTCTCGCGTAGCGCCCGCTCGACGTTGATGGTGTCGGTGACGTCGAGGAACGCGACGAGCGTGGCGCCGTCCGGCAGAGGCACCGTGATCAGGTCGGCGACGCTTCCGTTGCGCAGCTCCATCCGGCTTTTGACAACCTCGCGGCTTTCGATCGCCGTCACCGTGCCGTGCAGGGACCGCCACAGCGCATCGTCGTCGTAAAGGTTCTTGCACCAGCCGATCACCGTCTCGATGTGCGGGCGCATGGCCAGCGCCAGCGGCTCGAGCTGCCACATGTCGACGAACGCCGGATTGTGCAGCCGCAAGCGGCCGTCGCTGCCGAACACTGCGACGGCTTCCGCAAGATTATCGAGCGTTTCGCCTTGCACGCGGATCAGCGCGTCGTAGCGCCGCACCATGTCGAGTCGCTCGGTGACATCCTCGAACAGATAAGTGACGCCGCCTTGCGGATTGGGCGTGGTGACCACGCGGATGGTACGGCCGTCGGGCAGGTGCCAGAGATGCTCCTGGGCCTCGGTCGCGCGATAGGCCTCGTGCAGCGCGGTCTTCCACTCGCGGAAGTCCTTTTCCTCAGGGAGCTTCCGCGACCCGCGCAACCTGTCCAGCACCGCGGAATCGGTCGGGCTCTGATCGAGGAAGCCGGTGTCGAGCTCCCATAGCGAGCGATAGGCCGCGTTGTAGAACGTCAGCCGCTGGTCGGCGGTGAAGATGGCGACGCCGGTCGCCAACTGATCGAGGGTGCGGCGGTGGGCGTCGTTGAGACGGTTGAGCTCGCTCCGCATCGCCTCGGCCTCGGTCGCATCAATGCCGATGCCGGCGCTGCCCTTGCGGGTCGGCACATCGAGCACGTCGAAGTTGCGCCGGGAACCGGCGGCGATCGCCGGCGTGCGCGCGACGTAGTTCTTGGCGGTGGCGCGCGCCCGGCTCGCCTCGTCGCGGGTCACGCGGGTGAGCAGTTCGGCCGAACGCGCCAGGGCATCACCGGCGTCCTTCGCGTCGACCGCGCGCGCGTACGCCGGATTGACGAAAGTTAGCGAGCCTGAGATGTCGCGCGCCCACACCGGCGAGGGCAAAGCGTCGATCAGCATGCGCAGCGATTCGGTGTCGCTCACGAGCTTCTCGTGGCGGGCGCTGATCTCGGCCAATTCGCGCTTGAGACCGCTGGCGTCGCGCAGGCGGAGTACGGCGCGGCCGCCGATCGCGCGGCCGTCGGCCTCGACGGCGCGGCCGGCGAGGGTCATCAGTTGCATCGAGAAGCCTTCGCCGTCGGCGCGAAGCGCATCGACGGCATGCTCCATCGCCTGGGCCTTGTCGGGCTCGAGCCATGAGCCGAACGCCAGCGCGCGCTGCGGCATCGAAGCGCTGGTGACCAGCGTGGTGTCGCCGAGAATGTCGGGTTCGTTGTCGGCCGCGGCCCACGAGATGAGAATCTGCGGCTCCGACATCAACAGCGCGTTGAAGCGGTCGCGTTCAGTCTTCAGCGCCGTAATCTCGTCGCGGGACGCGGCCTCCGCGGCGGATGCGCGCAGCCGCGTGCTAACCAGCATGATCGCGGTGACGACCGCAAACAGCAGCACGCCCAACGTGAGCACCACCGCGGCGATTTCGCTGTTGCTGAGCTCGGCGAAAGCGTCGAGATAGACGTCGACATGATGCAGGCCGGGAATCTCGCTCAGCATCCCGCGATTTCCGGCATGTCGGATGGGCCCCTGCGCAGCCGGTGCTGTGTTGCTACCGCCTACGAATCATTGGGACTTTACGCACAAGCGGAATCGGGCCGAAAGAGTCCAGACCGTGAACGCCAGCGATGGTGGCGGGGTGTTGCAACCTGGACTCGGAATTCACCGCATGTCCCGGAAAAGTGGACACCGGTTTTCCGAAAAGGACATGCGCAAATGCAATCAGGTCGTGGCGTCGTGTAATGGCTCGGCCTTGCGCACCAGCTCGTCGAGACTGATGCGGCTGAGTGCCACTGAGAAGGCGCGTTCCGCTTGGCCGACGGCCGGCATCACCACGTCGTTGAGCAGGGCCGAACCGGCCGTGGCCGGCGGATCGCCAGCCTCCTCGATGGTGCCGGCGGCGCGCAGGATATCGTCGGCGGTGATGCGGCGGCGCTCGCGGGCCAGCTCATAGCCGCCGCGCGGTCCTCGGATGCCCCGCAGGATCCCCATCCGCACCAGCGCCTGGAGCACCGGTTCCAAATGGCGGGCTGGCAGAGAATGGCGCGCCGCCAGCGCCTTGGCGGAGACTGGCCGCCCTTTGCCATGGAGGGCCACATCGATGACGGCAGCAATTGCGAGGAGCCCCTTGCGGGGGAGCAGCGCCATGGGAACCCGGTGTCCATTATACCACATAACGGTATGATATTACGGACGGCTTTTCCGCTTTTTGTCAATTGCTTCACGGCCAGTAGAGCCGAAACCGTGAGCGCCGCGCGCGGTTTTGGCCAGCTTTTCGCTTTCAAAAAGCTGTGCGCGAAAAACAGGCGCGATGACCAATTGGGCAATCCTCTGGCCTCGTTCGACCGAAAACGATTCGCTGCCAAAATTCACAAGAATGACCTGTATTTCTCCCCGGTAGTCGGAATCGATCGTGCCTGGCGTGTTCAAAACCGAGATGCCATGGCGTGCCGCCAGACCGGATCGGGGCCGCACTTGCCCTTCGGTTCCCCGCGGCAGCGCGATGGAAATGCCGGTCGGGATCTGCGCCCGTGCGCCCGGCGCGATCACGACCGGCGCATCCGCCGGCACTGCGGCCATAAGATCGAGGCCGGCAGCGTCCGCGCTCTGGTAGGCCGGCAACGGCAGACCCGCGCTGTGCGGCAGCCGGGCGATTTTGATTTTCACGGATTTCATTTTCGTTCAGCCAGCGCTGCCGCAATTCTTTGAATGAGAGCACTGGCGACTTCGTTCTTCGACTGCGGTGGCCAATGCTCGACGTGGTCCTTGGTGACGAGATGGATGGTGTTGCTGTCGCCGCCCATGATGCCGGTTTCCGGCGACACGTCGTTGGCGAGAATCCAGTCGCAGGCTTTGCGAACAAGTTTTTGCTTGGCGTGCTCGACCACATGCTCGGTTTCGGCGGCGAAGCCGATCACGAGCCGCGGGCGATTTGTTCGAAGATGCGCAACCGTTGAGAGGATGTCGGGATTTTCAACGAGCGAAAGCTCGGGCGCGAGCTTGCCGCTCTTCTTGATTTTTTCGCGGCTGTTCGTCGCCGTGCGCCAGTCCGCGACCGCGGCCGCGAACACCGCGACATCGGCGGGCAATGCGGCTTCCACCGCGGCGAGCATGTCGCGGGCGGATTCGACCTTCACGATGTTCACACCGCGAGGATCGGCAACGTTCACCGGGCCGGAGATCAGCGTGACCTCGGCGCCGGCCGAAGCCGCTGCTTCGGCAATGGCATGGCCCTGTTTGCCGGAGGAGCGGTTGGCAATATAGCGCACCGGATCGATCGACTCGTGCGTTGGGCCGGACGTGATGAGCATGCGAACACCGACGAGCGCCTGCGAGCGGCCGGCAAGCTGCGCTTGAACAGCTGCGACGATTTCGAGCGGTTCCGCCATTCGCCCGACGCCGGCTTCGCCGCTTTCCGCCATTTCGCCGGCATTGGGACCGACCAGAACAACCTGATCGGCTGTGAGCTGCGCCAAGTTTCGCCGCGTCGCCTTGTTGCTCCACATCAAAGGATTCATCGCAGGCGCCAGCACGATTGTCTTGTTGGTGGCCAGCAGCACGGCGGAGGCGAGGTCGTCGGCCAAACCGTTTGCCATCTTTGCCATCAGGTCGGCGGTGGCGGGCGCCACCACGATCAGGCTCGGATCGCGCGCGAGCCTGATATGGCCGACATCGAACTCGGAGCGCGCGTCGAACAGATCCGTAAACGGATGCTCGCCGGCGATCGCGCCGACCGACAATGGCGTGATGAATTTCTGCGCCGCCGCCGTCATCACCACGCGCACCTCGATGCCGCGCTCGCGCAGCCGCCGGATCAGGTCGAGCGATTTGTAGGCCGCGATACCGCCGCCGATGATGAGCAGGATGTGTGGGGCATCCGTGTCGGTGCGGCGCCCGGCCTTGTGCTCAGTTTTGCCCGGCGCGTCGAGGGCTGGTGCAAACGCATCCGCGTCGGCGGCGGCGCTGCGCAGGATGGTGCGCACCTCATCCTCGACCGAACGGCCGTTCTTGGCCGCGCGCAGCCGGAGCTGCTTCTTCAGCTTGTCGTCGAGCTGGCGGACGGTGAGGCTGGCCACGCGGGATCCCTGAAAGCCAAGCAGTTACAGCAATCTAAGTAGCCTATGATTGCACTGAAATCAATGCAATCAGCGGAAGACCAGAAGCCAGACCACCCAGGCCAATAAAGCCGCGATCAGCCACAGCGCCACCGCCACCCAGCGGCTGCGCCGCGCCTCGGCCTGGCCGATGGCGGCGACCGTTTCCGGTGCGAGCACCAGGCCGTCGCGGGTGATGGCGTCGAGCTGCTCGACCAGCACGGCGCCACGCGTCATCAGGCCAGGCATGCTGGCGAAGAAGTTGGTGGCGCCCTGGGCGGCGTCCTCGATCCGGCCGGCCGGCCCGAGATGGCGCTCCATCCATTCGCGCACCACCGGCTCCGACACCGTCCACATGTCGAGCTTGGGGTCGAGCGAGCGCGCCACGCCCTCGACCACCACCATGGTCTTTTGCAACAGCAGCAGCTCCGGCCGCGTCCGCATGTCGAATAGTCCGGTGACCTCGAACAGCAGCATCAAGAGCTTCGCCATGGAGATTTCATCGGCGGGCCGGCTGTGGATCGGCTCGCCGATGGCGCGGATTGCCTGCGCGAAATTCTCCACCGAGTGGTGCGACGGCACATAGCCGGCCTCGAAATGCACCTCGGCGACGCGCTGGTAATTCCGGGTGATGAAGCCGTAGAGGATTTCGGCGAGGAAGCGGCGCTCCTTCGGCCCAAGCCGGCCCATGATGCCGAAGTCGACGAAGGTCAACTGGCCGTCGGCGTCGACGAACAGATTGCCCGGGTGCATGTCGGCGTGAAAGAAGCCGTCCCGTAGTGCATGGCGCAGGAAGGTCTGGATCACCGCATGCGAAAGGTGCTTGAGGTCGAAGCCCTTGGCCTCGAGCGTTAAGCGGTCGTGCAGCGGCGTCCCGTCGATCCACTCCAAGGTGAGCACGTCCTTGCCGGTGCGGTCCCAGTCGACCGACGGCACGCGGAAATCGGGATCGGTCTTGGTGTTCTCCGCCATTTCGGACAGTGCGGCGGCTTCGAGGCGCAGGTCCATCTCGAGGGCAACGGAGCGGCGCAGTGTCGCGACGGTTTCGATCATGCGGAGACGTCGGGCTTCCGCAGACAGGCTTTCGGCGTGCCTGGCCGCAAAGGTGAGGGCTTCGAGATCGACGCGGAAACGCCGCTCGATATGGGGCCGCAGCACCTTCACGGCGACAGCCTTGCGACCTTCGCGGGTCACCACCTCGGCGCGATGCACCTGGGCGATCGAAGCGGCCGCCACCGCCGGGCCGAATGACGCGTAGGACTCCGACAGGGGCTTGTCGAGCGCCGCCACCACCACGGCTTCCGCCTCGGCTTGGGGAAACGGCGCCATGTTGTCCTGCAGTGATTCCAGATCGCGTGCCAGCGTCACGCCGACGACATCGGGCCGCGTCGCCAGGAACTGGCCGAGCTTGACGTAGGTCGGCCCGAGCTTGGTCAACGCGGCGGCGAGGCGGCCTTGCGCGCTGGCGCTGGTCGGACGCTCGATGAGGCGGGCGAGCTTGATCGCGGTCTGCGCCGGCAGCGGCATGGGCGTGGGATCGAGCAGCCCGAACACGCCCTCGCGCGCGAACACGAAGCCGGCACGGGCGAGGCGGGAGAGATGGGAGATCGCGGCGATCACAGAACCCTGCCGTTACAGCCGCCAGCCGGAGTGGAGCGCCACCATGCCGCCGGTCATCGGCTGAAACGAGGCGCGCCGGAAACCCGCGGTGCGGATCATGTCGGCGAATTTTTTCGGGCGCGGAAACTTGCGGATGGATTCGACCAGGTAGCGGTAGGCCTCGGCGTCGCCGGTCACCGCGCGGCCGACCGCCGGAATGACATTGAACGAGTAGAGGTCATAGAGGCGGTCGAGTCCCGGCACGTCGACCGAGGAGAATTCCAGGCAAAGAAAACGTCCGCCGATTTTCAGCACGCGATGGATTTCCCCAAGCGCCACGTCGATCTGCGGCACATTGCGGATGCCGAACGCGATGGTCACGGCATCAAAGGAGCGGTCCGGGAACGGCAGCGCTTCGGCATTGGCTTCGATGAATTCGATCTGGTGGCCGCTCTTGGCGGCGCGCTCGCGACCGACCTGGAGCATGTCCGCATTAATGTCCGCGACGGTGACATGGGTGCCCGGCCCCCCAGCATCGGCCACGCGGAAGGCGACATCGCCGGTGCCGCCGGCCAGGTCGAGCAGCGCGAACGGGGTACCACCTTTTTCGTGAAGACGGCCGGGGCGGCCTTTCCGGGGCGGATTGACTGCGGTGACCAGCGCCGCCTTCCAGGCGCGGTGCAGTCCGCCCGACATCAGGTCGTTCATCAGGTCGTAGCGCCGCGCCACCGAATGAAACACATCGTCCACCAGTGCCTGCTTGTCACCTAGTGGCACCCGGTGGAAGCCGAAATCGGCCTGTTTTTTCTTCGCTTTAGCCATTATCGCTCCTGCGGGGCGGACGATAGCGCGGCCCGCCGTGCGGCGCTACAAACCACGCCGGAATGGCTCTGGGGCTGGATTTGGCGGCGGCCTGCTGCCGGGCAGGCCCGTAAACATGATAAGCGTCTGAATGCCCGAACTCCCCGAGGTCGAAACGGTACGCCGCGGGCTCGCGCCCGTGATGGAGGGCGCGCGCTTTGTCGAGGTGGTGGCCAATCGCGGCGATCTGCGCTGGCCGCTGCCGAAGGATTTCGTGCAGCGGCTCAAGGGCCAGACGGTGAGTGGGCTCGGCCGCAGAGCCAAGTATCTGCTCGCCGATCTGTCGTCGGGCGACGTGCTGGTGATGCATCTCGGCATGTCGGGCTCGTTCCGTGTCGAGCAGGATAGCGGCATGGTGACGCCCGGCGCGTACTATCACGACCGCTCCAATGACCTGGCGCACGACCACGTGGTGTTCCGCATGTCGTCGGGTGCGACGATCCGCTTCAACGACCCGCGACGGTTCGGTTCGATGAAACTTGTGCCGCGGACGAAGCTCGACGAGGAGCCGCTGCTTCGCGCGCTCGGCCCCGAGCCGCTCGGCAACGAATTCGACGCCGCGATGCTGGCGGCGGCATGCCGGGCCAAGAATACGAGCCTCAAGGCCGCGCTGCTCGACCAGACCGTGGTTGCCGGCTTGGGCAACATCTATGTGTGCGAGGCGTTCAGCCGGGCGCTGCTGTCGCCGAAGCGCAAGGCTTCGACCATCGCCAACCGCAATGGCACACCGAACGACCGCGCGGTGCGGCTCATCGACGCGATCAAGAAGGTGCTGCAGGAGGCGATCGAGGCCGGCGGCTCATCGCTGCGCGATCACCGCCGCACCGACGGCGAGCTCGGCATGTTCCAGCACAACTTCCGGGTCTATGACCGCGAAGGCAAGCGGTGCCCGACGCGCGGCTGCGCGGGCACCATCAAGCGCATCGTGCAGAACGGGCGCTCGACGTTTTTCTGCCCGGTCTGTCAGAAGTAACCCCCCGTTGGATTTCGTTGGACGGAACGCGCGACCACGCAAAGCAAATTGCTTGGTTCTGTCGGCCGTGAACCTGATAATGTCAGACAGTTAATAAGGATGGGATTCCAATGAGCTACCAGAACATCCAGACCGAAACCAAGGGCCGGGTTGGCATCATCCGGTTCAACCGGCCGCAGGCGCTGAACGCGCTGAACGCCGCCCTGGTGCTCGAATTGAACGCCGCGATCGACGCGTTCGAGGCCGACGATGCCATCGGCTGCATTCTCATCACCGGTTCGGAAAAAGCCTTTGCCGCCGGCGCCGACATCAAGGAGATGGCGGGCCAGAGTTATACCGACGTCAACCTCGGCGACTTCGCCGGCAATCAGGATCGCATCGCGCGGGCGCGAAAGCCCGTCGTCGCCGCGGTCGCGGGCTTCGCACTCGGCGGTGGCTGCGAGATGGCGATGCAATGCGATCTCATTATCGCCGCCGACAGCGCCAAGTTTGGCCAGCCGGAGATCAAGCTCGGCGTCATTCCGGGGATCGGCGGCACCCAGCGTCTGACGCGCGCGGTCGGCAAGGCCAAAGCGATGGATTTGATTTTGACTGGCCGCATGATGGATGCGGCCGAGGCCGAGCGCGCCGGTTTGGTGGCGCGGGTGGTGCCGGAGGCGAGTCTGATGGAGGAGGCGATGAAGGTCGCCGAGACCATCGCCGGCATGGGATTGCCGTCGGTCTATGCCGCCAAGGAAAGCGTCAACCGCGCCTTCGAGACGACATTGGCGGAAGGCGTGCGCTTCGAGCGGCGGGTGTTCCACGCGCTGTTCGCGACCGAAGACCAGAAGGAAGGCATGTCGGCGTTCATCGAGAAACGGCCTGCCAAGTTCAAGAACAAGTAGCGGTTATTTGCGGACGCAGATCACCCGCGTCACCGAGGCCTTGGTTTCTTCGATGCCAGGCTTGCCGGATGACGGCGCCACGTAATTGGCCTCGAGGAAATTGCGGATGCGATCGACCGGCACGATCGCCGCCTGTGGCGGGCCGCTTGGTCCAGCCACCACTGGCGCCTTCATCACCACCATGCCGGCGAAGCGGCCCTGCGCATCGAGGGCGGCGGCGCCGGCGAATCCCAGCGCCGGCGCGGTTTCCAATGGCCGCGTGCTGGCTTCGGCGCCGAGCTTGGCATTCACCGTTGCGATCGCCGCCCCGCCGCTTTGCGCCTGCGGGTCGGGAACGCCCATCAGCGTGACGCCGGAGCCGCTGGATGGTGCGCTGCCGATCGTGCCGACCGGCGTCAAGTTGCGGGCGCCATAGACGCGCAGCAGCACCAGTTCGCCGCCGACATCGGTGGCGACGCGCTCGGCGTTGCCCAGACCGGGTAGCGCAATGACGTTGCAGCTGTCGATCAGGTTGCGGTCGGTCAGCACGTGGCCGGTGGCGGAAACGAACACGCCGGTGCCGTACTCGACCTTGCGGCGCGGCGCGTCGGCTGAGCCGGCCACGGCGAAGCCCGCGGTGAACGGTACAAACGCGCTCGACATAGGCGCCACCAGTCGGTCCATGGTGCCTTCCATCGCCTGGTCGTAAAGGATGGTGATGCCGCGCACCTCGCCGTTCTTGGCGTAGCCGCGCACCGCCATCTTCTTCAACCCTTGCATGCCAGTGATGACGAAGCTGTCGGCCTGCAACGAATTGCTCTCGATGCGCCGACGCGGCATTTTTTTCTGTTGCTCGAACACCGCCTCCAGTGTCGCGCCGGTGTCGATGCGGAAGGTTTCGACCTGTAACTGCCCCTGATCGGACGCCCAGCGCGTGCCGTTCTGCAGTGCCGTGGTCTTGGTCGCGAATTTGCCGGGCAATCCCAAGCGTGCGCCGGTGACCGGATCCTCGACCAACTGCCAGCCGATCTCTTGCTTCCGCGGCTCGACCGCCGCGGCCAGTGCCGTACGTTCCGCCGGGCTCATGACGCCAGTGACCGGATTTTTGTGGCGCGACTGGTGAGCCTTCACGGCCGTCACCAGCCGCTCGCTGAATTCGCCGTCGATCGGACCGGTGAAGTCGCCGCCCCAGGTCAGATCGTTCTGGATCGCGATGCGCTCGGCTGGTGGGATCGCCGCGTAGGTGTCTTGCAGGCCCGACGGCTTGCCCGCGGGCGCTGTCGCCGCGGCAGTGCCAGTGGTCGCGGTTTTGGCCTTGGCGGCTGCTTTTTCTTTGCGCGAAGATTTTGCCCTGGCATTGGCCGCGGCGTCGCCATTAGCATTGGCTTTAGTTTTCGCCTCAGGCTTGGCCTCTGGCTTGCCCCCCGTCTTGGCCTCTTGCTTGGTCTGTTTTTTGGGCTCGCTCTTGGGCCCTTTCTTGGCTTTCGCTTCGGGCTTGGCAGCCGTTACGGCTGCGGCGGTCGGCGCGGGATTGGCCCTCGGGTCGCTCTGCGCGAGCGCCGCCGAACTTCCTAAAATTACGGCCAAAATCGCAGCGAAAACACGCATGGCAACCCCGAACCGGCACTCGGCGCACCCTAGCCGAAGACGCCACGATGCGCCAATGATGGGCCACGGAGGTAAAATGCTGACGCCCGAGGAGCTCGAACGCTACGCCCGGCACATCGTGTTGCGCGAGGTCGGCGGTCCCGGCCAGCAGGCGCTCGGCCGCGCGCGGGTGCTGGTGATCGGCGCTGGCGGTTTGGGCGCGCCGGTGCTGCTCTACCTGGCGGCGGCGGGGGTGGGCACGCTCGGCGTGATCGACGATGACACGGTGGCGCTGTCGAATTTGCAGCGCCAGGTGATCCACAGCACGCTGGAGGTCGGCACACTGAAGGTTGACAGCGCGGCGGTCGCGCTCCGGAAGCTCAATCCGCATGTGAAGGTTGCCACGCACCCCGAACGGCTGACCGCAGCGAACGCGCTAACGCTGATTTCGCAATACGACATCGTCGCCGACGGCTCGGACAATTTCGCCACGCGCTATCTCGTCGCGGACGCCTGCTACTTTGCCGGCAAGCCACTGGTGACTGCGGCGGTCGGCACCTTCGACGGCACGCTCACGACCTTGCGCGCCCACGAGCGCGGCCGGGACGGCAGGCTGAACCCGACCTATCGCTGCCTGTTCCCGGAGCCGCCGCCGCCCGGCACGGTGCCGGCCTGTTCCGAGGCCGGCATTCTCGGCGCGCTCGTCGGCGTGCTCGGCTCGCTGATGGCGCTGGAGGTGATCCGCGAGATTGTCGGCTTCGGCGAAGGATTGGTCGGGCGGCTGTTGATGGTCGACGCGCGAGCGATGCGCTTCGAGACGCTGAATTATGCGTGGGATGAAACCAACCCGTTGAGTGGCAACAATCCGACCATCAAGGATTTGTCGATCCACCGGTGAAGATGGCTGCTCCCGGCATGCGGGCTATGGCGTCTCTTGCAGCTCTTCGGCGTGTCTTGCGCAAGCCTGCGACAACGCCAGCAGGCTCTGGCGGGTCATGAGCAGCCAACGCTGATCGTTCTTCGTGTCCAGGCGGAGAATGCCGAGCCCGGGATTGTCTGCGTGCAGAAAAAAATGGTGCCCGATCAGCGGATCAGCCATTTCGTGTTCCAAAGGCATGGTGACGTCTCCTGCAATAGACTGCATCAAGGCCGATGGTGGAATCACATGCCAGCAACACACTCGGCGTCATGCCCGGGCTTGACTGATCAAGCCCGGCAATGACGGGGATAGGGCGGTGAGCCGGTGGTCACAACATCGACGGCAGCACGCGGTCCGGCGGCTTGTGGCCGTCCATGAAGGTGCGGATGTTGACGATCACCTTCTCGCCCATGTCGATGCGGCCTTCGATCGTGGCCGAGCCCATGTGCGGCAGCAGCACGATCTTGCCCTCGCGGGCCAGGCGCGCGAGCTTCGGGTTCACCGCGGGCTCATGCTCGAAGACGTCGAGGCCGGCGCCGGCCAATTCACCCGCGCCGATCATGCGAATGAGCGCGGCTTCGTCGATCACCTCGCCGCGCGCGGTGTTGACCACGTAGGCCTGCGGCCGGAGCTGCTTAAGGCGGCGCGCCGACAGCAGATGGAACGTCGCCGGCGTGTGCGGGCAGTTGATCGAGATGATGTCCATGCGGGCCAGCATCTGATCGAGGCTTTCCCAGTAGGTCGCCTGCAGCTCTTCCTCGATCTTGGCCGGCAGGCGGCGCCGGTTGTGATAATGGATCTGCAGGCCGAATGCCGAGGCGCGGCGCGCCACCGCCTGCCCGATCCGGCCCATGCCGATGATGCCAAGCCGCTTGCCCCAGATGCGATGGCCGAGCATCCAGGTCGGCGACCAGCCAGCCCAGTCCTTGTCACTGGATAGCACGGTCGCGCCTTCGGCGAGCCGCCGCGGCACCGCGAGGATCAGCGCCATGGTCATGTCGGCGGTGTCTTCGGTCAGCAC
>Ga0207670_10001011_pt1 | contig 14853 bp, 9 predicted proteins | sample KBSS23HmetaG_FD_184339 | JGI IMG/M metagenome (GOLD analysis project Ga0207670, IMG submission 184339) | Switchgrass rhizosphere microbial communities from Kellogg Biological Station, Michigan, USA - KBS S2-3H metaG (SPAdes) (version 2) | ecosystem: Host-associated > Plants > Roots > Rhizosphere... | reverse complement strand
GGTGCTCGCCGACGCGGCCGGCGCGGCCGCGTCGGCGCGGCGCGCCGAGCTCGCGCGGCGCCGCGGCGATCGCGAAGCGGCGGATCGGCTCGCGTCGTCCGCGGCGGCGGAGGCCGCCGCCGCGGACGACGCGGACCTGGAGAGCCGCGCGCGCGCCACGCGCGCGCGGCTCGCGTGGGACGCGGGGGACGTCGCCGAGGCGGAGCGCCGCCTCGGCGACGCGCACGGCGCGGCGGCGGCGGAGGTCCGGGCGCTCATCGCGTATGCCCGCGGCGAGCTCGACGCGGGGTGCCGGATCGTGGACGACGCGCTCTCGGAGGCCCCGCGTCCCGATGCGCAGGCGCGCCTCTTCGCGACGCGGGGTTTCCTCGAGCACGCGCGGGGGGACGCGGCGTCGAGCGCGCGCGCATTCGCGCGCGCGCTCGACGCCGCGTCCCAGGTGGGGGCGGTGGTCGACGAAGCGACGTACCTCACCGGGCTCGCCGCGGCAGCGACCGACGATGGTGACGTCGGCGTCGCCCTCGAGAGCGCGACCCGCGCGGCGCTCTTGTGGGAGCGCCTCGGGCGCGGCGCCGACGCGGCGCGCGCGTGGTTGTCGCGCGCGAGCGCGCTCTCCGCGATCGGCGCCTCGCACGCCGCCTGCGAGGCGGCGGGCGAGGCGCGCGCGCGGGCTGTCGCGTCGTTCGACGCGCGCGCCGCGGCGTATGCGCTCTGGGCGCGCGCCGAGGCGCGGCCGCCGGGCGACGAAGGCGCGCGCCGCGACGTCATCGCCGCCGACCGCGAGCTCGCGGCGGCCGGCGCGCGCGCCGATCCGGCGGACGACGCGCGCGCCGCGGCGCGCCTCCTCGTGTGGGCGCGCGATGCGCTCGACGCCGAGCGCATCGCGCGGATCGATGGCGCCGCTTCGTCGCTCCCCGCGCCGGCGCGGTGGGACTGGTGGGGCGCGCGCGCCGCCGTCGCGGCGCGGGATCCGCGCGATCCCGCGTCGGCCGAGATCCAGAGCGCGCTCCTCGCCATCGTCGACGTGCGCGCGCCGCTCGGCGCGCGCGGCCCGGCGCTCGACGCCGCGGCGGCCCTCGCCACCGCGCGCGGCGACGCCGAGGCGGCGCGCCGTTTCGACGCCGCGCGCCGCGCGGCCGCGGCGCGCCTCCGCGAGCGCACTCCGCACGCGTGGCGGGCGTCGCTGGCCGAGGTCGCGTGGGCGCGCGACGACGCCGGCGCTCCGGAGGTCGCGCTCGCCCCCGCGCAGATCGCCCAGCTCGAGGCGATCGTGCGCGCGCTCGGCGGGCGTGATCGTCTGCGCCCGCTCCTCCAGCAGGTGCTCGACACGCTGCTCCTGTGGTCCGGCGTCGAGCGCGGTCTCCTCCTCTTGCGCGCCCCCGACGGCCGCCTCGTTCCGCGCGCGGCGCGGAACCTCGCGCAGCGCGATCTCGCGGGTGAGCAGCTCGCGCTCTCGCAGAGCATCGCGCACGCGGCGCTCGAGCGTGGCGACGCCGTGGTCGCGACCGATGCGTTCTCCACGCTCGGCGACCTCCACGCCTCCGTTCATGCGCTCCGCCTGCGCAGCGTGCTGGCGGTGCCGCTCATCGCGCGCGGCGAGACGCTCGGCGTCGTGTACCTCGACGATCGAGCGCGGAAGGGCGCGTTCGGGCCGGCCGAGCTCGCGTGGGTCCGCCTCGTCGCCAGCCAGGCCGCGATGGCGATCGCCGACGCGCGCGATCACGCGCTCCTCCGGCGCGCGGTCCGGCGCGCCGAGCGCGCTCGTGCGGAGCTCGCGCGTGTGCTCTCGGCGCGCGAGGCCGAGCTCGACGCGACGCGCGCCGAGCTGTCGCTGACGCGCGCGGGCGGGGCGACGCGCTATCCGTACGAGGCGATCGCCGGCGGGAGCGAGGCGATGCTGGCTACGCTCCGCCTCGCGGACCGGGTTACGGCGAGCGACGTGCCGGTCCTCCTCGTAGGGGAGTCGGGGACGGGCAAGGAGCTCATCGCGCGCGCGATCCACGCCAACGGTCCGCGGTCGCGCCGCGCGTTCGTCACCGAGAACTGCGCGTCGGTCCCGGAGGCGCTCCTCGAGAGCACGCTCTTCGGGCACGTCCGCGGCGCGTTCACCGGCGCGTCGTCGACGCGCACCGGCGTCTTCGACGTTGCCGACGGCGGGACGCTCCTCCTCGACGAGATCGGCGAGATGTCGCTCGCGATGCAGGCGAAGCTCCTGCGCGTCCTCCAGGACGGAGAGATCCGCCCGGTGGGCGGCGACCGGACCCGCCGCGTCGACGTCCGCGTGATCGGCGCCACCCACCGCGACCTCCCCGCGATGGTGGAGAAGGGGGCGTTCCGCGAAGACCTCCTCTACCGCCTCGACGTGGTCACGATCCGCATCCCGCCGCTCCGCGAGCGGCCGGCCGACGTCCCGATCCTCGTCGGCCACCTCGTCGCGAAGCACGCCCCCGGCCGATCGATGCGCATGACGCGCGGCGCGCTCGATCGGCTGTCGTCGTACCCATGGCCGGGGAACGTCCGCCAGCTCGAGAACGAGATCCGTCGCGCCATCGTGATGGCCGGCCCTGATCAGGACAAGATCGACGTGAGCGAGCTCTCGCCGGAGGTGGTCCGCGGGGCGGCCGGCGCCGCCCGCGCCGCCGGGCTCGGCCTCCGCGCCCGCGTCGACGCCCTCGAGGCCGATCTCGTCCGGGAGGCTCTCGACAAAACCCAGGGCAATCAGACGCGGGCCGCGGAGATCCTCGGTCTCTCGCGCTTCGGCCTCCAGAAAATGATGAAACGGCTCCGGATCCGCGGCCCCTAGGGGCCGCCGAGGCCCGTGCCGCGCGATATTTCATCACGCGGCACAGGAGCTTCTTTCGCAGCCCAAGCTCGCCTCGGGTATCCTTCCCGCGGGAGTCCCCGTGGACGCGGACGACGACGAGAAGCTGCCGAAGCTCGATTCGGCTCCGCCTTCGAGCGGAGAGCACGACGAGCCCGAAGAAGGGGCGACCGCGATCAGCGAGCTCCCCGCCGACGTGTACCTGCGCGCCGCGGAGGCCGCCGAAGCTCGCGAGGCCGCCGCAGGGCTCGACGAGGTCGAGGCGGAGCTCGAACTCGACGAGGAGGAGCGCCAGCGCTCCGCCGCGCCCACCGCGCCGCCCGTCGCGTCGCACCGCGAGCCATCGGTTCGCATCCAGGCCCTCCGCGTCCCGCGCGTCACGCTCGACGACGACGACCCGGAAGAGGAGGTGGATGCGTTCGCCCCGACGCGCCTCCACGACGTCCTCACCGGCGCGGAGGTCGCTCCGACCCCGCAGCTCTCCCAGGAGATCACGCCGGCGCACGCGTCCGTCGATCCGATGTTCCCGCCGCCGAACGGCATCCGCGCCGACGCCGCCGCCCCCATCCCTCCGGCGCCCGTCCCTCCGAGCGGCTCCGCTCCGCTCCGTCCCCCTCCGTCGTCGCACAGCTACGGGATCCCGCCGCCGCTCCAGGCCAAGCACTGGCCCGAGCCCGCGTTCCTCTCGAGCGTCGAAGCCGCGCCGCCCTCGGGCGTGCCGTGGGCGATCGGCGGCCTCCTCGTGGGCCTCCTCATCATGGGCCTCATCGGCTCGCTCATCTATTCGCTCGTGCATCACTGACGCACGAGTCAGTCTGGTTCAAAGGGAGCATCTGCAAAGTCTCCCCCATCGCGCGCGCAGGCGGCGAAGCCGCCGAGCACGCGATGTGGGGGAGACCGCGGGGCCGGAGGCTGCGAAGCAGCCGAGGACCCGCGAGTGGGGGCACCCCTTTTCTCTTTTCTTCTTCTTCTTCTTCTTCTTCTTCTTCTTCTCTTCTTCTCCCTCAGTCCGGGATGATCGCCGGCTTGCCATCGAGGTCGAGGAGCGCGTCGCGGAGCGCGCGGACGATCCCCTTTTCGATGCGCGAGAGGACGCGGTCGCTGTTGCTGACGAGGTAGAGCGGCTCGGTCACGTTCCATCCCTGCACCGGAACGTCGATCAGCGCCCCCGCGCGGACGAACCTCCGCGCCGCGACCTTCGGTCCGAAGACGATCTGCCCGGTGGTCGCCGCGAGCTCCAGCGCCGTCCCGATCGTCTGCGCCTCGTGGCCGACGTTGCGCTGCGAGTGCGGGAGCGGGCAATCGTCGTCGACGGGGATGAACTGCCCGTTGAGGTTGAAGATCGGCGTGACCATCGGGACGGCGCGGACACGCGACGGGTCGACCGGCGTCGGTCCGAGGCGCTCCGCGGTGGCCGGCGTCGCGAAGAGCGCGTAGTCGAGATCGCCGACGCGCGTGCTCACCCACGCGCCGGGGAACCGCTCGACGTCGCTCGTGACGAGCGTGACGTCGTAGAAGTTCTCGGCGGCGTACGCGCGGAGCAGGGGAGGGGGGAGCTCGAGGCCGCGCACGCGGAGCTCGGGCATCGCAGCGGCGATCGCCGGGAGGAAGTTGTGAATCAACCACGACGGCGCCGCGACGGTGAGGTCGGTCCCTTTCGCGCCTTCGCGCCCGAGGAGGCGGAGTCGCGAGACGGCGTCCTCGACGAACGGGAGGAGGCGGCGTCCCTCCTCGCTCAGCGTCACGCCGCGCGATCCGCGCGAGAGGAGGCGGACGTTGAGCTGCTCCTCGAGGCGGCTTATCGCCTTGCTCACTTGCGACGGCGTGACGCGGAGCTCGCGCGCCGCGCCGGTCACCGACGACGAGCGGTGGACGGACAAGAACGTGAAGAGATCACCGAGGCGCATGTCGCCGTAGCGCGGCTGGCGCCGCCCCGGTCGGCTCGAAGGGGGGGGCTTCACGCGATCACTGGGCATGTCGACGACCTGTGGGGCGCTGCCTGGGGGTGGCCGCCGTCGCGGCCCGCAAGACTGTAAGGGGTGCCATTCGTGGACGCTCCTACGGGATGGGCATCTCGAATTGCACGAGATAGTTGCGCTGTTCGTGGGCGAACGTGAGCTTCACGGGGCCGGGAGGGCCGTCGTAAGGCTGCGAGAGCGTGAGCCCGTCGGCGCCGTTGCGTCCGGTGACGACGACGCCCGCCGGGAAGCCGGAGCCGGTCACGAGGTCGTGGATCGAGCGTTTGCGGAGCGCGTTGGCCGTGACGGGGGTGATCACCGCCGACCCGTCGGTGACGTTGCAGTCGACCTGCTCGCTGTCGAGCCCCACGAACGGATCCGAGTCGCGGAGGAGGCCGTGCCTCCCCTCCGGGAGGCCGCCGGTGGCGCCATCTTTGTCCTGCACCATCGCGTAGCGCACGACCGCGTTCGCGCCCGGCGCGCGCGTGAGGTGGATCAGTACGTCGGTGCCCGACGCCACCGTGACGTCCGTGATCTCGATCGGCCCCGCGGCGTCCTCGATCTCGAACCCGTTCCCCTTCGCCCACTCCAGGTGCGCGGATTGGTGCGGCGGCGGGAGGGCCGGATCGAAGTTCAGCGGCGGAAAGAGGACGTCGAAATAGACGAGGACCGACGTCCCGTCGCGCGCGACCTTGTTCGGCTGGACCGGCGTCCACGGGAGGCCGAGCACTTGCGTGGTCCAGTAGACCTCGCCGTATTTCTCGCCCAGGCGTACGTACTCCGCCGCGGTCAGGTGGATGTGATCCGGCCCGTATTCGTACTGGTACTTCGGGCCGGCGCAGAAGAAGTCGCCCGGGTGATCGACGCCGAGCCTCCACGCCGCGAGCGTCGACGTGGACCGCGACGTCGCGTCGGTGGGGAACGTCGACTGCTGCGTGAGGATCAGCGGGATCGAGCTCGTCTGCCCGGTGATCGCCTTCAGATCGGCGTTGTAGTCGTTAAAGAGCTGCTGCACGTCCGCTCCGTACGTGGCGCTCGTCGCGTCGGCTTCACCGTGCGTGAGGACGATCGCGCCGTATCCGAAACGGAGCTTCGTATCGCTGGCGATCTGCTTGATCGCGCGCGCCTCGTACAGCGTCGCGGCGTACGCGCGCCCCGTCCCTCCTTTGCGGATGGCGGTGATCGACCGCCCCGACTCGCCGACTGACGTCGGCACCATCACGTACGGGTGATCGTCCGTCGGCGCGGTCGACCAGAGCTGGCCGACCTGGTTGAGCATGCCGACCTCCGGGGACTCGCCGTAGATGTTGTTCGGGTACGTGTCGTCGGGGTAGGGCCCGCCGTCCGCCGGCGTAACGAACGGACGGAGCGGCGCGGTGAGCGGCACCATCGAGAGCTGGTCGCCCACGCCGTCGTATTTGGGATCGGCGCTCGTGTCGGTCAGCTTGATGTTGTCGAACGGTTGCACCGTGCTGATCACCGTTGTGCCAGCCACGCCGACGGACAGGCTCTGTCCCGTCGCTACGATCCCGATCCAGTCGAAGAGGCGAGGGCGCGGTCCAGCGTCGACGACGTCGACGGTGGCATGGTCATCGGCGGGGCCATCCAGCGGCTGGACGGGTGCGTCGAGCCCGCCGTCGCTCCCCGTAGGGTTATCGTCGCTGCTCCCGCCGCACGACGCGGGTGCGGCGGCAAGCGCAATCGCTCCGAGCGCGAGCCCGGTCGCGAGCGGTAAGGTCCGGAAGAGAAAGCGTGTGTCCACGGCCGAATCGTACCGCGTTGCGGCATGATTGGGTGCTGGCGCGCGTCAGTTTCGCGCGAGAAGGAAATAGAGGAAGCCCGCGACGATGAGGAGCAGGACGAGCCCGCCGCCGACGCCGATGAGCGCCCACGCATAGAGGGGCAACGTCTGGAGCTGATGACTGAGCGTGGGGGGCGACGGCTGCGCGTACTGCGCGAACTGCGGCGCCACGGGCTGCGATGGACCCATCGGGAGACCGGACGCCGGCGGGGCGTAGGCCGCTCCGCTCGGGAACGCGCCCTGTTGCATCGGCGCCGTGTTCCCGAGCGGGCTCGGGATCGGCCGATAGCTCGGCGGCGGCGGCGGATACCCGGGGGCGCCCGATCCCCCTTGCGACCAGTACGGCGACGGCGCCCCGGGGATGCCCGGCGAGCCGCTCGACCCGGGATATGGGTCCATGACGAGCGTGTGCGGCGGCGGGACGTCTTGCACGCGCGTCGCGCCGTGGACGTCGACGTCGCCCGTCGAGTCGTCGGCGAGCTCTTCGAGCGTCGGGATGGTGGCCGGTCGGATCCGGATCGGCGCGGGCGGCGGCGGGTCGCCATACACCTCGGTGATCGCGGTGGGGGCCTCGCTGACGATCGTCACGCCGTCCTCCCACGGTGGGACGGGGGTCAGCGGCGCCGAATCCCGCCCGCCGGGCTTGTCGCCCTCGTCGATCGACATACGCCTCTACGATACCTTGAGCGGTCGCTCGCGACCAAACGGAACGCGTACGAGCCCCGCGCCGGCCGCGTCTGGTCTCGAGGGGAGCGCCGCTCCCCTCGAACTCCCGAGCCGATCAAGCAGTGCGGCGCGCTCGCTGGCCGCCCGCGAGGCGCGTCATCGGAGCGCCTTCACCGGCCCGTCTTCACCAGGCGATCTTCGTGGAGCCGAGGGGGATCGAACCCCTGACCTCATGCATGCCATGCATGCGCTCTCCCAACTGAGCTACGGCCCCGATGCGAAACGGTCTCTACTTCGGCGGCGTGCCGTTGTCTCGTGATTTTTTTCCCCGCCTACAGCCCCTTCGCGCAGCGGAAGCCGGTCATCGCGTTCGCCCAAGACCGGGTGAACGGCGCGCGCGACGTGGCTTTCGCCGAAGCCGGCGGGTCGTCCCACGATCCGCCGCGGACGACGCCGCGCGCGCCGCTCGCGGGGACGAGCGGGTCGACGACGTCGCTGCGCGGGTACGTCTCCCATCCGTCGGCCACCCATTCGCGCACGTTCCCGGCCATGTCGAACGCCCCGAACGCGCTCCGCCCGTCGGCGGTGCTGCCGACCGCCCACGCCCCCTTCCGCCCGCACGCCCCCGACACGCCGGCGACGACCGCCATCCAGCACGTCGTCGGCGGCTCGGGGCCCCAGGGATAGGCCCGCCCGTCGCCGCCGCGCGCGGCGTACTCCCACTCGGCCTCGGTGGGGAGGCGCTTGCCGACGAATGTGCAGAATGCAACCGACTGTTCGCGATCGACGCAGTTCGCGGGGTGGCGCGCCATCCCGAACTCGGCGCCGGTGAGGCACCCGCCGGTCCCGGGGTCGCGCGCGCCGGATTCGCTCTTCGCGCGCGCGGGGGTGCACCCGCCCTCGTGGACGCAGCTCGCGAAGTCGGCGGCGGTGACCTCGGTCGCGTCGATGAAGAACGGCTGCGTGAGGACGACGCGGTGCACGGGTTGATCGGCGGGCGTGTCACCCCCCATCGAGAACGCGCCGGCGCGCACGTAGATCATCCCCGGCGGCGCGGGGGGCGACGGCGCGGGCTCGGCGGCGTGCGCGGCGCTCGTCGCGGCGTTCACGGGCGGGCTCTGGTCCGATTTCGCGGCGAGCCAGAGGAACGCGCACGCGCCGACCGAGAGGAGGACGGCGACCGCGACCCCGGCGAGGGCGAGCGCCTCGCGGCGGCGGTGCGCCGGAGCGAGCGACGGGCGCACCATCTCGCCGGCCTCGTCGGACGATGCGCCGAGGGCGATCGCGGGGATCGCGACCTTCCCCGTCACGTTCGACTTCGGCTGGATGCTCTGCGGGCGGTTCTGCGATTCGGGCATCGCGCGCACGAGCGCGTCCCAGAACTCGCCGGCCGACGCGTACCTTCGCTTGGGATCGACGGCGAGCGCGCGGAGGAGGACCATCTCCACGTCGTCGCTCACGGACACGCCGCGCGCGCGGAGCGTCGGGCGGTTCATCAGATCGCTCGCCTGGAGGTAGAACTTCCCGGGCTCGTCCCCCTCGAGCGCCGACTCACCGGTCACGACCTCGACGAGGACGAGCGCGAGGGCGAACACGTCGGTCCACGTCCCCGTCGGGCCGTAGCGCTGGCTGAATTGCTCCGGGGCGCCGTAGCGCGGCGTGAAGGCGACCGGCATCCCCTCCGGCATCGAGTCGGCCTGGACGGCTTCGCCGCCGCCGAGCGCCCCTTCGTGCGTCGCCGCGTCCCCTTTCGCGATCCCGAAGTCGACGACCTTCAGCGTGGGGCGGCCGCTCACTTCGGCGAGGATCAAGTTGGCCGGCTTCACGTCGCGGTGCGCGACCCCTTGCGCGTGCGCTGCCGCGAGGCCGCGCGCGGCCGGTTCGAGGAGGGCCACCGCCTCGTCGAGTGGACGCCCTCCGAGGGCCTGCCGCGCGCGGTGGCGGAGGTCCTGCGAGAGCGGTACGCCATCGAGCCACTCGAGGACGATGTACGGCGTCCAGACACCGGTCGGTGACGTCGCCTCCCCGACGTCGAGCGCCTGCACGACGTCGGCGGTGGCGCGCGAGACCTGGTGAAGGAGCCGCCCTTCGGCGAGGAAGTTCTTGAGGAACGCCTCGCGCACCTCGCCCTGGAACGTCGACGGCAGCTTGAGGCACTTGATCGCCACGGCCTCCGCGAAGCCCGCGTGGCGCGCGCGATACACGACGCCGAATCCCCCTTCGCCGACCACCGACTCGACGGCGTACTTCTCGGCGATCGTGGTGCCGACCCACCCGAACGGATCGACCTTCGGGTCGCGCGAATCGCGCCGCTCGACGACTCCCGAACTGTCCGTCAGTCCGCCTCCCGCTTCGCCCCCCGTACCCGCCCCGTCGTTCGGCACCGCGGACACGGGTCGGCCTACTTCGGCTGCACGAGCTCGACCTCCCAGGTGACCTGGGTGTCGGGCCCGTTCCACGGTGGGAACGTGAGGTTCGCGAACGCCTGCAGAACGCATCGACCGGTGGGCTTCCCGTCGAAGGGAGGGCCGATGGTCACGCCGCGTGAATGGCCGTTGTGTCCGAGGTCGACACTGACCGTCGTCTTCCCCCACGGGCCCTTCGCCTTTCCGTCTTCGTCCTTCGCGGAGCCGCAGTGCTCCTTCGCCTGACGTGCCGCCCGCCTTAGCACCGCTTCGGTCGCCTCGCGGTCGTACTGGTCGCTTCGCCGCTGCTGCTGCGGCGATACCGGAACGTTCGATGTCCACGGGCTCGCGGGCGTCGCGGGCGTCGCTCCCGTCGTGCTCCCGGGCGTATCGGCCGTGTCGGCCGGGCGGGGCGCGGGCTTGGGGTGAGCCGCTTGTTCAGCGGTCTCGGACGACGAGTCCCACTTCGGGATGTCGTCGTCGGCCTTCGCCGGAGGCGCGTCGGCCGCAGGCTTCGATGGGCCGCCACCGCACGCCGCGAGCGCGGCGAGAGCGATGGGGACGAGGCGAGCAAACGACCGCAGCATGCGGCGTTTCTAGCACACAGGCGGCGCGCGTTCGAGAGACGGCGTCTCCTTCGTGTCTCCGCCGTGCCAAGGGCGCGCCGCACCTTTGGTTTTGGTTTGTGGTGCCGGCTTTACGAAACGTGATGTCGATCAGTGATGGCGATTGTGGCCGTCGTTTCGCTCGCTTCGTTTCATCGCGATCACTTTGAGGACGGCGGCGAGGAGGTCGCCGAGGGGGCACGGCTTCGTGAGGTACGCGTCGCACCCGCGGTCGATCGCGTCGCGCCAGTGACCAGGGAACGATTGGCCGGTCACGACGATGACCGGCGTGCGTCGCGTCGGGTCGTGGCGATGGAGGCGCTCGAGCATCTCCTTCCCGTCCATGACCGGCATCTCGATGTCGAGGACGATGAGGTCGGGCGACAGCTCGATCGCCCGCGCCAGCCCTTCTTGCCCATTGATCGCTTCGGCGACGCGGAACCCCGCGCGGCGCAGGAACGCCGCGTACATCAGCCGGCTGTCGTCGTTGTCCTCCACGCAAAGGATGAGCGGCCGGCGCTGACTCGCCGCGTGGTGCCGCTCATGATCGTCGAAGGCGTGGATCGAAGTGTCCCGCTCCATGTCTTCTACTTCGGGTCGATGCCGTTCGTTCGTAAGCGGGGTCGTGCTATTTTTCCTTGCTCTCACCGGACGCGGGCGGCTTCGCCGCCGCTGGGCCGGCGATCGTTTCGATGAGCGCGCGATCTCCCTGGAGCGCGACGCGCTGCATGTAGAACGCGAGGCCTCGCCTACCGCCGAGCTCTTCGCCGGACCCCGCGCGCCCGGGCCCGCCGTGGACGAGCTGCGGCAGGACCGTACCCGGCGGGACCGCCTGGGCCGCGATCTTCGCTGAGCCGACCGTGACGCGGCCGTGGAACGGCGCGATTCCGAGGACGGCGTCCCGCACGAACGATTTGTCGTCGGAGTACACGCTCGAGACGAGCCCTCCGCCGCCCGCCGCGACGAGGCGCGCCGCTTCGGCCGCGCTGCCGTCGTACGGCATCACGGTAGCGACGGGGCCGAAGACTTCGTGATTGTGCACGGCGTCGGAGGGATCCGGCGACGCCGCGTGGAGGAGCACCGGGTTCGAGAAGAAGCCGCGCCCGGGAGGGGCGCCGATCGCGTCGACGCGGCTCTCGTTGCCGTCGTCGCCGAAGACGACGCGCGCCGTGGCGCGGAGCTTCGCGATCCCGGCGCGGACGTCGCGGAGCTGCTGCGCGGTCGCGACCGGGCCCATCGTGACCTCCTCGCGCGACGGGTCACCCACCTTCACCGCGGCGAGGCGCTCGCGGAGGCGCTCGATGACGGCGTCGACCCTCGCGGCGGGCGCGTAGACGCGGCGGATCGCCGTGCATTTCTGTCCGGTCTTCTGCGTCATGTCGCGGACGACGTCGGCCACGAAGAGGTTCATCACGTCGCCGTCGTCGACGTCGGGGCCGAGCACCGCGGCGTTGAGGCTGTCCGCCTCCACGTTGACGCGCACCGAGGACGCGAGGACCGCCTTTCCGGCGCGGAGCGTGGCGCCGGTGTCGCCCGACCCGGTGAACGCGAGGACGTCTTGCCCGCCGAGGTGATCGAGGAGGTCGCCCGGGCTCCCCGCGACGAACGAGAGGGCGCCCTCGGGGAGCGCGCCGGCCTCGACGAGGATCTGGACGATCCGGTACGAGACGAGCGCGGTGCTCGTCGCCGGTTTGCTCACGACCGGCATCCCGGCCAGGAGCGCGGTCGCCGCCTTCTCGGCGAGCCCCCACGCGGGGAAGTTGAACGCGTTGACGTGCACGGCGACGCCGTGGCGCGGGACGTAGACGTGGGCGCCGAAGAGGCGCGCGCTCCTTCCGAGCTGCACGCCGTCGCCGTCGGCGAGCGCCGGCGAGTCGCCGAGCGTCGCCGCGAGATCGGCGTACGCGGCGAGCGTCCCCGACGCGCCGTCGATGTCGAACTTAGCGTCGCTCCGCGTGTTGCCGCCGTTCTGGATCGCGAGGCCGATGAGCTCGTCGCGGTGCGCGTGGATCGCGCGCGACATCGCGCGGAGGACCTCGCCGCGCTGCGCGAACGTCATCCGCCGCAGGTTCGGCCCGCCGACGCCGCGCGCGAACGCCATCGCGGCGCCGAAGTCGAGCCCTTCGGTGCTCGCCGCGGCGACCGGCTCCTCGGTGGTCGGGTTGACGAGCGTCGCGGCCCGCCCCGTCCCTTTCATCCACTTCCCCTGCAGAAAGCTCTCGAGCACCACGGTCATCGGCTCACCTCGTGTCGCGCGGCGTACCGCGTCTCTCGGACGCGCGCCCGCCGCGCGTCTCGTCACTCTTTCCATCCTTCGGTGCCGCAGCCAGGCGCACCAGGCGGTCGACCGCGACGTCGAGGGGGATCTTCGACGTATCGACCACGTGATCCGCGCGCACATACAGCGGCGTCCGCGCGCGGAGGAGCGATTTCAGCTCGCTCATCGCGTCGGCGCGATCGCGCATCGGCCGCCCGTCCCCCTGCGCGACGACGCGCGTCCAGTGATCGCCGGGGCGCGCCTTGAGCCACACCGTGGTCGCGCGGCGGCGAAGGAGCGCGAACGTCGTCGGGTCGGTGACGAGCGATCCGCTCGTGGCGAGGACCGCGGCGGGCGTCGCGTCGAGGAACTTCTCGAGCGCGTCGCGCTCGACGCGCCGGAAGTACCCCTCACCGTGGAGCTCGAAGATCGTGGCGAGGCTCATCCCCGCTTCGCGCGCGACGCACTCGTCGAGCTCGACGAACGGCACGCGGAGGCGCTCCGCGGCGACGCGCCCGATCGTGCTCTTCCCCGCGCCGCGAAGGCCGAGGAGCGCGATCACGCCGAGCGGACGGCGCGGCGTGGGGCACGCGCCGGCGAGGAGCTCGGCGGCGGTGGTGGCGAGCGCGTCGGCCACGTCCTGGAGGCGGACGACGGAGATGTTCCCTTCTCCGGCTTCGAGCTGCACGAGGAACCGCTCGCTCACACGCGCGCGCTCCGCGAGCGCCTTCCGCGTGAGCCCGCACGCCGCGCGGCGCGCGCGCACCGCGGCGCCCAGCGCCTGGAGCAGGTTCGCGCGCTTCTCCGACGGGTCGTGCGAGGGTGCAGTATAGTTCATGTCTCGGGAGCGAGGCGCACTATACTACTTGAACGGCGGGCTGTCTTGGCCTAGCTTTTCGAGCCATGGGAGACGAGCACGCCGCGCCGCAGCCCCCGGTGCGATTCGAAACGCACCCCGACAAATACCGGCACTGGAAGCTCGAGCTCCCGGCCGAGCACGGCGGCGCCGTCGCGCGCCTCGTGATGAACGTCCCGGAGGACGGCGGCCTCCGCCCCGGCTACCCGCTCAAGCTGAACTCGTACGACCTCGGCGTGGACGTCGAGCTCGCCGACGCGCTCCAGCGGATCCGCTTCGAGCACCCGGAGGTGAAGGCGGTCGTCGTCACGAGCGGCAAGGATCGGATCTTCTGCTCCGGCGCGAACATCTACATGCTCGGGAGCTCGACCCACGCGTTCAAGGTGAACTTCTGCAAGTTCACGAACGAGACGCGCCTCTACCTGGAAGAGATGAGCGCCGAGTCGGGGATCCCGAGCCTCTGCGCGGTGAACGGCACCGCGTCGGGCGGCGGGTACGAGCTCGCGATCGCGTGCGACGAGATCGTCCTCGCCGACGACGGGTCGACCGCGGTGAGCCTCCCGGAGGCGCCGCTCCTCGGCGTCCTCCCCGGCACGGGCGGTCTCACGCGCCTCGTCGACAAGCGGAAGGTGCGACGCGACCTCGCCGACGTCTTCTCCACCGTCGCCGAAGGGGTGCGGGGGAAGCGCGCCGTCGAATGGGGGATCGTCGACGAGGCGCCGCCGAAGGCGAAGTTCGACGAGGCGGTGAAGCGCCGCGCCGCCGCGATGGTGGCGCGGTCGAAGCGGAAGCCGTTCAAGGCGGTGACGCTCCCGGCGCTCGACGCGAAGCGGTCGGATGCCGGTGTAGAATACAAATACGTCTCGCTCGCGATCGATCGCGCGGCGCGCACCGCGACGCTCACGGTGCGCGCGCCCTCCTCGGGGAACCAGGGAGATGGAAAGCAGCCGGCGAGCCCGGCGGAGCTCGCCGCTGCCGGCGCGGGGGCGTGGTGCATCCGCGCCTTCCGCGAGCTCGACGACGCGCTCCTCGATCTCCGGATCAACCAGCTCGACGTCGGCGTCGTCGCGCTGAAGACGTCGGGCGACGCCGCGGCGGTCGTCGCCATCGACGAGATGCTCGCGGCGAACAAGGACGACGGCCTCGTCCGCGAGGTCTTGCTCCTCCAGCGCCGCGTCCTGAAGCGCCTCGATCTCACGGCGAAGAGCTTCTTCGCGCTGGTCGAGCCAGGGTCGTGCTTCGCCGGCTCGCTCCTCGAGCTCGCGCTCGCGGCGGACCGCGTCTACATGCTGCAGCCCGACGACGGCGAGGTCACGCTCCGCGTCTCGCCGCTCAACGCCGGCGCGTTCCCGATGTCGAACGGTCTCACACGCCTCCAGTCGCGCTTCCTGAAGGAGCCGGAGCGCGTGTCGCGCGTCCTCGAGCACACGGGGCCGATCGACACGCAGGCGGCGCTCGACCTCGGCCTCGTCACGTTCGCCCCC
>Ga0207670_10001010_pt1 | contig 14859 bp, 2 predicted proteins | sample KBSS23HmetaG_FD_184339 | JGI IMG/M metagenome (GOLD analysis project Ga0207670, IMG submission 184339) | Switchgrass rhizosphere microbial communities from Kellogg Biological Station, Michigan, USA - KBS S2-3H metaG (SPAdes) (version 2) | ecosystem: Host-associated > Plants > Roots > Rhizosphere... | reverse complement strand
CTGCTCCCTCCAGTAGCTTAACTGCCCCTCAAGGACTTCCCCGCTCAGATAGCGGCGCTGCCAGATCGCATAGTCCGAATACTGAAGTCTTAGCGGCGGCAACTCGGCCGCCGGCCCGCCGCGGTGTGCTTCGTAGAGCGCGGCGACTTCGCGCACGAGGATGCTCATCGACCAGCCATCGGCGATGATGTGGTGCATAGTCAACAGCAGCAGGTGCTCGTCGCCGCTCAGGCGCGCGAGCTTCACGCGGAGCAACGGCCCTTCGACCAGGTCGAACCCGAGGCGGGCCTCTGCGTCGCGCAGGGCGGCGGCCTCAGCCTCGGCCCGTTCAGGTGCGAGGGCCGAGAGGTCGAGGACGAGTAGCGGGCGCGCGGCGGGCGGGTCGATCACCTGCACGGGCTGGCCTTCGACGGACGCGAACCTCGTCCGCAGCGACTCGTGACGTGCGACGATGTCGTTCAGAGTCCGTTCCAGCGCCGGCACATCCAGTTTCCCCTTCAGCCGCAGCGCCACAGGGATGTTGTAGAACCCGCTCCCCGGCTCCAGCCGGTCGAGGAACCACAGACGCTGCTGCGCGAACGAGAGTTCTACGGGGTCTCCGTCCTTCCTCTCCGCCGGTCGCAGGAGGTGCGCCGCTGACCGCTCTCCCGCGCCCTCGGCGGCCGCCGTCAACGCCTCGGCCAAGGCCTCCACCGTCCGCCGCTTGAACAGCTCGCGCAGGGCTATCTCGACGCCGAATATCTCGCGAATCCGCGAGACCACCTGCGTCGCCAGCAGCGAGTGACCGCCCAGCTCAAAAAAGTCATCACTGAGACCCACCTCTCCCACCTTGAGCACGTCAGCCCAGATGCCAGCGAGCAGTTCCTGCGTTGGGGTGCGCGGCTGTACGCTCACGGCGCCGGAGCGTTGAGTCGATGAGGGGGAAGGCAGCGCGTGGCGGTTGACCTTACCGTTGGAGGTGAGCGGGAGCGAGTCGAGGAAGATGAAGGAGGCCGGAATCATGAATTCTGGCAGGTGCGTCCGCAGGTGTCCCTTCAGCGCCTCGACGGTGACGGCCGCGCTCCTGTCCTCCTTCAGCGGCACCGCATCGCCGGCGAACAGCGCTGCATAGAAAGCGTCTTTTTTGTACCCCGCCTGATGATGAAAAGTCTCGTAATCGAAACTTATCGTTTCGCCGTCCTTCCGGACCAGCCTGCCCTTGAGGCGGTAGTCGGGGTTCAAGCCGTTGTCGCTCAAACAGCCACTCGCCTCGACCTCTATCACGTCGCCTTCCCGCGCCTCGACGCCGGGGTAGAAGGCTGGTAGATAGATGGGCAGCCAGCAGTATTCGTGGTCGAGGATATCGAGCGACTCGCCGGACGCGAGCTGTAACGTGAGCCAAACCAGAAAGCCCTGCAACCTGCCGCTGCGGCGAACCGGGAGCTTCATCCGGTACGCGTATTCCGGCTCGATGTGACGCGTGAAGTCGAGGTCTTCAAAAATTCCGGCCTCCGACATGAGGTGCGACTTCGGGAAGTTCTTCAGGCAGACCCTGAGGTCGAATTTGTAGCCGACCTGGTCGAAAATCTTCTCCGTGTAGTTCCGCGGGACGGGGGTGAAGCCGGGGTTGCACAGAAGGTCTTCGGGCAGGGTTATGGCGGCGAACTTCGTGACGCTTCTTTGCGGGATCATCTCCCCGAACGGTTTGAGAAAACGCTGGGCGTCGTTGATGATGACGGCGGCGCCCTCCGAGCCGCCTATCGCGCCGACGATCTCCGAGACGCACACGTCAACCTGCTCAGGCAGCTTAACGTTCCTCGCGTCACCGTGAATTAAGATAATCCTGTTCTGAAGGCCCAACCGCTTGATTAAGGACTTTGCGCGCTGGTAGGTCGTGTCGAGGAGTTCGATGGCGTAGACCTTACGGGCACCCGCCTCGACACAGAGTCGCGCCAGAATCGCGTCCGCGCCCGTGCCGATATCGAGCACCACCTTGTCCTTGACGGCGCGGTTGATTGCGACGCGGTAGCTGTCGTTTCGCCGCTCGTCGTTCGTCATCGCGTAATAGATAACCTCGTCATAGACGAAGTATTCTGCGACCGAAGGCCAGAATTCGATGCCCGCCGACGGGGCGCCCGCGCCGGTCGGCGTCTCAGGCCGGCCCGCGACCACGTACGCCACCAGCCGTTTGTTTCCCGCCTCGTCCATGTAAGCGACGACGGCATTATTCTGCACGCAGGGGTGCTGGTTCAGCGTCGCCTCGATCTCGCCCGGCTCGATACGGAAGCCGCGCACCTTCACCTGATGATCGACCCGGCCGAGGAAATCGACGTTCCCGTCCGGTAGGCGGCGCGCGAGGTCGCCTGTCCGGTAGAGGCGTGCGCCCGGCTCCCCGCTGAAAGGATTCGGGATGAAGCGTTCGGCGGTGAGAGCCGGCTGGCGCCAGTAGCCGCGCGCCAGGCCGACGCTGCCGATGTACAACTCACCGGCGACCCCGAACGGCACGGGCAGAAAATTCTTATCCAGCAGATAAATTTGCGTGTTGTCTATGGGCGTGCCGATGTGCGCCTTCGCGCCGGCCGCCGCGCGCGTGTTCATCGTCGCGCAGACGGTGTTCTCCGTCGGGCCGTACGCGTTGAGACACAGGCGGCCTTCCGCCCAGCGCGCTACGATGTCGGGCGCGCACGCCTCCCCTGCGGTGACCACCGTGCGCAACGCAGGGAGATCTGCGGCCGACATCACGGCCAAAGCCGAAGGCGGCAGCGTCACGACGCTGATGGCGTGTTGCCGCAAAGTGCTGAGTAGCGGCTCGCCCGGCAGCAGCGCTTCCTGGGGCGCGAGGTAGAGCGTCGCCCCGGCGATTAACGTCGTGAAGACCTCCGAGACGGAGGCGTCGAAGCTGAAAGATGCAAACTGAAGGACGCGACTTTCGGGCCTAATCTCGAAGTCGCGTATCTGCGCCGCGGCCAGGTTGCAGATGCCGCCGTGCTGCACCATCACGCCTTTCGGCCTGCCCGTCGAGCCGGAGGTATAAATGATGTAAGCCAGATTCGTGGCTGCCGGAGCCTCCGTCAGGTTGGAGTCGTCTTCGAGGGCAAGCCGCTCGGCCAGGGCGTCGAGGCGGTGTATCTCTCCACCATGTGCGGGCAAGCTTCCCGCCGACCGGCTGTCCGTGAGCAGCGCCTTCAGGTCGGCGTCGGCCAGCATGTAAGTGAGCCTGTCTTGCGGGTATGCAGGGTCGAGCGGAACGTATGCCCCGCCGGCCTTGAGGACGGCCAGCAGGCCGACGATCATCTCGACTGAACGCTCCAGGCAGATGCCCACGCGCGTCTCAGGCCTGACGCCCGCGACCGTCCGCAGGTAGCGCGCCAGCCGGTTAGCGCGCGCGTTCAGATCGCGGTACGTCAACCGCTCCCTCTCGAAGACGAGGGCAGACGCGTCGGGTGTCCTCTCCACCTGCGCCTCGAACAGCTCGTGCACGGGGCGGTGCAGATAACCGACGCGCGTGTTGTTCAACTCGAGCAACCGGCGCTCCTCGTCAGGCCGCATTAGCGGGAGAAACGCGATTGATTGATCCGGGGTTTTGCAGACGCTTTCGAGCAGCGTGTGAAAATGGCCGAGCAGGCGTTTGACGCTGGCGGCGTCGAACAGGTCGGCGCTGCACGTGAGCCTGCTCGTCAGGCGCTCGCCCTGCCCGGATATTGAAAGTTTCAGATCAAACTCGGTGGTCTCTTCGGCGAGAGGAAACGCGGCCACCGTCAACCCGTGGAAGTCGAGGCCAACGGCCGGCAGGTTCTCCATCGAGAACACGGCCTGAAAGAGCGGCGTCCGCAGGAGGCTCCGTTCGGGTTGGAGCGCCTCGACGATCTTCTCAAAGGGGATGTCCTGATTACCCTGCGCGTCGAGCACCGTCTCACGCACGCGGCGGAGCAGCGCCCGGAAGCTGGGGTTGCCTGAGAGGTCGCCGCGGAAGACCAGGCTGTTGATGAAAAACCCGATCAGTTCCTCGGTCTCGACTCGGCCGCGCCCGGCGAGGGGGGAGCCGACGTTGATGTCCTCCTGCCCTGTGTAGCGATGGAGCAGGACGTAGAAGGCGGCCAGCAGCGTCGTGAAGAGCGTCACGTCCTCCTGGCGGCTCAGGGCTTCGAGCGCCCGCACCACATCCGGGGCGAGTTCGCACGACTCAGCGCCGGCCTGGCCCGTCGGTGCCGAGGCGCGCAGGCGGTCGAAGGGCAGGTTCAGCGTGGCGTTGCTCTCCTTGAGCTGGCGCTTCCAGAAGGCCAGTTGCTCATTCAACACCTCTTCGTTGAGCCACTGCTCCTGCCATGCGGCATAGTCGCCGTACTGGATGGAGAGTTCGGGCAGCGGCGAGGGCAGGTTTTGCGAGAAGGCGTTATAGAGCGTGGTCAGCTCGCGCAGAAAAATGCCGACCGACCATCCGTCCGAGACGATGTGATGCATGACGACCAGCAGCACGTGCTCGTCCTCGCCAAGGCGCACGAGGGTCGTGCGCAGGAGCGGGCCGCTCGCGAGGTCGAAAGGCCATTGCGACTCTTCGTTAATCAGCCGCGTGGCGACACCCTCCCGCTCCCCCGCGGGCATGTCGCTCAGATCGGTCAGCGGCAATGCCTGCGGCTCCACCCGGCCAATGATTTGAACCGGCACCCCATCCAGAATGGGGAAGGTCGCACGCAGCACGTCGTGCCGGCGCACGATCTCGCTCAGCGTCCGCCGCAGCGCCGTGAGGTCGAGGTGTCCCTTCAGCCTCATCGCCCCGGCCGTGTTGTAGTAGTAGCTGTCGGGCTGCAACTGGTGGAGAAACCGCAGGCGCTGCTGCGCCAGCGACAGAGGGTACGTGCCGGAGCCGGCACGGCGCGTAATCACCTGTTTCTCCGGCGTCTGACCGCCACGTTCTTTGAGTCGCTTCGAGAGCAGCGCGAGCTTTTCCGGCGAGAGTGCATTTAGGCGTGTAGATAGATTAGTCATCTCTTGAATCTCTTCGACCACTTCGGCAGTGGGTGTGATGGGTGTGGATTTTTCCGACTCGCTGATGGGCGGCGGGCGCGCGTCAAAAAGTCGTCGGGTCTGCGGCCAACATCTTCTGCGCCTCGTCGTCAGAGATGTCTTCCAGTTCAGCCAACAACTTTCTCAACTCAGCGTCGTCCGCCTGCTCGGCCTGTTTCTCGATAACCGCCAGCGCGAGTTCGGCGAGCGTCGCCTGGTCGTAGATGACACGCAACGGCAAGTCCAGGCCGAAAGTCTTGTTTAGTCGGGATAAGAGTTGAATGACGAAGATGGAGTGGCCGCCGAGCTCGAAGAAGTTGTCGTTCACGCCGATGCGCTCGACGTGGAGCAGCTCCGACCAGATGAGCGCAATAGTCTCCTCGACGGGGTTGCGCGGGGCTTCGTAGGTCTGCCCCGGCTCGCCGTTCGTCGCCCCGGGCGACGGCAACGCCTGCGCATCCACTTTGCCGTTGGGCGTTAGCGGGAACCTGTCGAGGAGCATGAAGGCCGCCGGCACCATATACTCCGGCAGACGCTCTTTGACATAGGCGCGTAACTCCTTCGGGGTGACGCCCTGCGAATCGCCGGCAACGACGTAGGCGAAGAGTTGCTTGCCCTCCCCCTCTCTCTCCTCGCGCGCCAGAACTATCACGTCCTGCACGACGGGGTGGCGTGAGATGACCTGCTCGACCTCGCCGACTTCAATCCGGTAGCCGCGCACTTTAACCTGCCCGTCCGCTCGCCCCTTGAACTCCACCACCCCGTTCCGCATCCACCGCACCACGTCCCCGCTCCGGTAGAGCCGCTCTCCGCCCTCCGCCCCGAACGGATGCGGCACGAACCGCTCCCCCGTCAGCGCGGGGCGGTTGACGTAGCCGCGCGCCAGCCCCGCGCCGCCGATGTAGAGTTCGCCCCAGACTCCTTCGGGCACCAGCTCCAACTCTCTGTCCAGGATGTAGACCTCTGTACTTCCAATCGGGTAACCGATGGGCACCGTCCACCACTCCGTCGCCTCCTCGCCCACCTCGTAGCAGCAGGTGAAGGTTGTCGCCTCGGTCGGGCCGTAACCGTTGATGAGCCGGCACCCGCCCACCTCTCGCTTGAACTTCTCCACGTGCGGCGGCGACAGTACGTCGCCGCCCGCCAGCAACTGCCGCAGCCCACGTAACTCCTCGGCGCGCTCGTCCACCATCAGGTGGAAGAAGCCAGCCGTCAGCCACATCGTCGTCACCCCTTCGCGCCGGATCAACTCCCCCAACTCCGCAGGCGTCGGCCGCGCCGATGACGCCACCACCAACCGCGCTCCGTTGAGCAGGCTGCCCCAAACCTCGAAGGTCGAAGCGTCGAAGGAAATCGGCGCCAGTTGCAGGAAGACCTCCCCGGGCCCCATCTCCGCGAAGCCGCCGCGCGCCAGCCGCACGACGCCGCGGTGCGTGATGGCCGCCCCTTTCGGTCTGCCGGTCGAGCCCGACGTGTAAATGACGTAAGCCAGGTTGTCGCTCACCGTCAGGTTCTCCGGCGTGCTGGCATCCTCCGCGGCGATGACATCGGCCTCCTCGTCCAGGCAGATGACCTGCCCTTGATAGGCGGGCAGCGCATCGAGCAGCTCACGCGTCGTCAGCAACACCGGCACGCCTGCATCTTCGAGCATGAAGGAGAGGCGCTCCAGCGGGTACTCAGGATCGAGCGGCAGATAAGCGCCGCCGGCCTTTAGCACTCCGAGCAGCGAGACGATAAGGTCAGCGCCGCGCGGGAGGCAGAGGCCGACGGCCACTTCCGGGCCGACGCCAAAGGTGCGCAGGTAGCGTGCGAGGCGGTTAGAGCGCGCGTCCAGTTCAGCATAGGAAAAGGAGAGGCCGTCTGCGACCAGCGCCGTGGCCTCGGGGGTGGCGGCCGCCTGCGCCTCGAAAAGTTGATGAACGCAGAGCGGTGGCGGCGGGGGGACGGGGGTGTGGTTCCAATCGGAAAGAAAAAGTTGACGCTCGCCCCCGGTCAGCAGCGGGAGGTCACGGAGAGGGCGATGCGGGTCGGCGACGATGGCTTCGAGCAGTGTCCGCAGGTGCCCCGCCATGCGCTCGGCGGTCGGGGTGTCGAAGAAGCGGCGGTCATACCTGATGGGGATGACCAGCTCGTCTCCTGCCGAAACCATCAGCGTCAGCGGATACGTCCCCGTCTCGACGGTATGAATGCTTTCAAACTCCTGGCCCGCACGAATCAGAGAATCGCTGACGGGGAAGTTCTGGAATGAGACGATGCTGTCAAATAACCTGCTGCCGCTCGGCACTTCGCTCCACGTCTGCACCTGTGACAGCGGACTGTACTCATAGTGTCGCGCGTCCGCCTGCTGCGCCTGCACCTCTTGCAGCCAATTGATGACCGGCTGCTTCGGCGAGATTCGGATGCGCGCCGGAAGGTTGTTAATAAACAGGCCGACCACCGACTCGACGCCGGGCAGAGCCGGCGGGCGACCCGCCATGACCGCACCGAAGACCACGTCGAGCTCGCCGCTGTACCTGCTCAACAAGAGCGCCCACGCCCCCTGCAAGACGGTGTTGATCGTCAACTGATGCTGACGCACCAGGGCTTGCAGCGCGGACATCACGTCGGCCGACAGGAACACAAACTCCTCGACGTAGACCTCTTCGCGGCTGAGCGCGCGGCCCGGGATGCGGTCTACGACCAGCGGCGTCGGGGTGGTAAAGCCCTTGAGAGTCTCACGCCAGAAGGCCTCGGCCTCGGCCAGATTCTGCTGTTGCAGCCAGACGATGTATTCGCGGAAGTGGCTGGTCGGTTGGAGCTCAAGGTCGCGGCCGTTCCGGAAGGCTTCGTAAAGGTCGAAAGCCTCTTTGAAGACCAGCGACGTTGACCAGCCGTCCATCAGGATGTGGTGATGTGTGAGCAGGAATTTGTAGGTGTCGTCGCCGGTACGGAAGAGCACGATGCGCAGCAGCGGCGCTTTGTTCAGCTCGAACCCGCGCCTGCGGTCTTCTTTGAGGTATGTGTCGAAGCGTGCCTCCTGCTCCGCGGCCGGTAAGTGGCGCCAGTCTTCGCACGTGAAGGGCAGGGACACGCGTCGCCCGACGACCTGCAACGGGTTCTCAATATTTTTCCAGACGAAGGCGGTGCGGAAGATCGGGTGGCGGTCTATGATCCGCTGCCACGCCCGCTCCAGCGCGGGAACGTCGATGCCCTTCATGTTGAAGGGAATCTGCGTGATGTAAAGTCCGCCCTCCGGCGCGTAAAGACTGTGGAACAGCAGTCCTTCCTGCATCGGGGAAAGTGGATACACGTCTTCGATATTTTTCGTGCTCATCTGAATGGAACTCCTCGTTTGCTCTCGAACCTGACTCGCCCGGGATTTGAGTGCGTCGCCTGCGCGGCTCAGTCGTCGCCTGCGCGGCCGCCCGCCTGAGACATGATTAGGTCTAGCTGTTGCTGGCTGATATTGGTGAGGGGAAAGTCCGACGGCGAGTAGTCGCTGAACTCCCTCGCCTGACAGTGTGAAATGATGGCGCGCAGCGACTCGACCAGGTCGCGACTTAAAGCCTCGATGCCGGCGCGGAAGTGGATGTTCTCGCTGTAACTCAGATTCAGTTGTAAGCTGCCCCCCACCACCGCGCCGCTGACATCAATCAGGTAAGGCCGGCGCTCACGCCCATCGCGCTCCGCGCCCGCACTCTCACGGCTCAAAGTCAGCAGAGAGTTGGGCGGCAGCGCGCGATCCAACTGCCCTAAATAGTTGAATCTCACTTCCGCCTGCGGCAACGTCGCCAGCCCTTCGGCCAGTTCCGCCTCCTCGCACAGGTAGCGGAGCACGCCGTAGCCGAGGCCGGAGTTGGGCACGCGCCTGAGTTGCTCTTTCACGGACTTCAGGAGCGTCCCCTCCTGCGCGCCCGGCTTAAGCTCGAAGACGATGGGGAACAGAGTGGTGAACCACCCGAGTGTGCGCGAGAGGTCTATGTTTTCCCAGAGTTCCTCGCGCCCGTGCCCCTCCAGCTCAATCAGCACCCGCCGGTGGCCGCTCCACTTCCCGACCGCCTCGGCCAGCGCTGCCAGCAGCACGTCGTTGATCTGCGTCTGGTAGGCTTCCGGCACCTCTTGCAGGAGCGCCCTCGTCTCCCCGGCGTCGAGTGAGACTGAGACCGTGCGCGCGGACTCGACCGTGTTCTCTCCGTCGAGGTAGTTGACCGGCAGCCTAACGCCTCTCGCCTTCTCCACCTCCTGCCAGTATGTGCGCTCCCCTTTGGCCTTCTCCTCCTGCGCGTACCTTTGCAGGCGCTCGGCCCATTTCCGGTAAGAGCTGGTCTTTCTCCCCAAATCTATCTCCTGTCCGCGTTCCGCCTGCTCGTAGCCCTTAATGATGTCCTCGACCAGCACGCGCCAGGAGACGCCGTCCACGACCAAGTGGTGTGCGACCAGCAGCAGGCGCTGCTCCGCGCCGGTCTCGAACAGTACCGTGCGCAGCAGTCCGCCGGCCTCAAGCCTCAGGCTCCGCTGCACCGCATCGCACGCCGCCTCGATTCGCGCCGCCTGCGCCGCAGCCTCTAACCCGGTGGCGTCCACTTCCTGCACCTCCACCTCGCCGGCGGCCTCCGCCCCGCCGTAACGCTGCACCCACCCCTCTGGCGTCTGCTCGAAGCGCAGCCTCAGCGCGTCGTGATGCGCCACGACAGCCGTGATGACACGTTGCAGCAGGTCACGGCTGATGCGCCCGCGCACCGTGAGCAGCAGCGACTGGTTAAAGTGGTGCGGGTTGACGAGAGGCCGTGCGAAGAAGTAGCGCTGGATGGGAGTCAACGGCACGCTCCCCGAGAGTTGTTCCTGCTCGCCGTCGTCGGCGGTTGCGGCGGCGGCCTTCGCCGGGATGATGGCGGCCAGTTCCGCGATGCTCTGATGACGGAAGAGTTGCTTGGGGGAGAGTTTCAGGCCGGCCTGATTGGCGCGCGCCACGATCTGGATGGAGAGGATTGAATCGCCGCCGAGTTCGAAGAAGTTGTCGTGGACGCCGATGTCTCGCACCCCGAGCACCTGCCGCCAGATGCCCGCCAGAATCTCTTCCGTCTCGTCGCGCGGCGCGACGAATTGCTTACCTTCGTCCGCCTTTTCGTCGCGTGGGGCCGGCAGCGCCTGACGGTCTACCTTGCCGTTGGCGGTCAGCGGCATGCTTTCGAGCAGGACGAAAGCGGCCGGCATCATGTGGTCCGCCAGGCACCCCTTCAGGTGTGTGCGCACGTCTTCGATGAACGAATCCGGACTCGCCCAGACGGGGAGACGCCGCGTCGCCCGCTCGGGGTCGGCCCCAGCGGCAGAGTTCCGGGTCGGCCCCGGCCGCACGCAGTAGAGGTCGTAGAGCGCCGTCTCTTTAAGCACGCTCTCCTGCCCGACGGTCACTTGAAAACCCCGCGACTCAAGCAGTGAGACGATCTGTCGGAGGCGGCCGTCGATGTCATGCACCTCCAGAACGATCTGCTTGATCCTGCGCCAGTCGCCCTCGTCTATGCCGTACAGCACGTCCAGCTCGCTCTTCTGAACGTCGATCTTCAGCAGGTCGATGCTCTCTAGCTGATGCTCGCGGATAACGTCGGAGATTCTCTTCATCTGACAGGTGAAATTCTCACCCGTCAGCCTCTCCGCCAGCACCTCGCTCAGCAGTCTGTCGTCCAACTCGGGCGACCCTTCGCCGCGCCGGTTCAGCTCGAAGAACCGGACGACCTCCTGATCCTGCCGCGCATCGGCGAAGCGTCCCGACATCAGCGTAAGGTGCGGGTAGAAGGTGAACTCTTCTCGTGTCGCTTCGGCCGCTACGCCGCACTTGAAGAGCTTCGCGTCCAGGCCGTAGAGGGCCATGTTCGCTCGTAGCAGATCAAAGAGAGGCGGAATCGGCTCGAAGGCGTAAACCCTCGCGCCCCTGCACACCCGCCCGACGAAGAGGCTGAACATGCCGATGTTGGCCCCAACGTCGAAGACGCAGTCCCCGTCATCCAGCGTGACGCCATGTTGCAGGTAGATGTTCTGCTCAAAAATCTCCCTGTACATGAAGTCCGTCTCGTTGCGGTTCTGGCTGGCGACGAGCATCCCGTTCGGCAGTTCGTAGCAACGGCGTTTGTCGAGGCTGCCCTCCCTCTCCAGACGGAGTCGCTGCCGAACGACCTCGGCACAGTCGCTTGCAGGGACGACATATGCGACGAGCTGACGCGAGCCGTTGCCGCTCTCGCGCGCCAGGACTTTGGCCTGCGCTACGCCGCGGTGGGCTCTTAAGGCGGCCTCAATCTCTCCGGGTTCGACGCGGTAACCTTTGATCTTCACCTGGTCGTCCGTACGACCGAGAAATTCGAGACTCCCGCCGGGCAGGCACCGGGCGCGGTCGCCGGTTCGGTAAAGGCGGCCCCCCGGCTCGTCGCTGAAAGGGTTCGGAATGAACCTGGCGGCCGTCGCCCCGGGCGCGTTGAGGTAACCTCTGGTGACATTGGCCCCGCCGATGTAAAGCTCGCCCGGCAGGCCCGCCGGCACCGGACCCAGCTGATGGTCAAGCACGTAGACTTGTGTGTTAGCTATCGGGCGGCCGAGCGGCACTGTCCTACTATGACGAGCCGCCGCACGCGTACCGACCGGGTTGACGAGGACCCCGACCGTCGTCTCCGTCGGCCCGTAGTGGTTGAGAACGCGGCAGGCGGGGGCCAACTCCCTAATCTTCTCGATCAGATCCCAATTCGACGCCTCGCCCCCCAGCACCAGACATTTGCGCGGCAGCACCTGTTCCGGTCGTGAGTGCGCCATCAGGGCCGACAGGTGAGAGGGGACAATCTTGAGACAGTCAACCGTGTGTTCGCTGAAATAGTTTGCCAGCGCGGCCGGGTCGGAGGTCTGCTCCTGAGACAGGACGTGAAGGGTACCGCCGGTGCAGAGGGCCGGGAAGATGACCGTGTTGCCGAGGTCTGCGGCGAATGTCGAAACGAGCGCGAAGCCTGCGCCGCCTGGCAGGTCTAACTGCTGACAAATCGCGTTGACGTAGTTGGCGAGTTGCTGATGCTCGACGCACACGCCTTTGGGGGAGCCGGTCGAGCCTGACGTGTAGAGCACGTAAGCCGCGTTGCCGCCTCCGACCGCCGCTTCAATCCGCGCGCCGCTGCGCCTATCTATCTCTGCGCTCTCGCCGTCGAGGTAGACCGCGTGCTCGATCCCGCAGCCGTGCTGCGCCAACGCGTCAACCAGCCCGCGCAACTCTTCGACGCTGACTATGACCCGCAGGCCGGCGTCTGCTGCCATCCGCGACAGACGCTCCGGCGGCAGGCTTCGTTCCAAAGGCACGTAGGCCCCGCCCGCCTTCAAGATGCCGAGCAGGCCGACTATCATCCCCACCGAGCGCCCCATCAACAGCCCTACGCGCTCCTCTGCGCCGACCCCGCGCTCCCGCAGGTAACGCGCGAGGCGGTTGCTGCGCTCGTCCAACTCCGCGTAAGTCAGCGACTCGTCCGGCCCCTGCAAGGCGATGGCCCGCGGCGTCAAACTGGCCTGCGCCGCGATGAACTCGTGTACACACTGCGGGCCGCCCCACTCCTGCGCCACACCGCGGAGCGCGCGCAGCATCTCCTCCCTCTCGCGGTCGCCCACGACTTCGACTTCGTCCAGGCGCAAAGCACCCGCGCGCTCGGCGATGCTGCGCACAGCCGCCGCCCACCCTTCGGCCACTCGCGCCACTTCCGCAGTGCTGTAGCGCTGCGCGTCGTAGTGCCACTCCGCAGTCAGCGCTCCGTCTTCCTCGCGGCGCAGACACCGCAGCAACAGCTTGAAGCGAGTGATGTAGGCCGAACTCTGCCGGAGGCTGAAGCGCAGCGACGGCGTGACCTCGATTGAAGGCACCGCCCCGGCCACGAACTCGTAGCAGAAGGGGAGGAAGGCCGGCGTGTCCGCCTCGGCGTAAGAGGTGAAGAGTTCCTGCCAGCGCTGTGCGTCGGAGAGGCCGCCTTCCAGGCGCGCGAGCAACTCTCGGAAAGCGAGGTCGCCCAGCGCGCTGGCCTGTAGCGGAAGGAATCGCGCGAAGAGGCCGAGCGCTGAGGCGAGCTCGTCGTAGTTACGCCCTTCGAAAGAAACGCCGAGGCACGGCTCAGAAGTTTTGGAGAGACGCGCGACGAGAACGCAGAAGGCCGCGAGCAGAGTCGAAGAGAGTGAAAAACCGTGAAGCGCGGCGACGCGCTCCAACTTCTCGACCGTCTCCGGGGCGATCGGGAGCGACAGGCACAGCTCCGGGTCAAACTCGATCGGCTCCGGCGGGTCGTGCTCGAAGGGCAGACTCAGGGCCGTCGGGTCCCACTGTTGCGCGCGCCAGTACTCTCGGCCCGCGCCGGCGCCCTCAGCTTCGAGCGATTCGTTCTGCCATTCGGAGATGTCCGCGTATTGGAAAGGTATCTCCGGCGCCTCTTCGCCGTGCAGGACCGCGGCGTAACAGCCGGCCAACTCCTTCATCAGATTTTGAAGCCCCATAGCGTCGGCGCAGAGCGCGGGCAGGCTGATGAGCAGCACGTGCCTGTGCGGAGTGACGGTCACCTCCGTCACGTTCATGCCCCATTCCGCCAGACTGCGTTGCCGGCGCGCGAGGTCGCGCAGCAACGCTTCGAGCCGCGCCTCCAACATCTGTTCAGGCAGGTCGCGTTCGTCAATCGAGACCTCGAAGCATTCGTTAACGACCTGCAACGGCATCGTCATGTCGGAGAGAAAGTCGAAGCTGGTGCGGAGAATCTCCTGGCGCTCGACCGTGCGCCGCAGGGCGGCTCTTAATACCTCCCTGTCGAGCGGGCCTTCGATGACGATGGCACACTGGGCCGTGTAAGGCATGTGCCCTGCGTCCACGCCTAAAGACCAGAGGTGCTTCTGCTGTGGTGAGAGTTGAAAGCCTTCGACAATCTGCTGCGACATGCTGAAATCTCCGTTGCTACGCCTTGTAAGCTTCCGACGACTGAGCCATCCCGACCACCACCGACCGCGGCCCGGCGAACGGCCTGCGCCCGTGCGCCATGAGCATGTTATCGAGCATCAACACGTCGCCCGTGTGCCAGGGGAAAACGATGGCCTCCCGCGCATATGCCTCGCGGATGTCATTCAGGGCCTCCTCTTCGATGGCCGAGCCGTCCCCGTAGTAGGCGTTGCGCGGGTAGTCCTCCTCCCGGTACGTGGCCGACAACGTCTCGCGCACCTCCGACTCCAGGTTCGACATGTGGAAGAGGTGTGCCTGGTTGAACCAGATCCATTCACCCGTGCGCGGGTGCGGGAGGGCGGCCTGGCAGACCTGACTTGTCCGCAGGCGGTTGCGGCCGAGCCACTCAAACTCGATGCCGGCCTGGCGGCAATACGCTTCGACCTCCGACCTATCGGTTGTTTGAAAGACGGTGGACCAGGAGAGGTCGAGTCCTTCGTCGTCGTAGTTGCGGACGTACCTTACTTTCCGCTCGATGAAGCGCTCTCTGATTTTCGGGTCGATGCGCGCAAAGACCTTTCGGCTGTCGGCGACCGGCGTCTCTCCGCCCTGCTCGGCACGGATCACGCAGTGAAACCAGATCTTCATCGGCCAGCTACGCGCGTAGGACATCTCGTTGTGAAGTGGGATCGTGTGCGCGGCCGGGTACTCGGTCGAAGTATAAATGTCGTTGCTGACGCGGCTACGCGGTGTTGACTGGTAGCTGTATTTCAATAAGTCTTCCGCGAAGGCCTTGATGAACTGCTCGAAGCGACTCACCCCTCGGAACTTGAAACCGCGGAAAAGTATCCCTCCGTGTTCGAGCAGTTGCGTCTCGACCTCCCGGCGGTTGTGCTCAACCCAGGAGACGGAATCTACTCCGTCCACCGCGGGCTCCATGACGGGCAGTGCTTTTTCGCCCGCGC
>Ga0207670_10001009_pt1 | contig 14861 bp, 5 predicted proteins | sample KBSS23HmetaG_FD_184339 | JGI IMG/M metagenome (GOLD analysis project Ga0207670, IMG submission 184339) | Switchgrass rhizosphere microbial communities from Kellogg Biological Station, Michigan, USA - KBS S2-3H metaG (SPAdes) (version 2) | ecosystem: Host-associated > Plants > Roots > Rhizosphere... | reverse complement strand
TCACGACAGCCGAGTTGTCGCGCATTTACGCCTCGATAGCGGAATCGTTTTGCCTCGGCAAAAATCGTCGGCCGCTCGTTGGAATTCAGGCGCCGCCCGAACTGGTGATCAATCTTGGTGACACTCTGACGTTGCAAGGGACGGCGACCGACGACAATGTCCCTGGCAGCGCCTTGACTTACCGGTGGACCCAGGCGGGGGTCTATGACGGCTGCGACCACCGCTTCGCGATCGGTACTGGAACAGCGATCTTTACGGCCAGCGCTACCCAAGAGACCGAGGTCACATTTTCCGATCCGGGCTACTACGTCCTGCGTTTCAACGCGTACGACATCTATCCGGATAGCGGGAGTTACGCCGAGGTTGGCGTGCTGGTTAACGATGTCCCTTCCGTTACCGCCGGGGAGTTCCAGTCTTTCAATTGGACCGGGAGCGAGATCTTAGTGCCCCTCTCGGGAACCGTGTCCTCCGACAGCGTGTCCGGTCCACCGTATTTTGATGATAATTCCATGACCTGGCTGTGTGCCGGACTGGACATCCGTTGGAGCCTGGTTTCCGGACTGGATTCCGCCACAATTGAAAACGATTCCTCACTCGAGTTTGCTGTCGCCCACCTCAATGGCCCGGGTCGATATGTCGTTCGCTTGTCGGTCGATGATGGGTACGCGGCGGCGTCCGCAAATGTTACCTTGACCGTGCTGCCGGAAAACTCAGTGGACGCTGGCGCAGACAAGACTGGCACTGTCGGATCCACGGTGAGCCTTTCAGATGCGGCCACCAACCCAGATACAAGCACTCTTGGTTGGAGCAAGCAGGAAGGCCCCTCTGGCGCCAACCCGACATTCAGTAACCCGAACATCCTGCGGCCGACGGTAACCTTTCCGGTCAGCGGCAGCTATATTCTTCGGCTGACGGCTACTTTCGGCACGACGCCCATTTACGACGAACTTACCGTGCGTGTTGGAACGGCGGGGGTTCTTGCCGGCCCGGACATGACGCTACCGCAAGGCGGTAGCGCAACCCTTTCGGGCACCGCGGTGAACGCGTCGGGCAGCGAACTGGCCGCTCAATGGTCCGTGGTGAGCGCGCCTACTGGCGGCGTGGCCACGTTCGCCAACGCCAATTCCAAAGCCACCACAGCCACGTTCAGCCTGGCGGGAACCTACGAACTCCGCCTCAAGGCAACCTGCGGCGCGGACGACCTGTTGGTTTTCGTGAATCAGCCACCGGTAGTGGATGCCGGTCCCGACCAAACCAGCGTCCTATACAAACCCGCCGAACTCACCGGTTCAATCGTCAGCGACGATCAGCTTCCTCCCAACACGCTGCCGATTATCGCCTGGTCGAAGCTCAGTGGACCGGGGACGGTCCTCTTTCAGCCAACCAATAGTCTGAAGGCCTTTGCCCGGTTCAGTGCCGAAGGTGTTTACGTCTTGAAATTGTCAGTTAGCGATTCGCACTTGTCGGGCAATGACACTGTAACGGTCAAAGTGGTGACTCCGCCCGTGGCGCGTTCCGACGTGTTTCGCCTCGAAGAAAGCAGCCAACCGTTCATCCTGGATGTCCTTCGCAACGACGCCGACCGTGAGGGCGACTCGCTCAAAATTCTCGATTACGACACGGACCTGGGAAATTACAACGGGAATCCCATCCGGACCGCCGGAACGCTGGCGCTGATCAACAACGATACGCAATTGGAGTTCTTTCCCGAACCTGGGACTCGTTACACGTGGTTCTACTATCGGGTTCAGGATCAGCACGGCGGCCAGTCGGAATACGCGACAGTTATCCTGCAGATCGTGCCGCCGCCGCATGCACCCAAGGCCAAGTCCGACGTCGTTTACACGACCACGTCCGCAGTGGAAGAATCGTTGCCGATTCTCGAGAACGATGATGATGGCGGTTACGGCCCGCTATCGATCATCTCGTACACCCCGTTGCAGGAACTCGGTGGCGGTCCTGGTTACGGAACTCTGGCCTTGCGCGCCGAACGGATCCTCTCCGATGCCGAACATCCTTTCCTTCCGCAACAACTCCTTTTCACCGCCGATCCCGAGCACGCTGGGATCTACACCTTTGCCTACACGGTTCTGAACCAAAAAGGGGCGACCAGCACCGGCGTCGTGATTTTGGTGGTGGAACCAGCGTCCGACCCGAATTCAGCGCCCATCGTGGACGCCGGTGAAGACCACGAGATTTACATCAACCAGCCTTTGACCCTGGCCGGCACGATCAATAACGATCCGGGTGATTGGATCCAATCGGTGGTGTGGTCGAGCCCATCGCCCAATGTCAGCTTTGATAATACGGCCGACCCCGCTGCCGCGGTAAGCTTCAGCGCTCCGGGCGATTATACGCTGCGCCTGACCGTGAGCGATGGGGCTGGAACCACAGCCTTCGATGAAGTCTTCGTTCGAGTCAGGCCGGAAGGACGTCCGCCCGTCGCGGAAATGTTCAACCTGGCCAACGACCCCAAGCACCTGAAGCCCGATCCGGTTGTTACCGATGGCCTCTTCGAGCTGCGCGGTCGCGCGACGGATCCCAACCCGGCCAATGGCATCACGTATCGAATCGGACTTTTCAGGCCGGCAACGGTTAGTGGCGATTCGGACTCTTGGGTGTCCTGGTTGACCCCTAATGGCAATCCTACCGATGGCAAACGCGCCTTGCCCGGGTTGCAACGAATCACCGGCGAACCGGGTGACGACTTGCTCGGCCCGCTCGATTTCACTCAATTCCCCAATGGGGTTTACATCCTGAAGCTCGAAGTCTGGGGTGGCAGCGTCACGACTCCTGCCACTGCCGAAGTGCGGTTCGCGCTCAACACCGAGCTGCGTCTTGGCCGAGTGACTTTCTCGGAGGAAGACCTCGGCCTTTCTGCATCCGGTTTTCCGATGCATTTGATCCGCAGTTACGATTCCACTGCTGGCAATGGGCCGGACTTTGGTTGGGGCTGGAAGTACGAGCTTAACGATCTGGATCTCCAACTCGATGAGGAACGCTCCGAACAGTCTTTTATCGACGACGACACCGGCTTCTGGACTAGCGCCAACGTCCGCTGGAGCGGTGGTCGCAACGTCACGCTGACCCTTCCGGACGGACGGCGCGTCACGTACCGCTTTGGTTTGCGGGTGAGCATTGCGACGGGCCATGCTTATGCCGAGTACACACCGCCGCCCGGTGTTCATGCGAAACTGCTGCCCCAGGGTGACAACCGGCTGGTCTACCTTCTTTCCGCCTTCGACCATGAAATCGAACCGTTCTGGCAGGACGGCAGCATGAAGACGCCGATGGACATGTACGAGTTCCCTGGCTTCATCCTCAAAATGGAAAACGGAACCGAATGCAACCTGGCCGCCCCTCCGCTCTTTAAGGACGGGATTCATCTGCCGGACGACACCTTCATCAATCCGCGCGCACCCTTGCGTCTGAGCCAGATTACCCGTCCCAACGGCGAGAAAATGGTGCACACCGTCAACGGGACCAATGACACCGTCGAAACCTACGACACACGAGGTAACCGCCGCCAGGCGCTCGTCTTGAAACGCGACGGCGCAGGGCGCATTACCAAGGCGATCGATGCTCTGAGCAGCGACGCCCAGCCCACCGTCGAGTACATTTACGATGCCAACGGGCGTTTGAAGAATGTCCGGCGTCTTGCCGACCGCTCCTCTTCGCCGGCCCGTTACGATGTGACCACTTATTTCTACACGAATGCGACTTATCCTTACCGCATCACCCACATCCAAGACCCGCGGCAGGTCAGCCGCACTCGGTTCGAGTACTCTCCGGACGGCAAACTGGAAAAGATCATCCAGCCGGGTGGGGCTGAAACGCGACTCCAGCACGACCTCGTGGCAATGAAGGAAACGATCACTGATCCGGTGGGAACGCAGACTGTCCACGCGTTCGACGCGGCCGGGAGGATTACCGAGACCGAGGTCAAAGACGCGCTCGAAAACCGCCTCTCGAAAGTGACGCGCAGTTATGACACCGCTACGACTTTCCTGACCAGTGAATCGGTTTTCCTGCGCCGCGTCGGGCAAACCGACTTTTACACGAACACCTCTTTCGAATATGACACCGATGGTAATGTGAACAAAATTACCGACCCGAATTCGTTCAGCACGAGCCTCACCTACAACTCTCTCGGCCAGGTAACCTCCGCCACCGACCCGCGCCAAAAGACTTCAAGCAACAACTACGATAGCCGCGGGAACCTGATTGACTCCACCGACGCCGAAGGCGGCAACACCCATAACACCTACACCAACGACCGCCTCGAATCGTCCCTCAGCCCGGCTAATGCTCTCACCACTTACACGTATTACAGCGGCGAATTCGGTGGCGGTGTCGGCGACCTCAAGACCGTCACGGTCACCGAATGGGATTCCGTGGCAAACCAGAACGTCACGCTGAGCAAGACCACTTACACCTACGATGCAAATTCGAATGTGCAGAGTGAACGCCAGGAACGCAAGACCGGCACGGCGAACTGGAGCCCGGTCCAGGACTTGATCACCACCTACACGTACGACGCCCAGAATCGCGTTGTCTCCACACGGGTGCAGTCGGACCCGTCCGATCCACAGATCGATTCAACCTCCAGTACGACCTACAACTCGATCGGAAAAGTGGAGACCTCCACCGACCGTTTGGGGCATGTCACCCGATACAGTTACGATTCCCTCGGGAACCTTGTCCAAACGGAATATCCCGGCAGCACCGTTTATCCCGTCGTTCCGGTCACCATTACCCTGACAGTTTACGATGCCGCAAGCAGGGCTTGTTATGTCCAGGATCAACACGAAAAACCTGCTTCAGGCAACTCCAGCACAGCCCCGGGCCGGCACATGATCTACGATGGTCTGGGCCGAGTTGTGCGAACCGAGCAAGTGGCCAACCTGACCATCGAATTGACCAGCTCCGGCTCTCCGCCCGACCTGATCTACTCGACGCGGGTTCTTACCCCAGCTACGACGCCATCCGCGCCGGCGCCGGAGGTCCTGGCCGCCTCCGAAACCCGCTATGACGCCGCCGGACGGGTCTATCAAACAGTCGAAAAACGCTCGCATCCCGGCGGCGATCCCAACCTCGAAGTGGACCGCTCGGTGACCGCTCACGTTTACGACGATGCCGGCCGGCGAATCGCAACTTCCGCGGGCGTCGATGATGATACAGGCACGATGGTTGACAATCGCCTCGTCGCTCAGTACGGCTATGACGACGCCGGCAATCTCATCAGCGTCACCGATGCGCTCCACACCGAAACCACGCCGCGTGTTACCGAACATGAGTACGATGGGATGAATCGCCGTGTGCTCACCCGCTTCCCTCAAGTCGGGACCGAGCCGGCCCGCGCGACGCGCCTCGTCGAATATGACAAGGCCGGACGGCGCATTGCCGAAACCGACGAACTCAACCGCACGACTCGCTTCAAATACGATGGTCTGGGCCGGCTGTGCCAGGTAACGGACCCGGACCTGCGGCTGACCACGTACAAATACGACTGGGCCGGCAACCTGCTCGAACAGACCGACGCGCGTAACAACACGACGAGCTACCGATATGACGCCCTTGGTCGCCGGGTGCGCCGCACGCTGCCGGGCGAGCAGTTCGAGAGTTTCACTTACGATGCGGCAGGCAACCGCCTCACCCAAACCGACTTCGAACAGAAGACAACTGCTTTCACATACGACGTCGTCGGGCGCCTGCGAAAGATCACGCCCGACGCCGCGTTCGTTGGCGAAACACCGGTGCAGTTTGAGTACTTTGCCACGGGTCGCCGCCGGCAGATGATTGATGCCAGCGGCCAGACCGACTACGACTACGACCCGCTCGGCTGGCTCAAGTTCAAGACAACTCCGCGCGGCCGGATAAATTACACTTACAACGACACCTCCGGCCGCCGCAGCGTCGCCGTAACGACTGCGAACCAGAACGGCAGCAGCCGCACAGGGCTTGGCGGGACGTCAGTCACTTACAAATGGAATAGCCAGAATCAGCTTGTCTCTGTCACCGATGGCACAGCCACGACAAGCTACGATTTTGATGCAGTGGGCAACCTTGAGAATGTCAATTACCCCTCCGGTTGCCAGACACACTATGCCTACGATGCGCGCAATCGTCTTAGGGAACTGACCGTCGGTTCGGCGACGCTCGCCCGCTATCTCTATGACGTGGCCGCCAACGGCAGAAGGGTGCGCGCCACCGAGTCGGGCACGGCCGTAAACACGCCGTCCATCCGCACCGTGGACTACACCTACGACAACCTTGACCGGCTGACGCGCGAGATGATTTCAGGCGACGAAGGCGCAAAGAACGGAGAACTCGCCTATCGCTACGACGATGTTGGCAACCGCACCTGGTCCAAGGCCGATCCCTTTGCCAATCCTGGCGCCACCTCCACCTTCGACGGCGATGATCGGCTCGGACCCGCATCGAACTACGACAATAATGGCAACACGCTCATGTCCGGCGGTGCCACGTACCAGTACGACTTCCAGAACCGGCTCAAGCGCCGAACCGGTGGGGCGGAGTTCGTGTATGACGGCGACGGCAATCTCGCGAGCCGGACCCTGAACGGCTCAACCATCTATTATCTGGTGGACGACCAGAACCCGACCGGCCACGCGCAGGTGCTCGAGGAATTGGCGGCGGACCAAACCCAGGTGCGGAAGCGTTACACCTGGGGTTTACAACTGATCAGCCAGATGGACGACACGCTACCCACTGGCGATCAGGTCAGTTACAGCGGTCTGGACGGCCATGGCAACGTGCGTTTTCTCCTGAGACCCGACGGTACCGCCCGCGCCGACCGGTATGTGTACGATGCGTTCGGCCGCATGATCCGTTCGGCCGGGACGACTCCGAATGTTTATCTCTGCTGTGGAGAACGATGGGACCCGGACCTGGGTTTGTATTATCTCCGCGCCCGCTATCTGAACCCCGGCACGGGAAGGTTCATGACGATGGACACCTTCGAGGGCGCCCAAACCGATCCTCTCTCCTTGCACAAATACCTCTATGCAGCAAATAATCCCGTGAACGGCTTCGATCCGACGGGACTTTTCACCCAGAGATTTGGGTATCTCGCTGAAGCGGCGATTCAAGCGGTTTACATGCAGGATCACCCTGGAGACGCTGTGCTGCTGGGGGAGTGGTCGCGATTTCCTAGCCTCTTTAAGCTAAAGCCAGATATGCTTAATTTCACAACTTTGCGGTGGGCGGAAGTCAAGCCTTTTAGCCCGTCGGGCGTAATTGCCGCAGCCGACAGCTATGCAAGATACCTTCCGTTCTCACTTTACGGCTTCTTACCAGATGCTGGCTGGGCGCCCTCAACCCACTTTGCACTGGCAGGCACGGTTCCGATTATCTTTTGGAATGCTGGTGGAATCATTTTCTACACTGATTTCTTGGCTCAAGATTTCTTGGAAGATGTGTTTGCATTAGTGACAGTGAAACTGGCGCAGGATTACATGTGGGCTAATGCTGCACGTATAGCAACCAGAAGCCTGATGCCTGCTCTTGCGAGAATCGGTCAACTGGCTTTGCTTCCGCGCGCAGCTGATGGAGCACGCTTTCAACAGCAACTAGGAATAGCTGGAATTGTGGCGACCGGAGGAGCATTATGAGCAACAACGATAGGATCGAAAAGCGTTTCTATCCGAATGGTCAGTTGGAAACTGAAATCACCCATTTTGAAGGCCTAGAGAGATGCTGGGTGACGAGGCATTGGCATCCGAACGGAATTCTCGAATCCGAAGTTCCGGTCAAGAACGGACTCACCGAAGGAGTGGCACGTTTCTGGAATCAGAAAGGTGAACTCATCGGAACCTACGAGATGCATGATGGAAGCGGAGTGCAGAAGGGCTGGCATCCGGACGGCTCACTAATGGCCGAGATCAGCTGGGTCAATGGGGAGCGGACCGGCAGACAGCGCTCGTACTTTGAAGGCGGGGAGTTAGCTGTGGAAACGTACTGGGTTCGAGGGCAGCAGTTCTCAAAGAAAAAGTATCTTGCAGCGTGCTTGGAGGATCCGTCGTTGCCCCGTTACGAAGCCACGTCAAAAGCGGGATTACCAAAAACCAAGAGGAAGCGGACTACACGCGCCGCAGTTAAACAGGGAATCAAAGAAGACTTCAACGTCGATGCAATGCTTTCGGCACCTGGAACAATGGAGGTGTTGGAGTGGTTGCGGAGCGGGCAGCCGGGAACGCGGACGTTGGGAGAGTTGCCGAGTCACGAAGCATCTATCGAGGTGGCCAAGGAGATTTACGCCCTTGGAGCCATCAAAGTTTGGGCTGTGGAGATCAATAAGGACGACCCAGAGTTGGAAGGCACGGGCAAACTGATTGTGTCCCTTCCCAAAGCACCAGCCGTGCGTGCCCACGTTCTGAAATGGTGCGCTGAATGGGCCGAGCGGAAGGGTTATGAACCTGAGTCCGACGTGGGACAGGATCATGTCTTTGTGATGCTGGATTGAACTCGCCAGGTGCCCCGCCGATCTTCCGCGGTATGGATCAGTCTCCGCGGGCTAGAAAGCCGCTGAGTGACTAAATGCGCGCGCGCCGTTGTGTCAACAGTGAGGACTGACCCATGACTTGACCCATGACTGACCCATACCGCGGTACGAATTTGGACGACGTCCGAAGGGCACAAGTTACAAACAGCGAGCGATCCGAATCCGCGTATGCAGATGCTCACTGCGGCTTGCCGGCGAGTTCCAACACCGCCGCGGTCATGGCGACAACGCCGGTTTTGATGGTGGGTTCGCAGTGCGAATCGACTGTCACTCAATGAAGCAGCGTCATACCAATCTCGGTGAAGTCGTATGATTGAAAAGGGGTCAGGATTGAAAAGGGGTCATGAAAAGGGGTCAGAGATGACTATTGATATATCCGTGCGAGTGTGAGAACGAAAGGGATTGTTTGGGTCAAATCTAAACATTTGACAATTACACGGCATCCCCAAGCGGTGCGCAGGTCTGAACCAAGCCAGTTCGTGCTGAAAGCTGAGGCGACAATTGTCAATTATTTAGATGCGACCCCTTTGCCCCCGACGGTACCGCCCGCGCCGACCGGTATGTGTACGATGCGTTCGGCCACATGATCCGTTCGGCCGGCACGACTCCCAATGTTTATCTCTACTGCGGAGAACGCTGGGACTCAGACCTGGGTCTGTATTATCTCCGCGCCCGATATCTGAACCCCGGCACCGGAAGGTTCATGACGATGGACACCTTCGAAGGCACGCAGTCGGACCCTGCCTCGCTCCACAAATATCTCTATGCTTCGGCAAACCCAGTCAATTTAATTGATCCGAGCGGATTCGACATTGAGTTCGACAGTGGTCGTGGGATCAAGGCGCACACCGTCTTCGGTCTATATTGCTTATCGCGAGGGATTCCCTGTATTCCAGGGGCTACACTTGGTGTAACACTACCCCATCTTTTCCCCAAAGGCTCGTACGGCGCTAACGAGAAACCGGATTGCGTCGATCAAGGAAACAGCAGATATTTTGAACTGAAGCCGATCTCACATCAAGTGAGCAGCTTTTTGCAATTTGAGGACGCGATTCAAATGGCGAAATACGACAAAGCCCTTCGGCCACATCAATTCTACAGAGGAGACTCTGAGGATTTCGTTACTCCTGGCACTTTGGCCGGAAGTTTTGAGCACGAAGGAAAAGAATACGCTGTGTTGCTCTATCCTGAAGGTAAGATCACCTCTGGCGGATACAACGGTCAGGGCTTGATTTACTACGACCTGAAGGAAATCAAGCCTAACAGTCCATGGCAAAAACTCCTTCGTGAAGTGACTGACAACCCCATGTATTGGCTGATACCGACAGGCATCAAAATTGGAGCCGAAACTTCACTGCAAACTGGCCGCTTGATGGCGGCGCGTGCCTTGGCACGTCCCGTTGGCATGGCGGTCGGTTCTCAGATTATGACAAGGGTAGGATTACAAACCGTCATCAGGTTCTAGACCATTCTCCATGATTGTTATGGTCTTGCCCAGATGGGCTGAGTAGATTGGACAGCACGATGCAGATTATCCGACACTCAATCTTTTCGTGGGAGCCCGCGCGGCTGACCATTTTTGGAAATCTGCCCTTGCGGGCGAATGCCGATGAGCTTCAGGAGGCTCTAGAGAAATGGTTCGACGCTCGAAATGTTCCTAATTGCCGCTGTGTGCGCAAATTCATTGATGTAGAAAGAATTTCGGATCATTCGATGCGCGTACTCTGTCAATGGGTCTGTGATGCGTGTTTGCCGAACCTGATCGAGACGCTTCGCGATGCAGTTCCGGAGATGCAGCGCGCAGAGTTAGGGATAGAGGCTCCTGTTACTCACCAACAGGAAAAATTCCTCCGTGTTCCGGCCAAGCAAGTCACGCTTGAATCAGAGCAAAAGGTGGACATCGAGGAGCTTGTGTTTTCACGTAGCGCCATAAGCGTGGACGAGTTCACGCAGTTCTGTTCGGAAACAGGGTACAAAACAACCGCCGAAATTCTGAAAGACAGCTCGAGCTTTCGAGAGAATTCGGGATTATTGGATTTTTCAAAGCAGGAACGCCTCGTCCAACCAGCAACTCACCTTTCGCATTTGGATGCCCAGGCTTATTGCGATTGGGCGAATGTTCGCTTACCTACCGAAGCTGAATTCCTTGCTGCGAGCCTATTGGATGCCACGGTCTATTCCACTTACGACGCAAGTGTTCAGCACAGAGTGCAAACAGCTCTGCGCGAAGGACGGCTTCCGAGCATCGCGGGCTCAAACTTTACCCAGACAATGGAGGGCGCGTTTGTTGTTACTCGTAGAGGGCCTAAGTACGTGCTTCTAAGCGGTTGGCAGCGTGATATACACCGCAATCGCCTCGTGCGGACGAAAGATTACTACGATGCAATCACTGAATTTCACGTCTGCATCGCTGTCCTTAAGCAGGATGCTTAAGAGTAGACTTCGCTTTCACCTTCGTGGAATCGAACTGTCGCCCAAGGAAGTGAAACTGGTGGGGCGGTCGTGCAGTCGATTCTGGTGTTGGGATTGTTGGGGTCAAATCTAAACATTTGACAATTACACGGTATCCCCAAGCGGTGCGCAGGTCTGAACCAAGCCAGTTCGTGCTGAAAGCTGAGGCGACAATTGTCAATTATTTAGATGCGACCCCTTTGCCGCAGACCCTTTGCCGCACCCCTTTGCCGCTACCTTCGTCATTGGTCGCCTTCCGGTTTTAGTGTTGTTGTTGTTCTATCGCTACTGAACGACAACTCCTTTACCGCGAGGCGACCGCCTCGCTCAACTACCGAGCCCTTAATGCTTATCAGTTCCCGGTTTGTAACACTTGCCTGCCATGAGTTATTTCCCTTGTTCTAATTTGAAACGATTGCCATTTTCTTTGGCCAGACGAACCATCTTGTCGAATTCGTCTCGGCCTCCGAAAAAGCTGTAGTCTACCGGAGCAAGCTTCGGGATCAGTTCATTCAAAGTCTCCCACTGCTCACAATGGTAGGCATACCACGCATTGTTGTGGTACCAGCCAACGGCGTTGGGATTGAGTTGAAAGAATTTTTCAAATGACGCTTTGATGTCCGGCCACACATCCGGTCGCTTCCAATACGTTTCTCTTTCCTCGGCGTTGTCCAGGTAGAGCTCATATTCCCGATGAGCATCCGTAAGCATCAAAGGCACTGTGCCGCCCCATGCGGCAGAAGCCACACATTCCCGGCCAAAGGCAATCATCTCTTTGCGCGAACCGTACCATTGCGGGTAGAGATAATGCAGTTTGTTTTCGCACGCCGTGCGATTGTTCGGATCGAGAGCCATTGCGCGTTCGAACCAAAGTTCCATCCGTTCGCGTCCTTTTCCTTGTCCTTCTTCAACGCGTATCATCGTCGTCGGTATCCGCGTGTCCTTGGGATCGAGCTGCCAGGCTCTTTCCAGGGCCGTCTCCGAAACAGCAAGGCGTTCAGCAAATAATTGCCACCCCTGTTCGCTGACGCCGCTGGCGTATCCTCCACCGCGTCCAAACCACGCGTCCGCCAAATAAAACTCGCCTTTCAACAGAAACGAAACAGCTTCGTTTGGCCAATTCGCGAAAAGCGACCCTTCGATGTTCCTGTAACAATCCTCGTAGTAATCCTTATTGACTTTGAGTGCGTTGAGCATGCTGTGACAAGCGTCATCGACTTCGCCAACCGGCATGGATTTGTCCCGAAGCGAGAGGGCGAGATTGTCGACAGCCAGCCGGCGGAATTCATGCACTTCCGGTGGAGTGTTGGTGCCCGCTATGGATTTGAGTTGTTCGGCCGCGCGCAACGTCGCGTAGAACTTGCGGATCGGCGGGTACTCGCTGTTGCCCAGCGATTCCGCGGCTTTGCGCAGAGCCTTCGCCAGATCCGCTGCGGTGACGTTCCGTTTGGCAAGGACGTAGCGGGTGTGCAAATACATAATCAACGGATCATCGCAACCTGAAGCCACTGCGGCCGCACAGTTGGTCGCGATGAGTTGAAGTCGAATCTGTTCCGGCGGGCCTTTGCTCGAACGCAGATGAGCGAACTCATCAAGCGCCCGACGTGCCGAGGCATTCCATTTAACCTTCTTTTTTCCTACCGTCTCGTACGCCTCTCCCAAGGTCCAAAGGTTCCAGGCCAGGCGATCCTGTTCGGTTTCACCGTTCACGCCATCCGAAGCCAACGATTTCGCCTCGGAATTGGAATCGCTTTGAACCTGAGTTGCGGAAGAATTCCTGCCGCAGCCGACGAAAAACATAAGTACAGTAAGGCATAATAGCGAAACGTGTGCGCCGACTGACACCTTCGCTGCCGGTTGCATAGCATCGCGATAATACCAGTCGTTCAAGGCGTGTCATGGCAATAAATCCGTACGCTGGGATTCAAAATGGCTGTTTATGACGATTCGGGCTGTCTGGCTTGCGATTATGATTTCACTCCTGGCCCGTACCCCTGGTTCTACCTGAACACAGAACAAGGGCTGTAGTGCGCCAATCAATGGTGTCGCCCTTACAGGGCTTGGGATTTTGGGTGGCGTGATACCCGGGCCTTCAGCCCTTTTTTATTGGCAGAGCGGGAACGGGTCAGCTCAGGGCACGGGTCAGGAGCGGGAAAGGGTCAGGAACGGGTGAGTCCTCTCTTTTGACACAACGGTGCGCGCGCATTTTGCTACTCAGCGCCTTTCTAGCCCGCGGTGCGAATTTGAACCACACCCGACGGGCAGAGCTCACTGCATACAGCGAGCGATCCGCGCCTCCGCGTACGCTGATGCTTACTGCGGCTTGCCGGCGAGTTCCAACACCGCCGCGGTCATCGCGACAACGCCGGTCTTGATGGTGGGCTCCGGCAGCGGCGCGAACTGGCTTGAGTGGAGGGAGGGCAGGGTTTTCCCGGTTTTCTCGCTTTCCTGCACCAGTTCCGGCTTAGCCGCTCCCAGCCAAAATAGGCAGATCGGTATCTTGTCCTGGGTCCGGCCGTATTCGCTGAAGTCTTCCCCGCCCATGACCGGTTTGACCTGCTGAACAGGCTTCTCGCCGAACCAATTCTTTAAAACTCCTGCGACGCGAAGCGTTAACGGTGGGTCGTTGTACATCGCCGGGGTGAATTCCTTGTCCTTCAGGGCGACGATGGGCATGCGATCTTCCGGCAGACCCGCTGCTTCGGCCAGACCGCGCGTGATGCGTTTGATGGCCGCTATCGTTTGCGCGCGCACGTCATCGGTGTAGGATCTGAGCGTCAGTTGGAGCTTCACCTCGTCTGGAATAATGTTGTGCTTGGTCCCGCCGTGAATCGAACCGACCGTCACCACGGCGGGTTCGCCCGGCGCGATTTCCCTGCTCACAATAGTTTGCAACGCCAACACAGTCTCTGCCGCAAGAACGATCGGGTCTTTCGTTTTGTGCGGCCAGGCTCCATGCCCGCCCACACCCCTAATGGTGAGATCCACGGAATCGACGTTGGCCATCGCGTAGCCGTCGATATAGCCCAGTGATCCCGCCGCAAGGTCCGCCTTCACATGCAACGCCAGGCAGTAGTCCGGTTTGGGAAAGCGTGAGTACAACCCGTCCGCCAGCATCTTTCGCGCGCCGGAATCCCTTTCCTCCGCCGGTTGGCCGAGCATCACCAGCGTTCCCTGCCAGCGGTCTTTCAATGAAACCAGCGCTCGCGCCGCGCCAACCCACACGGTCATGTGAATGTCGTGACCGCAGGCATGCATGACATCCACTTCGGCGCCGTTGTCGTCGGTCGTGCGCACGTTGCTCGCGTACGGCAGGCCGGTTTGCTCTTTCACAGGCAGAGCATCCAGGTCCGTGCGCACCAGGATCGTCGGGCCGCGGCCGTTGCGAAAAACGCCGACGACACCGTGGCCGCCGACGCGGGATGTGACATCAAACCCCGCCTCCTTCAATTCATCGGCGACGCGTTGGCCGGTCTTTTCCTCGTGCAGGGACAGCTCCGGATGTGTGTGCAGATGTTTGTAGAGTTCGAAGAGTCGCGGGTAATCCTGGTTCGCGCGGGCCTGAAGCTGTTCACGCAACGATGTCGAAGGGTTATCGGCGGCTTGTCCGGACAGGAGGAACGAGACCAGACAGGCTACGGTGAGAACAGAGAACTGCTTCGAGGATGTGCTCATAGGGTTTTCCAGGCGCGACGCTAGCCGTGAATCAGGCCGTCTTCAAGTCCGAGGATGCTCCTACTAACTCACGTCATCCCCAAGTTTTCAGCATCGGAGCGCGGCGTTTACGCCGCTTCCCTGTCGCTCCTTTCACGGCTCTCGCTGAGTTCCAACCTCCTCGGCTAATTCACGCTGAAGCGGCCTGAAGGCCGCGCTCCCACCGACCGAC
>Ga0207670_10001005_pt1 | contig 14897 bp, 14 predicted proteins | sample KBSS23HmetaG_FD_184339 | JGI IMG/M metagenome (GOLD analysis project Ga0207670, IMG submission 184339) | Switchgrass rhizosphere microbial communities from Kellogg Biological Station, Michigan, USA - KBS S2-3H metaG (SPAdes) (version 2) | ecosystem: Host-associated > Plants > Roots >... | reverse complement strand
CTTGGCTGACGTCGATCGTATAAGACACGCCGCCGACGCGGACCATGTCGCCGCCCTGCTGGTAATAGGGATCCGGGTTGAACAGGTTGTCGGCCAAGTCCTCCAGCACCTCCTTGAGCCGCACCCCGGTCATCGCGGTGCGATAGGCGGCGGGGTACGTGATGGCGGTGGCGTTGGTGATGTCCTCGCGGGTGATGTTGGAGCCCGGCAACAGCGCGTTGCCCCAGCGGACGCCGGGCGACAGCGCGATCTCGGCGTCGCGCTCGGCCATGAGCGCATCGCAGATTACGTCGTCCAGGGTGCCGTTGAAGTTGCCGCGTCGGTAGAGCAGCGTTTCGGTGCGGCCGATCACCTCGCCCAGCATGATTTCGTGCGGCGCGCGGATCGCGGCGATTTTCGCGGCCATGACGGCGTCGGGCGCGATGACATCCGCAAAGATCGGGATGAGCCGGAAACTATAGCTCTTCATGCCATTGGTGCCGACGTCGACGTCGAGAACGCTGACGAACTTGCCGCCGCTGCCCGACGCAATCAGCACGGTCTTCCCGACGGTGACCGGCACCGGCAGCGCATCGTGCGTATGTGAAGTGAGGATGACGTCGATGCCGTTAACACGCCCGGCGAGCTTGCGGTCGACATCGAAGCCGTTGTGCGACAGCAGCACCACGAGCTGGGCGCCCTGCGCCCGCGCCTTGTTAACGTTGGCCTGCAAAGCCTCCTCGCGAATGCCGAACGACCAGTTCGGGATCATCCAGCGCGGGTTGGCGATCGGTGTATAAGGAAAGGCCTGCCCGATCACCGCGACCTTGACGCCGCCGCGCTCGAACATCGCCGTCGGCTCAAAGGCCGCTTCGTTCCATTCGGTGTCGCGGATGTTCTGCGCCAGGAACGGGAATCCGAGCGACTTGGTGATCTCCTTGACGCGCTCGGCGCCGAGCGTGAACTCCCAGTGACCGGTCATGGCGTCGGGCTTCAACAGCGCCATGCAGTCGACCATGTCCTGGCCTTTCGTGACCAAGGACGTATAGCTGTTCTGCCAGGTATCCCCGCCGTCGAGGAACAGGGTGCGGTCCGGGCGCTCGGCGCGGATCGTCTTGAGCACGGTCGCGATCCGGTCGAGGCCGCCGAGCTTGCCGTAGGTTCGGGCGAGCGCCGCAAAATCCTCCGCGGTGAAGGCGTAGGCGCTGGCGGAGCCGGTCGGAATCTTGAACAGGTCGAGAAATGCCTGCCCGGTGACGTGGGGCACCTGTCCGCGCGTGTCGCCGGCGCCGATGTTGACGGACGGCTCGCGATAGAGAATCGGCTTGAGCTGGGCGTGCAGGTCGGCAAGATGAACGAGGGTGACGTTGCCGACCGGTGCGCCGAGCCGCAGCAGCTCGTCCTGCGTCAGGCGCTGCTGTGCGAAGGCGCGTGTCCGCCCGCCCGGCACAGTCGCCGCGGTTGCCGCCGCGACCTGGAGAAATTCGCGCCTGGAGATCATCCGTGCTCCGCGCCGAAACTCATCGCACGCGGGAGTATAACTAAATCACCTTGATCGAATCCTGGCCGATGATCGTGGAGCCGTCGTCGTCGGTCCAGCTCAGCACGACCTGCCCGGACTCCTCGGCCCTGAACTTGAACTGGATATAGGGATTGGCCGAGACCGCGGTCTCGAAATCCGCCGCGAAGACCTGCTTGCCGGCGACCAGGCAGACGAACTTGTTCAGGATCTTGCGCGGCACGAGGTTGCCGTCGTTGTCCTTGCGCAGTCCCGTCTCCATGACGTGCGACACCAAGGCCTTCACCTCGACGATGTCGCCCTTCTTGACTTCTTTCTTGTCGAGCTTGATGCGGGGCTGTCCGGCCATGATTGTCTCCTGGAAATGCTCTGCGATGGCTTGCTCAGCCGCCGCAGCCGCCGATCGTGACCTTGACCTGTTTGCTCGCCATGAACACCGAGCCGTCGTTCATCTTGGCGACCGCGATCACATCCTGCGTGGCAGCCAAACGAATGCGGGTGTTGGCTTCGGCAACGCCGCTCGCCGGTGAGAAGTGGAACGTCACCACGCCGGAGCGCGGATTCTCGTTGGCGACGATCAGGACGTCGGTGACATGGGATTGCTCGGTCATCGGGCTTTCAACGGTCACCGTCATCGGCACGGTGTTGCCGTTTTCCGCTATCTCGGGGAGGTCGAGCTTGACCTTGCCCTGAACCGGAGTCTTACCGCCGGTAAATTTCTTGATCGCTTCGTCGGCGTCGTTCTTCGCGAGCGCAGGAGCTGCGCCGAACATCGCCACGGCCGCGACGCCGGCGCCGAGCGCCAGGGTCTGGCGGCGATTGAAGGTCGGTTTCATGCCTTTGTTCTCACAGCCCGATGTCCCGCAAGCATCTAGGAGATCGGCATGACGTTTGCAATCGCCCGGAAATGCGCAGCGATGCTGTTCCATCAAAACGGGTCACGAGCATGCTTCTGTGCCACAAAGCGCTACGATCTTGGAACAGATCCGCTGTGGCGTCTGTTGCGCTTGACTTCGCACCCGTGGCCAACAAATTGACGGCGAAATCCGGCCCATCGAGCCGCCGGCGGAGGGAATGTGCAGGGCAGACGAATCATCCTGGCGGCGGTTTGTTGCCTTCTCGTTGCTGTGGCGCAACCGACGCAGGCACAAGACGACACCGAACGCGCCATCGAGAAATACCGTCAGATGCTCAAGGAGGACCCCTGGAGCAACCCCGGGCTGCTCGACGCCGACCGCGGCGAGGGGCTTTTGAAGACGGCGGCGGGCCCGAACAATGTCTCTCTGGAAAAATGCGACCTCGGCAAGGGCGCGGGCGTCGTCGATGGCGCGTTTGCCGAGTTGCCGCGTTTCTTCGCCGACGCCGGCAGGGTGATGGATCTTGAGACGCGCCTGATATGGTGCATGGAGACGCTGCAAGGCTTCAAGCACGCCGATCTGGTCAAGAAACCCTACCCGGCCGGCGGGCAGCCGGTGAAGGACCTCGGCGCGATCGCGACCTATGTCGCGAGCAAGTCGAACGGCATGACGTTCGCGGCGAAGCTCGACCAGCCGCAGGAAAAGGCCGTGGTGGACACGGGCCATGCCATCTTCTTCCGGCGCCAGGGCCCGCACGATTTTTCCTGCGCCACCTGCCACAACGATTCCGGCAAGCGCATTCGGTTGCAGGGACTGCCGTATCTCGCCGGTCCGAAGGAAGCCAAAGAGATCGTCGGTCAGTGGCCGGCCTATCGCGTCTCGACCACGCAAGTGATGACCATGCAGCACCGCCTCTACGACTGCTACTGGCAGATGCGGATGCCGGAGCTGGAGATCGGCTCGGACGTCAGCGTGGCGCTGATCGCCTATCTCGTGAAGAGCGCCGAGGGTGGCGAGATCGCGGCGCCGGGATTGAAGCGATGAGCCTGATCCGAAACGTTGCGATCCTCTTGATCGCCGGCACGATCGGCGCGTCCGCGCAGCAGAAGCCTGTCGTGGACACCGTGAAGATCGATACCGCCATTGCGGCGGCGTTCCCGACCGCGCCGGCCGACTGGAAGGCGCGCTTCGACCAGGACGAGACGATGAAGGCGTGCTCACTGCACGAAAACTCGCCGCCGAAGGCTGTGGCGGAGACAATCGCGACGCGCGAGAAGGCCCGGATCGAATATCCCGCCGACGGCAAATTGCTGGGCGACTGGGCGTCCGGCGAGAAGCTCGCGCAGTCGGGCTACGGGCTCCGCTTTACCGATTACCCGGCTCGCCAGGTCAACGGCGGCAACTGCTACGCCTGCCATCAGTTGACCAAGGCCGAGGTCAGCTACGGCACCATCGGCCCGAGCCTGCTGAACTACGGAAAGATCCGAAACTTCAGCGAGGCCGACACCAAGGCCGCCTACGAAAAGATCTATAATGCGCAGGCGGCTTACCCTTGCTCGAACATGCCGCGCTTCGGCACCAACAAGGTGCTGACCATCGACCAGATCAAGGATCTGGTCGCGCTGGTCATGAGCCCGGACAGCCCGGTCAACAAATAGTTTTCAAAGGAGACAAGTCATGTCTATCACCAGCCGGCGCGGATTTCTAGGCGCGATGGCGGTTTCCGGCGCGACGCTCGCGGCGTCGCGGGCGGCGGCCGCGCCCGACAAGCTCGATCTTGCGGCGCTGAAGAAGGACACCGACATCGCCTGCATCTATCACTGCGACTTCGGCGATCCGCAGCGGTTCGGGCAGTTGCTCACCAACATGAACAATCACCTGAGTGTTTATGAATTCGACAACCTGCGGGTCAAGCTCGTCATCGTAACGCACGGCGCCGGGGTGAAGTTCTTCCTCGACGACCTCTCCGACACGCCGTGGGCCAACGATAAGATCGACCCCGATCTCTACAAGCGCTTCACCGGCCTAACCAAGTTCGGCGTCGAGGCCTATCTCTGCGAGATCACCTTCAAGCGCAACAAGATCGACCTGGCGAAGGCAAAGAAGGATTCCTTCCTGAAGTTCGTGCCGTCGGGCGTCGCCACCGTCGCCGAGCTGCAGAGCAAGGGCTTCGCCTATCTCAAGGTCGGCTGAGGCCCGCATCGCCCGCTGATGTGCTATTGAACCCCCTGCAACAAGGGGGAAGGCGACATGGCCGGGCTTCTCGCAGGGCTGCGGGTTCTCGACCTCACCAATGTGCTGGCCGGTCCGTTCTGCTGCTATCAGCTGGCGCAGCTCGGCGCCGACGTGATCAAGATCGAGACGCCCGGGACGGGCGACCTCGCCCGTCAGCTCGGCGCTGATCCCGAGCTCAACCGCCGCCTGATGGGCGCTTCGTTCTTGGCGCAGAACGCCGGCAAGCGCTCGATCACGCTGAACCTCAAGAACACCAAGGCTCGTGAGGCGTTCACGCGGCTGGTCAAAACTTCCGACGTCGTCGTCGAGAATTTTCGCCCCGGCGTGATGGATCGGCTCGAACTCGGTTACCAGCGGCTCAAAACCATCAAGCCGGATCTGATCTATTGCGCGATCTCCGGCTTCGGCCAGGACGGACCGCTGCGGCTCAATCCGGCTTACGATCAGATCATCCAGGGCCTGTCCGGGGTGATGAGCGTCACCGGGGACGCCCAGTCGGCGCCGCTCCGCGTCGGCTATCCGGTGGCCGACACGATGGGCGGCATCACTGCGGCCTATGCGATCAGCGCCGCGCTGTTTCGCCGCGAGCGCAGCGGCGAGGGCGAGTTCATCGACGTATCGATGCTGGAGTCGACCCTGGTCGCGATGGGCTGGGTTGTCTCCAACTGGCTGATTGCCGGCGTGCGGCCGCAGCCGCTCGGCAACGAGAACATGACCGCGAGCCCGTCCGGCACGTTCCGCACCGGCGCGGGCCTGCTCAACATCGCCGCGAACCAGCAGCAGCAGTTCGAGGCGCTGTGCAAGCTGATCGGGCGGCCGGAGCTTGCCGCCGACCCGCGCTTTGCCGGTCGCGAGGATCGCAAGCGCCATCGCGCCGAGTTGAGTGTGGAGATTGAAAAGGCGCTGGTGGCGCGCCCGGCGGCGGACTGGTCGGCGTTGATGAACAAGAATGGCGTTCCGGCCGGCGAGGTGCTCGACGTGCCCGCGGTGCTGGAGCATCCGCAGATCGTCGAACGCGCGTTGCTCTCCACCTTCGATGATGTGCCTGAGGTCGATCGAAACGTGAGCGTGGTGCGCTCCGGCTTCCGGCTGGCAAGCGGCGATCCCGCGCCCGCCTCGCCGCCGCCGGCACTTGGCGCCGACACCGAGCGGCTTCTTACGGAGCTTGGCTATTCCAAAAGCGACATCGAAGCGCTCGCGCGCGACAAGGCAATCTAGGACACGCGGCCATGGTCAAATCCCGCACGCCCAAAAAACCCACAAAGACCCCGGAAGAATGGTGGTCGACGTCGATCATCGACATGAAGCCCGGCATGATCCGCTTCCGCGGTTACGCGATCGAGGATCTGATCGGCCGCGCCGGCTTTGCCGACATGGTGTTTCTGCTGACGCGGGGTGAGCTGCCGCGTCCGGAGGCGGCCAAGCTGTTGGAGGCCGCCCTGGTCGCGGCGGTGGATCACGGGCCGCAGGCGCCGTCGATCGCCGCCGCCCGCATGGCGGTGACCTGCGGCGTCGGCATCAACAACGCCATGGCGTCGGCGATCAACATGCTGGGCGACGTGCACGGCGGCGCCGGCGAGCAGGCCGTCGCGCTTTATCATGCGATCGCAAAGCGGCTCGGCACCTCGGCTGACAACAAGCGCGTCGCAACGGCAGTGACGGCGGAGATTGCGGCGCTGAAGAAGCAGGGCATTCGCCATCTGCCGGGCTTCGGCCACCGCTTCCATCCGCTCGATCCGCGCGCGCCGCGTTTGCTGGAACTGGTCGATGCGGCGGCGAAGTCGGGCGCGGTCAGCGGGCGCTTTGCCGCCATCGGCCGCGCAGTCGAGGCGGAGCTTGCGAAAGGAGCCGGCCGCGCGATCCCGATGAACATCGACGGCGCGACCGGCGTGGTCTACGCCGAGCTTGGCTTTCCGCCGCCGCTCTGCCGCGGCCTGTTCGTGCTGTCGCGCTCGGTCGGCGCGCTCGCCCACGCCTTCGAGGAGATGCAATCCGGTGTGCGCAGCAAGGGCCCGATCCCGCGCCACCTGATCTGGGATTACACCGGCCCGCCGCCGCGAAGGGTGCCCGGCAAAAGATAAAGCGAATTAGAGCGCGATCGATAGCTTGCTTCAGTCTCCACCGTCATGCCCGCGCATAGCCGTCCGAAGGACGGCGTCGCCATAGCCGTCTGAAGGACGGCGTCGCTTTGCTCGCCTATGGCTCGCCTATGTCGCGGGCATCCACGCCTTGGCAACAAAGTAAGACCTGGATCGCCGGGACAAGCCCGGCCATGACGAACTTTGAGTCAGCGGAAGTGGAAACGGGTCAACGCGCGTCGCGCTCGTCGGTGTACCAGGACGGCTTCTCGGGATAGTGCGGGCCGTCGTAGACCTCGATCACCACCGTATCCTCGTGCGCGATCGCTGGCCCGTGCACATTGCCCTTCGGATTGCAGTAGAAGCTGCCTGCTGTCAGCGTTACGCCGGTCGAGGTGTATTCGTATTTGCCCGACAGGCAGATCATGAACTGGTTCGACGCGTGATAGTGCGGCTGCGGAATCCCGGCGCCCTTGGCGAACCGGATCATCGCGATGGAGGCGCCGGTCGCCTCGTCGCGCCACAACATTTTTTCCGAGATGCCTTTCAGCGACTTTTCCCGCCACGGCATCTTTCCGGTGTCGATCAGCAGCTCTTCGAGCTTCGGCGCGCCTTCGGGCAGCTTCACCATTGTTCCCTCGTTAGACTGGCAATTGCTGAAAGTCAGTCGAGAACGAATGCATCCGCCGCGCCCCGTCGTCGGTGATGACGATGGTTTCGGCGAACACGCAGCCGGTCTCGCCGTTCATCCATTTCGGGTCGAACAGATCGATGTTCATCGCGAACACCATGCCGGTCTTGAACTCGTCGCCGATCGCCTTCAGCGCGCCCTCGTCGGCGCGGAGCGCATGGTGGCGGTAGCGCGGATATTCCAGCGACGCCAGCCCGTGGCCATGGATGCCGGCCTCGCAGATGCCGAAGCCGGAGCCGCTGATCACATCGCGCACCGCGTCCATCGCGGTGGAGATTTTCGCGCCCGGCTTGAAAAGGTCGAGGCCCGTCCGGTAAGCGGCCAGGCAGGCATCATAGATGTCGAGATAGCGGGGCTCGGGCCTGCCGAGGCAGAAGGTGCGCTCGACGTGGGTGTAGTAGCCGCCGAACTTGGGGTGCATCTCGCAGATGATCATGTCGCCTTTTTCGAGCGGACGCAGGGTCGGCACCCGGAACGGATGCGGGTAGGGGTGCTTGTCCGAAGCCCAGAGGAACAGCGTCGGCTCCTCGCCGCCGTTGGCGAGCATCGCCTCCATCATCCCGGCATAAACCTCGCATTCCCTGACGCCGGGGCGGGCGGTGTCACGGCAGTGCGCCAGCATCAGGTCGCCGAGCCTGGCCGCCTTGTCGAGCGCCGCAATCTCTTCGGCGCTCTTCACCACGCGAAGCTTCTCCATCATGTCTTCGAGATTGACGAGGTTCACGCCCGGCAGCCGATCCCTCAGACGGGTGTAGAGGCTGTGCGGCGTCCAGCCGTCGGGGTCGAGCGGCCCAGCCAGTCCGTCGATGCCGATCTTGGCCCCGGTCATTTTCAATTCGGTCAGCCGGTCGGCGACGCTGTCGGCAAAGCTGCCCTTGCGCGGGCGGACGTCAGCGACCCAGCTCTGAGCCCCCTTCCAATAGTCGGTGAACACCGGGGAATAGATGAAGCTGGTCGGTTCGCCCGATAGCGGAAATACCAGCACGTTGTTCTCGGCGTTGCCGCCGATCGGACAGAGATAGCGCGCGTTGGCGATGTTGAAGTCCCACATCGCGGGCCAGCCGCACAGCACCAGGCAGTCGAGCCCGCGCTTCTCCATTTCGGCGCGGACATTGGCCCAGCGGCGATCGCGCTCCTTCAATGACAGCGTCGGATATTCGGTGAGCTTGCGCATCGTGTTGCCTTTCAGACGCCAAATCGTTTCAGACGCCAAGCCGCTTGAGCGCCGCGAGATAATCCGCGATGCCGCGCTCCAGGTCGTATTCCGGCGCGTAGCCGAGCTCGGTGCGGGCGCGGGAAATATCGTAAACGCCGGTGGCCGGATAGGGGAAGCCGTAGAAATTCAGGCCACCACCGATCTCCATCTGCGCATTCGGGATGTGTTTTTTGATGACGCGCTCGAAGTCGCGCAGGGTTACGCCGGTGCCGGTGCCGATGTTGAAGACGCGGCTTTTGAGCTTGTCGGTGACGACCGCGAGATAAATCCCGAGCGCGGAGTCCTTGTTGTAGATGAAGTCGTCCTTGTCATCACCACCCTGTTCGAGCTTGAACGGCAGGCCATGGGCCGGGTTCTCGACGATGCGGCTCATCACCGCCATCGGCCCATGCCGCGCGGTCTTGCCCGGGCCGTAGGTCGAGGCAAAGCGCAGCGACACCGTCTCGATGCCCATGTTGTCGTTGTAATAGGCGCAGATGTTCTCGCCCATGAACTTTGCCGAGTCGTAGATGCGTTTAGGCTTCGCCGGCAGGTCTTCGCTCATCGGCGTCCAGGTCGGCGAGCCGTATTCGCCGGTGACCGGGCCATAGACGCCTTTGGCGCTGGTGAAGACGAGCCGCTGCACCCCGAGCGCACGGGCGGCTTCGAGCACGTTGACGAGGCCCATGACGTTGACCTGGATGCTGAGCGCCGGATTGCCCGCCGACACCGCGCCGACGAAGGCCGCGGCATGTACCACATGGGTCGCCTTGTGTTTTTTGATGGCTTGCAGGATGCGCGGCATGTCGAGCACGTCACCCTGCTCGAAATCGATCTTGTCGACGATGTCGGCGATCAGGCTGTCGTCGCGGTGGCGCGCGAAGATCACCGGCCGGTGGCCTTCCTTGACGAACTTGCGGCTGGTCTCGGCGCCGATCACGCCCATGCCGCCGGTGATCAGCACTTTCACGCCAGCGCCCCCGCGGCCTGTTCCTTGGCATAGCGCCGGTATTCGTCCGGCGTATCGAGATCGTGCGCGAGCCCCGGCCGTCGCAGGATGCGGACCGTCATGCCGCGCGTCTTAGCCTGTTCAAGATGCGCCTGGAAGCTGTTGGGGCCGAAGCGGAAGAAATCGAACGTGGGCAGCGTCAGCGCCAGCGCATTGGTGCCTTCTTCCTGCTCGTCCGGGGCGATCACGCAGCACGATGCAGGCTTGAGACTGGCGACAAGAGCCTTGACGTCATCGGCCGTGACGGCGGGGAGATCGCTCGGCAGCACTGCAATCGCACGTGCGCCGCGAGAGGCTGCATGCCGGCAGGCGACGGCCAGTGCCGCGTTCAGGCCGCCGCCGGTATCTTCCAGGGCATGCAGACCCTGGCCGCGCATCAGCGGCAGCAGCAGCGGATCGGCCGTCACGACAATGACGCGGTCGGGCTTGAACGCGGCAAGCGTCGCGGTGAGCACGCGTCCGAACAGCCGGCGGTTGAGCGCCGCGCGGTCATCGACCCCCAGCAGTCCGGCGAGCCGCGACTTGCCGGCCCGAAACGGCTTGACCGGAATGATTGCCCAGCAATCCACCACGCTATTCAACCGATTCTATGGCCAGTTCAAAGGCCAGCCCCACCGCATCGTGCGCCAAACGGCGCTTGTCGTCGAGTGTCTGCATCATGGTGTTGCAGACCTTGACCCGGCAGCCGAGCGCTTCGATGGCTGGTGCGAGATTTCGGTCGACGCTGTCGATGACCCAGCCGCCGACCAATCGGCCGTAGTGTTTCGCCACGCTGAGCGCGGACGGTTCGACGTCGACCTCTCGCATCATCTTGGCAAGCGGTCCTTTCACCGCCTCGCCGCCGATGATCGGCGACACCGCGACGACCGGCCGTCCCGATTGATGGAGCGCGTCCTTGATGCCTGGCAGCGCCAGAATCGGATCGATGCTGACGAACGGATTGGACGGTGTGATGACGATGGCTTGCGCGCGGTCGAGCGCCTGGCGGAAACCTTGGCTTGGCGTTGCTGTTGTCGCGCCTTGCAACGTCACGCCGCGAAACGTGGGCTGGCACTGCTGCCGCACGAAATAATCCTGGAAGTCGAGTAGCCCCTCATCGGTGTCGACAATGCTGCGGACCGCATCGTCGGTCATCGGCAAGATCGTGTGGGCGACGTCGAGGCGGCGGGCGAGCAGCGCCATGACCTCCGACAAGGTGCGACCGGCGGCCAAGGCCTCCGTCCGCAGGACATGCGTCGCCAGATCGCGGTCGCCAAGCTTGAACCAGGTCTCGCCGCCGAGCCGCTCCAGCGCCGCCATGAAATTCCAGGTTTCGCCGGCGAGCCCCCAGCCGCGCTCCGGGTCGTTGCGGTCGGCTAGGGCGTAAAGCACCGAGTCGACGTCGGGCGAGATGTGCAGGCCGAGATGAACGAAATCGTCGGCGGTGTTGACCACGACGGCGAGCTTGTCCTGCGGTAGCAGCGCCGCGAGGCCGCGGCAAAACTTGCCGCCGCCGACACCGCCAGCCAATGCGAGAATGAAGCGCTGGTCCGTCATGGTTTTTCTCAGCGAAACAGGTCGATCTCGCGCGGTCGGATCAGGTCGGCGGCCGAGCCATCGGCATCGGGAAGATTGAGCCCGCGCAGCAGTACGATGGGCGTGCCCTCGCCGGCCTGGCCCATCAGCATCGAGGCCGCAGCCGCAATCTCGTCGGCGATGCCGACCTCGGTCGAGCGCAGCTCGCGGCCGAACAGGTCGGCTGTGCCGCGGAGATCAAGCAGCGCCGGCAGGCCGGCGGCGCCGAGCGCCACGCCTACGGTGCCGTTCCGCCAGGCGCGGCCGAGGCTGTCGATGATCAGCACGGCCGGCTCGACTCTGGTGCGCACGCCGAGCCGCGCGCGGATGTCGCGGCAGGAGCGGTTGCAATCCTCCGGCAGCAGCAGGACGTGATGCTCGTCGCCCGCGACATTGGAGGCGTCGATGCCGGCGTTCGCCAGCACGATGCCGCTGCGATGCGCCACCACCAGCACGCCCTTGCGATGGCGCACGACCTCGGTGGATTCGCGCAGGATCAGTTCGACCAGCCGCGGGTCCTTGTCCACCTCGGCGGCGAGCTGTTTCGCGCGCGGCGATGGTGTCACCCCGCGCAGATCGACGACGCGCCCCTCGGCCTTCGACACGATCTTCTGCGCGATCACCAGGACATCGCCGCGCCGGAGCAGAAGGCCGGACGCGGCAAGTCCGTTCAGGATCAGGCCGGCGATGTCGTCGCCCTCTTTCACCAGCGGAATGCCCGCCAGCGCCGCGATGCTGAGTTCGGCCGCAGGCTTGAGTTGCGGGTTTTGCGCGGGGCTAGGCATCCTTTGCCTCCGCCGGCAGGCCGGTGATGGCGATGCCGGAATGCTTCACCTTATATTGCCGGTTGATGGTGATCAGCACCGAGGTCAACGCCTCCGCCACCACCGAGTTCGCCAGCGGACCGGCGTGAAACGCGCGCATGCCGGCGTGCTGCGCCAGCGCAATGACCTGCGCGCGCGCCTCGCGGTCGTCGCCGCACACCAACACGTCGCAATCGACGGCGTGGCCGAGCTCGCCCAGCAGTTCGGCCGAAACATTTTGAAACGCCGACACCACGCGCACGCCCGGTCCCAGCATCGCCTGCGCCTTGACCACGGCCGAGCCGCCGTCGGGCAGTTGGACGCGGCCGACCTGCGGCGGCACGAGCGGTACGGTGACGTCGATCAGAATTTTTCCGGCCAGCGCGACCTTGACCTCTTCCAGTGTTGAAAGCTGAGCCGCATAGGGCACCGTCAGCACCACGATGTCGGCATGTTGCGCGGCCGCGAGGTTGCCGGAGCCCTGGGCGAGGTCGGCGCCGATGCGCGCATTGATCGCGGCGGCGGCGGCCTGCGCACGTTCGGGCGACCGCGAGCCGATGAAGACATGATGGCCGGCGTTGGCCCAGCGCAGCGCCAGACCGGAGCCCTCCTTGCCGGTGCCGCCGAGCACCGCGATTTTCGATTTGGCTTCCGGGTGCATGGCGTCACCCGACCAGCACGGCACGCTCGCGCGGCGCGCGCACGGCAATCAACGGCGCAAGGTCCGGCGCCTGGTAGGATGCGGCGCTGCGCTCGGCCGGTGCGTCTTGATAAAGCGTGGTGCGCTGGCGCGGCACACGGCCCAGCAAAGTAATAAGAGCGTCCATCCGTTCCGGCGCGAACTCCTGGCCGTGCTCGGTGCCGGCGGCCCGCGAGATGCTTTCGTTCATTAAAGTGCCGCCGAGGTCGTTGGCGCCGGCATTGAGGCACGCGGCCGCGGCCGCCGCGCCGAGCTTCACCCACGACACCTGGATATTTGGAATTGATGGATGCAGCACCAGCCGCGCCACCGCGTGCATCAGCACCGTCTCGCGCAAGGTCGGGCCCTTCCGCGCGCGTCCTTTCAGATAAAGCGGCGCTTCCATGTGCACGAACGGCAGCGGCACAAACTCGGTGAAGCCGCCGGTACGCTCTTGCAGATCGCGGATGTGCAAGAGGTGCCGCGCCCAGTGCTCCGGCCGGTCGACATGGCCGAACATGATGGTTGCGGTGGTGCGCAGTCCTCGCCGATGCGCAGCCTCGACGATGGCGAGCCATTGCGCAGTGGAAAGCTTGTCCGGGCAGAGCACGGCGCGCACGTCGTCGTCGAGGATCTCGGCCGCGGTGCCTGGCAGACTGCCGAGGCCTGCGTCGCGCAGCCGGTCGAGATAATCGCCGATGGTCAGGCTGAGGCTGGTGGCGCCATGATGTACCTCGAGCGGCGAGAACGCATGGACATGGATATTACTGACTGCGCGCTTGGCGGCTTTGAGAATGTCGAGATAGGTCGCGCCGGTGTAGCGCGGATGGATGCCGCCCTGCATGCAGACCTCGGTCGCGCCGCGATTCCATGCTTCGCGGACGCGGCGCTCGATCTCGTCGCTGTCGAGGTCGTAGGCCGGGCCGCGCAGGGTGTCGCCAAGCTTGCCCTTGGAGAACGCGCAGAACCGGCAGCCGTAGTTGCAGACGTTGGTGTAGTTGATGTTGCGGTTGACGACGTAACCGATAGTGTCGCCGCTGACGCTCCTGCGGAGTTCGTTGGCGGACGCGCAGATGGCGTCGAATTCTTTACCGCGCGCCTTGAACAGCGTGACGATGTCGCCCTCGCCGAGCCTTTGTCCGTCGCTGGCGCGTCGGATGATTTTATCGATTGTTGAAGTCGCGATGGCCGGCGCAGCGGCGAAAAACCGGATCGATTGTTGCTCATGGCGCCGGCCCGGCGCCCAGCCCTCGCCGCGGGCGTAACCGTCCGCGTCCGAGGCGCGCAACACCGCGGAATGCAGATCCCGGTCGAGCCAGCGCGTCGGCTCCCGCACGTAACCGGGATAGATCGCCAGCCGTTCGGTCAGGCATTTCCCGGCCGCTGCGGTGCCGGCACGCAATTGCTCGATCGCAGGCCATGGCGCCTCGGGATTGACGTGATCGGGCGTCACCGGCGAGACGCCGCCCCAGTCGTTGATGCCTGCGGCGATTAGGTCGGCGATCAGCCCGGGGCTGAGATTGGGCGGCGCCTGGATGTTCATGGCCGGGCCCAGCACGAGCCGCGCCATCGCCACGGTCCACACCATCTCGTCCGCATCCGGCTCCGGCGCGCGCGCCATGGCGGTGTCATTCTTGGCGCGGAAATTCTGGATGATGACTTCCTGGACATGGCCATGGCGGCGATGCAGTGCGGCGATGGCGAGGAGCGAGTCGATACGTTCCGCCCGCGTCTCGCCGATGCCGATCAGAATGCCGGTGGTGAACGGCACCTTGAGCTTGCCCGCCGCTTCAATCGTGGCCAGCCGCGCCGCCGGCGCCTTGTCGGGTGAGCCGTGATGCGGCCCGCCACGCTCGCCGAGTCGCGGCGACACGTTCTCCAGCATCATGCCCTGCGATACCGATACGCGGCGGAGCGTCGCGATCTCCGCCGCGTTCATCACGCCGGGATTGACGTGGGGCAAGAGCCCGGTCTCGTGCAGCACCAGAGCGCCCATCGCGGCGAGATAATCGATCGTGGTCTCGTGGCCGAGCTGTCTGAGCGCCCGCCGCGCCGCCTCGTATTTGAGCTCCGGCTTGTCGCCCAGCGTGAACAAAGCCTCCTGGCAGCCGGCTTGCGCGCCGGCGCGCGCAATCGCCAGCACTTCATCCGGCGAGAGGTAAGCCGACGGGACCCCGCGCGGCCCGCGCACGAAGGTGCAATAGCGGCAGGTGTCGCGGCAGAGCCGTGTCAGCGGGATGAAGACCTTGCGCGAGTAGGAGACGATGTTGCCGTGGCCGAGGTCGCGGAGCCGTGCGG
>Ga0207670_10001004_pt1 | contig 14921 bp, 10 predicted proteins | sample KBSS23HmetaG_FD_184339 | JGI IMG/M metagenome (GOLD analysis project Ga0207670, IMG submission 184339) | Switchgrass rhizosphere microbial communities from Kellogg Biological Station, Michigan, USA - KBS S2-3H metaG (SPAdes) (version 2) | ecosystem: Host-associated > Plants > Roots >... | reverse complement strand
GCACTACCCACCTGCTCTACTACGCCAGTGATCTCGTGACCAAGAATCTGCGGCTGTACCGTCAGCGGGATTTGTTGACCATACTCGTTGGTGTTGTAGTTTGCATGACCAGCAAAGATGTGCGCATCGGTGCCACACAAACCGACCGCGGCCACGCGAATCAGAACTTCGTATGGCGAGATCGCCGGACGCGGAATGTCTCGCACCTCGAGACGCTGCACGTCGCACAAAACGCTCGCCTTCATCGTCATAACTTCAGACATCGAGATCGCTGGTATCAAGCCGGCCTGCATCACGCAGCACCCCAAATCTGTTCATCGTTTCATGCACGCCGATTTCGAGCGGCGTCGACGGCAATCCGTTCACGACGCGGCGGATGGCGGAGTCGTCCATCGCGGCGGCGATCGGAATAGGTGGACCACCGAAAGTGACCAGATCGCCGTTACTTTGTGAGTTGATGAAATTGGCGATGCGTTCGACCGTCACCGTTTCGCCGTGCAGGTTGAAAACGTGAGCGCCCTCGGGCGCATCGTCTGCACACGCAATAAAAGCGGCCGCGGTATCTGCAACGTACTGAAAATCAGTAGCGCCGCCAAAACGAATGTGAAAAGGACGTCCTAACACGGCTGACTTCATTGCCTTCGTGGGATCGCTGGTCAAGCCCGTATCACGATTGACGCCGTACACAGTCAGCGGGCGAAGACCGACGCTGTCGATGCCGTGATCTAGAAAGTAAACGCGCGCATTGCCTTCATTCGCGCGTTTGAAGACGCCGTAATGCGTGGTGGGGCTACACTGCGCGGTCTCGTCGAGCGCAATATCGTCGTCGTTCATTCCGTAAACGGCGGCCGAACTCGCGTAGACAACTCGCTTAATAGAAATCGTTTTGGCTGCTTCGAAGACGTTGAGCGTGCCGATGACGTTCACCAGTGCGCCGGCGACTGGATCGACTCTGCACGTGGGCACCTGCAAGCCCGCAAGATGAATCACGCGATCGGCGCCGGATTCATCCAACGCCGACCGTACTGACACTCCATCAGTAATGTCGCCGGTGATGAAACGCACTTTCGCGAGTTGCTCGGGATCCATGATGGCGCTGAGCCGGCGCGAATCATCACTGCGATCGAACACGACTGCCGCGTCGCCACGCTCCGTGAGCGCCTTCACGATCCACGAACCGATACAACCCTGTGCGCCGGTGATGAAGTAAGTCTCAGGCATCTGAATTCAAACGATAAAACCTGGCCGCGTTTTTGGAAAATATCTTATCGCGCTCATTATCGGGGAGCAGTTCCTGAAATGACCCGAGCACGCGATCGTAGGAAGCAGCTAGCAAACACACCGGATAGTCGCTGCCAAACATCATCCGATCAGGGCCAAACAATTCCAGCGCGTACTCGACATAGGGACGCAGATCATTTGTTTGCCACGAGCTCCAGTTTGCTTCAGTGACCAAGCCGGAGAGTTTGCAGTGGACGTTTGAATAGCGTGCTACTGGCTTTAGTGCCTGAGACCATTCTTTGATCTCATTGCGCGCGATTGGCGGTTTCGCCATATGATCGATCACCAACGCGAGATCGGGACAACGTTCTGCCACCGGCGGCACGTACTGCAAATGACGCGTATGCACCAGGAGATCGTAAGAAAGCCCGCGCGCCGAAAGCTTTCTTAATCCCGACAGGACGGTAGGCAGTGCGAGCCAATCTTCGTGCGGCTCGCTCTCGACGAGATGCCGCACGCCTTTGAATTTCGGACGCGCGCACAACTCATCCAACTGCGCGTCGATTTCAACGCTCATCAGATCGACCCAACCCACAACGCCCGCAATGAAACTGTTCCCATCAGCAAGATCCAACAGCCAGCGCGATTCGGCGACGCTGTTGCTCGCCTGGACAAGGATGGTTTTTCTGACACCATTCTGCTGCAAGATTGGTGCGAGATCATCCGGAAGATAATCGCGATACAGCACGCCGAGATCTTTCGACATCCACGGGTAATCGAAACGCCCGACCTGCCAGAAATGTTGGTGGGAATCGATCATGTAACACAGATGGACACGGATTTTAAAAACCGATTTAAGCGGTCACGTCGCGAGGTTTCTCGGCGCGTTTGCCCTCGTGGCTCTGCCGAGGTTCGCCGTCGCACTCCAGCTCGAACGTTGTAATGAGCTCTGGCGCGCGTTTTGGTAAACCTGTCAGGCGAATACGAAAATCGTCCTGCACAAACTTTACCTGCTCGTTGCTGCCGTGCATCCTCACTGCACTCACCTTGTTCAGCAGGTTTGCAATGACCACCGTCTCGCCCGGCCAGTAATGAACGTGCGCGTACAACGTATTACCACGGCGCGTATAACTCAAATAATTTCCGCGACGCGGCTGGCAGTTGTCAGAAAGACGAATCGTGTCGCCGTGCTTCGCCATCCAGTCGCCCACAGTCTCCAGCACGCGCACCGACTCGATCGGAATCGAACCATCCTCAGTCGGCCCGATATTCAAAAGATAATTGCCACCATCGCGCGCGCACGTGATCAGGTTGCGAATCACCGTCGTCGGGCTCTTCCAATTACGATCGGCGACGTGATAGCCCCAACTATCGTTCAACGTCATACACGATTCCCACGGTCGATTCATTGACGCTTCGATTCGCTGCTCGGGAGTATCGAAATCTTCCGGGATCTTCGAGCGATTGTTAATGATGATGTCCGGCTGGAGCTTCCGCACCATCGTGTTCATCTTCACTGACTCCCAGCCATTTGCATCCAGCGGCCACGGCACGTCATACCAGAGCACGTCGACCGTGCCGTAGTTCGTCATCAACTCGCGCACCTGGCCGTGAATGTAATCGACAAACCGCCGCCGCGCCGCTTCGTCTTTCGCACAACGAGCGCCATCGGGATGGTGCCAGTCCATCAATGAATAGTAAAAACCAAACCGCAATCCTTCAGCCCGCGCAGCCTCGACGTACTCTCGCACCAGATCCCGGCCCGGCGCCTTTTTGGTGGCGCAGTAGTGCGTCAACTTTGAATCAAAGTTGCAGAAGCCTTCGTGATGTTTGCTGGTGAGCACCATGTATTTCATGCCCGCGCGCTTCGCGAGCCGCGCCCAGTCGCGCGCGAAGTTTGGTTTGGGTTTGAAATTGCCGGCATATTGCTCGTACTCCTTCGCCGGTATGCCCTCGTTTTCCATCACCCACTCGTGACGGCCGAGCGTGCTGTACAAACCCCAGTGAATGAACATGCCAAACTTCGCTTCGTGCCACCACTTCATACGGCGCGCGCGATCCTCGACCGTGGAAGTTGTCGGCGCACCGTCTGTCGCCGGTTGCTGTGCTGAGACAAGGTCGAGCGTGGAAGCGGCTGCGGCTGCGCCCATCAGGGCCAGGTAGTTTCGCCTGTTCATCAAAGAGTTCTCCTCGTTATAAAAATTTTTCCCATGTGGCGAGGATCGTGCGGAGCTCGTCTTCTTCTTCCGGTTTCACGTTCACAAGTGGGGGGCGCACTGGACCACCGTTGAGGCCGACCATGTCCATCATCGCTTTCATTGCCGACACTTCGTAACCTTTGCGTCGACCGCGCAGCGCGTAAAGCGGCACGACGCATCGCTCCAGCAGGTCTGTGAGCGCTTCGGAGTCGCCCGCTTCGCCTAATTCATGGAGCTTCAACGACAATCGCGGAGCAACAGTGGCAATGCTCGAAGTGAAGGCCCTGATGCCGATACTGTAGTAAGCCGCCACAAGGTCGTCCCCTGCGCCGCCGATCCAGTGCAGGCGATCGCCGATGCGATTCTGATCGTTTGCAGGCGGCGGATATCGCCCTGGCCGTCTTTCCATGCAACAAGTGTGGGAATCGAAGTCAAACGTTCCACCATGGCGGGGTTGAAGCTCGTCCAGTCGCGGCTGTAGATAATCATTCCCAAACGCGTCGCTGCACCGATGGCACGGTAGTACTCGAAAAGTCCTTCGTCTTCGGCGTGGAGGTAGTACGGAGGAAAGACGAGGATACCGTCAGCGCCCGCTTTTTCGGCAGCCTGGGCCATCTCGACAGCGAGACGCTGTCCAAAACCGACACCCGCGATCACGGGAACGCGATCCTCGACGGCAAGGGTAGTCAATTCGATGACGCGCGTATATTCAGCGGGCGTTAGCGAATACAGCTCGCCGGTGCCGCCGGCTGCGACGAGTGCGGAGATCGAGTATTGCAGCAGGTTTGTGAGGTTCTCGTGCAGCGCCGGAAGATCGAGCGACAGATCGTCCTTGAACGGCGTCACGGGAAACGCGATCACGCCGGAAAGTTTGTTGCGAAGAGTCGAAGGGTGCATATCTTTGTAGGGGTGGCCCTCCGTGGCCACCCCAGCGCGCGGAGTCGAAGAACTGGGGTGGCCACGGAGGGCCACCCCTACAAATGTACACGTCAATCACAAATCAGCAAGCACCCCGAACGGGCGGGCATGTCTTTGATTTCGAAGACGCCCGAGTGTGTGCCTAAAGCCGTGCCGGTCCAGAAGTCAGTGATGCGGCAAGGTCGATTCAGTCGCACAGAAATGTGTTGGGGAGCGTCGTCCCAGTTCAGCACCGAAATGATTTCACGTTTTCCCACCCGCAGCCGCCCGACACGGAACGAATCGTCTTCAAACCGCGCAGCAACACCTGAAGGCGGCTGCAACTTGCGCAGCATCGACAAATTCTCCGCACTGATCTTCGTGAGATCGTCACCCGACAAAAGCATCCCGCCTGACGCATAGATCGCCGTAGCGTGAAACTGAAATTCGTTGTTCGGCAGATCGCCTGTCAGCACTATCGCATCAGAATCGTTCCACCAGAGCCGTCCGTTTTGCCAGTTGCGACTCAGGTTCTGGCGAGCGGTGGTCTCGATCCGTTCCCACGTGCGTTTGATATCGTTCGAGCTGCGCGAGCCGTGAATCAATCCGAGCGAAGGCCAGATCGGATGGTTGCAGCCAAGCACAAAACTGTTCTCGACGCCGCGCAGGATCGCCTGCATGCCGCGACGATATGCTTCAATGCGCGTGGCGTGCGGATCGTGAAAGCGACCGCCATGAATCGCGCCCCAGAAGTTTGCGTCGAGCTTGAAGTAGGTGCAGCCCCAGTCTCGCTTCATCGTGCGGAAGAATTTTTCGAAGTGTTGTTGTACGGCGAGGTGCGTGCCGTCGAGCACGTACCATGGACCACGCCGCCAACCGCCAAACGTGACGCGATCCGAGCGCAAGGGTTTTCCGTCAGCGTCTTTCACGAACCAGTCAGGATGCTGTTGGAATACGTGTGACTTTTCTTCAGCCACAAACGGCGCCACCCAGATCGCGGGTTCAAAACCGCGCTCGCGAATCTGTTTAAGAGTCCCCTGTACGTCGCCGCCAAACGCCGCGCCAGTCTCGAGCCAGTCGCCCATCGCGGGTTGATAGCCGTCGTCGATCTGCACGTAACGCAGACCGGGCGTGTGTTTGGCGATGAAGTCGAGATTGTCGAGAACCTGTTTGGCGGTGACGCGTGGACCGAAGCAGTACCACGAACACCAACCGGTCGGCGGCGCCGGGAAACGCAACGCTGGATGATTCGTGACGAGCTGTGACGCAAGACTGTCGAATAACTGCTCGCGATCGCTACCGGACTGATAAGTGAACGGCTCGAGCTGCCAGCTTTCACCCGCACGCAATTCACCGCCTTCCGTATCAACCACAACCTTCAACGACGGGTAATTCAGATAAAACTGCCCGATGAAGCGGCGACACGAAGTGAACGCCAGCAGGTGATTATCGCGAGTCGACGGCGACAACATCATCATTCCGTAGAATGCTTTTGCAAGCTTATAGTGTTTGGCGTCGGTGTAATTGCCGAGATCAAGCGGTTGGCCCAACGTGCCGCCGGTCTGCGAAAGCATCTGAAAGCCTTCGCCGTACAGTCGCGTCGTTGCAGGCATCGACAGATTAAGATCAAACAACACGACCTCTTTGATCCTGACCGGCTCCGATCCCTGGTTCACCACGTGCGAGTGACAAACAGATCCCTTCCAGCGCCGCTCAACCTTCACTCGCGAAACGTCCGCGCCTTCAACCAGCGGAACCACAGTGCTCTTCACGTCGAAAAGCGAACTGCGTTGCAACGCTGCCATCAGTGGCGAAACAACAGCTAATTGCAGAATTCTACGTCGCGAAATCATCCTGCTTTTATCTGTGTAAATCCGCGTGCCTTGCATCCACAAAATCCGCGTACATTCTACATGGCGCGCCTCCTGCATAGATTTTTGGCCGCGGATGGCTAAATTCACTAGAAACTAAATTTGATCGCTGCCTGCATCACACGCGGTGTGCGGGCGGCGGTTGGGGCGCCGAAGCGCGTGTTGGTCTGGCGGCCGTTGACGTCGAACACTAAACCCGCATCGATGTCTCTGAAATTTGTGTGATTGAAGACGTTGTAAGCTTCCCAACGCAGTTGCAGCGAGCGCGTCTCACCGATCGGAATGTTCTTGAACAGCGCGACATCGTTGTTGAAGATCGACGGCATGCGCAAGGAGTTTCGCGGCGTGTTGCCGATATCACCGAGCTGCGTCGGCCGTGCAAAGCAATTGACGTTGACTACGTAAGGCGTTCCCGTCGGATCGAAGCCGCTGACGTTGCGCATCGGATCGCAGATCGTATTTGCTCGTGCATTGATGTCGCCGCCAGTGATGTCCGTGACCCCGCCGTTATAGGTGACGGTGACGTTCTTCGGCTTGCCGCTCGCATAAGAAGTCGTTCCGGAAAGCTGCCAGTTATCGAAGATCGCCTTCACGAAGCCATTGTTGAACTTGCGGCTCAACTTCGGCACGTCGTAGATGTAATTGACGGTCAGGATATGCGTCTGATCGAAGTCAGACGGCGCATAGTTGAACTGCTTGAACGGACGCCCAAAGTTTACGTCTGACGAATCGTCGTTCGCATAATCAAACGACTTCGAATACGTGTAAGCTACTCCGTACTGGAAGCCCTGCGTGTAACGACGGCCCACCTGCACCTGCAACGAGTTATAGTTTGAAGTGCCGCCCCACACCACCACGTTGATGTCGGCATAGCCGCGAAACGGCCGGAGGAAGTCGTTACCGATTCGCTGTCCTGTCACGGGATCGATATTGTTCGTACCGAGTCGCGATCCATCCGGCACGCCGTTGATGTTGACTCGTTGGCCCAGGTGGCGAGCGAACGAGCCGACGTAACTAACCTCCATGATGGTGTCGAAGCCGATGTCCTGTTGCAGGCCAAAGGTGAAGTTGTAGATCGACGGCGTGTGGGAATTCACTTCCACCGCGTTGATGTTCGAGGGCCTTGTTAACGCTGTGCCCACCAGGGCTGCGAGGTTATTGATGTTGCCGAAGTCGATGCTAAACGTGCGATTGGCCGGCTGGTTGTTGACGAGGTTTCCACCAGTCGTGCCGCCACCAACGCGCGGAGCGTGATATACGCCCGCCATAAAACGCAACACTGATTTGCCCTGGCCAAACACGTCCCAAGCAAGACCAAAGCGCGGCTCGTAATCGACCGCGCGAGTCGTTCGAAAACCGCGCGGCGTGTTGGGATCGATGCCAAGCTCCAGACCGTTGTTGGGATTGCCACTGTTCGGAACAATCGCGCCGACAAGCCCGGCGTTAGCGCCAACGAGGGGAATCAACTCCCCAGTGATCGGATTTTTCGCGCGACGCTGTGCAGTGGGGCAAGTCGCGGGAGGAGTAAAGCTCACGGCGCAAGCGCTTTCATACAACTTCACTGCCTGTGCTGGATTGAACAGCGACGGATCAAAGTTTGAGCCCTGCCCGTCGATCTGTTCGAACGGCGAGTGATAACCAAATCGCAGCCCGTAGTTGAGCGTTAACCGGCGCGTGATTTTAAACTGGTCCGCGGCGTACCACTGCACCTGCGTCAATCTCAGATTGGTAAACGGACGCGCCGTCGATTCCTGGTAATTTCTGAAATTTCCGATCAGCGCATTGGCATACGCGTAACTCGTGTTGCCGAGAGCAGCAGTGAAGTTGCTATCGTTGCCGGCAAAGTTGAAAACCCCGGACCATTGCCCGCCCGGCGCTTCGCCGTTCAAAATTCTTTCGTAATAGACGCCAAACTTCAGCGTGTGATCGCCGTGCGTGATCGAAAGGTTGTTGGCAAATGATGGTTTGACGTAGTCGTTACCGGTTTCACCCCAGCGATCGAGCCAGTTGATATTGGCGACTCCGTTAGTTGGACCACGCACACCACCCCAGTTTGTGACTCTCGGAATCGTGCCGAGGTGATTGTTTTGCGGGAAGAGTTGCGGAGCCGTGTAGTTCAACGCGCTGCGCTGAACACTCTCGATCTCGCCGTCGCCGGGTATGAAGCCTTCCGAGTCGTGCCGGATGCCGAAGTTGAATTCGTTGACGACGTTCGCACTGATCACCCTGGTCCAATTCGCTGACCAGCCATCGTCTCGGTAGAGGTAGTGCGAATCGATTCCCCAGCGATTGTTGTCGTTGCCGGGCCAGCCGGACGTGCCGGTGCCGAGATTGTCGGAAGTCCACCACTGGTACTTCCAGTAGATCGTATCGTTATTGCTCGGCTTGATGTCGAAACGAAGGGCCTTGCTGCGCTTCGGAATATCCAACGGGCTCTGCGCGACGTAATTGAATGCCGAGCCACCGGAACCGCCAAAGGTGTTCGGCAGTGGAAAATAGTTGAGCAACGCAAATCCACTCGGGTTGAATCGCGAAATGGGAATGATGTTTAGTCCCTGCGGATTCGACGCAGTTGCGCGCGAAGGATCACGGAAGCAGCCACTCGTGTCAGCCGCGGTGCAAGCGCCGGGCAGCAGCGGATCTTTGACGAACACTTTCGCGTTTGCTGAATTGATGGATTGCGAGAAGTCGCCGTTACGCTCGAGCGCGGTTGGCATGGTCACGAAGCGGGGATCCTGCGGCGTGATCTGGTGTGGTTTCTCGTACGCGAAGAAGAAGAACGCTTTGTCTTTCAGCCAGAAGTCGCCACCCTCGCCAAATTTCGGCAGCCACATCGGACCACTGACGTTGCCACCCGGATAAAGGTGACGATAAAGCGGTTTCTTCAAGCCGGCTTTGTTGTTAAAGAACGGCGTAGCGTTGAGTGATTCGTTGCGCAGGAAGTAGTAGACCGAACCGGCGAAGTCTTTACCGCCACCTTTCGAAACGATATTGATGATCGCGCCGCCGTTGTTGCCGTACTCCGCGCCGTAGTTGTTGCGCAGCACTTTCACCTCGGCAACTGCGTCCTGGTTGATCGTAAAGCTCAGCTTGTTTGAACCGCTCGGCTCGCCGGCAAAGAGGCCATCGATCGTGGGAACAGTCGATCGACCGCGCTGGCCGGAGATGTTCGGAAGATCGGTGCCGAAACCGTCGCCGGCGCCCTCGATGTCGTCGTTGTTTGAAGTGCCCGGCAATAAGCGAAGCAGTGAAGTAACATCACGTCCTTTGGTCGCGATCAGGTTGATCTGATCGGCAGTGAGTCGCGCAGTAAGGTCACTGCTCTCGCGTTCGATAATCGCGCCTTCGCTTATAACACTGACGGTCTCACTCACTTGTCCGGGCTGGAGTTTGAGGTCGCCGAGCGCAAGGTTTTCGTTGGCGCTCAGGATCACGCCTCTTTGTTCGAGCGTTTGGAATCCCTGGCGTTCGACTCTCAAAGCGTAGGCGCCGGGTTGCAACGCGGCAAAATTAAAGCGGCCCTCGCTATCGGTAACGGAGCCGCGTACTTGTCCGGTCTTCTCGCTGGTTAGCGTCACGTTTGCGCCGGGAATCATTCCTCCGGTCGAGTCCGTAACATTGCCTGAAATCGAGCCGGTGATTGTTTGGGCGAGCGCCGCAGTGCAAGCGAGCAGGATTGCCAGGACGGTGGTACGGAGACGCGAAAAGGTAAGCATGGGACTCCTCCTTCAAAGTGGACCAAAGCTCCTGGGGTCAAATTGTCCCTACTTGAGACAATTTATGTAAAAGGACGAGGAACTTACTTGTGAACTTTTCAATTCGCTTTGCTTGTTGAATTCCGAGCGACGCTGCTCGGGGAAACCCCTGGACTTTATGTTCGCGATTCGCGGCCGGCCTGTTGCCGCTCTTCCAACGCAAACGCTCGCTGCGCCCGCATGATGTGCTCGCGCATCGCTTCACGAGCCTCTTCCGGTTTGCGTGCGCGGATAGCGCGATAGATGCGCCGGTGCCACTCGACCGCCTCGTTGAAATCATGGGCGCGCGCGATCGTGTCGCGGCGCCGCTCATACAAGACCGTTGAAACCATCTCGACCAACGTTGCAAGCGTCGGATTGCCGGAGGCGGACGCGACCGCGCGATGAAATGCAACGTCGTGCACCAGGAATTGCTGCGGATCGTTCAACGACGCAAACATTTCGGCAATCTCTTCCGACATCGTCGCAAGCTGCTCACCTTCCGCACGCTCCGCCGCGAGTCCCGCGGCGCCAACTTCCAGAATCGATCTCGTCTCGAACATGTGGACGAAACTAAAACCATGTAGCTGGGCCAGCAGGCGCAAAGGCTCGCTGTCGAGTGCCGGCGGTCCGTCGACCAGGAAAGTGCCGGAACCCTGCCGTGACTGAAGTACGCCCATCGAGATCAAAGAACCCAGGCCCGCGCGCAAAGAAGGCCGGCTGATACCCAGTTGTTTTGATAACTCACGCTCCGGCGGCAAACGGTCACCAGGCTTGAGATCCTCCTGCTTTATCAGCTCGTAAACCCGCGCCACCACCTGCTCGGTCGTGTGCCCGGAACGAACCGGCCTGATAATCTTCAGCCTGGTAACTCTTGAATTGGTCATAACAATCTGGAGGTAAGCGCGAAACTTATAATACCAATTTTGTCTCAGGTCAAGACTTTTTCAAAGGAACACTTTGTGGCTGCCACAAGGAGCTGCTGCTGCCTTTGAGCGTTTTGTTCATGAACTTTTCATTCATGATTAGAAATGCGCCGAGGCCGTGAAAGTCGTTTGTGTTTCGCTTGCGCGCGAAATAGTAGGCGAGATCCGCGACGTTGGTGCCTTCGCAGATGTCCGTGATGTTGGTTTGGCCTTCCGGGTCCAGTGAGATCTTTGTTAGTACGCCGGCGTACCCTTTCTCAACTACGCTGCTATATTTCTTTTCTACATAACCGCGATCGACTGCCATCGCAGTGACATAGGTGTACATGCTCGAGCTCGAGGTCTCGAGCCAGTTTGCAGGGTTATCACCCTTATCTACTACCTGGTACCAGAGACCGGTTTTCTCGTCCTGGTAACGACCCCACGCTTTGACGAGTAGTGAGAGATGGCCAATCAAAAGCGGTCGCATCGTATGGTTACGGGGCAATAGTTCAAGCACTTCGATCAAGGTCATGCCAAACCAGCCCATCGCGCGGCACCATTTCTCCGCGGAATGTTTCGTTTCCCTGTCTGCCCAGGTTGATTGTCCGCTCTCGTCGTAGGCGTGAAACATCAGGCCCGTGAACGGATCGTTGAGGTGGAGCCAGTAGGTCAACAATTGAAGGACTGCCTCGTCATTGGCGTACTTACTGTCGCCAAACATGTTTCCGTAGCGCACTAAAAACGGCATCGACATAAAGACGCCGTCGCCCCACAACTGCCATTCGCGCGTTTTGCCGGTGGCGTGCCAGAAGCCGTCGTCTTTCGTGCGCGGGTAGGTATCGAAGCGCTTGCGGATGCGGTCGGCGGCGAGCTTGTACTTTGGTTCTTTGGTTTCCTGGTAGAGCAACAGGAGGAGATTGCCGGGCAGCATGCTGTCGAGATTGTCAAACTTGATTTCCTGCACTTCGCCCTCGGCGTTAGCGCTGCGGACGACGCCTTGATCGTCGACGTGAAGGTCGACCCAGTCTTTGATGTACTTGAGATAGCGTGGATCGCGTGTTCGCTTGTAAACGAGATACTGACCGTAGAGATAAAGCGACTTGGCATAACCCCACGAGCCAAGGTCTTTGGCAGTTGGGTAGCGCTTCATGGTCGACTCAACCATCGCAACCGACCAGTCAGTCTTTTGCGCATGGGCTGTCAGGCAAAACTGGGTCAGAAGTAACGCAGTGATCAAAAATCTCATCGGTGCATCCTCAATTGGGAAGAGTTTTTCCCGCAAAGGCGCCAAGGCGCAAAGAAAATCCTTTGATTCTAATTCTTCTTTGCGCCTTTGCGTCTTTGCGGGAAACTGCTTTGGTGATAATTTATGCCGACCGAAACAATTCGGAGTGCTCGCACCCAAGTCAGAAATGGTTTTACCAATAGCTGTCTTGTCGGCGAACAATAATGAGCACTCGTTTTCTTGTCAAGGGAGAGAAGCGATGACCAAGTCTCGTGATGATCGTGACGAACAGAAACAGCACGACCCCGGCAGACGCAGATTTCTTAAAGGTGTCGGTATCGCCGGCGCAGGCGCCGCGATTGCCGACCACCTCTGGGTCGAGGCAGAGGCTCAAGAGAAACCGGAGGCGCTCGCCGGCAACGTCAAAGTCACGCTTGACGTGAATGGCCTTAAGCGAGACGTTCAGGTTGAGCCGCGCACTACCTTGCTCAACGCGATGCGCAATCATCTCGAGCCCGCGGTTACCGGACCGAAGCTCGTGTGCGACGTTGGAACATGCGGCGCGTGTACCGTCCTGCTCGACGGCAAGCCTGTTTACTCCTGCCTGGTGCTAGCCGTCGACGCAGTGAACAAAAAGGTGACGACGGTCGAGGGACTCGGCTCGCCGGAAAATCCGAACGCAGTGCAAGCCGCGTTTGTGGAAAGCGACGCGTTGATGTGCGGCTTCTGCACGCCCGGATTCGTCACCACGATCTCCGCGTACCTGAAGAAGAACCCTAACCCGTCAATGGCGGAAGTGCGCGAAGCGTGCAAAGGAAACTTCTGCCGCTGTGGAACCTATCCGCGGGTGTTCGAAGCAGCACTGGCGGCCGCAAAGAATCTTTAATAGGTCCTATAGGACATATAGGACCTATTAAGAAACGGAAAAAATCATGCAACAGCAGCCACAAGCACAACCTACGCCGAAACCAAAGAAGAAGATCCGTGTGCCGCGCGTCGTCAACGGCGTCGAACAGATGGTCGAGATCGAAGTCGACGCAGACGCTGGTCCGGGATGGGGGCCAAACGACAAGCACACTTTGCTCAATAAGCGCCTCACGCGTGTTGATGGTTCATTGAAAGCGACGGGCGTCGCGCGTTACACGTACGATCAGCGCCTGCCCGGCATGCTTCACGCGCGCATTCTTCGTTGCCCGCACGGCCACGCGCGCGTCACGAAGCTCGACACCGAAGCCGCGTCGAAGATTCCCGGCGTGAAGGCAATCATCCAGGCACCGCTGACTGAACTTCGTTTCGCCGGTGCTCCGGTCGCGGCAGTCGCCGCAACGACGCCCGAGATCGCGGGCGATGCACTGCGCGCGATCAACGTCACTTACGAAGTGCTGCCGCACGTGGTCCATGCGCACGCTGCTATCAAACCCGACGCGCCCAAAGTCGTCGCCGAAGAAAACAACCTCCAGGAGAAGAATAAAAACGGCGATCCGGCGAAAGCGGAAGCGACGATGGCAACTGCCGATGCGATCGTCGAAGGTGAATACATCTCGCAGCGCGTCCATCACACCTGTCTCGAAACACACGGCATGGTCGTCGATTATCGAGGGGGCGACTCCGCAACGATATACGCATCAACGCAGGGCACGTTCACGATTGCCGCGGATGCTGCGAAAGAGTTGGGACTAACTGAAAGCAACGTGACCGTCAGCGTCGAGCACATGGGCGGTGGCTTTGGTTCGAAGTTTGGCCTCGGCCTTGAAGGCTTGCTCGCGTGCCGGCTGTCGAAACAAACAAAGTTGCCCGTGAAGCTGATGTTTACGCGTTACGACGAGTTTGTGATGGCCGGTAATCGCTCCGGCTCGTGGCAAAAGCTGAAAGCGGGTGTGAAGAACGACGGCACGATCGTCGCACTTCAGGCGCGGCAGTATCGACTCGGCGGCATCGGCCAGGGCTCGCAGGCGGGACAGCCGTACATCTATCGCATGGGCGACACGTATCGCGAGATCTACGCGCTGCACACGAATGAAGACTCGTCGATCGCGATGCGCGCGCCGGGTCATCCGCAGGCGTCGTTTGCGGTCGAGTCGCTTATGGACGAGCTCGCTTACAAGATCAAGATGGATCCGGTCGAGTTTCGCAAAAAGAATTTGACCGATCAGGTGTATCACCGCCAGTTGGATCGCGCCGCGAAGGAGATCGGCTGGTCCAGGAGGAACCCGGTCGCCGGCGGCAATTCTGGTCCTTTGAAGCGCGGGATGGGTTGCGCTGTCGGCACGTGGGGTGGCGGCGGAAACAACCAGTGCAAGGTTGACGTGACGATCTCACGCGACGGATCAGTTCTGGTTGCTGTGGGCACGCAGGATCTCGGCACCGGCACACGCACTTACACGCGCGCGATTGTCGCGGAAGAGCTCGGCCTCACGATCAAGGACGTCAAGGAACGGATCGGCAATTCAAAACTGGGCGCTGCAAATCCGTCCGGTGGTTCGACCACCGCGGCGTCGCTGTCGCCGTCAGTAAAAGACGCCGCGATCAAGGCTCGCATGTTAATGGCCGAGCGCGTCGCGCCGCTGCTCGGCAATCCGAAACCTGAAGAGATTGTCTTCACTGGGGGCAAGGTCTCTGCGAACGGCCAGTCGCTGTCGTGGCAACAGGCTACGTCTTCGTTGCCTGCGGCGGGCATTACTTCGCACGGTGAGTGGCGTGCGGATTTGCAGGCGCGCGGGATTCACGGGGTCTGCTTTGCCGAAGTCGAAGTGGATGTCGAGACGGGTCATGTCAAGCCAATCAAGATGGTCCACATTCAGGATGGAGGCTTGCCGTTGAACAGGCTGACGATGGAGAGCCAGATCAATGGCGGCATGATCCAGTCG
>Ga0207670_10001000_pt1 | contig 14947 bp, 13 predicted proteins | sample KBSS23HmetaG_FD_184339 | JGI IMG/M metagenome (GOLD analysis project Ga0207670, IMG submission 184339) | Switchgrass rhizosphere microbial communities from Kellogg Biological Station, Michigan, USA - KBS S2-3H metaG (SPAdes) (version 2) | ecosystem: Host-associated > Plants > Roots >... | reverse complement strand
GAGTAGTTTGACTCTTGAAGCCGCGGGATGAATGCGAAGCTGTAGTGAGTCGAAATCAAGCGCGCCATTTTGAGCGACTACGACCTCGCCGTCGAGCACGCAGTGAGTTGGTAACTGCTTCAGCAGCGGATCGATCAATTCCGGAAAGTAACGATTGAGTGATTTTTCGTCGCGGCTCTGAATCATCACTTCTTTGCCGTCGCGAAAAATAAGCGCGCGAAAGCCGTCCCACTTCGGTTCAAAAATCCAATTGCCGGCCGTGGGCAATTTATCCACACGTTTCGCGAGCATTGGCAGGATGGGCGGGTTTACTGGAAGCTGCATAATCTGTTTTAGCCACAGATTACACGGATTTAAGGATGGATAGTAGGTCCGCGGAAGGTTTCTGGGCGGTCTCTCTTCCGCGGACCCGTTGTGGCCCCCTCACCAAGGCCACTGCCTGAGACTGAAGGCCCGGACCTCAAGTCTCAGTTCCGGCGGCGGCGCTCAGCAGCATGTCGCGCGAGGCGCCGAGCACTGCTCGTGCTTGATCGCGTGTGACCATCGGAAACTGATCGAGAAAAGTATCCATGGTCTGATCGTCTTCCAAAAACTCAAAGAGCAATTTGATCGGAACCGACGTTCCCACAAAGACAGCGACACTGTTCGTCTTTTGCGGGTCACGTTCAATCACGCCTGCAAGCTGCATTACGTTGAGGCATTCCCCGAGTCCGCAGAAGCGATCTTGATGCGCCGCATGCTCCTGCGGACTCCGCCTGGCCCCCCACCAGGTTGTCAAGCTCAATTTTCTATTTACGATTTTGGCTGAAACGCTTTACGATGCACTCGTCTTTGACAATTAGCCACGGCCAATGCGCAGCTTATTCTCCCACCCTGACGAGTGATGAGCATCGCCGGCGAGCTTCTTGAAAGGTTAAGACTCGCGGCGGCAATCGAAAGCGACTGCATCCTACTCCCATCAGGGACTATATGCAAGCATTATCTTTACTCAACTGAGAGTAGCGCGAGATTTAGCTCATCGGGAGGCGACTCCTGATGGGAAATCCGCGTCCGCGACCGGATCGTTTGAGTGAAAAGTTGCGCCAGATACGTGAACGACTTGGTCTGTCGCAGAGTCAGATGGTCGTTCGCCTCGGCCTCGGCAACATGAAAGCGAGTCGCATCTCTCAATACGAGACGAACGATCGCGAACCTTCTTTGAAGACGCTGTTGGAGTATGCCTACGTCGCCGGCGTCCACCTCGAAGAGATCGTCGACGACGACCTCGACCTCCCCGACAAAATCCCCGGCAAAGTCCACCGCCGCATCCGCGAGCAGCGGGCTGAGGGATCTAACCCAAACGCCGAGGCGTTGGCTAATTTCAGCCCAGGGTTGGAGCGCAAGCGACAACCCTGGGATCAAAGTATGAATTCAATCAAACCCTGAAAGGGTTCAGCGCTTGGCGAACCCTTTCAGGGTTAATAGCGAAATTGAATTGCAGATCCCAGGGTTGTCGCTAGCGCTCCAACCCTGGGCTGCAATTGGCCAACGCCTTCGGCGTTAAAGACGACTTGCGCGAAGAGAGGGTTTAGTAGCATCCTTCCCGCATGTCGGATGGGTTCATGGAAATTGCTTCGAGTCTTGCTGCGGCGGCGCGGGGATTTCATGCGCGTGGGTGGTTGATGGGGACGAGTGGGAATTTGAGCGCGGTGGTCCAACGTGAGCCGCTACAGCTTGCAATGAGTCCGAGTGGAGTGGATAAGGGTGAGCTGAAACCCGAGCAACTGCTTTCGATCGATGAGAATGCGCGCGTGGTGAATGGGCGCCCAGGTAAACCTTCAGACGAGACTCTGCTCCATTTACGAATCGTAAGGGATCGTGGCGCCGGCGCCGTGCTGCACACGCATTCGATATGGAATACGATCCTTTCAGATCTCTACATTGCCGATGGCGGCGTGACCATCGAAGGTTACGAGATGTTGAAAGGTTTGCAGGGCGTGCCCACACACGAGCACTCCGAGTGGTTGCCGATCGTTGAGAACTCGCAGGACATGACTGCGCTGGCAGAAACGGTTGGGCAGACTCTCGACGAACACAAAGCCGCGCACGGATTTCTCGTGAGGCGTCACGGTCTTTACACGTGGGGAGAAACCGTGGCCCAGGCAAAACGGCATATCGAAATATTCGAGTTTTTGTTGGAGACAATGGGGCGGACATTACACCTACGGAAGTAAGAGGTACGAGTATGGCTGTATTAACAATCGTCAATGAGAATAAGACTTTGAAGGACGTTGCAGAGATCACATCAGCTCTTGCCGGCCACGGCATCGAGTATGAGCGTTGGAAACCGTCTCATCCCATCGCCGACAACGCACCGGCGGACGAGATCCTGCGTGCTTACTCAACCGAAATCGAGGCTCTCAAAGAACGCGGAGGCTACGTCACCGCGGACGTAATCGACGTCAATCCCGCAACACCCGGGCTTGACGAAATGCTCGCGAAGTTCAATCGCGAACACTGGCACGACGAAGATGAAGTGAGATTTATCATCGCGGGCCATGGGCTGTTTCACATTCACACGACGACTGGCGTGGTGCTCGGGATCGAAGTCGAAGCCGGCGATCTGATTCGCGTGCCGCGAGGGACTTTGCACTGGTTCAACCTCTGCTCGGATCGTCGCATTCGCACCATTCGTTTGTTTCAGGACACGGCGGGTTGGACACCGCATTACAGCGACAGCCGTGTGGATGAAAACGTTCAGCCACTCTGCTTCGGCATGACACACTTTGCGATGACCTCATGAACGTGCGCGCGATCCTGCTTGATATAGAAGGCACTACCACGCCGATCTCTTTTGTTCATGAAGTGTTGTTCTCGTACGCGCGCACTCATGTCAAAAACTTTCTAAGCGCCAACGCCAACTCCGCAGAAGTGAGTGCGGATGTTGCACTCTTGCGCGAGGAGCAGGCTGCGGACGTGAGCAACGGTCATCAGCCGCCCGATTCGATCGAGGCTTATGTTGAGTGGTTGATCGAACGTGATCGGAAGTCGACCGGATTGAAATCGTTACAAGGGAAAATTTGGCGACACGGGTATGTCGATGGATCTTTGAAGTCGCAGGTTTATGCGGATGTGGCGCCGGCGATGGAGCGTTGGCGCGCGCAAGGTTTGAGTATCAACATCTTTTCATCCGGAAGTGTGTTGGCGCAGCAACTTCTCTTCGCATATACGGAAGCAGGCGACCTCACAAAGTTCATTGATAAATACTTCGACACGAACGTCGGGAAAAAAGGTGAAGCGGAGAGCTATCGACGGATCGCGGAGACGTTGAGTTTAAGTGCGAATGAAATTTTATTCATTTCAGATGTGACCGCCGAACTCGATGCAGCAACTGAAGCCGGGATGAGTACGCTGCTCTCGATCCGCCCCGGCAACCCGCCACAAAATAATGCCGATCAGTATCAAGTGATTCGCAGCTTCGATGGAATTTAACGATTGTTTTCACGCAAAGGCGCAAAGTTAATAAGGCGCGGTTAATTTAGAGATTTAAAATTCTTCTTTGCCCCTTTGCTCAATTTGCGCCTTTGCGTGAACCTTCCCGGAGGAGATTGATCACATCCACGTTTTTGGCGGCCTCGAGCGCGGTGCCATACTCCAGACCGTGCTCACTTCCGCGCAGTAAACCTTTCGCCTCAACATTCGCTCCGGCAGCGAGAAGCATTTGCACTATCGCCGGATCTCCCATCTGCGCAGCAAGGATCAAAACAGTTCGTTTGATATTCGGGTGGTCGTATCCGATCGCGTATTCATGATTTGCATCGGCGCCAGCCTTGAGCAACTCCTTAACCTTCGCCTGGTCCTTCCTGCCCACTGCCGCCCGCAGAAACGCGTTTAGAACCAGCCGTGGCTGTCGTCTATTAGCTTTACGCTGCAACAACTCCTGTATCGCCGTTTGATCTTTCTCATAGGCAAGAATCACCGCGGTGCTGCCCAGCACGTCGTTGCGATTCACGTCAGCGCCATGGTCCAACAATGCTTTCACGAGTTCCGGCTCACCCAGATTTACTGCTCGCATCAACACCGTCTCACCATGTTCGTTCTGCGCGTTAATGTCGCCAACGCTCCCACTTGACAACAACAGGCGCGCGGCCTCGATGCGACGCTTCATCAGTTTCGCGGGCTCTTCGCGATTGTATGGTGACGGTTCCTGAAGCGCGTACATCAGCGCCGGCGCACCCTTTTCGTTTACGACACTCGCATCAGCACCGGCTTGCAAAAGCGCTTCGACAACCTCAACGTCACCCCGATCAACTGCAAACATCAAAGCGGTGCGGGCCTCTTTATCTCTGGTATTCACTTGTGCCCCGCGCGCGACGAGAAGTCTTACCTTCTCGGCCGAGTTTACCTCCATCAGCGCCGTCTCTCCGTCGCGCCCGAGGAAGTTCACATCGGCGCCTTTCGCCAATAGCAAGCTCATGATTTCGGCAGCGGGCGGCGGCAGCGGCTGACCCCGCGGCGGATTCATTTCAGGGATGCTGCGGCCCACAGACATCATCAACGCTGAATAACCAAGCCTGTGTCTCGCGTCAACCTGCGCACCCGCCTCGAGCAAGAGCTTGACTATTTCTGCATGCCCCCACCTCACGGCCATCATCAGCGCCGTGCCATCATCGGATCGAGCATTGACGTCTGCGCCTTTCGTCAACAGCAGTTTTACCGTTTCCACTGACGGCGTTTCGCGTTGATCCAGAATTGAGATCAGGCGTTGGTCCAACTCTTCCCGAGTTTTCGGGTCCTGGCGCGCGCCGGCCGAGACCGGCGTCACGATAAGTAGAAAAAGTAAAAAGAAATATGCGTACATCTCTGGCCTCGATCTTAAGTGGCCGAAAATTTCAAAACGTCACCGCCACTCGCCCTGGAGCGTGAAGGCGGCCCAGAAGTGCGGCGACTGCCAGCGTTTGTCATTCAGCATCGACACTTGCGCGGCACGCAGCGCTGCGGCAGGCGGCAAGCCATCCTTCAACATTGCTTCGTAAAAGCGGCGCATGATGTCGGCGGTGGCACGATCGTCGATGCGCCAGAAGCTGGCGACCACGCGCGGTGCTCCGGCGTACATGAACCCACGCGTCAGTCCCACGAGTCCTTCGCCTTTGATCTCTTTGCCGAGCGCAGTCTGGCACGCACTCAGCACCACGAGGTCTGCATTGAGTTTCAAGTTGTAAATATCATAGAGGCGCAGGAAACCATTCTGCGGACGTCCCTGCTCGTCGACGAGCGAGAGCACAATGCCGGATAGATCCGGATGCTGGTTGTTTATCAGACCGTGAGTGGCAAAGTGAACGATGCGATAGTCGCTCAAACTAGCATCGGTTGCGACAGCGCGATTCGCGGAAAAGTCGAGTGCCTTCAGGTTGCGCCTGTCGCCGGCGAGTCGCGCGATCTCCTCCGCCTCCTGACGACTAAACCGCAGCCGGACTAACCCACCCAAACCAGATTCCTCCGCCGAGCGCTCAGCATCGAACGAAACCGCACTAATGTCTGCCGCTTTACCAGTCAATCGCGAATCAGTCGCGGAGAACACCGGGTCCGCCAGCACCGCAACCGCCTTGCTCGCGGGTTTACGATTCGCAAACTCTTCTCTCAGCACCGCCAGTACAGACGCCGACGGCAGTGTCACGATCTCATGATCGATGATCAACGGTCGCTCGGCACCAGGCGACGGCAACGCCGAGAACGGCACGTACTGCAGCACACCTTCCGCCACAACCACCAGTCGCTTCTGTTTCAGCTCTGCCGCAAGCGGCGCCAGCAACATTCGACTGAGATTGGCCGCAACTGCCGGATACTCCAAATCTGCGTGATTCAGCCGGTCCTTTCTCTGTGCCAGCGTTTCGTTGGAAACATTCACTCCACGTTGCGTCAGCAGTTGATAGAAGCGCTTTGCTTCCTGCTCGATCTGCGCGCGCCCCGGCAATTCAAAAGACTTGACCGAATCCGGCGTCACTGCCCAAACAAAACTCTTTTGCTCGCCAAGCGCATACTCGAGCAACAACGTGTCAGCATCCAGCAACTGCTTTTGGATCGCCTCAACACCGATCGGCGACGGCTCAACCAACGCAGCATATCGCGGACTCGCTTGCCGTATACGCGTTTGCACCTGATCGTACTCCGTCGTAAGCGCCTCGATCTCTTTCGACAACACCGACGCTTGTTCATCGGTGTACTTCTTACTCAACAGGCGCGTCTGCTGTTCGGCTTTCTCCGCAATCTTTCGTCGCAAATAACCTTCCCGTTCAATTAGTGACGGATCGACACCCTTCGTGATCTCAGCACGCGCCTCGCGCAATAGTTCGAGCAACGATCTGGCGCGGCCCTTCTCGCTTATCTGAAGCGCAGCTTCCGCAAAGCCTTCGCTCGGACGTTGCTGATGCATCTGCATCAACACCTCAACATCGAATTCGTAATACTTGCGCACCGAAGCGAGGAATGAAGCGCGCAGTTGATGGCTCTTGAGATTCGTTCGCACCGACTCGATCGCCGCTATCGCTTGCTCGATCAGTTTGCGTGCTTCAATAGCATTGTTGCGGTCCAACTCGAGCTTCGCGAGCTCAGACAACGTGTCAGCTTCAAGAGTTTGCTCGCCAATCGTTTTGGCGATAGTCAGTGCCTCGTTCAAATATTCGAGCGCTTTCCCGGTCTGTCCTTCGTCGCGAAGATAAGCGCCGAAATTTTTGAGCGTTTTAGCGAGATGAAGTTTATGTCCGGTCGAACGGTGCAACGTCAGTGCTTGCGTGTAATACTCGAGAGCTTTTTGGTTATCACCGAGCTTGGAGTAGCAAACCGCGATATTGTTGAACGTGGTGCCCCTTCCTTCGCGATCGTCCTTCTCGGCCCGGAGGGGGAGCACTTGCAGGTGAGTTTCGAGCGCCTTGCGATAATCGTTCAGATGGGCATAGTTAACGCCAATGTTGCTGAGGATCATTGCAACACCGTACGTATATCCGATCTCGCGCATCGGCTTTAACGCCTCGTTGTACATCTCTATCGCCTTCTCGTATTCACCAAATTGCGCGTAGGCCCAGGCGATATTATTCAGCACTACTCCCTCACCCTCGCGGTCGCCTGCTCGCCTGTGGATGGGCAGGGCCTGGTTGTAGAAATCGAGCGCCTTCTGAAGGTCACCCAAACCAGCCACGATGTTGGCCATGTTGTTGAGGGTTGTCGCTTCCCCGTTTTGATCGCCAACTTCACGCCTCATCTTCAGTGACTGCTCACAAGCTTCCAGCGCTTTCTTGTACTGACCGAGATCGCGCTGAATGACGCAGACATTCCCCAAAGCGGTAGCCTCCTTGCGCGCATCACCCGCTTTCCGCATCAACGCTGCCGCCTGCTCCATGTATGTCAATGCTTTTGCGCTGTCTCCGATCCACCCGTACGCCGAACCGAGATTGCTGAGCGTATTGGCAAGGCCCTCGGGATCTGCTTCAGATCTCAGCGCCAGCGCCTGTTTGAAAAACTCGACAGCTTTACTTCTTTCGCCGCGATTGTTGTACGACCTTCCGATCTCGTCGAGGAGATAGGCCTCGGTTGCGGGCACACCGGCAGACCTCGCAATGGGCAGTCCCTGCTGTGCAGTATCGAATGCCTTTTGATAGTCGCCATTGACGTTGAGTGTGTACGCGAGAATATAAAGCGCCCATGCTTCGTTCGCCTTGTCGTTTGCTCCTTGCCAAAGCTTCAGCGATTGCTGAAACTTCTCAATAGCATCGCCTCTTGCCGCGGGTGTGTCTTGCCTGAGAAGCTGCAAAGCGATCTCGCTCAGCTTCTCGGCTTCCACGCGACTCTTGTCCTGATCAGTTGCTGGATGGACGTCCTTCAGCGTGATTGTGTAGCTACCGCGGCGCGTGATCGTTTCCGCAACGCCTACTTCCACACGGTACTGCGTAGCGCCTTCAGCAATTAAATAGAGTCGCTCCGGAAGTCCTGCGCCGACGTGATTCGCCGTCCTGGTCTGCTGCCCATCAGCGGAGAGGGCGAGCGACAGGTTGATACCTTTCTGCTCGAGCTCGATCAGGCCATATGTGCCTGGCGCAAGTGTCAGGACAAAGGCGTGCGTTTCGCCACCGGTAATCGTTTGTTCTACGGGCGCACCGGGCTCGAGAGTGGTTGTTTGGGGTGCTGAGTAAGTGGGGGTTGAAAAGGTTAGGACTAACAGAAGGAATAGGGCGGGTGAGATAAAACTCTTCATAGCTTCCTCATCTCTTTTTTACATCGAAGTAGTAGAACCCGATGTCTTCAGCCTCGCCTCCTTCCTTAAGTCCTCTCAACCTGAGCTCATACTCGCCTGACTTGAGAACGGACGCTGGCAATGTGAGTCCGACAGCACGTGCTCCGCGTCGATTTCGAGCGGCGAGGTTTTCCCTGTTCCAAACATGCCGCCCTGCTGTAGTGCGAAGCTCTACGGCGAAATTTTTGTACTGCTCTTCAGGATCGATGCCGATGTTGAGTCGTACCAGACGCGCATCGCCGGGCATGACCAAACTCGGCTTGTCACCACCTCCCCGTGAAAGTCCGGGTAAAAGAGTCAAAGATGCGATAACCGGACGCGGCGGCGGACTGGTTGAATCCGCGGTTTCACTCAACTGGCGCAACGATTCGTCGCTCTGTTCGCGCTGCTGTTTTTCCTGGTTGAGTCGAGCATTTAATTCCTCGTTGCGCTTGCGCTCGGTTTCGATTTGTTGTTCCAACGCCTGGCGTTGGTTTTGTCGCGACTGGTTCTCAGCCTGTAACTGCGTGAGTTGACTCCGCAGTCGTAGTGTCGCAGTCAGCAGCCACGCACCGCCGACCAGTAGGATTAACATTGCCGCAGCGAATGCGAATCTTGCTGCGGGGTTTAGTCCACTAATAAACGCGTAAAGCGACTCGCGCCAGGACCATTGAGGGGTCGCAGTTTTTTCCGCAACCGGTGCTTCCGCGGGCACGCGGGCCAGAGCTTTCGCAAACTCGACGCGCTTCCGCCGTTCCGCCGACGCCAGGAACTGGCTTTCAAACTTGCGCCGATCGGCTTCAGAGAGTTCGTGCCGAGCGTATTCGTCGATCAGATCGTTCTCGACAGCCGTGATACTCGCGAGGTAATCCTTGTCCGCGAACGCTCGGTCTTCAATTTCAACCTGCTGTTCCTCGGATAGCTCGCCGAGTAAATATCGACTTATCAATTTTTCGTTATTGAGATCTGCCATCTGAACCTATCCGGGGCGTAACTGTAGGGGTGGCCCTCCGTGGCCACCCCAGTCGCCGACTTCGTATGCCGGGGTGGCCACGGAGGGCCACCCCTACAGTTACTTGAATGTGCCGCCTTCCATTTATGAGTGGGTGAATCCGGGTTTTCATCACACAATTTTTTTCACGCCTTGCTCACACATTCTTCGACGCAGCCTTGCAGCCGCTCCCGCAGGCGTAAAGCACGCATTCTCAACGTGTTAACGGGAATTCCGAACTGGTCGAGGAGCTTTTTCCGGTTCTGGATCTTTTCACCTTTTTCGCCCTGGTAGTACTGAAGGATCAACTCGCGATTGTCCGGAGACAACGTCTGGAGGCAGTTTTGGAGACACTCGAGCCGCTCCTCACCGTCGTCGGGCTCGACATAAACGTCCGGGGCGGTACCCAGTTCGTTCAGCGCCGACTGCTCGCGCTGCTGGCTCTTAATAATCTCGAGGAATAAGAGCCGGGCCACACCCATGGCGTAGCCGGAAGGATTGAGAATCTCTTCGCCTTCAGCGACTTTTTTTGCGATGCGGTTGAAGGTTTCGTCGGCGTGATCTTCGGGAAAGGCGCAACCGCGCCACTCGAAGAAGCGTGTGAGATTGTTTCGGATCTCGAGATACTTTTCGCTGCCGCTCTCGCGATCGCCTCCCAACGCGATCAGCAGCTTGTCGAAGGCTTCCTGGGTCAGGGTCCACTTTTGCCCGACGAGCATTCTGTTGTCCCAGAGATATTTAACCACGAAGGCACAAAGACACTAATTCTTATAAACCATTTCGTGGCTTTGTGTCTTTGTGGTTGGATAACTTCGGTTTACTACTTGATTGCGTCTAAAAGCTGCTTCGCCATCTCAGCGTCGATGCCCTTAAGCGTCTCGTACTGGGCCATCGCGGCAGGCTTGTCGTTTATCGCGCGATAAGTAAGTCCGAGATTGAAGTAAGCCACGCCTAAATTTGGCCTCAGCTTGATTACTTCCTTATACGACTCAATCGCTTCTGAATAACGGCCCGCGTTGTAGAGAGTAAGCCCCAGGTTGAAATGTGCAGACGCGTTCTTCGGCTCGATCTCGGATGATTTCTTGAGTGCCGTGGCCGCTTCGTCGTAACGCTTCAACCCGTTGTAAGCGTTGCCGAGGTTCTTGTAAGCGTAAGAGCGAATCTCGTTACGCTCCTGAAATCCGAGTTTGTACGCTTCACCCGTTTCGCCGAGCAGCTTGATGGTCTGAAGACTCGCGTCGACAGCTTCCTGGTACTGTCCGTTATGATTGTAGGCAAAACTCAGATTGTTATAGACCTCTGGACCGGGATCGCGCTTTATCGTTTCCTTATAGATATCGATCGCTTCGGGATATCGGTTGAGACGCGCCAGTGAAAACGCCAGTGGTAAATATGCGCCGTTGTAATCCGGCTTTACTTTGAGCGCTTTCTGATAAGCGTCGACTGCCTGCGTAAACTTCGCCTGGTCCACGTAGACGTTTCCTAAACCTGCAAATGCGCGTGCGTCGTCTGGGGCGATCTGCGCGGCGAGTTGATACTGCTCTTCGGCTTCAGCGTAACGAGGCTTCGGAGCACTGCGGGCTGCATTGGCCCGCGCGATGATCGGATCCTGTTTGTGCAATGGTGGTTTGGTTTTGGGCTTGACGCGTCCACCACCAGTGGCTGCGGAGACTTGCACGGTCGGGTTCTGCGGAGCGCGAAAGATCAGGGCCGCTCCACCGGTGATGTCGCGCAACAGGCTGCCACCGCCGGTTATATCCTGGGCGCCCACACCCACCCCGGCCAGCAAGATAGCAACGCCGACCAACCACAAAAGACGATTTCTCATGCGCAAATCCTTCTCCCTCCGGGGGCAAATTACAACGCATTCCGAGCCAAAAAGCTAGGCCACAGATGAACACGGATGGAAGGATGCTACTGGAGGTCGTCGAGTTGCAGGCCGATGGGGTCGATCAGCGGGTGTTGCCTTTTGGGAAAAGTACGCGATCGGGTTCGGCGTTCAACTTTTCGAGCAGTTCCATGATTAGTCGCGACTTCACGCGTCCAGCTTCTTTCGGATGGACCAGGTAACGGACGATCGCTTCGAGCCACGTGTTCTCGCTCGCGCGAAACAGAACCACCGGACGTTCCTGGACCTCGACATGATTCACCGGCGTTTGCGCCAGGATTTCCCGAAAGACTTCGACCTGCTTCATCATCTCTTCCCCAACTTCCTGCTCCGCAACCTCCTTCATCGTCGCCGCAACGAATTCGAGATCCGAGTTGTAAGCAACGTGAAACCTGATCTCGTTCCAGATGTACGGAAACAGCGGCCACGTGTAGTTGTAAACAGGCGAGCTCAGCACGGTCGAGTTGGGAAACTTGATGATCCTGCCGCTCGGATGTTCGGTTGAAAGATAATCGCCGCCGAATTCCCAGAGCGTGGTATCGAGATAATTGACCTCGATGACGTCGCCCGTTGCGGTTCCGATCTTGATGCGATCGCCGACGCGGTAAGGCTCACGCACGAGGATGTAGATCCAGCCGATGAAACTCGTGATCGGCGTCTGCAACGCGAACCCGAGTATCAGCGAGATCAGACCAAACGAGACAACGGCGGTGTACCAGTTTTGAAAGAAGATCGTTAAAACAAAGAACCCGATGACCAGCCACAGGACCAGCCTCGAAACGCGTTTGAGGTTGTACTGGTAAACGGCGTTTGGAACGCGGCCAATTAAGTAAACATCGAGCAGACGCAGAATCATCAGGGCAGCAATGACGACCGCGATTGCGATGATCAACTTCCTGGCCAGCGGGTATCGCTCGTAGAAGCCGTCGAATCGATTGAGCAACTGGTGTATAGCGGCCAGCGCAACCAGCAGAAACAGGTGCGTGCCGATAACGAACTTGTCGCGAGCGCGCGCAACCGGGCCTTTGGTGCGCTTTTCGACCGGCGTCGCCTGATTCAAGGCGCGCTGCACGTCGGCGTCCTGCTTAACTTCTTCGACCTTCTTTTGCAGGTCGTCTTTGGGCGGTGGTGTTGACTTCACTTCACTTCCTTCAAGCCGTCGATCACAACGCGAGCAACTGTCGGGATGATCTCGTGGTCGTTCGAGTGTCCAGTGGTGAACGTTGCGAGGACGAATTTCGCGCCGTCAGGCGTTTCGATATAGGCGACATCGTGTCGCGTGGTGCTGGTCCAACCTGCTTTTGACCACAAACGGAATCCTTCATGACCCTGGAGCGCGATGCCTGTGAAGCCCCGGCCCTGATCGTCAGGATCGTTGCTTTTGCCGGAGTAGTCTCGTTTCAACAGGTCCATCATGGCCGCTGTGCGCGTTGCGTTTGCGGCTTTTCCGGTGACGATCTCCATCATCAAGCGCGCAGTGGCGTCAGTAGTGAGCTTGTTGCGGTTCTCACCGTTGGGCCCGCGCGAGACGCGTTCGCGTCCGTAAGCGTCTTCGCAAAATGTTTTCTGATTGACGTTGATGTTGGTGTAACCGAGTGATGAGAAGTAACGATTGATAGCGTTGCGTTGATACTGCCACTCTTGCATCTCTTTCGGGGGCAACTCGTAGCCGGCGGTCGTGTGCGTGAGCAAGTCGACAACGTATTGCGTCGCCTCGTTTGAAGAGTCGACGATCATGTCTTTCAGAGCGCGAGTCAGCTCCGCTGTCGGTTCGACCTTCTTGTCCTCGAGCCAGCGATGAGCGGCGACGAGGTAGAAAAGTTTGACGACACTTGCGGGATAGATGCGCTCGTTGCCGCGAAAGCTTGCAGTGATCTGGCGCTTAGGATCCCGTAAATCAATTAGGGTGATCGAGAGTTGATCCTGCTGCAGCTTCTTATCTGCAAAGCGTTCGAGAGTAGACTTCGCGGCACGATCGACCAGATCTTGTAACGAGGTTTGTTGAGCAGAAACGCTAGCGGAGATCGCCAGGAGAACAACCAGAATTCTTATCATCGTATTTCTCTATAACACAGATTACACGGATTTTGTTATAAGCATTGCGTGCAAAACCAAACTGAGGCGGACCTGGTCCGTGGCATACGTCGCTGGGACCTGGTCGCGATTTGCATCAACGGCATTATCGGCGCCGGAATTTTTGGTCTTCCTTCGAAAGTCTACGCGTTAATCGGAACTTACAGCCTCATCGCCTTCGTGGTCTGCGCCCTCGTGGTGGCGCTCATCATACTCTGCTTCGCGGAGGTCAGCAGCCGCTTCGAGGAAACTGGTGGTCCATATCTCTACGCGCGCGAAGCGTTTCAACCTGCGGTCGCGTTTGAGATCGGCTGGTTGATCTGGTTGGCTCGCGTCACGGCCTTCGCCGCGAATTGTAATCTGCTGATCAACTACGTGAGTTTCTTCTGGCTCTCCGCTACGACGCCTCTCTGGCGAGCGTTCATAATCGTAGCTGTCGTTATAGTGCTCGCGCTGATCAACCTGCTCGGAATCAGACAAGCAGCAATCGTCAGCAACGCGTTCACCGTCGGCAAATTGGTGCCAATCATTTTGTTCATTGCGGCCGGACTGTTTTTTCTGAATCCGCAGGCGTATGAACTTGGCGCCACGCCGAGCACGGGCGACTTTTCAAAATCAGTGCTGTTGCTGGTGTACGCGTTTACCGGATTTGAGATGGCGACAATACCGGCGGGCGAGGTGCGCGATCCGCAGCGGAGCCTGCCGCGAGCGCTGTTGATTGCGATCCTGGTCGTGGCAGTGCTTTACATCATGATTCAGGTGGTGTGTGTTGGAACGCTGCCGGGACTGGCGCAATCGCAGAAGCCTCTGGCTGATGCTGGGGCGCAGTTTCTGGGAGCGGCAGGCGGTGCAATCATCTCGGCGGGCGCGATTATTTCGATAAGCGGAAATTTGAATATTCTGTTGTTATCGGGCTCGCGCCTGCCGTTTGCGATGGCGGAGCAAAAACAACTACCGGCAGTTATTGGAAACATACATAGAAGATTCTTCACGCCTTACGTGTCGATCTTGATCACGGCTGGAGTGATGCTCTTTCTGACTTTGAAGAGCTCGTTCCTGACAGCGTTGACGATCAGCACGATCGCGCGGCTGGTGACTTATGGCGCGACGTGTCTGGCGCTGCCGTGGTTCCGGGTAAGACGAGAAGCTCCACCGGCTGCGTTTCGATTGCCGGGCGGGACTGTGATCGCAATTCTGTCGTTGTTATTAATTGTCTGGTTGTTGCTCAACAGCACCCTGGAGGAAGCACGAGCGGCAGCACTTGCGGCCGGTGTGGGACTGGTGATCTATTTTGCATATCGATTATTTAGCCACAGATGAACACGGATTTCATACACTGATTTAATTTTCAGATCTGTGTATGAAATCTGTGTTCATCTGTGGCTAAATATGGTTTGGCGTGGATAATCTAATCGACAATCTGAGCGCGATCGTAGGGGCCGAGAACGTTCTCTCGAAACCCGACGAGCTACTCGTCTACGAGTGCGACGGCCTGCCGCAACACAAACATCTTCCGCGTGCGGTCGTCTTCCCTTCTTCTACTGAAGAGACGTCCGCCATCATGCGCGAGCTCGCGCAGGCTAATGTTCCGTTCACGCCGCGTGGCGCCGGTACTGGTCTCTCAGGCGGCGCGCTGGCGCTCAACTCAGGCGTTGTGATCGAGATGGCGCGCATGCGCAAGATTCTGCACATCGACGTCGAGAACCGTTTCGCGGTGGTCCAGCCGGGCGTCGTTAACCTGCACGTAGAT
>Ga0207670_10000994_pt1 | contig 14998 bp, 15 predicted proteins | sample KBSS23HmetaG_FD_184339 | JGI IMG/M metagenome (GOLD analysis project Ga0207670, IMG submission 184339) | Switchgrass rhizosphere microbial communities from Kellogg Biological Station, Michigan, USA - KBS S2-3H metaG (SPAdes) (version 2) | ecosystem: Host-associated > Plants > Roots >... | reverse complement strand
TTTTTATCTTGTCCCATGAAACGCGGATCGCCATTGAATATAAATATGCCACAGAAGCTTTGAAGGAAGCAAAACGCCTCAATTACAAAGCCGGTATTGCCAGGGCGCTGCTTACACTTTCTGCCACCAGCTTTTATCCCAGCATGAACATGCCAGGAGATACCGCATTAAAGCATGGCTATTTTCAAAAGGCCTTTGAAATAGCGCAGGAAATAAATAATCATGAACTGCTTGGGTGGTGTTATTATGGAATTACAGGAATGCCCTCTTATACAAAAAATAATACTGACAATATAATAACGTATTACAATAAAGCCATTGATAATTTTTTAATAGCAAAAGATATTTTATTCGCAGCTCAAGTTACCGCCGAGTTAGGTTATACTTTTAGCACAATGGGCGATTATGAACATGCGTTTGATTGCGCCAGGAGAAGTCTTGACCTGTCAAAAAAAAGCGGAACTGATTTTTCAGTCAGCTGGAAGCAATACAATGTGCAGGCTGCATTAAGCGACCTGGCTCGTTTATACACTACCGCCGGCGACTATGAAACCGCCATGAATTACATTTTGGAAAATGAGCGTTACGGAAAGGAAAATAAATCAGGGTGGGAAAATTTTGACGGGGATATTGCTAATCTTTATTGCTCTATGGGCAGGTACGATTCTGCAATGGCCATCGCAAACCGTATGGATACGTTTGTTCCTGTGGGTATATTCCCAGGAAGGTCTGCATTGTTGGGGGAAATTTATCTGAATGGCACCAAAGAATATGATAATGCGATAAAGGAATTTACCAGGGTTCGTGATACGGTTGTAAAATATATGCCAGATACCATTTATTCAACGGCAACCTGGTTGATAAAGATAGGCCGGGCTTATGACGGCAAGTATAATTATACAACCGCTTTGCAATTTGTGCGGGATGGATTGAAACTGGCAGAAGAACAAAATAACCGTCCGCTGATAATGGATGGATATAAAGCAATATCAACAGTGTATCATCATCTTGGTAATGATGCGGAAGCCTACAAGTATCTAATGAAGCATATTGACATCAAAGATTCCATTCAGAACAAACAATTTTTATTGCGTATCTACAATTCAAAGAAAGACGCCGAAGATGAAAAAAAAGAAGCGCTGCTATCTCTCCTCGACAAGGATAATAAACTAAAAACAGAGCAACTCAAACAAGAATCACAGCAAAAAAATTTTCTATTCATTCTCCTCTCAGCACTGGCACTGGCAGGAGTTTTTGTTTACAGAAGTATTTATTTAAATAGAAAAAATGAGCGACTTCGGTTAGAAAATGCTTTAGCTGTTCAGCGCCTGGAGAGTGAAAAGAAACATGCAGAATTAAAACGACAGGCATCCGATCTGCAGATGCAGGCATTGCGGGCACAGATGAACCCGCACTTTATATTTAATACTCTTAGTTCCATTAACTGGTTTATTATGGAGAATGACAAGGATACGGCATCTGATTATCTCACTCGCTTTTCAAGATTGATGAGAATGGTGTTGAATGCTCAGAAACCAATGATACCACTTGAAGACGAATTGAGGATGCTGCAGCTCTATCTCGATATGGAACGGCTGCGATTCAATAATTCTTTTGATTATAGCATTGCTTTCACCAACAATGTTGATGCCGGCACAGTCTCGATCCCACCTATGTTACTTCAACCATTTTGTGAAAACGCAATTTGGCATGGCTTCATGAACAAAGAAGGGCAGGGACACCTGTTGATCAATATACATTCAGAAGAAGACATGTTAGAATGTACCATTACGGATAATGGTGTAGGAAGAAAGCAGGCGGGAATATTCAAAAACAGGTCAACGAAAAGAGAAAGATCTCTTGGCTTAGAAATTACACGTGAGCGGTTGGCTTTGTTCAGTGAAGAAAATGACGCAGAAGCAAATTTTGTGGTTGAGGACCTGGAAGATGAACACGGCATGTGCAAGGGAACAAAAGTGACGCTGAGACTTGCTTATAAAAATTATATTGAAAAAGTTGCGTAAAAATAATTGATATGCTCAATGCAATTATTGTGGATGACGAAATACATAGCTGCAAAACCCTTGAAGCGCTTTTAAAACGGGATTGCCCGCAGGTAAATCTTGTTGCCCTTTGCAGTAATGGGGAAGAAGCTATCCGGATGATCAAACAATCAAACCCAGACGTTGTATTTCTTGATGTGGAGATGCCGAGAATGAATGGATTCGAAATGCTCGAAAGATTGCCGCAAATAAATTTTCATTTGATTTTCGTAACGAGCTACGACGCTTACGCATTGAAAGCAATACGGTTCAGCGCCATTGATTATTTATTGAAACCGATCAACCGTGACGAGTTAAAGGCTGCAGTGGAAAAAGTTACAAATCGCATGCAGGTCCCCTTGCCCGAGCAACTAAAGATCATCCTGGAAAAGATGCAACACCCGGTCGCATCGACTGACAGAATTGCTTTGCCTACGCTGGAAGGGTTGCAAATGCTCCCTATTGACTCGATCATTAGTTGTGAAGCCGATGATAACTATACAACGCTTCATCTAAAGGGCAATAAAAAGATAGTTGTGTCTTCTACGCTGAAAGTAATTGAAGAACTGCTGGAAGATCATTCCTTTGTCCGCATACACCGTTCCTATCTCGTTAACCTGAAAGAGATTGAGAAGTATGTGAAAGCAGACGGCGGATACGTTGTCATGAGCGATGGTTCGGAAATTCTAATTTCAAGAAATAAAAAAGAAGAGTTGCTGAAGCAACTTCTGCCTTATAAAGAATAAAATCATCCTCTCTCACAATCTTACCTGCATCTCAGCAAGCCACAGTGCTGTTCACACAATACAACTTTAAAAAGGGTATTTGCAGGGTTAGTTTTATAATACCTTGATGCCGTTAATTGGTGTAACTTATCTGATAGATTAAAACCGGCCTTCGGGTTTCATTATGAAAAAATATCTTTTATTTGCGCTTATTGCGAGCCTTTTCTCTTTCTGGTCGATTTCGCAGAGCACCGGTCTGCCTACTTTAGAAGGCCTCAAAAAGCAGGTTCCTAATTTAAAAGATACAGCTCTTGTCAATTGCCTGAACCTGATTGCCTACAATCTTGACAATACCGGTTTTGGACCTGATCCGGCAGATTTTATAAGAAGATCTGATTCGATATTTCGCTACGCTAATTTGGCATTTGAAGAAGCGAAAAAAATAAATTACAAGAGGGGCATGGTGGATGGACTAAATCGGTTAGCAAGCAGTGAAAATATAAAAGGTTATGGTTTAAGGTGGGCAAACCAAAACGATTCTTCATCAAAGGCTGAACAGACAAAATATCTACTGGCGGCTATTGAAATTGCCAAAAAAATAAATTATGATGATGGATTGGGAGAAGCTTATTACGGATGGCCCACTGGAGACAGGGATGATACTAGTTACTACCTTAAAAAATCATTGCCTTATTTTCAAAAATCGGGAAATGAAAAAGCGGAAGGGGAAGTTTGTACCTGGATTGCTGAAGGTTATTTGGCTACAGGCTATTACGAAAACGCTTTTGAATATTGCCAACGCGGATTAATCCTAAATCAAAAAACAGTAGGCGATGTAAGAACTAAAGAAGAGCAGAAATGGAGAGAATATCTTTACCAACAATCCCTTTCCGATATGGCTGATCTTTATAAAGCCGCAGGGGATTATCAAAGCTCGTTGGAATACCTGGATGTGTCCAGCCGTTTTGGGGTTGAAAGAAATACAGGTTGGACTATGGAAGGAGAAAAAGCAGAAATATTCCGCTTAACCGGGCAATATGATTCTTCATTTTACTATTTAAGAATTTCCGGTGATACTGCAAACACATGGACAAAAAGAGATATTGCTGCTACATATCTTATGACAAAACACTATGACAGTGCATTGACATTATTGAAGCAGGTTGAACCAGGATTCAGGAAGGTGAATCATAGGGAAAATTTGATCCCGGTTTTATTTTATACGGCCAGCTCTTATACGGGTAGGAACGAAGACGATAAAGCGCTTCCCTATGCAAGAGAATTAATCTCAGACGCAGAATATTTAGGCAGAAGGCCGGATATGATGAATGGCTATGAATTGCTTTCCAGGATACATCATCATTTCGGTAACAATGATAGTGCTTACTACTACCTTGATAAATATATCATCCTTAAAGACTCTATACAGAACAGGCAATCTCTTTTCCGCATCAACAATTACAAAAAGGTTGCTGAAGATGCAAAAAAGGAAGCGAAATTATCACTCTTAGATAAAGACAACAAACTAAAAGACGCTCGACTGAAACAAGAGGTACAGCAAAAGAATTTCTTATTTATTCTCCTGTCTGCCTTAGGGCTGACAGGTTTTTTTATTTACAGGAGTATTTATCTAAAACGCAAAAATGAAAAAATAAGACATGAGCAACTGGAAAATGAAATGAAACTGCAACAACTCCAAAATGAAAAGAAACATGCAGAATTTCAGCAGCGGGCAGCTGAACTTGAGATGCAGGCTTTGCGTGCCCAAATGAACCCGCATTTTATATTTAATTGTCTCAGTTCCATCAACCGGTTTATCTTAAAGAATGAAAGCAAAACAGCTTCGAATTATCTCACAAGATTTTCAAGACTGATGCGAATGGTGCTCGCTAATTCCTCAAAAACCATTGATAGCTTTGGATGATGAATTGGAAATGCTCGGCATTTATCTTGAAATGGAGCGGCTTCGATTTAAAAATTCTTTTGACTACAGCATTAATTTCCTGAATGCGATTGAGAGTGATAATATTTTTATTCCACCACTTTTGCTTCAACCATTTTGTGAGAATGCGATCTGGCACGGACTGATGCACAAGGACGGCCCTGGGCGACTCGATATTGAGCTGAGCATGAAAAATAATATTTTGCATTGCGTTATTACCGATAACGGCGTTGGCAGGGAAAGGGCGGCTGAGATGAAAAGCAAAACTGCCGAGAGAGAAAAGTCAATGGGCTTAAAGATCACCACTGAAAGACTGGCGCTGTTTAACAGGAAAAAAGCTGTTCATACGTTTTATGAGCTTGAAGACATAAACGATGAAAATGGCAGTCCAGCCGGAGCAAAAGTTGTTATAAAGATCAGTTTCAATGAGGCTGTGGAAGAAGCGATTTTAACTGAGGGAGGAACATGATCAAAGCAATTATAATTGATGACGAACCTTATTGTTGCGAAACTATCGCAACACTGCTCCAAGATTGCGACGAAGTGGAGATTGTGGCTGAATGTTACAATGGCATTGATGCACTCGAAGCAATTCGCAAATACAGTCCGGGGCTGGTCTTTCTTGACGTGGAAATGCCAAAGATGAATGGCTTTGAAATGCTGGGGCAATTGCAATCTGTGAATTTTGAAATTATTTTTACCACCAGCTACGACCAGTACGCTTTAAAAGCAATCCGTTTTAGTGCGATTGATTATTTGCTTAAGCCAGTTGATGAAGAAGAGCTGAGAAATGCAGTACAGAAAGTAATCCGGCGTTCTCAAAAACCGATTGTTGAGCAACTCGAGATACTGATGCAAAAAATATATCAGCCGTCAACACCGGTCAGCAAGATCGCAATGCCTACCATGGAAGGATTTCAAATGATAAAGATCGATTCAATTATATCCTGTGAGGCAGACAGTAACTACACAATCCTTCACCTGAAAAGCCACAAGAAAATTGTGGTTTGCCGCAATTTAAAAGACATTGAAGAGCTGCTCGATGATCATTCTTTTACCCGTGTCCATCGTGGTTACGTCGTTAACCTTAACGAAGTGGAAAAATTTGTAAAAGGCGAGGGTGGGTACCTGATTATGAGCGACGCCTCGACAATCGATGTATCACGAACGAGAAAGGAGACATTATTAAAGAAACTATTGCCCTATAAGGAGTAGGAGTATGTCATTCAAAACCAGTGGAGAATTTGAAGACGAAATGGAATGCGCTTGCGCTTTGTGCGTACATTAGCTCTGTAGATGGATGTGAAGTCAGGATAACCCTCTCATTTTAAATCTACACACATGTTTATCTTACGAATTCTCCTTGGAATATTTGTTCTAACGCATTGCACAATATCAGCTCTTTTTGCCCAGGACACGGCATTGAATCAAAGGGAAGTGATATATGGCAGAAAGGATGGAATGGCTTTAACCATGATCGTAGCCACGCCAAAAGGAAAATCAAATGGTAAAAGCATTATCCAGGTCATAAGCAGCGGATATATTTCTGACATGCGCTACTGGAACGAGCAGCAGGCTAAATTATTCGTGGCAAATGGCTATGTGGTGTTCGCTGTGGCTCACGGATCTCAGCCCCGGTATACTCTTCCAGATGCGATCGGTGACATACAAAGAGCGGTTCGCTTCATAAAATATCATGCAAGTGAGTACGGCATCGACTCTGGCAAAATCGGGATTACCGGAAGTTCATCGGGTGCAAACCTTGCACTTTTAGCGGGATTGATGGATGGCACAGGGGATCCAAAATCAGATGACCCAGTCGATCATCTGTCGGGTAAAGCCAATGCCGTAGCATGTTGGGCTCCGCCGACGGATCTCTTGGATTGGAGATGGATGGGTGACAACGTCTTGAATTCAGGGATCTTTGAGAAGTATCCCTATTTCAATCCAGCTGTTGATTTTAAACACCAGGACACAATTAGTTTTAAGTTTGTCTCTATTACTGATACCGTTGTTAGAAACCAAATACTTAAAAACCTCTCACCCGTCAACTATGTCTCGAACGATGATCCCCCGGTATTGACTTTGCATGGCGATAAAGACGAAACGGTACCAATCAGGCAATCTGAAATTTTGATTGCCGCGCTGAAACAGGTAGGTGTGACCGGCCGATTGGTCATTGCGCCCGGTGCGGATCACCGTTCCATTCCACCAAACGCCAACCAGGCCTATGCTGATTGGTTTAATCAATATCTTAAATAAACTGGTTATTTCAATTCCTCTCTCAGCCATTTTCACCATTCACCGCGACGGTTTGCCGCAGAAACAAAAGTGCCGCCATTATTCCTTGCAAAACCTGTTTGTAAAAACAGACAATACCTATGGCTAGCGGGGTTTCACACAATTTCGGCAACCCTAAGTTGAGAGAAAAAGAGACAGAATTAAAGGCGCAGAGAACTTTGACAAACACAAATTCCCAAAATTTACTGCAATAATTTCCCAACCTCGGTCCATTTCACTCCATCGAGTGCGCGGGCACGTCCCTCACATGGGTCATCGATCAACGAAAGCGTAAAGCTTTTGCCATTGAGAGCCACCTTATACTTTCCTTTAGCATCGGGGCAGCTATGTTCACCTTCGCTATAGTCTGCTAAAGTGAGTGTATCCTTAGTTAGAATACAATTGGTACGAAGCATCACTTCACCCTTGCTGTTTGTTACAAAACTGGAGTCCGAATGAATATGAAGCATCAGCGAGTCATTAATTGGATCGGCAAAGTAAGCTTTCCAATCCCTGTTGTTGATAGATTGAGCACAAACCTTCGATGCAATGGAAGCAAGGCAAAAAACACCAGCCAGTAAGATCATTTTTTTCATAGACGATTTTTTTAAATTAAGTAAGAACAAGTGAAACAAAATTGCCGAACGGCAACTCGCGGTTGAAGTGAGCCATAAAGCTAGGGTAATTGTTGACATTTTAGAGTCATGTATTGAGTTTGGGGGTTAAATTTTACCCAAGAAACTCATTTTTTTCCCGGGTCTTTCCAGGTCACCCCTGTAAGAGCGTGAGCCCGGCCTTCACATGCGTCGTTTATTAAATCAAGCGTAAAGCCGTTCTCCTTAAAATTGATCGCATAGACTCCTTTTTGATCGGGGCAGCCGTGTTCGTTGGGGTCCTGGTTTACCATAGTAAGCGTATCGGCAGTGATGATACAGCTAAGACGAATCACAACCTCGCCGTTACTATTTGTTATAAAACTGGAATTGGAATTAAGATGGAAAGTAACTGTGTCATTAATAGGAGCTGTAAGATAAGCCTTCCAGTTCCTGTTATCGATGGACTGACTTTGGGAGTAGAGGAAAGCGAGACAAATAAGGCCGGTCATTAAAACAATTTTTTTCATAAATGATTTTCCAGTAGGACGCTGACTTTTGAAAACGGGTTACAGGTTCCGATAAGTATTCTTCCTAATGGTGCGAGAGTACATTAACCCTAGGTGTTTTTCGAAAACACGGCCCGGGCTAGTGGAAAGCGTTTACAAACATTGCAATCGTAATAAAAATAAAATACCTTTCGCCACGTAATAGTCTTCTCATTCAATATCCGTCTCATGAAAAAACCTCTTAGTATATCCGTGCACGTCATTTTTGCTATTTGTATATCAGCCTTATTGATATTTACTTCTTCATGTGATTCACTCCAACTTAATCCACTTCAGGCAAGTACTACTCATTCAACAGCCACAAAACCTGAGGTCGTTGCTGCTGAGCCCGATCCTGTTGTTACTGAGAATGCAACGGCTTCTGTTATTTTAAACCGCACACAAGTACCCATTCTTTGTTATCATCAAATTCGTGATTGGTCAGCTTCAGATTCAAAAAGAGCGAAGGATTATATTGTTCCTGTAAATAATTTCCGTGAACAAATAAAATTGTTAGCCGATAACGGTTATCATACCATTTCGCCGGACCAGCTGTATAATTATCTACTGAAAGGAGGTTCCCTGCCATCAAAGCCTGTCATGATCACCTTTGATGATAGTCGTGAAGAGCAATACAGCGTAGCCGACAAAGAATTAAGCAAGTATGGCTTCAAAGGGGTGTACTTCATCATGACCGTCTCGCTAAACCGACCAGGATATATGACAAGAGAAGACGTGAAACAATTAGCCGATGAAGGAAACACGATCGGTTCGCATACATGGAATCACAGCAATGTGAAAAATTATCTTGCACCAGATTGGGTGAGACAAGTTGACAAGCCTTCGCAGGAATTAGAAAGGATCACCGGGAAGCCCGTCAACTATTTTGCTTATCCATTTGGACTTTGGAATAAACAGGCGGTTGAACAAATAAAACAACGTGGTTTTAAAGCAGCCTTTCAATTGTCGGAAAAAAGAGATGAAGGTGATCCCCAGTTTACCATTCGCCGTATGATCGTGCCCGGTGCATGGAGCACGGCCACCCTTCAGAAATGGATGAGTCAAAATTTTTGATCGGACCTACTCTGAATAAAAGGAGCCTACCTATCTGCAAAGGCTTTACCAGGAAAACCGAAGCCCAGCCAATGACAGCGTTTTTATAAAAGCCCTGCGTTTTAGTGAATCGCTCACGTTGTGAACTTTGACAAGTAGTAAAGTTAGTATTACCAATATAACGGAGACGCTGAGATCACGAAGACGACTTCTTTTGTTGTTTGTTCTGCATTTTATGTATCAATTCGGTGCCGACGCCACTTATTATCAAGCGATGTTTTTTATTTGGAATTAATTTTTGCGTCCAGTCGACAAATCCGCCGTCAGATAAATTGATCTCTTGGCCATTTCGTACGAGAAAAAATTTGAATTGGACAACTTTATAATAATCGCCGGGATCTACTTGCCTTTCAATTTGGATGACCATTGAGTCATTCATGTCTTTCAATCTGTCTTTGAGTTTTTGCTGAAATATTTCGTTCTCCTGCTTTAGAAAGATCTTTAGGAGCAATTGCTCTTTGCTCAAATCAAACTCATTTGAAAAGACCGCGAAATGAATAGTCACATGATCCAGGAGCTGATCCAGCTCGAAAGAAAAACTGCCTGTATCCAGTCCGCCTGTTGCCAGGCAAAAGATACCAAAATGCGCAGTGAATGCCGGATTTGAAAGCGCCTGGCTTCTCACATGCCTATGAGTTGCCGCGTATTTTAGAGGTTCGTTATCCTTTTTCGTTTTTAATTCGTTTGCCATGAGAAGAGCAAACACATTCGTTGCATCAGACACCACCTCAGTTCCTCTCAATGCGGTCACGATATTATTTTGATCAACAAATGCAACCGACGAGCATGTACCGAATGGCGCTAAAGGCGAGAGAGTGATCGGCAGGAAACCTTTACCCTTTGCCAGTTTCAGGCATCTTAATTCGAATTCCTTAAAATTGATGGTGTCGACCTCAGAAGGTGAGGCGAACCTGTTTTTTTCAAATTGTCTCAATAATTCGGCTGGCTTTACTTTTTTTGCTCTTGTCCTGAACAGCTCCAACAGTAATGTATTTAATTCCGATGCTGGGATTTTTTCGCTGAGTTCCTCAAACAGGTTAGGATAACCCATTTTTGCGGCGAATAGGTTTGAAATATTACTCATAGTGATCAATTGGTATGTTCATAAATATACGCGCTTGTGAAGTTTTACAACCGTCTGAACACAAAAATGTAATTAACTTTAGTCAGATGCGCGCACAAGAGAATAATTACTGCAAGCCTTTCCTCATGACAAGAATCTTACCTTTTATTTTTTTATTCTGTTTTCAATCGAGTGTGGGGCAACTTGATTTCAAAAACTCGAATGTGGGCAGGGTGATGGACCTGGCAGATCTGGACGGACATTCCCTTTTAAGGAAATATGACCCGGCGTTAACAGGCTCTCCATTTATTATTGACAATTGGGTGTCTGCAAAACTTACGCTATCACTGGGCAAAGAGATCGGCCCACTACCGATAAAATTAAATATTGAAAACAACGAATTGTATTTCATCGATAGCACGGGCAAAGAGTTGATCGTCGCTGATGGATTGGTGAAAAAGATCGATTGCATCGACTATTATACAAGAGATAGTACGAGGTATATTTTCAAGAGTGGTTATCCTTCTGTTGACGGACAAAACGAAAACTTCTTTTACCAGGTTTTTACTGAAGGAAGAATTGAATTGCTTGCCAGGAAATTCAAGTATATAAGGACTGAAAGGAATGACCTTACAGGTGACGTTTCAAAGAGTTTCGTTGACGGCTCCGCTGTATTATACGTATACGCCTACGGTATTATGCAGCCGTTTAAATCCAATAAAAACTTTATTGCAACTCTTTGGGACGAAAATAAACAGCCGGAGATGAATAAATATATTTCAGACAATAGGATCAGTTTAAAAAACACTTCTGATTTGATCAAATTATTTAACCACTATAACTCTATAAAATAAGTTGATTTTGCAATTTCCTTTGTTACTTACCGGCCATAAAAAAATTACTTCTTTGCTTTTTTCGCATCCATCGCGCTGATGTAAGTAGGTCCTGTAACATTTTTTATTGGCTTCAGGCTTACCAGGTATTTGTAGATAGCCTTAAGATCATCGTTACTCATGTTTCTGAATTGATCCCAGGGCATGTCCGAAACAGCAATTATTTTTTTCTGCCGGAAGCGATTAACAAATAGCTCTTCTGACCAGCCTGTGATCCGACCGGTCTCTTTATCGGGCGTAAGGTTTGGGGTCACGGTATAGCCTCCGTCAGCGACTTCGAATTTTAAACCACCCGCGAATTCGGGACCAGTGTAAGCACCTGTCATCAGGCTTCGGTTAGTATGGCATCCTTTGCAATTGGCGATATAATGGGCAAGATATTTACCATATTCTGCTGTCGTATCAGGTTGTAAGGATTTAGGTATTTCACCCTCGGGTCCAACGGGTTTTATTAGAAAAGCCCGGACAGCTTTACCCACAAAATTCATTTGATTGTCAGGAACGCTATTTCTTGTCGGCGGTTGTGATCTCAAAAACGAAATCACAGCAGTGAGGTCCTCATCACTGAGATTGTGAAATGGCATGAAATCAAAAAGAGCACGGCCATCGCGAGCTATACCATAACGAAGCGAGCGTGCAATCACCGAATCCGGAAGTTTGCCAATGCCGGTTTCATCGTCAGGAGTGATATTTTTCGAATAGATCTTACCAATGGGCAGCTTGAATTCCAATCCTCCGATCAATGGTAATATTTCTCCCTGGTTTATTTTTTCCTGGTTTGATCGGGGCGAATGACACCCGGAACAATGAGCAGGGCCAAATGCGAGGTATTTTCCTCTTGCGATCACAGCACTGTCAGCAGAAGCGTGAAGATCAGGAAATGCTGCATTGAATTTCTTGTTTTGAAGACTGAAAACAAGGATCACAAAAATGATCAACAGACTTGCGATAATGATACCTGTCCACTTCAAAATTTTTTTAAATCTTCTCATGATAGTTGGTTTTGGTCTGCTGAATGTAAGGATTTTTGAAATAGTACGTAGTTGTAATGTGTCCACAAAAAGCTAGCTGATAAATTTTCGTTGCTAGGGTAATTAGTGCAGATGGAAGCGAGCAGCCAAGTAGTATTATTAATGCTTTTTTAATTTGGTGACACCATCCACGGAGCCAGTTATCTGCCCAGGCACACCGCCTTGTGTCACAGCCTGACTGAAAGTGGTATTGATTTTTAATAAAAGCGTATCTCCTGACCAGCTCAGTTTTGCGCCCACGGGGCCTGTAGGTATAGTGCCGGATGGGTCAGTTGCAACACCAATGGCTCCTGTAACGGTGATTGAATCGGAACTGATGCGGACATATGGGGAAGTGCTACTGGATGCAGGGGAGGAGGCAACAAATGGAAAATCTGAATCGTCGAAAAGAACATTGTCCACGATTGTTTTCACGTTCATAGTTGTGTCAATTGAATAGGCGATATTATTGCCGATAAGCTGGTTGGAGGTGATCGTCATTGTACCGGAGTTATTCTTGGTTACATAATAGCTTTCCGTGTGCGTTTCTACAGTTTGCGACGAGGTGATTACCCGTACTGTGCTCTGGGTATGCGCTTCCATCCCCACGAAATCATAATCACCTTCTATGTTGTTGGTATTATTTGTGCTCCCGGATCCGCCCGGGTTTATCGAATTGTTGCCGGTGGCGATATGATCAACTTCTTTTTCGCAGGCAGTTAAGCCAACAACGAGGCTTACTAGTAAAAATAGGGTGGTGGCAGTTCTCATAAAAGTGCTTTGCCTGACAAAATACAATGAAAAATTATAGGAAGCAATGGGTCGCAGCGGATTCGTGTGCTGTTTTCCGGTTAAATTCCTATCTTGCCCAACCGACCATATCTGAGGCGACCGCTAAGAGCTGACTTCGTTCCAATCCCTGGCCATACCTGATTATTAATCAAACGCTTTTCATCGAATGAGTACCGCAAAAAGAATTCACACGTTGGATGGTTTCAGGGGAATTTTTGCCCTGATGATCATTATCGACCATGCGGCCAATGATAGTTTCATCTTCCAGAATTTTATCGTACAAAAAGCCGACTACTTCGTGGATTACTTTTTTGTGCTAAGCGGGTTTGTCATCAGCTACAATTACTTGCATAAAATAAAAGACTTTGCCTCATTTAAGGATTTCATGGTAAGACGGCTTATCAGGTTATATCCGCTTCTGCTCTATACAACATTGTTGTTCTTTGGTTTGATGCTAATAGGAAAGCATTGGAATACATTCAATGACCCTTACCCTGTGCTGTTTTTGCAACTCACAGATACGCTTACCTTAATGAACTCTAACCCGATATTCGGATCATCGCTGGGGATCAATTATCCTTCGTGGTCCATTTCTTCTGAAATGATCAGCTATGCGCTATTTGGATGTTGCCTGTTCATGTTCAGGAGAAATGCAGTGATGGTATTATCGCTCTTTCTTCTTGGTGCAGGCTTATTTATCCTTTACACAGGTAAATACATGTATATGGGCGATTTTGGTTTTGTAAGAGGATTGTTTTGTTTTATTCTCGGATATCTTGTTCACCTTTTATCTCAAAAGGTAAATCCGAGGTTTGGCACATTGCCTGAATTATTATTCCTTTTTCTTTTGTTGCTCGTTTTCAAGTACCTGCCTTCAGACGGTGCAATACTACTTCCGTTTGTGTTTGCTTTGGGTATCTTTATATTCGTCAGCGGCAAGGGCATAATAACTTCTTTTTTAGAAACTAAACCCGCACAGTTCCTCGGCAAGATCTCCTATTCAGTCTATCTTAATCATGCCATTGTGGTTCTGATTCTAAAGAAATTATTTTTCGATTTATTAGGATTGGATCAATCTAAAGTTTCCATCAACGTAGCCTATTTGCTCATTTCAGTCGCATCAACGATAGTCTACAGTTATTTCACAAACAGGTACATCGAAACAGGTATCGGGGACCGGTTAAAACAAAGGCTCTATAGAGGAACAAAGAAAGTCTCATATTCCTATGCCGCGACACCGTCTTATAGAGACAAGAAGCCTGGTTCAATAACAGGCGATAAAAGTGAATCAGCGGGTTCTTAGGCACGAGGATGCCTATGAACCCAATGAACCAGATCGTTATTTAATTAAATTGCGGTAAATAGAGCCTATGAGCAATACGATAACTCAATCTTTCCTCAAAGAATTGAATGCGGAATACAGGCCAACGAAAGCCTGTCTTGAAAGAATTCCTGAAACTTTGTTCGAGTATAAGCCTCATCCCAAATCAATGAACCTGGGCTACCTCTCGCTTCTTGTTGCAGAGATTCCTTTATGGGTCAAGCACATGGTGACCGATGGTGAGATCGACTTCGTGACTTTCAGGCATGTGAGTCCTAAGACCACAAAGGAACTGGTTGATCATTTTGAGGACAACATGGATGCAGCGAGAGAAGCTCTGCAGGCAACGAATGACGAAGCGCTTCAATCGCCATTTGTTTTAAAAGCCAATGGGCAGGTGTTATATTCAGCTCCTAAGATCGCTGACATCGGTGCTACACTGAATCACTGGGTGCATCATCGCGGTCAGCTAACTGTTTACATGCGTTTAAATGACATTGCTGTTCCCTCAATCTATGGCCCTTCGGCCGACGATAAGAATTTCGCAGCGCCGAAATGATGTGAGGTAGCCTTTGCTTGTCGCATTTTTAGCGGTTTGTCAAAAATTGCTTATTCTACCATAGGTTTTTAGTTTGCTTGTATACGATCTAAATTTATCTGCCTGTATACTCAATTT
>Ga0207670_10000992_pt1 | contig 15012 bp, 14 predicted proteins | sample KBSS23HmetaG_FD_184339 | JGI IMG/M metagenome (GOLD analysis project Ga0207670, IMG submission 184339) | Switchgrass rhizosphere microbial communities from Kellogg Biological Station, Michigan, USA - KBS S2-3H metaG (SPAdes) (version 2) | ecosystem: Host-associated > Plants > Roots >... | reverse complement strand
CTGGGTGATGAGCGGACTTACAAGCAAAGCGATTCTGCTTGGGCTGGTGAACTTCGCTGCGGGGTTGCCTGCGCTGATACTTGCTCCGGTGGCAGGCTCATTGGCTGACCGGCTGGACAAACGCAAGATCCTCGTGGCAACGCAAATTGCGCAAATCATCTTTGCTGTGGCATTGGGATTTTTGGTAATGAGCGGTCATATCCGGATCTGGCACATTATTTTCTTTGCGCTGCTCCTGGGGATTGCTTTCGCTTACGAAATGCCGGCTATCAGTGCGCTTGTGCCGGAGTTAGTGAAACGGGATGAGATTGCCGCGGCCGTTGCGCTCGATAGATCAGTGTTTCACGGATCGCGGTTGATTGGTCCGTCGGTAGCCGGTTTTCTCGTCGGGTGGTGGGGCGCGGCTTCGGCATTTTTCACAAACGCGCTCTCGTTTGTAGCATTGATTGCAGCACTCATCTCGTTACCGAAACGGCCGCTGGGCACACCGGAGGAAGAACAGCAACGCCGCAGCGGGATCATGGAGGGGTTTCGCTATGTTCGCTCCAATCGCATCATTGTTTCCCTCATCACACTGATCGCGCTGAACACGGTCTTCGTTTTCCCGGCGATCTCAGTGATGCTGCCCCTCTACGTGCGCGATATTCTTCATCTTGGTGCCAAAAGCATGGGTGGACTGATGGCAATATCTGGCAGCGGGGCGTTTCTTGGTTCAATTGGCCTGCTCAGCGTTGCGCGTGAGAATCGCTTGAAATTCATGACGGGAAATGTGTTAGCCATTGCGCTGGGTGTTTTCCTGATGTCGGTGTCACAAGGTTTTTTGCTGACTGCTTGCGCGATGGGCGCTCTCGCCGTTGCCCTCTCGATGAACTTTGGCCTTACGAACACGATCGTGCAGGAACAGGCGCCGGCACATTTGCGCGGTCGCGTATCAGCGGTTGTGGGCATGAGTTTCTTCGGTCTGATGCCTGTTGCAGGCCTGATCATGCCCGGTTTCGCCGATCTCATTGGAATGCGAACGACGCTGACGATTGCATCAGTGATTTATGGAATCGCTGCTTTTTCGGTTTTGAGTGTTGCCGGACGCCACGTTTGCGATCAGCCGGTTTCGCCGGCACCGGAGCCTGAAATTGAGCCGGTCTGCTGAAGCATGTCTTTCGTTGCGGCGAACGCACACAGTTAACCGATGATTTCGTTTTCCACTTGCTGGAACTCCGGGCGGCACACTGCCGGGGATGAAATGCTGCGCGAAATTAAAACCGAACTCGGATTTGATTCGATCGAATTAGGGCACGGGATACGCCTGTCGCTGATGCCGGGAATTCAGAAAATGTTCGATTCAGGTCAGGTGCGCTTTACAAGTTTGCATAATTTTTGTCCGTTGCCCGTCGAGGTGATGGTGGCTTCGCCGGATTGTTATCAGCTTTCTGCAGGTTCTTCGGAGGAACGTGAGCGCGCCGTAAAACAAACGCTCCAAACAATTGATTTCTCGGAACGATTGGGCGCACCGTTTGTGGTGTTGCATTTGGGCCAGGTGGAAATGCAACCAATTACCGATCGATTGATTACAATGACGAAAGCGGGCAAACATTTCTCGCGCGCATACGTACGAGCGAAACTGGAAGCGGTGGAAACGCGCGAACGGCGCGCACCCGCTCATTTGCAGCGGGTGAAGGATTGTTTGCGCCGTATCGTTGAGCACGCGGCTTCGAAAAACGTCCGGATCGCTTTAGAAAGCCGCCGCGGCTACGAAGAAATTCCGAGCGAACGCGAGTTGCCGAGCCTACTGAACGAATTGAATTCAGGACACGTCGGGTACTGGCATGACTTCGGCCACTCCCAAATCAAAGAAAACCTGGGGTTCATTGATCACGCTGAGTGGTTAGGCGCGGTTGGCTCCATGGCGTTTGGCTGCCACGTGCAGGACTGCGTGTGGCCGGCCAAGGACCATGAAGCGCCTTTTACCGGCGGAATAGATTTCGATAAACTTGTTCCGCTTCTTCCCACAAACTGCTTATTTGTCTGGGAGATGAGTCCGAACAAAACGGCAGATGCGATTCGCCAGTCCGTTCGAATCTGGAAGGAACGCTTTGGCGAATGAAGAAAATTCTGGTCACGATTTTCCAAGTCAGCGTGACCGTCGGGGTGCTGTATTGGGTTTATCACGATCCGAACCGGCGCGCCCAGATGGTCGAGGCGCTTCGACATGCGGAATATCGCTGGGTTCTAATGTCGATGCTGGCTTATTTCGTCGTTGAGGCAGCTGCTGCGTTTCGTTGGAACGTTTTGCTGAAAGTACAAAATATTCATCTCAGTGTTCCGCGCCTGACCGGACTGTTCTTCATCGGGTTATTTTACAATCAATTTCTCCCCGGAGGCACCGGCGGCGACATCATCAAAAGCTATTACCTGCTGAAGGAGACGCCGGATAAGAAAGCGGGCGCACTGCTTGCAGTAGTGTTCGACCGATTCATCGGACTCGTTGCCCTCGTTGCCGTCACGGCCACCTTGATCGCACTGCGATATGATTTCCTTTCTCAAAAATCGGAGACCCGAAATTTACTTTGGCTATTGCTTATTCTTCTGGGCGCGTCGGTTGCCTTCCTGGTTGCGACATTTGTCATCAGTGGATTCAAGTTGTTCCGTTTTTTTCCCGCGCATTTTCCCGGACGCGATAAACTGATTGAGATTTTCGCGGCCTATCATCTGTATGCGCATCATTGGCGCGCATCCCTCGTTGCGTTTGGCGCGTCGATCGTAGCACATCTTGCAACGTTTACAGCGTTCCTGTTTGCCGCGTATGCGTTGGGTGTCCGCGTGCCGTTGATTGATTTTTTTGCCATCATGCCGGTCGAACGAACGATCTCGGCTTTGCCGATCAGTTTCGCTGGCATCGGCCTTCGCGAAAAAGTTTTGCAAATCATGCTCAACGGGCTCTGTGGAGTTCCGGAGGCAAAGGCCATTCTCATCGGATCGCTTAGCTTTGTGATCATTCTGGTTTGCTGTCTTCCGGGCGCGGTCATTTACCTCTTTTACAAGCCGAGTGGCGCAGCAGAACACGTGAAACTCCGCGAAATGGAAAAGGAAGTTGTGACGCTGGAACATGAGCTCGGAGAACCGGAATGAGGAAAGTCTTCAACGCCGAACGCTCAACGCCCAATGCCCAACTCCGAATTCAGACAATTGAGCGTTGGGTGTTGGACGTTGGACGTTGGACGTTTTCTTGATTATGAGGCAAACACGAAAACGCCCATTCGTAGTCGCCACCTTCGCCATGACCGCCGACGGCAAGGTCACGACGAAGAAGTTCGGGCCGGTGGATTTCACTTCGCGCGAAGACAAGCTGCATTTGTTTCGCCAGCGCGCTCAAGCCGATGCAGTTCTGCTCGGCCACACAAGTCTGGAACGCGACAACGTCCGTCTCGGAGTACCCGCGGAACTCCAGGAACTGAGGATCAAGCGCGGTCAATCTCGCTCTCCGCTTCGCGTGATCATCTCGAACAAAGGCAAAATCGATGATCAGTTGAAGATTTTTCAATCAGGGATCTCGCCCATCATTATTTTTTCAACTAAACGGATGCCTTCGAAGAATCAGGAGGCCTTGCGCAAAACGGCGACACTGCACTTAACCGCCGCCAAACAGGTGGATCTTGCTGTGACGCTGAAAACTTTGCGTAATCAATATAAGGTCCGCACGCTTGCGTGCGAAGGCGGGCCGAGTCTTTTTCGCGCGTTGTTAGAACGGGGCTTAGTTGATCAGCTCAATCTCACGATCGCGCCGTACATGTTCGGCGGAGCCAAGGCGCCTACGCTCACAGGTCTGAGCAAAGAATTTCTTCCGGCCAGCGTGCATTGCTCATTGATCGAGATGCGCAAGGTCGGCGATGAATGTTTCCTGACCTATCGAATCAAGCATCAGCGAAAGCGTCGGACCAGAACACGATCACCGCGCAACGACTGATACGTTCGAGCCATTCGCGAGGGCAATCACGGCGTCCCGCTCGAGCAGCAGAGTCTTTCCGGCTTCAACAGCAACGACGCGCACTCCCGACTGAGCAGCGATACGAACTGTTTCGACGCCAATTACCGGCACGTCGAAGCGCATGTCCTGATTCGGTTTGCTGACTTTGATCACGACTGCGCCGTCGCGCGCAAGCGTTCCACCGCGTGTGATGGCCTCGTTTGTTCCTTCCAAAGCTTCTACGGCAACGATCGTGCCGTTTTTGATCACAATAGTTTGCCCGATGTCGAGTCGCGCGATTTCTTTTGCGGCATTCCAGCCAAGCTCAACGTCGTGATCCTGGCGGGGTGACAATTTCGGTCCAGCAATCAGTCCCAGTTTGGCAATTGAATCTTCGAGAAAAGTTGTGGCTGGCAGGAGATCGACGTCGATTTTCGCGAGTTCGTCTGCGACCGCGGCAAAAATCGATTCGGCGTTACGTTGTTTAAGTCTGCCAAGCAGCATCAGTGCCTTCAAATCCGGCCGCAGATCGAAGAGATTTTTTGGCGCAATTTGTCCGGCCATGATTGCGTGATGAATACCTTGCGCGCGAAAAAATTTCAGGAGCCGACCGAGTTGCCCGACGCGCATCCACTCGAGGACATCGACGCAGCGCTCGAGAGCTGGATCAGTTTCGTCCGTGAAGGCGGCAGCGACGATTTTTTCAATGCCGGATCTGCGCGCTGCATCGGCTAGCAATCGCGGGTAAACGCCGTTGCCGGCAATGATTCCGAGATTTTGCGGAACCTCACGGCTAATTGTCATTCTGAGCGGAGCAAAGGGAAGTCGAAGAATCCCAAGAAATTACCTAATACTGACGCCACGGAATTCCTCAACTTCGCTCGGAATGACGTGACTTCATTTACCCGTGGCGACGACGTTTGACGTGCAATTGGACCAGCGCCTTCTGCAGCGACGCTTGAATGGCAGCCACCTGTTCAGGCGTTTGATCTTCTTTCATCGCCGCTTTGGCACGCTCAACTGCTGCCTCAGCGGCGGAGATGTCGATCTTCTCAGATTCAAGTGCCATGTCAGTTAAAACCGAGATGGCATCGCCTCTGATTTCGACAAACCCTTCGCCTATCGCCATCGACGTTTCGCGCCCGTTTTTCAGAACGCGCAGCTCGCCAGGTACCAACGTGGTCAGCAGGGGGACGTGTTTGGGGTAAACTCCCAGCTCTCCCTCCGACCCCGGTAACGTGACCATCTCCACGTCTTCGGAGTAAATCTTCTCCTCCGGCGTAACGATTTCGAGCTTGAGCGTGGCCATGGTGAGTCGAAGGCGTTAGCCCTCCTTGATCGTGTCGATTCCGCCCTTCATGTAGAAATTTTGCTCGGGCACGTCGTCATGTTTGCCGTCGAGAATCTCTTTGAAACCGCGCACTGTTTCCGCAACCGGCACATATTGGCCCTTATAGCCCGTGAAAACTTCTGCCACGTGAAAAGGTTGGCTGAGAAACTTCTGAATTTTTCGCGCGCGTTGAACAGTCAGCTTGTCCTCCGGGCTTAGTTCATCCATTCCAAGAATCGCGATAATGTCCTGCAGATCCTTATAGCGCTGCAAGACTCGCTGCACACCTCGAGCCACATTGTAATGATCTTCGCCCACAATCTCCGGCGCGAGGGCCTTCGATGTCGATGCCAGCGGATCCACCGCAGGATAAATTCCGAGTTCGGCGATTGAGCGCTCAAGCACAATGGTCGAGTCCAAGTGCGCGAAAGTGGTTGCCGGCGCAGGATCGGTTAGATCGTCTGCCGGGACGTACACCGCCTGGAACGAGGTGATCGATCCGTTCTTGGTCGATGTAATTCGCTCCTGCAAATCACCCATCTCAGCAGCCAAGGTCGGCTGATAGCCAACCGCGCTGGGCGTTCGGCCCAGCAACGCTGACACCTCCGAACCCGCTTGCGAGAATCGAAAGATGTTATCGATAAAAAGAAGCACGTCCTGATTGCGTTCGTCGCGAAAGTATTCCGTCATCGCAAGCGCTGAGAGAGCGACGCGTAAACGCGCGCCAGGCGGTTCGTTCATCTGGCCGAAAACCATGCCCACTTTCGATTTCGACAAGTCTTTTTGGTCGATAACGCCAGCCTCGCTCATTTCCTTGTAAAGATCGTTGCCTTCGCGGCTTCGTTCGCCTACGCCCGCAAACATCGATACCCCGCCGTGTTTCATGGCGATGTTGTTGATTAGCTCCTGGATGACAACAGTTTTCCCGACGCCCGCGCCGCCAAATGCGCCAACCTTGCCCCCTCTCGTGAACGGGCACACGAGATCGATTACTTTGATGCCGGTTTCGAGAATCTGTGCTTTTACGTCTTGGTCGATAAGCGCCGGTGCAGGGCGATGGATCGGATAGCGTTTTTCAAATTTCACGGGACCGCGATTATCAATCGTATCGCCAGTGACATTAAAGAGCCGTCCAAGCACAGCCTCGCCCACCGGCACGGTGATGGGCCCCCCAGTATCCGTCACGCTCATTCCACGCTTTAACCCGTCTGTGGAAGACATTGCGATCGAGCGCATCCAGTTATCGCCTAGATGCTGTTGCACTTCGAGTGTCAACTTTGTTGGGTTGCCAGTCACTTCGTAGTCAACTTCGAGGGCATTGTAGATTTTCGGCAATGTTTTTCCGTCTGGAAATTCGACGTCAACTACAGGACCGATTACTTGCACTATGTTTCCTTTATTCATAAATCCTGACTAACCACCGAGTGCCATTTGTGCTGTGGCGATCTCAAGCAACTCGTTTGTGATGCTGGCCTGTCGCATCTTGTTGTATTCCAATGTCAGATCTTTGATAAATTGATTCGCGTTGTCGGTAGCATTCTTCATCGCCACCATTCGCGCGCTGTGTTCAGACGCGCGCGCGTCGAGGATCATCTGAAAAACCTGGAAGGAAATGTAGTAGGGCAGCATCACGTCAAGAACTCCGGCCGCGTTCGGTTCAAAAATATAACCGAGCATTGGATCGACATCTACCTTCGCACCTTCCGCTGCCTCGCTCTTCGGCAAATCAAAGCTGCTGATCGGCAATAATGTCTGCACAACTGCGCCTTGGTTGATTGTGTTGATAAAATGCGTGTAGAGCACTGAGACTTTATCCACTTCGCGCCTCAGAAACTTTTCCATGCAAAACTTAGAGATTGGCTTTGCTTCAAGGAAGCTTGGTGAGTCTTTCAATTCAAAATCGGCCAATAATTCCCGCTTTGTCCGCGCGATGAATTGCCGCGCTTTTTTTCCTGTCACCACGAACACTGTTTTAGCCGAATCAAAGTTGCTAGCCTCGCGAAACAAGTTCGTGTTCAACGCTCCGCAGAGCCCCTTGTCGGTGCTGATGATTAAAACCAGTTCCTTTTCAAGTGGCCGAACGGCGAGAAGCGGATGGAACCTGGGGTCCGTTCGTTTTTGCAAGGAGACGAAAACCTTATTCATTAACGCAGCGTAAGGCCGCCCCGCAAGTGCATGCTGCTGCGCTTTGCGCATCTTGGAGGCAGCCACCATTTGCATTGCTTTGGTGATCTGCGCGGTGTTGCGGATCGATTTTATCCGGCGCCGTATGTCCTGCGTGTTCGCCATTTAATGAACTGACGGAGTTATCGCCACGCTGTCTTGAATTCATCGAGCGCCGCTTTCAACTGCGCCTCGAGGTCCTTATCGAGTTCTTTTTTCTCGCGAATCGTTTGGAGCAAACTTGCTTTACGCGTTTCCAGCCAATCCTGAAGTTTTAATTGGTACTCCTTTACGCGCTCCACCGGAACAGCGTCAAGGTACCCGTTTTGCATCGCCCACAGCACGGCCACCTGTTGTTCCACCGGAATCGGGTTGTACAGTTTTTGTTTAAAAAGCTCGACAATACGTTGACCCCGATCAAGTCGCGCTCGTGTGGCAGTATCGAGATCTGAACCGAACTGTGCGAATGCAGCCAACTCGCGATACTGTGCGAGATCGAGTTTCACCTTGCCCGCGACCTGCTTGATCGCCTTGATTTGAGCCGCCGATCCGACTCGGCTGACAGAGAGTCCTACCGAAATTGCCGGCCGTACACCTTGATAAAACAAATCGGTCTCCAGATAAATCTGACCGTCCGTGATTGAGATGACGTTCGTCGGGATGTAAGCAGACACGTCGCCGGCTTGGGTCTCAATGATTGGGAGGGCCGTCAGTGAGCCGCCGCCGAATTCGTCGCTCATGCGTGCAGCGCGTTCGAGCAACCGCGAGTGCAGGTAAAACACATCACCCGGATACGCTTCGCGTCCCGAAGGCCGTTTCAGCACCAGCGACACCTGGCGATACGCCACTGCGTGCTTCGATAAATCGTCGTAAATAATGAGCGCGTCCATTCCGTTATCCATAAACCATTCTCCCATCGCGGCGCCGGCGAACGGTGCCAGATACTGATTAGTGGCCGTGTCGGACGCGGACGCATCGATGATTGTCGTGTACGGCATGGCGCCCTCTTTCTCGAGAGTATTGAGCACTCGCGCCACGTTGGAATTTTTCTGGCCAACTGCGACGTAAATGCAGTAGAGCGGCCGATAATTCTTGTCGCCCGCAGCCTCAGCCGCCTTATTCAACCGAGCCTGACTGATGATGGTATCGATGGCAATGGTCGTTTTGCCGGTTGCGCGATCACCAATGATCAGCTCGCGCTGGCCGCGACCGATCGGAATCATGGCGTCGATAGGCATAATCCCGGTTTGCACCGGTTGATTCACGCTGCGTCGCTTGATCACCCCCGGCGCAATTTTCTCCAGCGGATAAAACGTTTCGGTCTTGATCGGTCCCTTTCCATCAAGTGGCTGACCAAGTGTGTTTACCACACGACCCAGAAGAGCTTTGCCGACGGGAACGGAAAGCAGCCGGCCTGTCGTTTTAGCTTCGTCGCCTTCTTCAACCAGCGTGTTGTCACCCATCAAAATAGCGCCAACCTCAGTTTCTTCGAGGTTCAACGCGAGACCGAATACGCCGTTTGGAAACTCGATCATCTCGCTGAGCATCACGTCGCTCAAACCTTCGATACGCGCGACGCCATCGCCCGTTTCGCGCACCACGCCGACGTTGCTTTTAGTTGTCGCTGTTTTTAGCCCTTCAATTTTTGTTTCGATCTCTTCAAGTATGCTGCTCATGATTTCAGTTGATTAGAATTGCTGCTGAAGGCGGTCCAGCCGGTTGCGCACGGTTCCGTCCCACACATCGCTCCCTACGCGAATCCGCATTCCGCCAAGGAGTTGTGGGTCAACAAGAAACTCGCTTATTAAATCGCCTCCGTATTTCTTTTTCAAACTGGCGACGATCTCCGCTTTAACCGCAGGATCTACTTCACTCGCTGTTTCAATTCGGGCCTGGCGCTTTTCCAATTCGAATCTAAGCAGACGCCTGTAGTTCTTCAGAATGTCGACGTAGTTCCGCGGCTTCCTTGCGATGAGCGAGTCAACGATTGAACCGATCCTCCCGGAATCGAGTTGGCCATCGGTGAAACTTGCGCGCAACATTTCACGGGAGATCTGCCGAATTTCCTTGTTGACCTTCATCAAGCCAGTTGACGAGCTGCGTCCTCTTGCAAGCGCCGTTGATCTTCCGGTGTGAGCACTTTCTCAGTAACTTTCGCAGTCGTCTCAACCACAAGCCGCCCCAGTTCGTGTTTCAAGGATTCCATTGTGCGGTCGTGCTCGAGCGCTGCCGCCTCCCGGGCCTTGGCAATAATCTGTTCGGCTGCCGCAACCGCTTCCTGTTGCTTGCGTTCGGACAAGTGAGCAGCGCTTTCACGCGCTTCGTCGATCATCTTTTGCCCGTCGGCGTTGGCTTTCGCGAGAATTTCCTGGTAACGCTTCTCGGCTTCGGCGAGTTCCTTCTTTATTTTTTCCGCGTTGATCTGGCCCTCTTCGATCTTGCGCCGGCGCTCTTCCAGCAGAGCAAGGATCGGTTTGTAAGCGAAGCGTTGCAAAAGGAACGCAACAATGCAGAAGCTAATGACCTGCGACAAAAACAACTTCCAGTTCCAGCCGAACATTTCAGCTGTTTGACGCACAACGTCGCTGACGCCTCCGCTGGCGGCGGCAAGTATCGTTATCATAAGATAAACTCGTTCATGCGTTCAGGTGAATTTACCCGCCCGCAACAAAACTATTTATTGGGCAAAAGGTAGAGCGCGTAAAAAACGATCGCCTCGGTCAGCGCGATGGCGAGAATCCCGTGCACGAGCACTTGCGTAAACGCGCCGGGATTGCGACCGACCGCGCTGGTCATTCCCAAACCGGTCAAGCCGATTCCGATTCCGACGCCCATCGCGGCAAGCCCGACGTGGATGCTTCCGCCCAGTTCTGCTAGTATTGGTAGTATCATAGTTAGTTTAGCTTGGTTTTGCGATTTCGTCATGAGATCGCCAAAAAATCAGTGCGCATGCTCCGGTCCCTCCTGGTGTTCTGCAATTAACATTGTGAAAACCGCAGTCAGAAGCATGAAAACGAGAGCCTGCACAAAACCCACGAGCACTTCGAGGAAATAAAAAGGAATCGGCAGGATTGGCGACAGCCATGGCACCATCGTGGACATCGCCTCAAGAATGCTCTCGCCGGCATAAATATTTCCGAACAATCGAAAACTGAGCGCGATCGGTCGAAATAGAATCGAGATCACTTCGAGCCAGCCAACAGCGAAAAAGATGACGACCATCAGGATCTTTATAACACCGGTCGTCTCCCCTTTTGGGCCAAACAATTCTTTCAAGAATCCTCCGAAACCGTTCGCTTGAATCGCCCAGATAAACCACATCACGAAGAAAACTGCGGACATTGCAGTCGTCATATTCAGGTCCGCGTTGCCACCGCGTAGAAGGGGGCGATCGACCACGAAATTTCCAGACGCACCATAGTGACCCCACCCGACCGTGCCGATTCCCGGAATTAGCCCGAACCAATTGACGATAAGGATGAAAATGAAAATCGTGGCGTAGAACCAAAAGCCTTTCCGCACCAGGTCGCGGCCGATAATGTTTTCCAGGAACGTGTAGAGGCCCTCGACCATCCACTCCCAAAAATTCTGTCGGCGACCTGGAATTGGTTTGGGGTTGCGCATCGCGGTTTGCGCAAGAATGATGATACCAGCAGCGATGAGCCAGGTCACCAGCATCGAGTTTGTGATCCCGAAGCCGCCGCCGAAATGAACAAGCATCTGCGGTTTTAACGAGACGCCCTCGTGTTCAGTCGCGCCTGCTTCGGCTGCAAAGGCCGACGTGGCAAGCAATGCGCTGGAGGCCAACGCCAGGATCGACATCAGTAAACAACGATTGCGCATTTTGTAAGCCACAGCTGTAGCCAGCATCGGTGATGCCGGCCTGCCGAGGTCATTCACCGTCGTTTCCATACGTGCCAAACTACGGCGAAAAAGTTGCCCCGGCTACAACTTGAACGCGGATACCAAAGCGCGTTTTACCCCGATGACAAACAAAATTCTCAATGCGCGGCTATTTCGCCGGCAAACCTTCGGCAAACCGCGGAGCAATGCGCGCGATTGGCCTTGCGCCCACGTGTTCAGCCTTCCCGTTCATTGTAATCGCTTCTTCGTAAAACGATTCCAAGTGATCGATCTGCCTTTCCTGGCCGAACCGTTCCTTTACCGTTGCGTGCGCGCGCGCTCCCATTTCCTGCAACAACACAGGAGAACCGGCAATTAATTGCATTGCGTTTGCCAAAGCAACGTGATCCTCCTCCGCCACCAGAAATCCGGTGCGCCCATGATCGACTGCTTCGGGTATACCACCATGGCGCGTCGCGACTATTGGCAAGCCGGTTGCCATCGCTTCGAGCGCTGAGTTCGGCACACCTTCCTGATCTTGATTTGGGGAAATTTCGCTCGGATGCAAAAACAGGTGCGCACTTGCATAAAGCTCGTGCAGCCTCGCTTGTGAAAGAAACCCGACAAAATGCACGTCCCTGGCAATGCCTAGTCCGCCGGCAAGCATCTCCAATTCCGGTTGCAACGGGCCTTTGCCGGCGATAAAAAATTCCGCACCAGGATAGTCCTTCTTGAAAATTGCAAAAGCGCGCAAGCTAGTTGCCACGCCTTTTTTCGGGATTAGCCGGCACGCCTGCACCACTTTCCATTTGCCATCTCGCGGCGGTTCTCTGTGCACCAGCGGGAATTCATTCAGCGGGATTCCGGTGCGATTGATGCGAAGCTTTTCCGGCGGGCACCCCAACTGGGTCAGTCGATCGGCGAGCGATTGAGAACGTGCGAACACAAGCGGGACCGCGTTGAAAAGACGCCGCAGTTTGCCAGGATAATCTTTAATCTCTGGTTTATGCGCAACGTCCGCGCCGTGGAAAGATACAACGCACGGTTTGTGCCATTGCTCGATAAACGGAAGCAGGTGCACGCCGGTATGGCCGAAATAAATGTGCATCAGATCAGCTCCGTGGCGGCTCAACAATGAGTCCAGCGTTTGATACTCGCCGCGATAGACAATCGGCGGCCGCCGTTCGACGAATTTCAACCAACCGTGAACAAGCAGGTTAGTGCGTCGTTTCGGAATCACTTCGATATCGTCAAACGGAAATCGCTCAGCATTCTGGACTTCTTTTGTGACGACAAATGTGTGCACGCCGCGCAGCGCCTTTACCTGCCGATAGATGTGCAACATCTCCGACTTTAGAAAACTGGAACAATAACTCGCTACAACCCGCCTGCCCATAACACAGCGCCCAGTTTCGCTAGGGATGCTCGCCTTGTCCACATCAAATCGCCGCGGAAACACTTTCTTCAGGGCCCGCTATTCGCGTTGCCAACGCCTCCTTGAAGCCACCAATCCCTTCTCCTTTGGCCGCTGAAGTCGGAAGTATCTGGAGCTTTGGGAATCTCTCTAGCAGCGCTTTTAGATTTTCCTTCGCACCGGGCAAATCCATTTTGTTGGCAACTACGAACCAGGCGCGCGACGACAAGGTCGGATCGTAGAGATCAATTTCGCGGCGCAGATTCTGCAAATCTTCGACCGGATTGCGCCCCTCGCTTCCGGCGACATCGACCGCGAAAATCAAGACGCGGCAGCGCGTAATGTGGCGCAGGAATTCGTGACCCAACCCGGCTCCGCGGTGCGCACCGTCGATCAAACCGGGAATATCCGCGACCGTGGCGCGTCGGTAACCTGGAAATTCAATGACGCCGACGATCGGATGGAGCGTCGTAAACGGATAGGCGGCGACCTTCGGCCGCGCCGCTGAAATTTTCCGCAACAGGGTTGATTTACCAGCATTCGGGTACCCAACCAATCCCGCGTCGGCGATGGTCCGCAGCTCAAGCAGAAAATGTCCCTGTTCGCCTTCTTCGCCTTCGGTGTATTGGCGTGGCGCCCGGTTGCGCGAGCTTTTGAAATGTACATTCCCTTTTCCCCCTGCTCCTCCATGGCAAAGTACGAATTGCTCGCCATCGCGTATAAGATCCGCGATTACGTTCGGCCGATGCAATCTATGGGTCGTATGTGACTCATCGGTCCCATTGCCATCCCACGGATAAACGATTGTCCCCACCGGGACCTTCACGATCTTGTTTCCACCCGCGCGTCCGCTCATTTTTTTTCCCATGCCATGCCCGCCTTTTTTTCCCTTGATTAGCGGCTCGTAGAAGAGATTGGAAAGATTATCGACGTGCCGGTCTGCCCGCAGGATTACGTCACCACCACGCCCGCCATCGCCGCCGTCCGGTCCGCCTTTCGGCACAAATTTTTCTCGTCGAAAACTGACGCATCCGCGCCCGCCGCTTCCCGCTTGTGCAAAAACTTTTACCCGATCGACAAACATGGCGGATCCAAGTTGCCACCGGCACGAACGCGTGTCATCCCAAGCGAAGTCGAGAATGGAGCAGCTGGGGAAGCCGCAACAGGGAGGGGAAGGCCGGAGGCTGAGCGGGCGGGAAGTAAGCGAATCAAATCGCGCGGCGTGATTAACCGCTGTTTCACGGGATCCTTCGACTCCGCTCCGCTTCGCTCAGGATGACGCGGCGGGTTGCAGATGCGGCTGTTCACGCTTCAGGCTTTCGTAGAGCCGCTTAGTCTTTTCCGCGATCGCACTCCAACTAAAATGTTCTTCGACGCGTTTGCGGCCAGCTTTTCCGAATCGTTGGCGTAACTGTTGATTTCCCATCAACTCATTCACGCGCTGCGCGAGATCGCGCGCGAATTTTTCGGGATTTGTTGCTTCGAATGGGCTTTCCTTCATTTGTTCAAGCGGGACGAGGAAACCGGTTTCGCCGTCAACGACGACTTCCTTGATTCCGCCAACAGCACTGGCAACCACCGCAGTTTCGCATGCCATTGCTTCCAAATTAATGATGCCAAACGGTTCGTAGATCGACGGACAAATGAATACCGCGGCGTGCGAGTAAAGTTCGCTAGCGGCCTGTTGATCGACCATTTCATTGATCCAGATAATTCCCGGTCGCTGTGCTTTTGCGCGCTCGACAGCAATTCGCATTTCCTCAGCGAGTCGCGGCGTGTCCGGCGCAGCTGCACACAGCACGATCTGAAAATCGCGATCCATGAACTGAATTGCGCGCACCAGATGCTGAAACCCTTTCTGACGCGTGATGCGTCCCACAAAAAGCAGATATGGCGTGGCAGGATCTATGCCGCAACGCTTGAGGGCGCCAGTTGAATCGACCTTACGATATTGGTTCAAATCGATTCCGTTGTGGATTACGTGCACTCGCGCAGGATCGACATTGAAGAGACGTTCGATGTCGTGTCTGGTCGCGCCGGAAACTGCGATAATCGCGTCCGCCATTTCGAGGGCGGTCTTCTCTACCCAAAGTGAGAACTCATACCCGCCAGCAAGCTGTTCGCGTTTCCAGGGCCGAAGCGGCTCAAGAGAATGAACAGTAATCACAAGCGGTAAACCGTAATTTTTTTTGGCCAGGAGCCCGCCAAAGTGGCTATACCACGTGTGGCAATGCACGATATCGGCATCGATGTTCATGGTATTGAAATCGGAGCATCGTCGCACCGCCCCGAAGGCAGAAC
>Ga0207670_10000991_pt1 | contig 15020 bp, 14 predicted proteins | sample KBSS23HmetaG_FD_184339 | JGI IMG/M metagenome (GOLD analysis project Ga0207670, IMG submission 184339) | Switchgrass rhizosphere microbial communities from Kellogg Biological Station, Michigan, USA - KBS S2-3H metaG (SPAdes) (version 2) | ecosystem: Host-associated > Plants > Roots >... | reverse complement strand
GTTGTGGCGGTGGTAGTGGGCGTGGTGATGCCTGGCAGCGGCCATGTCGAACGGTCGCTCGTCGTCGGCAAGGACATGCGTCAGGTCTACGACGTGCTCAACAACTTCCGTCGCTTCCCGGAATACTCCGTGCAGCGCGAGTACGACCGCAACATCAAGTTCGACTTCTCGGGCAAGGCTTACGGCCCCGGCGCTGAAATCAGCTGGGCCAGCGACGACGGCAAGGTCGGCAACGGCAAGTTCACCATCGCCTCCGCCGAGCCGAGCTTCGACAAGATCGACTCGACCGCCCGCAAAGCCACCATCGTGTGGAACGTCGACAACGACTGGCGCGGCAACGACAAGCACTTCACGCTCGACCTCGAGCGCAACGGCAGCCGCGGCCAGCTGACCAAGGTGACCTGGTCGTATGACGTCGACTACGGCTTCAACCTGATCAACCGCTACTCCAACCTTTACATTCACGGCGACCCGGATGCCTTCATCCAGTTCAGCCTGAACAACCTGCAGAACGTGGTGGCGTCGGTCCAGAACGTGGACTACACCAAGCTCATTCCGTACATCGAGCAGACCCAGCCCACGCCGGTGCTGATGGTGTCGACCTCGATCGAGCGCAAGGGTGGCCTCGAGGCCCTCAACGACGCGACCGACAAGGCCATTGGCCAGATCCAGGCCGCGGCCAAGAAGCTGGGCGTGACCACCACCGGTCCGCGCATCATCTACACGACCAACTACGGCGATCAGAACTACTCGTTCGACGTGGCCATGCCGATCAGCGCGACCAGCCTGAACGTAGGCGGCCAGAACGTCGAACTGGCGGCAGCCAAGGCTCCCGATCTGACGGCCGCTGCGGCCAGCACCAGCGCCGATGCCGCCAGCACGACCGGCGACACCACGCCGGGTGGCCACGATCGCTTCGGTCGCCTGATCGTCGACAACGACGTGCGCGCCTTCCTTGCCTTCGGTGGCCCGGCCCTGAAGGCCGTGTGGAACGGTACCGCCGCCGGCGTGCCGCAGACCCGCGACCTGATGAAGGCCTATGCGCAGACCCACGGCTACAAGTTCGACGAAGTGGTCGGCCGTTTCTACGACATCGAAGCCAAGCCGGAAGTGAAGCAGGGCGACGAAGTCACCCAGTACGCCGAGTTCGACGTGTACCTGCCGCTGAGCTGGGCTCCGGACCAGACGCCGGAACAGGCTGCGGGCATCAAGCCGCCGACGCTCGACGACAGCAGCAGCGAGCAGGCACCGGCTTCGTCCGGCACCGCCGCCGCTCCGGCCAGCGCTGCCAGCGCCGGCAAGTAAGTCGCCAGCGGCAAGCATCGAAAAGGCCCTTCCTCGCGAAGGGCCTTTTCATTTTCAGGCTTCGCTTCAAGCGGTTCCGGCGAACTTTTCGGTTACAGTGCGGGTCGACATCGCAGCCGCGACACGCGCGCAGCATTGCGCGCCACTGACTGCCCAGGACATGATCGAAACCGAACTGCTCACTCGACGCTACGGCGCCCTCACCGCGGTGGACTCGCTGAGTTTCCGCGCCGAGCCGGGCCAGGTGCTGGGCCTGCTGGGTCCCAACGGGGCCGGCAAGACCACCGCCATGCGCATGATCGCCGGCTTCCTGGAGCCGAGCTCGGGCACGGCGCGGGTATGCGGCTACGACGTGCGCAAGGAGCCGTTGAAGGCCAAGCGTGCGCTGGGCTATCTGCCCGAAGGCGCGCCGAGCTACGGCGAACTGACCGTGCGCGAATTCCTCACCTTCGTGATGCGCATGCGCGGCCTGCAGCGCGAGGAAGGCTATCGCCGCTTCGAACGCGTGGTCGGCGGGCTGCAGCTCGAGGGCGTGCTCGACCAGTGCATCGACACCTTGTCCAAGGGCCTCAAGCGCCGCGTGGGCCTGGCCCAGGCCATCGTGCACAACCCGCAGGTGCTGATGCTCGACGAGCCCACCGACGGTCTCGATCCGAACCAGAAACACACGGTGCGCCAGTTGATCGACCAGATGGCGCGCGATCGCACCATCCTCATCTCCACGCATCTGCTCGAAGAAGTGCACGCGCTGTGCAACCGCGTGGTGATCATCGCCAACGGGCGGCTGATGGTGGACGCCACGCCGGCCGAACTCGAATCGCGCTCGCGCTATCACGGCGCGGTGTCGTTCAGTGCGCCGGGCAGTGGCGTCTCGCAGGAAATGCTCGGGCGCCTGCCGCAGGTCGCGTCGATCGAAGTCGATCCGATGGACGGTCGCATCACGGTGTTCCCGCGGCCGGGCGAACGCATCCTCGAACCGGTGGAGACGCTGCTGCGCCAGCAGGGCCTGGAAGTGTCGGAGATCCAACTGGAGCGCGGACGACTCGACGAAGTGTTCCGCCAGATCACCACCGGCGCGGAGAGCAGGGCATGAGTCCGATCGCCGCGGTGACGCGCCGCGAGCTGCGCAGTTATTTCGTGACGCCGGTGGCGTACGTGTTCCTGGTCATCTTCCTGGTGCTGTCGGGCATCCTCACGTTCTACGCGGGCGATTTCTACGAACGCAACCAGGCCGACCTGCAACCGTTCTTCGTGATGCATCCGTGGCTTTACCTGGTGCTGGTGCCTGCGGTGTCGATGCGCATGTGGGCGGAGGAAGCCAAGGGCGGCACGCTGGAGTTGCTGATGAGCCTGCCGTTGACGCTGGCGCAGGCGATGCTCGGCAAGTTCTTCGCGGCGTGGATTTTCATCGGCCTGGCGCTGGTGCTGACCTTGCCGATCTGGATCACCGTGAACTACCTCGGCTCGCCGGACAACGGCGTGATCCTCGCCGGCTACATCGGCAGCTGGTTGATGGCGGGCGCGTTCCTGGCCATCGGCGCGTGCCTGTCGGCGGTGACGCAGAGCCAGGTGGTGGCTTTCGTGCTGACGCTGGTGGTGTGCTTCCTGCTGATCCTGGTGGGGCAGCCGCAGGTGATGGAATTCTTCCAGGGCGCCTTGCCGCGCAAGTTGGTGAACGGCCTCGCGCACCTGAGCATGGTGCGTCACTTCGAAGCCATCTCGCGCGGCGTGCTCGACCTGCGCGACCTGCTGTACTTCGTGGCGAGCATGGCCGCATGGCTCACCGCCGGCGTGCTGACGCTCGACCTGAAGCGCACGCCATGAGCAACAAGCGCATCCATTTCAGTCGTCGCGCCGTGCTGTCGGCGGCCCTGGTGCTGCTGGGCATGCTGTTCGTGGTGTTCGTGCTGGCCAGCAGCCGCTGGCGCATGGGCCGCGTGGACCTCACCTCCGACCAGCTCTACACGCTCACGCCGGGCACGCTGCACATCGTGGACGGATTGCATGCGCCGCTGCGCCTGACGCTTTATTTCTCCAGCCATGCCACGCGCGACCTGCCGCAACTGCGCAGCTACGAACAGCGCGTGGCCGAGATGCTGCAGGAAATGGTGGCCCGCTCGCATGGCCACCTGCGCCTGCAGATCGTCGATCCGGTGCCGTATTCCGACGACGAGACCAGCGCCGAGGGTTACGGTTTGTCGCCGATCAATGGCGGCACCAACGGCGAGCGCGTGTTCTTCGGCCTGGTCGGCAGCACGCTGCCGGCCAATCCCGATGCGGACGGCGATGGCGAGGATCATCTGCCCAAGAAGGTGCAGGCGATCCCGTTGTTCGATCCGTCGCGCGAGACCTTCCTCGAGTACGACATCGCCAAGCTGCTCTACGAACTGGACCAGCCGTCCAAGCCGCTGATCGGTGTGATCAGCAGCCTGCCAGTGCAGGGCAACCCGGTGATCGGCGAAGAACCCTGGACGGTCATGCGCCAGCTGGCCCAGCAGTTCGACGTGAAGTCGCTGGACGGGGCCAAGCTCAAGCACATCGACAGCGACCTGAAGGCGCTGCTGGTGATTCATCCCAAGCACCTGCCGGCCGATGCGCTCTACGCGATCGACCAGTACGTGCTGCACGGCGGGCACCTGGTGGTGTTCGTCGATCCCGTCGCCGAGATGGACAACACGCCGTTCATCGACAGCAGCGGCGTCACCGACGATCACAACTCGGATCTGTCGCGCCTGTTCGCCGCGTGGGGCGTGCAGTACGACCCGCAGAAAGTCGTGCTCGACCGGTCGCGCGCCCTGCGCATCGAGCTGGCCGACAACAGTTCGATGAGCCATCCGGCGATGCTGGGCCTGGGCACCCAGGAGCTCAACCACGACGACGTGACCACGGCGAGCCTGCAGCGCATCAACGTCTCCAGCGTGGGCTATTTCGACCTGGCGCCGGGCACCACTTCGCGCCTGACGCCGTTGATGCAGTCGACCACCGATGCCGAAGTGGTGTCCAGCCAGCGCGTGCGCGAATCGATCAACAATCCGGCCGGGCTGCTCGACAACTACAAGCCCGACAACCTGCATTACGTGATCGCCGCCCGCGTGCGCGGCCAGTTTCCCACCGCCTTCCCCGAGCGCTCCAACGAAGCGGGCCACCTCGCAGGTGTCGCGGGCACCGCGGAAGTGATCCTGGTGGCCGATACCGACCTGTTGAGCGACCGGCTGTGGGTGTCCTATGCGCAGAGCCTGCTGGGCCAGCCGCAATTGAGTGCGATCGCCAACAACGGCGACCTGATCACCAATATCGCCGACAACCTCAGCGGTTCCTCGGCGTTGCTTTCCATCCATGGCCGGGTGAGTTCGCAGCGTCCTTTCACGCGCGTTGCCGCGCTGCGCAGCGCCGCCGACCAGAAGTTCCAGGCCAAGATGCAGGAGCTGCAGCGCGAACTGGCGGTGACGCGCTCGCGCCTGAGCGAACTGCAGCCCTCCAAGGGGGCGGGTCGCGGCGATACGGCCACGCCGGAGCAGCGAGCGGAGATCGAGCAGTTCCTGCAGCGCCAGTTGGCGATCAACAAGGAATTGCGCGACGTGCAGCACCAGTTCAACGCGGAGATCGACGCGCTCGGCCTGCGCCTGAAGTTCATCAATATCGTGCTGATTCCGCTGCTGGTGACCCTGATCGGCCTGCTCTACGGCTGGCGCCGCTCCCGCCGCAGCAGGCGGCAGGCATGAACGCGATGGACGGCGCTGATGTGTCGCAGGCGCGCGCCGTCGATGCCGCGTCGCTCGCGCGTATGATGGGCAGTCGCCACTGATTCGGTCCGGGTACGTTCGATGATCGCAAGCGTGCTCAAGTGGATCGTGCCCTGGGAGTTCTCCTGGGTTTTCCTGCTGGGCTTCATCGCCTGCAGCGTGCTGTATGTGCGCGGTTGCCGTCGCCTGCAGGTGAGCTTCGGACGCCGCCTGTCGTTCTGGCTCGGCATGGCGATGATCTACGTGTCGCTGCACACTTACCTGGATTATTTCTTCGAGCATGAGTTCTTCATGCACCGCATCCAGCAGATCGTGCTGCACCATCTGGCGCCGCTGCTGATCATCGCCTCCTATCCCGGCACCGTGTTGCACAAGGGCTTGCCGTTCGGCTGGCGGCTGCGCGCGCTGCGCCCGGTGCGCCGTTCGATGCCGTGGCGCATGGCCAGCGCGGTGTGGTGCAACCCCGCCGTGGCCACGGTGCTGTTCGTGGCGTTCATCCTGATCTGGCTGATCCCGTCCATGCAGACGCTGGCGATGCTGGATTGGCGCATCTACCGCTTCATGAACTGGTCGATGCTGGCCAGCGGCTTCACCTACTGGTGGCTGGTGCTCGACCATCGCCCGCGTCCGCCGGGCCGCATGACGCCGGGCATCCGCGTGTTGTCGCCCGGCATCACCATGACGCCGCAGATCCTGGCCGGCGCCATCGTCACCTTCTCCAAGACCGATCTCTACCCGATCTTCGAAATCTGCGGCCGCGCCTTCACCTTCAACGTGCTGACGGCACAGCTGGTCGGCGGTGTGATCATGTGGGTGCCGGCGGCGCTGATCGAATCCATCGGCGCGCTGCTGGCGATGCGCCAGTGGCTGCGGCTTTCGCGCAGCGGGCGCATCCGGCGCAAGCCGTGGCCGACGAGAAGGTCGGCTGCTACTTCAGCCCGCTGAATTTCTTTTGTGGGAGCGCACTTGTGCGCGACTGCGAAGCGGCATGAAGGTGACAGTCGCGCACAAGTGCGCTCCCACAAGGGTGCTTTGAGTTACTGCTCGGCGCCGGTCGCGTTCGCCGGCCGCGCAACGAAATCGGCATCTAGCGTGCTGCCGTCGCCGAAGCTCAGCGTCACCTTGACCTTGTCGCCGATCTTCACCGGCGAAGTGGCCTTCATCAGCATCAGGTGATAACCGCCGGGCGAGAGTTCCACCTTGCCGTGCGCGGGAATGGCCAGCTCGTTCACCATCGACATGCGACTGACGCCACCCGCGCTGCTGCTCTGGTGCAGCATGGCGTCGGCGTAGTTCGGGCTGTGCGCGCCGCGCAGGCTGGCGGCCTGGTCGCCGGTGTTTTCCAGCGTGACGTACGCGCCGGCAGGGAGGTCGCCGGGCAGCACGCGGATCCACGCCGCGCTGGCGCGAACATGTTGCGCCTCGGTGGCGTGCACGTCCGCCGTCATCAGCAGGCCGGCAGCAAGCAGGGGCAGGGTGAAACGCAGGCTCATGAATGGGTTCCCAGGCTCAGTAGCAGATGCAGGTCGTGAACCATCTGGTCCTGCGTGTTGCTTGGCGTCGACAGCAGGCGCGCCTTACCGTTGCCGTCGAACAGATAGATGGCCGAACTGTGGCTCACTTCATACTGGCCGTCGGCGCGATCGGGTTCGCGCGTGAAAGCCGAGCGGTAGCGCTTGCTCAGTGCCTCGATCTCGCGGGCCGGCCCCGACAGGCCCACGGCGCGCGGGTCGAACGCGTTGACATAGGCATGCATCACCTCAGGCGTATCGCGTGCTGGGTCGACGCTGACGAACAGGATGCGCGCGCCGTCGGCCAGCGGTCCCAGCCGCTGCATCACCACGTGCAATTGCGCCAGCGTCAACGGGCATACATCCGGGCAATGCGTGTAGCCGAAATAGAGCAGCACCACTTTGCCGCGATAGTCCTGCGCGGTCACGTTCTTGCCGTGATCGTCGATCAACTGGAAATCCAGATCCGGCATATGGCCGCTGACGTTATTCAGCTGCCACTCGACGCCGTCGTCGCGATGACAGCCAGCGAGCAGCAGGGTGCCAAGCGCCAGCATCAGCAGCAACAGCCAGCGGCGGGTGCGACAAAGCTTCATGCGAGAATCGATAGGAATCATCGGGTGAGCATACGACACTGGCCGCCCGGCCGGAGCGTGGCGAATCGAGGAGCAACGCAGATGCGACAACCTGCCTTGGCGACCGGCCTGCTGGTCGGGCTGACCGGCGCCACCGCCGTCGTTTTCGGTGCCTTCGGCGCGCACGCCTTGCGCGGCGTGCTCGATGCGCGCGGGACCGAGTTGTGGCACACCGCGGTGAGCTATCACTTCTGGCACGCGCTCGCCCTGGTCCTGGCCGTGATGGCCGGCGCGGGGCGGGCACGACGCGTCGCCCTCGCGGCTTTCGCCATCGGCATCGTGATCTTCAGCGGCAGCCTTTACGCGCTGGCGCTGGGGGCGCCACGCTGGTTCGGCGCGATCACGCCGCTGGGCGGCGTGGCCTTCATCGTCGGCTGGATCGCACTGGGCATCGCGCTGGCCGCCCGGGCCAGCCGCGACACGGACTGATCAGGCGCGGTCGATGCGGGCGGCGTAGCAGCCGGGACGCGCGTTGTGCACATGCAGGTAGGCGATCTGTTTGTTCTCGAACAAGCGGTCGATCAGCGGTTCCAACTCGGTGCCCTGGGTCACGTCCGCATCGAGCAGGATGCCCCGTTCGTCGAAACCGCGAACCGAGAGCAGGCGACGGCGAAACTGTTCCGGCACCTCGTTGGTGCGGTCGTATTGCTGTTCGTCCTCGCGGATATAGATCGCGTAATTGGAGCGATAGGGCGTGTCCGCCGTTTGATGCTCGTAGTTCACCAGCAGCAGCGTCTGGCCGCGCCTGGCATCGGTCAGGCTGATGCGGCAGGGAAAGCCACTGTCGCTGTCGGCCACGACGCGCATGGCGCGACGTTCCGCCAGGGCTTCATCGGACAGGGAGAACAGTTCGGCGAACGGTTCGGCGGGCAGGCCGGAAATGCGGAAGGACATGGAAAGCGCTCCGTTGAAGTAACGGCGCCAGCTTCGCGCCAACCGCGCCTGGCGGCCATCCGGATCTTGCGCAAGACGGGTCTGGCCTCTTTTGCCCTGTCGCCGGCGGGTTCCCTGGGGCACATTGCTCGCGGGGTATCCAGGGGAAGGCCATGCGCAAAATCGTCTGTTTGCTTTGCATGCTGGTTGCGACGCCCGCTCTTTGCACGGAGACGGTTGCTTCGATGCAGGAGCGTGCGGAAGCCAGCATGCTGGTCACGGGCTCGATCGACATCGCGCCGGACGGGGCGCTCTCGTCCATCGCGATCGATCACCGCCAGGAGCTGCCGGCCGAGGTGGCCTCGCTGATCGATCGCGCCTCGGCGAAGTGGCGTTTTCCGGCCGATCCATCGGGCGATGCGGATACACGACACGTCGCCATGACCTTGCGCATCGTGGCCCGGACCGAGCCGGACGGGGCTTATCGAAGTCGGATCCGTGGCGCGACGTTCGGCGATCGGAAGCTTGACGGCCAGATCCGCTACAAGTCGCGGGTGTCGCCACGATATCCGTTGTTCGCTTATCAGAACCGCATTTCCGGCGACGTCTATCTGCTGATGCGGGTGGACGCCAGCGGCAAGGTCACCGACGTCGCCGCCGAGCAGGTGAACCTCGATACGGTGACGGAAGCATCCATGCAGGCCCAGATCCGCAGGATCTTTGCGGAGACGTGCGTCAACGTCGCGAAGTATTGGACCTTCGATGTCACGGGCGCGGGCAATCTGGCCGATGGTGCCTGGCTGGTGCGTGTACCGGTGCACTTCGGCATGGTGCAAGACCGTGCCACGCAGAACTATGGCAAGTGGCTGGTCTACGTGCCGGGTCCGCACGAACCGGTACGCTGGTTGGGGAAATACAACTATCCGCAACCTGCCAGCAACACCGATGCGCTGCCTGGCGGCAGCTTGCAGCCGGTGCAAAACCAGTTGGCGGTCATCGGCCCGTTGGATGGGGAGTGACTGTCCGCCTCAGTCGACGCGGAACACCTGCACGGATTCGCATTCCGGGCAGCGGTAGCTCTGCAGCTCCGCATCCTGCTTCTCGGACCACGCCACGGCTTCTTCCGGCAGCGAATCGTGCGGCTCCATCTCGATGCTCGAGCCCGTACGCAGGCAGGCGTCGCACAACACGGGGCCGTCGGGGAGCGGGCGATAGGTTTGGCTGTTGGCCATGGCGGTTCTCCGGGACATCACGGTGTGTGAAGCGACGAAGCTAGCCCCGGTGTCGTGCAGGTCGCGTCGAAGCGAGATCAATGCGGGGGCGTTTGCGCCTCAACCGGCGTCGTCGTCCTGTACCGGTTCGGACGTGTCGCGTTTCAACCGCCCCTGCTTGCGCAAAGCCTCGCGCAGAACGAATTCGATCTGCGCATTGACGCTGCGCAGATCGTCGTCGGCCCAGCGCTGCATGGCCTCGAGCACGGCAGCGCTGATGCGTAGGGGATAGGCTTTTTTCTCAACCGCCATAGAGCGTGCCGGCATTGACCACCGGTTGCGTGGAGCGGTCGCCGCACAGCACCACCAGCAGGTTGCTGACCATGGCGGCCTTGCGCTCCTCGTCCAGTTCGACGACGCCTTGCTGCTTGAGCTTGTCCAGCGCCATCGCCACCATGCCCACGGCGCCTTCGACGATGCGCTCGCGCGCTGCCACGATGGCGCTGGCCTGCTGGCGTTGCAGCATGGCCTGGGCGATTTCCTGGGCGTAGGCGAGGTGGCTGATGCGCGCCTCGATGACGCGTACGCCGGCTTTTTCCAGGCGGTTCTGGATTTCATCGCGCAGGTGGTTGTTGATCACTTCGCCGTGGCTGCGCAGGGCCGGCTTGCCATCGTCGTGCGAGTCGTATGGGTAGTTCTGTGCCATCTGGCGCAGCGCCGACTCGCTCTGGATGCTGACGAAATTCTCGTAGTCGTCCACGCAGAAGACGGCTTCGGCGGTGTCGACCACTTCCCATACCACCACGGCGGCGATTTCGATCGGGTTGCCGTCGCTGTCGTTGACCTTGAGCTTGCTGCTTTCGAAGTTGCGCACGCGCAGCGAGACGCGGCGGCGGGTGCAGAACGGGTTGGTCCAGCGCAGGCCTTCCTCGCGCACGGTGCCGTGGTACTTGCCGAACAACTGCAACACCTGGCCTTCGTTCGGAGCCACCTGGAAGAAGCCCTTGGCCATGAACACCGCCACCACGTGCATGAAGATGCCGAGGGCGAGCGCGACAAATACCGGTGCCTGGTGCACCAGCCCGTAGCCTTCGAGCGCCAAACCGACGAAGGCCAGAAGAATCACGAAAAAGACCGTGGGGATGCCGGCGGTCGAAAAGCCTTGCTGTTCGTTCATGGGGGTTCCTCCCTGGGTGCGGCGATTAGATATCAAAATGATATCTACTGCAAGGAGGGGGTCAGTCCCGGGTCGCCACCGCACCGCCCATGGCGGTCGCCGCCTGCTCAGGCGCCGCGCCGACATGGGCGATCCGCATCTGGCCGAACAGGTTGGCCAGGTTGACGAAGTGCCACGGGTCGCCGTCGCCGCTGTCCAGGGCGAGATGGGCGCTGTCGAAGTGGCCCAGCGCCGCATCGAAACTCTGCCAGCGGCCATGCACCCAGGCCTGGACCCAGGCGTGCGGGACGAACACCTGCCGGCTGCCACCGTAGCGGTCGGCATAGACCATGCCGGTGACCACACGCGCCGGAATGTGCTGCGCCCGCGCCAGCGCCGCCAGCAACACGGCGTGCGCCTTGCAGTCGCCGGCGCGCAGGCGCACCACTTCAAGCGCCGAGGCGTAGCCGATATCGCGGCCATGGGGTTGGATGTAGCCGCTCACGAAGTCACGCAGCTGGAGCATCTTCTGCTGGTCGTCCTCGGCGCCGATGCTGGCCTCCGCCGCCAGCGCTCGAATCGGTGGGGCATCCGATTGCACCCAGGCATTGGCCTGGGTGTCCGCCGGCGTCGGTGGCGCCTGACCGCCGGGCACGGCGTTGCCCACATCCACCAGCCAATCGCCGTTGCCGAGACGACTGACGCGCTGCTCGTCGGTCGAGATCACCGGTTGCGAGTCGCCGTCGGCCACGTGGATGACGTAGCGCAGGCCGCCCTGGCGCATCGAGACCGACAGGCCCTGGGGCGAATCGACCATCGAGGCGCGCAGCATGTCGATGTCCTCCACCGGCGCCAGCGCGCAGGCTTCGCTGCAGGCGAGCAGATCCAATGGGTGGCCCAGCATGTCCAGCGAGCTCTTGCGCGTCTCGCCTCGCTGGTTGACCCACAGGTCCATGCGCTGCACGCCGCGTGGCGTCTGCAGCACTTCGCGCTGGTGGTTCAACACCTCGCTGCCGTCCGGCAGCGACACGCGCTCGTTGCCCAGCACTTCGATGTCCACCGTGGCGACATCCTGGCTGGCGGGATCGAACAGGCTCAGCGTGTAGTGGCCGCTGCGGCTGGCCGCGCCGGCCATGGCCTGCCGCTGGCCGTCGCTCAGCAAGGCGCCGACGGGCCATGCCAGGGTGGACTCGCTGGCCCGTCCCGCCACCGTGGTGGTCACGGCATAGCGGCCGTCGGCCTGGCGCCGGCCGTCGACGATGCTGTCGGAGGTCGACAGCATGCTGCGCGAATAGAACCCCAGCGGCTGGCTATCCAGCGTCTCGACGCTGCGGGTGAGCACGCTCATGGGGATGGTCTTGCCGTTGCGGTTGATCTCGATCCGCAGGTCCTGGGTGGTGGTGACCTGCTTGCCGTCGTTCACCCGGTCGATGCGCAGGTGGCCGATGCGCCGCCCCGCCAACTGCACCGTCATCCAGGTGGTGTCGCTGGATACGCTCTCCACCGTCCCGGCAACGAGGCTGGGTGCGGGACTGAGCGCGAGCGCCATCCATAGCGCGGCAAGCCATTGGCGCATCGGTCGCTCCGTGGGGACGGTGACGACTACAGTCAATGCCGGTCGATGTCGTTCGTCAATGGAATTTGCGTGATGACGACGTGGCGTGGCGCGATTGTCCAAAGGGCCGCTTACAATGGCGCTTTGCCCCTCCGGAGACACCGATGAAGCCCTTTGGCACGCCTTATTCCGATCGCGCGTTGCGCGTGCTGTTGCTGGGATCGGGCGAACTGGGCAAGGAAGTGGCGATCGAGTTGCAGCGCTACGCGGTGGAGGTGGTCGCGGCGGATCGCTACGCCCACGCGCCGGCCATGCAGGTGGCCCATCGCAGCCATGTGATCGACATGCTCGATGGCGCCGCATTGCGCGCACTGATCGAGCAGGAGAAGCCCGATCTGGTGGTGCCTGAGATCGAGGCGATCCACACGCCCACGCTGATCGAGCTGGAGAAGGAAGGCCTGCGCGTCATCCCGACCGCACGTGCTGCCTGGCTCACCATGGATCGCGAAGGCATCCGCCGCCTGGCTGCCGAAGAGCTGCAGCTGCCGACCTCGCGCTACCGGTTCTGCGATACCGAAACCGACTATCGCGAGGCCGTTGCCAACATCGGCCTGCCGTTCGTGATCAAGCCGGTGATGAGCTCCTCCGGCAAGGGCCAGAGCGTGGTGCGCGAAGAGGGCGAGTTGCAGCACGCCTGGGATTACGCGCAGTCCGGCGGCCGCGCCGGCAAGGGGCGGGTGATCGTCGAAGGCTTCGTCGATTTCGACTACGAAATCACCTTGCTCACCGTGCGCCACCAGGACGGCGTCAGCTTCTGCGCGCCGATCGGCCATCGCCAGGAAGACGGCGACTATCGCGAATCCTGGCAGCCGCAACCGATGAGCGAGGTCGCGCTGCAGGAAGCCCAGCGGCAAGCTGCCGCGATTACCGGCGCGCTGGGTGGCTGGGGCGTGTTCGGGGTGGAGTTCTTCGTCAAGGGCGACAGCGTGATCTTCTCGGAAGTCAGTCCGCGCCCGCACGACACCGGCCTGGTGACGCTGATCTCGCAAGACCTTTCGGAATTCGCCCTGCACGCACGCGCGATCCTCGGCCTGCCGATTCCCGTCATTCGCCAGCTCGGCCCGTCGGCGTCGTGCGCGGTGCTGGTGGAGGGCGATGGCGAGGCGCCGCAGTATCACAATGTCGCCGACGCCTTGAAGGAGCCCGACACGCAGCTGCGCATCTTCGGCAAGCCGGCGGTGAAGGGGCGTCGCCGCATGGCCGTGACGCTGGCGCGCGACGAGAGCGTGGAGGCGGCGAAGGCCAAGGCCATCCGCGCGGCCAAGAGCATTCGGGTCACGCTGTAACGCCTTAGCGCTGGTGCAATATCTCTCGATAACCACCACTTCTCACCGTCATTCCGGCGCAGGCCGGAATCCAGTAGCGAATACGCCGAGTTATCGCGATAGCCAGCCACGTTCCATGGATAGGTCTCGCGAAAACCCGTGACAGAGGTCACTGGATTCCGGCCTGCGCCGGAATGACGGTGAGAGGGTAAGCAGTCGCTTAGTGCGGGGCGTGAAAGGAAAACGGTTGTATCGTTGATCGAGTGGTGGCTGCCCGGGAGATCGTCCCGCGCGCCGCATGGATGACCTGCAACACGCTGAAGATTGGGGAGACACCGATGCAACCGACAGGCTTCGCACATTGGCTGGTCGTGATGATTGAAACCTTCGCGGCCTTGTTCCTGCTGCTGTTGGTGCTGCTGGTCGTGGTGATCGGCGTGGTCTGGCTGGTGGATCGCAACCAGACCAGCAACTCGGTGCTGCGCAACTTCCCGGTGATCGGCCACTTCCGCTACTGGTTCCTGCACCTGGGCGAATTCTTCCGCCAGTACCTGTATTCCAGCGATCGCGAAGAACTGCCGTTCAACCGCGCGCAGCGTACCTGGGTGTACCGCGCGGCGAAGAACGTGGATAACACCAATGCGTTCGGCTCCACCCGCGACCTGCGTGGCGAAGGCGTGCCGTTCTTCGTCAATGCGCCGTTTCCCGCGTTGGGCGAAAAGCATGTCGATCCGTTGCCGGTGACGCTGGGTCCGTATTCGCGCGAACCGTATTCGCACGCCGCGTTCTTCAATATCTCGGCGATGAGTTTCGGTGCATTGTCGGCGCCGGCGGTACGCGCGTTGTCGCACGGCGCGAAGAAGGCCGGCATCTGGATGGACACGGGCGAGGGCGGACTGGCGCCATATCACCTGGAAGGCGGCTGCGACATCATCTTCGAGATCGGCACGGCGAAATACGGCGTGCGCACGCCCGACGGCAAGCTCGATGACAAGAAGCTGCTGGATATCTGCGCGCACCCGCAGGTGAAGATGGTCAGCATCAAGCTCGGCCAGGGCGCCAAGCCCGGCATGGGCGGCCTGCTGCCGGCGGCCAAGGTGACGCCGGAAATCGCCGCCATCCGCGGCATTCCGGTGGGCGAGGATTCGCAGAGTCCCAATCGCCACCTCGACATCGGCAATGTGCAGGAGCTGATGGATTCGATCCAGCACATCCGCGAACTCACCGGCAAACCGGTGGGCTTCAAGGCGGTGTTCGGCGGCGTGGACTGGATCGCCGACCTATGCGACGAAGTGAGCAGGCGCGGCATCGAAAGCGCGCCGGATTTCATCATCGTCGACGGTTCGGAAGGCGGTACCGGCGCCGCGCCGCAAACCTTGATGGAAGGCGTGGGCCTGCCGTTGCACGAAGCGTTGCCGGCACTGGTCGACCTGCTGGTGGTGAAGGGATTGCGCGAGCGCGTGAAGGTGATCTGCTCGGGCAAGTGCATCACGGCATACGACGTGGCGTGGGCGCTGTCGATGGGCGCGGACTTCGTCAATTCGGCGCGCGGCTTCATGCTGGCGCTGGGCTGCATCCAGTCGCTGCAGTGCAATCGCAACACCTGTCCCACCGGCATCACCACGCAAAACCCCAAGCTGCAGCGCGGGCTGGTAGTGGCCGACAAGCGCGAGCGCGTGGCGAACTACGCCACCAACGTGATGCAT
>Ga0207670_10000990_pt1 | contig 15029 bp, 12 predicted proteins | sample KBSS23HmetaG_FD_184339 | JGI IMG/M metagenome (GOLD analysis project Ga0207670, IMG submission 184339) | Switchgrass rhizosphere microbial communities from Kellogg Biological Station, Michigan, USA - KBS S2-3H metaG (SPAdes) (version 2) | ecosystem: Host-associated > Plants > Roots >... | reverse complement strand
GCTTTCGTCGAAGTCGAACACGCCGTAGTTGAAGGTGACGGCTTCGCCGCTCACCGTGTCGCGCAGCTCGATGGCGTCGTGACCGAAGCGCTCCCAGTAGGTATCGCCGGGCCCATAGGTGATCAGCGACACTTCGAGGTTGCTGCCCGGCGCATTGGCTACGCCGGCGCTCGCCAGCGCCGGCCAGAACAGCACGCAGCACAGCAACAGGCTGGCGATAAAGCGGCCAAGGCGCGACGGCGCCGGCGTCTTGCCTTGAGGATGCACGCTCAGTTTTCCTGGCGGGTCACGCGGAACGCCTGCACGCGGCGGTCGTCCGCTTCGGTGACGTGGAACAGGTAGTCGCCGATGACGATTTCCTCGCCCACTTCCGGCAGATGGCCGAACTCGGAGGTGCACATGCCGCCCACCGTGTCGAACTCCTCGTCGGAGAAGTTGGCGCCCGTCTGCTCGTTGAAATCGGCGATCGGGGTCAGCGCGCTGACCACCCAGTCGCCGCCCGATTGCTCGTGCATCAGCGTGGGTTCTTCCTCATCGTCGTGCTCGTCGTCGATCTCGCCGACGATCTGTTCGAGCACGTCCTCGATGGTGATCAGGCCGGCGACGCCGCCGTATTCGTCAACGACCAGCGCCATGTGGTTGCGCGTGTGGCGGAACTCCGCCAGCAGCACATTCAGGCGCATGGATTCGGGAATGAGCACCGCCGGGCGCAGCACGCTGGCGATGTCGAAATGATCGCCATTGCCCACGAAGCGCAGCAGGTCCTTGGCGAGCAGGATGCCGAGGATGTCGTCCTTGTCTTCGCCGTGCACGGGGAAGCGCGAGTGGCCTGATTCGACCACGGTCTCGAGGATGTCTTTCAGGGGGGCTTCGGCCGAGAGCATCACGATCTGCGCGCGCGGGATCATGACGTCGTCCACGCTCAGCTCGGTGACCTTGATCGCACCCTCGACCATGGTCAGGGTGTCGATGGACATCAGGCCGTTGGCCTGGGCGGTGCGCAGCTCGTCGATGAGCTCCTTGCGGTTGCGCGGCTCGCCAGAAAACATGTGGCCCAGTCGATCCCACCAACTGCGGTGAGCCGGGCCGCTGGTACTGCCAGGGTCCTCGTTCATTACTCGTGCGGATGCTGCCCAAGGTCGGGCGGAATGGTCAGTCTAACGGAAAATTCGTGACGATTCAGGAACAAGGCGTAGGGCGACAGGGGCGCCGATACAGCAAGGGCGGCTCCGTCCGTACCGTGAGCAGCCTTGGATTCAGCGGGCGCTGGCCGTGGCCGACGGCTGCGACGGCGCCCTGGCGACCCCGGCCGTCTGGCCGCGGCCGCCATTCCAGCCGCCGCCCAGGGCCTTGTATAGGTTGACCTGGTTCACCGCCTGGTCGAGTTCCAGGCCGACCAGTTTTTGCTGGGCGGCATACAGCGAACGCTGGGCGTCCTGGGTGGCGATGTAGTCGTCCATGCCTTCCTTGAAGCGGACCTGCGAGATGCCGTAGACGCGTTGCGACTGGTCGACCAGCTCCTGCTGGGCCTTGAGCTCGGGCACGATGTGGTCGCGCACGGCCAGCGCGTCGGCTACCTCGCGGAAGGCCTGCTGCACGGTGCCCTCGTAGGCGGCCGTGGCGCCGGTGTAGCGGGCCTTGCTGGCGGAGAGCTCGTTCTTGTTCTTGCCCCAGTCCAGCAGCGGCATGGTGGCCGAAGCACCGGCGTTCCAGGCCAGCGAGCCGGCCGAGAACAGGTTGGAGAGGCCGCCGCTCAACGCGCCGAGCGCAGCGGTGAGCGCGATGTTCGGGAAGAAGGCGGCGCGGGCACGGCCGATGTCGGCGTTGGCCGCGCGCAGGCGGTCCTCGGCAGCGACGATGTCGGGACGGCGATCGAGCAGGGACGAGGGGAGTCCCGCCGGCACATCGGTCAACAGCGGTGCCTGCCACTGGCTCGGGGTGCCATAGCCCGCAGGCAGCGGCTGGCCGATCAGCACCGTTATGCCGTTGATGTCCTTGGCGATGCGGGTCTGCACGTCTTCGATGTCCACCTGGGCGGCGCTTACCTGGGTTTGCGATCGGCGCATGTCGAACTCCGACACGCCGCCGTCCCTGAAAGCCTTCTGCATCACCTGCGCGTGTTGCTGCTGCGCGGCGAGCGTCTGCTGGGCCAGTTGCAGCAGGGCACGATCCGCATTCAGCGCCAGATAGGCGTTGGCCACTTCGCCGATCACGGCGATGCGGGCGGCCTGGTAATCGGCGGCGCTGGCCTCGGCCAGCTTGCCCGACTCGTGCGCGATGGCGCGCTGGTGACCGAAGAAATCGAGTTCGTAATTGGTCATGCCGGCCTGCGCCTGGAAGGTATTGAACGAGGCGGCGGTGGTTCGGTTGTTCTGGATCGGGCCCAGCAGTCCGTTGCTCGGTTGTTGGGTCATTCCCGGCAAACGCTGGCGTCCGGCGTAGCCCTGCAGATCGATTTCGGGAAACAGATTCGCTCGCGCCACGCCATAGCCCGCACGCGCCTCGGCCATGTTGGCGGCAGCGATGCGCAGGTCGCGGTTGTTGTCCAGCGCAATCTCGATCAGGCGTTGCAGCGCCTGGTCCTTGAAGAAGTCACGCCATTCCAGTTCGGGCATCGCAGGCGCCGGCGCGGGTGCGGCTGTGGTCGAGGCCTGGATGGTTCTCGCCTGTTCGGGATAGCGGTTGGGTACCGGCATGTTCGGGCGCTGATAAGCCGGCTCCATCGTGCAGGCGGCAAGCAGGCAGGTGGTAAGAGACGCAGCGACAATCAAGGGCTTCATGGCTATCTCCGGAATCAGCGCGAAGAAAAAGGCAGGCCGGCGAGACGGGCCAGGCGAAGGAAGGCGTGCAGCGGCCGCGCCTTGGTGGCAACGTTGTGCGGCGTGTGGCTGAAGATCAGTTCGATGAGTCGATGCCGCAATGTTTCATTGGTTTCGAAGTGCACGCACAGGCGGCGCCTGCTGTGGCGGGCGACCCGTGCCGGCACCCAGCCCACCTCGGGAACCAGCACGCGCAGCCGTTCGCCACGTGCGGGCATGCCGGGGCCGCGGCGCAGGGCGGCACCACTGAGTGAGATATCGATGAATTGGCTGGTTTCCTCCCGCGCACCCACCCGCCAGCGTGTGCCGCGGTGGAACGGAAAGCGCTCTTCCTGGCGCAGTCGCGGAAGATCCACGCAGGCCATGATGGCGGCCAGGTTGAGCACCAGGGCAATCAGCGTCCAGCCGAGGTTGAACACGGTGCCGGCGCTCATGTCGGCATTCATGATGGTGTTCGCCGCACCGGCCTGGAGCAGCAGCATCAACGCGATGAAGAAGCCGGCGAGCCGCCAGTGCACCACGACCTTGCTGCGATCCAGCCCTTTTGCGGTGACCTTGAACGGACGTCCAAACGGACGGATGCAGGCCGAGACGATGGTCCGGGTCACGGCGTAGGCCGCTACCAGCTGCGTCACCTCGGTGAAGATCGGCAGCGTCTTGCGTTCGGTGATCCACGGGCCGTAGAACCAGAAGCCGATCAGTGCCGGCAGGCCGTAATACAGGAATCGCTGCGGCGAGGTGTAGAACGCGGCGATGCCGAAGTACCAGTACAGCACCGGTGCCACCAGCATCATCAGCAGGAACGGCTTGCCGATCCAGTGCAGCATGCCGTGGATGTAATGCAGGCGGTCGATCAATCGGTAGCCCGAGCCACGCAAGGGGCCATCCTTGAGCAACGCCACCTGCATGGTGCCCAGGCACCAGCGGCCGCGCTGGTTGATGTATTCCACCAGCCCTTCGGCGGAAAGCCCCACGGAAAGACGCTCGTTGAGCCATCGCGTGATGTGGCCGCCTTTGCGCAACAGGTAGGTGGTGTGGATGTCTTCGCACACGCTGTCGGTGGGGAAGCCGCCGGCGTCGGTGATCGCCTTGCGCGAAATCACGAACGACGTGCCTACGCAGAATGCCGAGTCCCACGCGTCGCGCGACGGCTGGAACACGTCGAAGAACACGCGTTGCTCGTCCACCCAGCTATCGGTCGCCCCCAGATTGTGCTGGATCGGATCGGCGTTGTAGTAGAACTGCGGCGTCTGCACCAGCGCCACCTTCGGATCGGCGAACAGGCCGAGCACGCGATAGAGGATGTTTTTCTGCGCCGCGAAATCGGCGTCCAGCACCAGGATGTAGGGCGCATTGGTGTGGCCGGCGGAGAGCCGCAGGCCGTTGTTGAGGTTGCCGGCCTTGGCATGGCGGTTGTCGGGTCGGCGGGTGTAGTTCACGCCCAGCTCGGCGCAGCGGTCGCGCAGCCAGTCGCGGCGCGTGTCGTCCAGTACCCAAACGGCGACATGGGGATAGTCGATCGCCTTGGCGGCAACGATGGTCTTCTCCAGGATCTGCCAGTCCTCGTTGTAGGTGGCGATGAAGACGTCCACCGCGGGCACATTGGCACCGGCCGCGCGCAGGCGGACTTCGCCGGCATCGGCCTGCGGGCGGTTGTCGCGTCGACGCACCATCACCGCGATGGCCGCCAGCGTGTACACGATGGAGACCATCTCGAAGGCATAAAACACGTACGACCACACGCTGGCGAGGCCGTGGGTGGGATCGGGCAGCGTGTCGGCCGTACGCCAGAGCGCGTAACGCAGCAGCAATCCGCCGGACAACAGGCCGAACAGCAAGCGGTCAAACTGGCGATGCGGATTGGCAAAGCGCGCCATTCCCGCGCCGAGGAGCAAGGTAAGCCCGATCACTTCGAGCATGGACATGTCGTCGAAGGGAAAGCTCATGGCGTCTGCTCCGCGTGGGCAATCGCGTGACCCACGAAGGGATTCCAGCCTTTGGCGGCCAAGGCGGCCCAGGCGGTCGCGCCGAGGTGAGGCTGGTGGTAGTAGAAAAAGTCGGCGTAGGTGGATGTTGGGCCGATCGCAAAGTCGGTGGCGACGCGCGGCTGCGGCGTGGCGTAGAGCATGCCGCCGCTGCTGCGCTGCGCAGCGAGCACCTGCCACAGCGCATCAGGCACGGTCTTTCCGCTCGCCTGCAGTGTCGTGGCGACCTGCGCCGTTCCCTCGGTCCACACGCCGTCCGGCTGGCGGCGATAGCCGTAGCCGTCGCCGCTTCGATGTTGCGAGTCGACCCAGGACCACACCTGGTCCCAGTCGGAGGGGTGCGGATCGAAAGCGAGCAGCGGCCATACCTGTGCGTCGAGCCCGGATTTGTCGCGGGAAAGCGTCTTGCCGTCGTCCAGCGTGCCCACGAAAAAGCGGTGCTGGGCCGGGTCCCACATCGACCTCACGAAGTCTCCCGCCAGCTTGGCCTGTTGCGTCAACGCGGCGTCGCCGGCCTCGCGTCCGGCCCATGTCGCGGCCGCATAGACGTCCAGATTGTGTTCCGTGGCCTTCCAGTGCTGTGGGCGTTGGGCGTTGTCGTAACCGAACACGCCACCCTCGTAAGCGGCGGGCGCCTTGCCCAATGTGTGAGCCTGTATCCAGCGCAGCTGGGCCACGGCGGCATCCAGGTATCGCCGGTCGTGGCTGCTGTCATGGACGGTGAGCAACAACAGGGCTGCCCATGCGGCGTTACCGGTGGCCGTGCCAACCTGATAAGGATCCTGGCTCCAGTAGTTGCCCTTGCTCTCCCAATAACCAGGCAATTCAACTTTGTCGCCTGCGATCGCGCCGCTGCGATAGGCGTTGCGAAGACGGCCATCGTTGAAGCTGGGGTCGTGCGACGCAGCGATCAGCAGCGCATCGGCGATGCGCCTGGCTTGCGCGGCGTCGCCGCAAGCCGTGAGCGCGATGCCGGCCAGTGCGTTGTCGTAGACGAACGCCACGTTCTCCAGCGCTCTCACCGATCCGGGCTGCAGATTCGGATAGCTGGACAACAGCATGGGACCTTGCCCGGGAATGGCCGTGGCGGCCGAGCGCAGCGCGGAGCAGGTGCCATCGGCAAGCTGCTGCCGGGTCGTGTCGGTGGACAGCGCGGACCCGGAAGCCATCATGGCCAGAAGCAGTGCGATGCTGGGGAAGTAACGTCGTCGTACGAACATGCCGACCTCCATCATGCGATCAGCGCAAGCTCGCCGTGACGCTTCGGCCCGGAGTGCACGGCGGCATGCCGGCGTTGGCGCCGTCTTGCGTATCCCACTGCGCGAGCGCATAGACCGAGCCGTCTTCGGCATAGGGGAAGGGAGCGCTGTAGCCGTTCTGCAGCGCTTCGTTCGCGGTGGGCAGAATTTGCGAGATATGCGCGTCGTGCGACCGACCCGAGGGTTCGATCTGCACGCGCAACCTCGTGCCCACGTTCAGTCGTCCAGCCATCCTGGCCGGGAATACGGCAACCACGTCGGTCTTGCTGCAATCGGAGGCGCGTACCAAGGTTGCTCCCGCCGTCACCTGGGTGCCGACGGGCGCCACGATGTCCTGCGCCGCGCCGTTGCCGAACGCCTTCACCGCGTAATCGGAGAGCGTCTGCACGCGATCCTGTTCGTGGGTGACCAGGTTGTTGAGATCGCTCATTTGCTTGTTCAGCGCATCCAGCTGGGCCTGCTCGCCGGTAATGCTGCTTTGCAGGTCGGCGCGCCGCTGCGAAAGCTGGCTCAGCTGGTCGTTGCTGCTCTGTCCCGAGGCCACATAGATGCCCCGCTGAGCGGCGGCGATGCTGGCGCCCATGCCGTCGGCGCTCTTGTCCAGCGCATCGGCTTCGTTACGGGCGGCGTCCGCCTCGGCACGCGCCGCCGACACGGTGGCGGCACTCACCGCGCCATCGCGCTGCAAGGTCATGGCACGCTGATATTTGCTGTCCAGCTCTTCCAGCTTGGCCGAGGCCGCGTCCTGCTGCGCCTGCAGCGACGCATAGGTGTTCTTGAGCTGAGACACATTGGCGTTCTGGTACTGGTCGTACTGATGGTTGACGTACTCGAGCATCCGCCGATCCGCCTGGATGCGATGATCGAGGTCGTCGAGGCGGCTCTGCAGATCGAGACGCTGCGTCAGCAAGGTGGTCAGCGAATCGCGTGCCACGGTGTTGTTCTTGATGACGGCAATCGTCTGGCCGGGCTCGATGGACTGTCCGATCTGCGCATGCAGTTCGCTGACGGTGCCGCTGATGGGCGTAGTGATCAGCATGGCGGGAGCATTGAGCACGGCACGCGTGGCGCGGTTGGAGAGCCAGGGTTCGAGCAGCGTGGAAAGCAGCAGCCACGCGATGAATCCCAACAACCCATAGCCAGCCAGGCGAGGCACGATCGCGAGCGGCGACTTGCGTGCGGGGGCCAGTTCCCGGGATGGCGCAGCAGCGGTGTGGGGAAAGCGTTCGGTGGGCAGAAGGTCGGTCTTCAAAACAGTCGCCTTTAGAAATAGACGTCGCGCAGACGCCTGCGCCCGTGCGCCGAAGCGGGGCGGAAATAGGCACATCTCGTGGAGATGGCGGCCAGTGAATTGAAGTCCGGAGGATGGGTGGCTTACGTGCCGCGACGTCGAATGACGTTCCTCGTTGATGCGATGCGTCAGTTACCGGACCCGCCAAGGAATAGTGCGTTGGCGATGAACCTCGCCTGTCTTCGTCCCGGAAAACGCTCAGGAACAGTTAGATATCAGTTCAAAAAATGAATAGGCATCGCTCGCGCAGAACGCGCGAGTGACATCAAGCTGTCGCATTGCAGCAGCGTATGAGATGAGGGGATGACAGCGATCAACAAGTTGCGCGCTGTTTTTCGCGTGCTGGTTTTGGTGTGCGTGCGCTTGTCACGCAAAAGCTTGCGAAGTGGATGGCGCCGTCAGTCGTCGCTGTCGTCGGCAGCGTACGGATCATCGATGCCAAGTCCAGCCAGAATGCGCGTTTCGAGCGCTTCCATCTGTTCGGCGTCGCGGTCATCGATGTGGTCGTATCCGATGAGGTGAAGCACGCCATGCACCGTCATATGCGCCCAGTGGTGGCGCGATGGTTTGCCTTGCTCGGCCGCTTCGCGTGCCACCACGGGTGCGCAGATCACGAGGTCGCCGATAAGCGGCAGGTTGACGCCGGGTGGAAGCTCGACCGGAAAGGACAGTACGTTGGTCGCATAGTCCTTGCCGCGGTAGTCGCGATTGAGCGTACGACCTTCCTTCGCATCGACGATGCGAATGGAGAGTTCGGCAGCCTTGCGGCGCTTCGCGCCACGAAGGGCAGCCTCGACCCAGCGACGGAAACTTGCCGCGGCCGGCACGCCTTTGCGCGACGCACCGTAGCCCACCGAAAGCGTCACGGGCGCACTCATCGCGGCGGCTCGTCCGACGCCTGCTCGAACGCTTCGTACGCGCGCACGATCTTCGCCACCAGCGGATGGCGCACCACGTCGCGCGAGGTGAAGAAAGTGAAGCTGATGCCGTCCACGCCGCGCAGCACTTCTACCGCATGGCGCAGACCCGAGCGCACGTGGCGGGGCAGGTCGACCTGGCTGACATCGCCGGTGATCACCGCCACCGAACCGAAACCGATGCGGGTCAGGAACATCTTCATCTGCTCGACCGTGGTGTTCTGCGCTTCATCGAGAATCACGTACGAGTCGTTGAGCGTGCGTCCGCGCATGTAGGCCAGCGGCGCTATCTCGATCACGTTGCGCTCGATCAGCTTGGCCACCTTTTCGAAGCCCAGCATTTCGTACAGCGCGTCGTACAGCGGGCGCAGATACGGATCGACCTTCTGCGACAGATCGCCCGGCAGAAAGCCCAGCTTTTCGCCGGCTTCCACCGCGGGCCGAACCAGCAACAGGCGTTGCACGCGATTGGCTTCCAGCGCTTCGACAGCACTGGCCACCGCGAGGTAAGTCTTGCCGGTACCGGCCGGGCCCACGCCGAAGCTGATGTCATGCGTGGTGATGGCGTGCAGGTAGCGCGCCTGATTGGGGCCGCGTCCCTTGATCACGCCGCGCTTCACCCGGATGGTGACCTCCTGCGTGCCGTTGGCATCGGCGACGATCGCCTCGATGCCCGATTCGGCCAGGTGCAGGTTGATCTTCGCACCGTTGAGCGACTCGCTTTCGGTGACGCCGTAAAGCGCGCGCAGCACTTTTTCCGCCGCACGCGATGCGGCTTCTTCGCCGATCACCTGGAACAGCGCACCGCGATGGTTGATCTCCACGCCCAGGCGCAGTTCGATCTGGCGCAGATGTTCATCGAAGGGACCGCAGAGATTGGAGAGCCGGGCGTTGTCTTCCGGCTCGAGGGAAAAATCGCGTTGATGGAGGCCGTTGGTCATCGGTATGGGTCAGAGAGGGCGGTGCATCACGTAGACATCGGTCGGGCCATGGGCGGCGTGGCGGAATGCGCCTGGCACCTGTCCGACGATGCGGAAACCGTGGCGCTGCCAGAGGCGCACCGCGGAGGTATTGGTCGAGACCACAAAGTTGAACTGCATCGCAGTGAAGCCTGCGTCGCGGGCCCATGCCATCGAATGTTCGCACATGGCCGAAGCCACGCCCTGTCCGCGCACGGCATGGGAAACCATATAGCCCGCGTTGGCCACATGATCGCCCAGGCCCGGTTGGTTCGGGCGGAGCATGTAGCAACCCAGCACCAGTTTCTCGCGTTCGGCGATGAAGCAGCGCGTGGGTGGCGAAGTCCACCAATCACGTGCCTGTTCGAAAGTCAGGTCGGGCGGATAACTGTACGTGTCGCCCGCAGCCACCACGCTGCGGAACAAAGGCCAGACCAGGCCGAACTCGTCGGCGCCGATTTCGCGGATCGAGAGGGCTGCCGTCACGAGGCCAGCGCGACGTCTTCGTCGGCCAGCTTCACGCGGCCACGCAGCGAGTTGCTCATCGCTTCGGTGATCACCACGTCCACGAACTGGCCGATCATGCGGGTGCTGCCGGGGAAGTTCACGAAACGCATGTTCTCGGTGCGGCCGGTGACTTCGTTCGCGCTCTTGCGGCTGATCTTTTCCACCAATACGCGCTGTACCGTGCCGACCATCGCCTCGTTGATCCGGCGCGCGTTGTCGTTGAGCTTGGCCTGCAGGCGCGTGAGGCGTGCATGCTTCTCTTCCTGCGACGTGTCGTCGGCCAGATTGGCGGCCGGCGTGCCGGGGCGCGAGGAGAAGATGAAGGAGAAGCTCTGGTCGAAGCCCACATCGTCGATCAGCTTCATGGTCTTCTCGAAGTCTTCGTCGGTCTCGCCCGGGAAACCGACGATGAAGTCCGAGGAGATGCAGATGTCCGGGCGCACCGCGCGCAGCTTGCGGATCTTCTGCTTGAACTCCAATGCCGTGTAGCCACGCTTCATCGCGGTGAGGATGCGATCCGAACCGGCCTGCACGGGCAGGTGCAGGAAGTTGCACAGCTGCGGCACGTTGGCGTACGCCTCGATCAGCGAGTCGGAGAACTCCAGCGGATGCGAGGTGGTGAAGCGAATACGGCCGATGCCTTCGATCTGCGCCAGTGCGTGGATCAGTACGGCGAGGTCGGCGGTGCCGCCGTCATGCGTGGGGCCGCGATAGGCGTTGACGTTCTGTCCCAGCAGGTTCACTTCGCGCACGCCTTGTGCAGCCAGCTGAGCCACTTCCACCAGCACGTCGTCGAACGGACGGCTGATTTCCTCGCCGCGGGTGTAGGGCACCACGCAGTACGAGCAGTACTTGGAGCACCCTTCCATGATCGAGACGAACGCGGTCGGCCCTTCGGCGCGCGGCTCGGGCAAGCGATCGAACTTCTCGATTTCGGGGAAGCTGATGTCCACCTGCGGCTTGCCGCTGGCGCGCTGCGCCTCGATCAATTGCGGCAGGCGATGCAGCGTCTGCGGACCGAACACCAGGTCCACATAGGGCGCGCGCTTGATGATGTCCTGGCCTTCCTGCGAGGCCACGCAACCGCCCACGCCGATCAGCACGGGCTTGCCGCCGGCCTTGTGTTCCTTCCAGCGGCCGAGCTGGCTGAAGACCTTTTCCTGGGCCTTTTCGCGGATCGAGCAGGTATTGATCAGGATGACGTCCGCCTCGGCTTCGTCCTGGGTCAGTTCCAGACCATGCGAGGCCTTGAGCACGTCGGCCATCTTGGCCGAGTCGTACTCGTTCATCTGGCAGCCGTGGGTCTTGATGAAAAGCTTGCCGGTCATGGGTCTGGGTACCGTGATTCTGAAGGCGGCGCGAGGTTTGCCGAACCGCGCAGTTTACGCTCCCGGCGGCGCTGTCGCCACCGGATCCCGCGTGCCGGATCAATCACTTGCGCGCTGGCGGGCCCGGAAACAGGCACTGCCGCACGATTCGGCCGGCCACCGCTTGGCGGGCGGCCTGCGCGGAGGCAAACTGCAGCCTGGCCCGGCGCTTGCAACGCATTGACCGGGAAGAAAGAACGAGGGGGAGTGATGTCGCTGCTTGACCGTGATGAGGCCGCCGCCAAGGCTGGGCGGCCCGAGGGGAGTCCGTGAGCGGGCTGCCTTCATCGCGGCTGGGCGCGACGGCGATCCGGCGGCTGCTCGGCGTGGCTGCCCTGCTCGCGGGTCTGCTGTCGCTGCCGGCGCATGCTGGCGCGCTCTACCGCTGCTCCGGTTCCTCGGGCGAGGTGGTTTTCAGCAGCAGCACGGCGGGCTACCAGGGTTGCAGCCGGATTGCCGGCGCGCCCGAGCCCGTTCGCAAAAAGCCCGCGCCCGCCGCACCTTCGCTGGCCACGGTGAAGGGTTCGGCGGAAACCTCGGCCAACAAGGTCGGGCCCACGCCCGTGCCGCAACCGCCTTCGGTGGCCTGGGTCGAGGATTCGGTGGTCACCAGCGCCCGAGTCGTTCCGCCCGAGCCGGCGGGCAAGCCGGGGCAATGGAGTTACAGCGAAGCAAGTCCAGCGCGTAGTGCCTCCGTTCCGGACAAGCCCGTCGCGGACGCCGATGGTGACGGCAGCCGCGTCTTGCGCGGCGCGGTCTATCGCGTGGTCCGCAAGGACGGCAGCGTGGAATACACCAACCTGCGTCCGGCGGGCGAGCAGGGCCACGCGGTCACCATGCTCTTCAGCTACATCGCCACCTGTGTCGCCTGCAACCTGCATTCGAGCATCCGCTGGGATTCGGTGGCGCTCAATCTCGGCGCCTATACCGACGTGATCCAGCTGGCGAGCCAGGAGTCGGGTGTCGACGAGGCGTTCCTGCGCGCCATCATCCATGCGGAAAGCGCGTTCAACCCGCGTGCGCTCTCGATCAAGGGCGCGCAGGGCCTGATGCAGCTGATGCCGGGTACGGCCAGCGACATGGGCGTGCGCGATGCATTCGATTCCGCGCAGAACATCCGTGGTGGCGCGCGTTATCTCGGCCTGTTGCTGCGCACGTTCAACGGCAACGAGCGGCTGGCGGCTGCGGCCTACAACGCGGGCCCCGGTTCGGTGCAGCGCTACAACGGCGTGCCGCCGTTCGCCGAAACGCGAGTTTATGTGGAACGCGTCGGCACGCTGCGCAAGCGATACGGTTTGGCCATCCATCCGGGTGGCGGCCGCTCGCCGGTGGCGGCGGCGGGGCTGTCAGCTATCCAGTGAGGCCGTGGGCGTGGTCGGCGGACGCTGCGCGAGAATGATTTCGGTGTGGAACGGCGCGCCGTTGCGCAGGCCCGACACTTCCACCTTGCTGCCCGGCTTGAGCGCGGCCTCGTGCTTGCGCAGATCGGCGGGATCGACAATGTCCTGCGAGCCGATGCGCAGCAGGATGTCGTGAGGCTGGATGCCAGCCGTCGCCGCCGGACCGCCGGGATAGATATCGGTGACCTGCGCCCCACGAGCGGCGGCGGGCAGGCCACTGTCGGCGGCGACGGGCACGAAGGTGTAATCGGCGCCCATCCATCCGCGCACCACATGGCCCGTATCGATGATCTGATCGAGCACGCGCTTGGCGCTGGCCACCGGAATGGCGAAGCTGATGCCTTCGGCATTGGCGGCCTTGCCGATCAGCAAGGTGTTGATGCCCACCAGCTCGCCGTCGGTGTTGACCAGTGCGCCACCGGAGTTGCCCAGATTGATCGCCGCATCGGTCTGCACGAAATCCTCCGGACTCGAGCTGCTCAGCTGGCGGCCGATGGCGCTGACGATGCCCATGGTCACGGTCTGGTTCAGGCCCAGCGGATTGCCGATGGCCAGCACCACGTCGCCGGTGCGGGTGGGGCGATGGTCGGCGATGTGGATCACCGGCAGGTTGCCGGCGTCGATCTTCAGCACGGCCAGGTCGGTCTCCACGTCCGCGCCGACCAGGGTGGCCTTGGCCACGCGCCCGTCGTAGAGCAGCACCTGGATGTCGTCGGCGTTGGCGATCACGTGGTTGTTGGTGAGCACGTAACCCTGCAGCACGATCACGCCCGAACCCAGGCTTTGCTCGCGCCGCTTGTACGCCGGACCGGCAGGGCGCCCGCCGAACAGGCGCTGCAGCACCGGGTCGGTGTACATCTGCACGGCCTGCTCGGTGACCATCTTGTTGGCGTAGATGTTTACGACCGACGGTGCAGCCTTGGCCACGGCGTCTGCGTAAGAAATTGGGCCGCTCGTGCGAGTGGGTGCGGAAGCACTGCTCACCGAATCGGTGTTGGCGGTCGGCGCAACCCCGAAACGTTCCCTCAGCCGATGGCCGACATCGGGCCATGCGAGGCTGATGACGAAGGCAGCCGCCAGCCCGAGCACCACGAAGCGGGCGATGAATGCGAGCGTGCCAGCGGCATGTTTCATGTCGTAATGCGTTTCACGGCAAGGCGTTAGAGAGGGGTGTGCGCATGTGTCGCAGGCACGGCGGTTTTATTGTACGAGTCATGCCCTGACGCTACACTAACGCGATTTTGCGGGAGCCTGATTCTACTGGCGCTTGCGAAGCGGGTCGTCCCGGGGTTGCCCCGGTGCGCTGAGGTCCCGACAACGGAAGGCCTGTAGCTCTCGCTGCATGCTCATCGTGCTGGTGCCGCGCGTGCCTGCTGTTCTCTAAGGGGGAGTCTTAGGGGGAATTTTGGTTCGCAGCATGTAGTCTCTTGCTGCCGAATTTGATCGATGCGCTTGGCAAGCACCTGTGGAACTCATTAAGTTCCGCGTCTCAATGGCATGTAAGTACCGGAGAGCCTGATGGCGAACGAAGTCGTCGATCACGGCCGCCGCCGCTTCCTCACAGCGACCACGGCAGTGGTTGGTGGTGTGGGAGTCGTAACGGCAGTCGTGCCCTTCATCAAATCGTGGGAACCCAGTGCGCGGGCCAAATCCGCTGGTGCGCCGGTCACGATCGACATCAGCAAGATCGAAGAGGGCCAGCGGGTAACCTACCCGTGGCGCGGTCTACCGGTGTTTGTAGTCAACCGCACCAAGGCGCAGCTCGACGCGTTGCCCAGCCAGGATGCCCGCCTTGTCGACGCCAAGTCCGACAGCGGTTCGGCCGAGCAGCAGCCCAAGTACGCGCAGAACGAAACCCGCTCCATCAAGCCCGAGTGGCTGGTGCTGGTGGGCCTGTGCACGCACCTGGGTTGCGTCCCCGACTTCGTGCCGGTGATGAAGCCCGAGCCGTTCGATCCGGATTGGAAGGGTGGCTTCTACTGCCCCTGCCATAAGTCACGCTATGACATGTCCGGTCGCGTCTACCAGGGCGTGCCGGCACCGAAGAACCTGCTGGTGCCGCCGTACCATTTCATGGACGACACGCACATCCAGATTGGCGTGGATCCGAAGGAGGCCGGCTGATGGCCAACGTATTCACGCGTATCGGCGATTGGGTCAATGAGCGTGCGCCGGGCCTGATGCCCACGTACCGCAAGCACATGACCGAGTACTACGCGCCGAAGAATTTCAATCTTTGGTACTACTTCGGTTCGCTCGCGCTGGTGGTGCTGGTCAACCAGATCGTCACCGGCATCTTCCTCACCATGAACTACAAGACGAGTGCGGCGGAAGCCTTCAACTCGGTCGAGTACATCATGCGTGACGTGGAGTGGGGCTGGCTGATCCGCTACATGCACTCCACCGGTGCCTCGCTGTTCTTCGTGGTGGTGTTCCTGCACATGTTCCGCGGCCTGATGTACGGCTCGTACCAGAAGCCGCGCGAACTGGTCTGGCTGTTGGGCATGCTGATCTTCCTGGCGCTG
>Ga0207670_10000981_pt1 | contig 15068 bp, 6 predicted proteins | sample KBSS23HmetaG_FD_184339 | JGI IMG/M metagenome (GOLD analysis project Ga0207670, IMG submission 184339) | Switchgrass rhizosphere microbial communities from Kellogg Biological Station, Michigan, USA - KBS S2-3H metaG (SPAdes) (version 2) | ecosystem: Host-associated > Plants > Roots > Rhizosphere... | reverse complement strand
ACAACCAGCACGCTTCGCAAACGCGACTTAGCCGCACCACCCTGTGCCGCCGTGTCTTTCAACGTCGTCGATAGGTTAGGCCGCGTGGCTTGTAACGCCGGCGCCAGCCCGAAGATCGCGCCCGCAGCCAACGACACCGCGAGCGAGAACAAGAGCACGCGCCAATCGACGCCGACATCCATTGCGAGCGGAAAATCGATTGGCGGCCTGAATGTCAGCAACGCTTTCAGAATCCAGACAGCAAGCAACACACCCACAGCGCCACCGACAAACGAAAGCAAAATACTTTCCGTGAGAAGCTGCCGGATCAGTCGCAGTCGATTCGCGCCCATCGCGAGACGGATCGCGATCTCCCTGCGTCGATCGGTTGCACGCGCGAGCATGAGCCCGGCGAGATTGGTACACGTCACCAGCAGCACCAGTCCCACGGCGCCCATCATCACCCACGTGAAACTCACCACCGCGCCGCGCAGCTCGGGGATAATGAAACCCGGCGGTTCGATCCTGATCGATTGTCCTTCGTTGTCGTCCGGATATTCTTTGCCGATTTGTTGGGCCAACAGGTTGAGTGAGGCTTCCGCCTGGCGTGCCGTGACGCCATCCTTGAGACGGCCGATGCCAAAGAAGTTTCTGGTGCTGCGCTTGTCGAGCCACGTGGCGCCGGGCTCGGCCCACTCCATCATCGAAGCGAGCACCCAGATCTCAGGTGAATAAACAAGCTCAGTCCCTTTGAAACCTTCCGGCGTGATGCCGATCACCTGGAACTGGTGATTGTTGATAAGGACGTCCTTGCCGACGAGATTTGGATCGGCGCCGAAGCGTCGCTGCCAGGAGTCGTAACTGACCACGATCACGGGAGCGGTCAGCTTCGTTTTATCTTCATCCGGCGCAAAGGTGCGGCCCTGAAGAGGCTTCACGTTGAGCACGTCAAAATAGTTGCCGGAGACTTCGTAACCCCAGACACGTTCGTTCACGCCATTGCGACTCAGGCTCAGCGGTACGAAACGATAGACGAGCAGGCCGGAAAGAGCTTCGTTGCGATCGCGGAAGTCTTTGTAATTGGGATACGAGAACGCCGACAGCGTATCGTCCTTGCCGCGCACCGCAACGGAAACGATCTGGTTTGGACGATCAACCGGCAACCCACGCAGCAACACCGTATTCACGATGCTGAAGATCGCCGTGTTTGCACCAATCCCCAGCGCCAGCGTGATCACCGCGATCGCCACGAATCCCGGCCGCTTGATTAAGCTTCTCACCGCATAACGAATGTCTTTAATCATTAGCTTTTAAATAGGTCCCATAGGACATATAGGACCTATTCCTCCTATTCATATCTGAGCGCCACGAGCGGATCGACTTTCGTCGCGGCACTTGAGCGCTGCAACCTCCGGCTCCGCCGCCGGATGTGAGGCGAGGCTATGCCTCGCCGTCCAGTTCTAAATTCTGAATGGGCTGTGCCCTTGGTCCGGGCTTGCCCTACGTTGTGGGCCAAAGGCCGAACCAAGGGCCTAGCCCAATACCTTGCGAACCTCAACCGGCGAGGCATAGCCTCGCCTCACATCCGGCGGCGAAGCCGCATCGATTCACTCATATCTGAGCGCCACGAGTGGATCGACTTTCGTCGCGCGGCGCGCGGGCAGATAACACGCCAGCAGCGCCACCACCGCCAGCAATACCGGCACGAGGATGAATGTCGAAACGTCGTAACCACTCACGCCAATCAACAGCGACGACAACACCCGCGCCAACAGCAGCGCGAGCAGCAACCCGATGCCGACACCCACCGCCGCGAGACGCATCCCCTGTCTTGTGATCATCTTCATGACGTCGCTGCGGTTTGCGCCGAGCGCCATGCGAATACCAACCTCGCGTGTGCGTTGCGAAACGACGTACGCCATCACGCTGTAAAGCCCGACGGCGCTCAAGAGGATCGCCAGGAGGCCAAACGCCAGCGACAAACTCGCCGCCATGTTTGGCGCCCACAGCGCATACGTCTTGTGCTGGTCCATCGTCTTCACTCCAAAGACCGGAACACGACGATCGAGCGCCTGGATTTCACTGCGAACCGCGCCCACGAGTGAACGCGGATCAACATTCCCCCTAATCACGAGCGCCGCCGTCGCGGGCCGTCGCTGGCTCATCGCGTAGTAGAAAAACGGCTTGGGATCTTCCGCTAGATTGCGATACTTCCCTGTCTTGACCACACCAACCACTTCATACGGATCTTTACTATCAATACCAATCAAAATGCGTTTGCCGACCGCGCTCTCGCCCGGCCAGAGCATCTGGGCCATCTTCTGGTTCACGACGATCACACGTTGTGTTTTTGTGGAATCGCGTTCGTCAAAGTCGCGACCCTCGAGGATGGGAATCTGCATCGTCTTGAAGTAACCCGAACTGATCACCGTGGTCATGATGACTCGTCCGGCGCTTCCACGCGGCAGCGTCTCACCCTCTTTGAGAATTGGGCCATTGGAGTTGGAACTGTCGCCGAGCGGAAGGGTTCGTGTGAGTGAGGCGGCTTCAACACCCGGCACCGACGACACACGCTCAACCACCTGCTTGTAGAAATTCCGGCTCTGTTCTTCCTCGTAACCGATGAGCTGCGGGCTCATGAACACGATCAGCCCGTTGGGATTGTCAAAACCGGGATCCATCGTCTGCGCTTTGCGAAAACTCTTAATGAAGAGACCGCCGCACACGAGCACCACGAGTGACAACGCCACCTGGGCCACCACCAGCACGTTTCGCAAACCAAACGCTCTCAGCCTTCCTCTTTTCGCTCTTTCCGGATCGCCTTTCAGCACAGGTACGACATCCGGATTCGAAGACTGCAAGGCGGGCGCCAGTCCAAAGACGAATCCCGTGGCCAGCGAAACGATCAGAGTGAAGATCAGCGCGCGTGAATCAAGTGCAAAGAAGTTGTCGACAATTTTGTATTCAAGGATCGGGACAAAACCCTGCATCAGATCCGTGACCCAGACGGCGAGTAACAATCCGAGACCGCCGCCGAGGAGTGAGAGCAACACGCTCTCGGTCAGCAGCTGGCGCACCAGGCGCGCGCGACTCGCACCCAACGCGAGACGAATCCCGATCTCTTTGCGACGCGCGGCGGCCCTCGCCAGCATGAGGTTGGCGACGTTTGCGCACGCAATCAACAGAATCAGCCCCACGATCGCCATCGCGATCACTCCGGCGCTTTTGAAGACACTGCCCATATCTTCAAAGCGACCATCAACCTCGCCCATGACTTTGGCCCGAGTTGTATTCGCGCGATTGTCCGGATACGCCTGATTCAAACGGCTCGCAATTGCAGTAATCTCCGCGGACGCTTGCTCGATTGAAACACCGGGCTTGAGCCGGCCAATCACATTCATCCAGTGACTGCCGCGGTCGTTGAGTAAGCCGGAGCTCCGGCGCAGATCTTCAGCCATGGACATCGGCACCCAGAAGTCGAGCGCGAGCGCAAACTTCGTCCCGACGAAACTCTCGGGGGCAACACCGATCACCTGGTACGCACGGTTATTGAGTTGGACCGTCTTGCCGGCGATGTTTGGATCAGACGCGAGACGACGCTGCCAGAAGCTATGACTCAACACCACCACCGCATTCGCGCCCGGAGTTTTATCTTCGTCGGGCAGAAACGAGCGACCCATGATCGGTTTCACTTGAAGCACGTCGAAGTAGTTGGCGGAAACTACTTGCCCCCAGATCACGTCGTTCTGATTCTCAGCGTCGATGGCAGCCTGAAGCATGTCTTCGCCGGCCAGGCCACTGAACGATGTGCTCTGGTTTCGATAGTCAACGAAGTCGGGATACGAGAACTCATCGGTGAGGTCGCGGTCCTCAGTCATCTCCATGGGCCGGATCAACTCGCCGGCATTAGGGACGTCGAGCGGTCGCATGAGAAACGCGTTAACGCCGCTGAAGATGGCAGTGTTGGCGCCGATGCCCAGCGCAAGCGTGATAATCGCAACCAGTGTCACGCCCGGATTCTTGCCCAGGATCCGAACGCCATAGCGAATGTCTTTGAAGAAGTTTTCCATTTTTCTGATCCGTATTAATCGGTTTTTGTAATCCGTCTAATCCGTGTTACCCGATTTGTTTATTCTTCAACAGCACCGACAACACCCGCCCTCTCTCATAATCCGATTTGATCGATTCAACCGCTTTCAGAAACGCACTCTTCAACCGCGTATCGCCGGTGTAAACGTTCGACACCTCAACCAGGAACGTCGCCTTCTCATAGTCCGACGACATCTCGGTCGCGGAGTCGAGCAGCAGTCGCAACACTTCCTCGCTCTGGTTCTTCGTCCTCACCAATGCCGTCAACACACCGCGACGCTCGTAATCTGACGAGATGCTCTTCGACGCCGACGCAGCAAGCACGAGCAACGCGCTGCTCGGCGTGTCTTTCACGATCGACTTGATCACGCGACCGCGCTCATAGTCTGACTTGATCGTCGCAACCGCATCGAAGTAGGGCTGTATCACACCATCTTTACCGGTGAGCATCGGCGCTACCGTTGTCAGCAACTGCGCCTGTTCGTAATCAGACGAGATGTCGCGCGCCATCTGTCGCAATGCATTGCGCAGAGCGCCGGAGTCGAGATTGCCTTGCTTGAGGAGATGCTGGTAGTAGATGCGTCGCGCGTAGTCGCCATTGATCAGCTCGATCTCCTTGAGCACACCGTCAACGCCGCGTTGGCTCAGGAGCGTGCGCACTCTTTTCTCCGCGTCGATGCCGCCCTGGCGCACTGCGTCGAGCACAAACTTCGCCAGCCACTGCTTCGCACTCTCGTCGAGTGGACGCGCGGTGCCGTTCATAAAGAATGCACGCGTTAACTGCCCGGCTGGATCGCGTCTGACTTCGTAACGAAACGACTCGCGATCGCGGTGCTCTTCGACGATCACCCATCCGCCTTCGGAGACGTCTTTAATATCCGTGTAATCGTCGTTGAACTCGGCCTTGCCGCGTATCTCGAGACGACGCTTCAGGCCGATCTCGGTGTCGGAGTGTTCCCAGCGCGTGACGCTGATGTTTTCATCACGGCTCTTCTGCGCCTGAAACCCGGGCACTGGCGTCGAAAGTAGCAAGGCTACGCATGAGGCAAGCAGCCAGAGGATGCGCGCTTTAATTGAGTGATTGAGCAACTTCATAACGATCTCCTATTTGTGGGGTATTGCTGGCCTGCACGTTGATCGTGACTTTCAAGTGGCGGCCGATGAATCCGCGTCCGTAGTAGATGCCACACGCAAACCGATCGAGATCCGCGGTGGCACTGTAGTAAACCCATTCCTGACCGCTCGGCGATCGACTCCGATCCATCACGTTGACCGCGAGTGCGATCGGAACGATCTTGTCTTTCACGATCAGCATGCCGTCGACGTCCAAAGAATCACGATCCTTGCCGCGACGCACGCTGGTGCTTTTGAATTCAAACTTTGGAAATTTCTCAACATCCAAAAACTCGCGCAGCAACAAATGCGCGTCCCGCTTTTTATTCCGCGTGTCGATGGTGTCGGCCTTGATAGTCGCCGTCACTGTCGAGCGGCTAATATCTCCCTCATCCAAAACGATGAAGCCTTCAACAACTCCAAAGCGTCCCTTCACCGTGTACCAAAGATTCCTGATCGCAAACTCGACAGTCGTGTACGTCGGGTCAAACGTCCAAACACGTTGCAGCTCTGTATTTACGATCTTCACAATCAGCTTTCACCACGAAGGCGCTAAGTCACAAAGTTTTGTGTCTTCGTGGTTAAGTCTCACTCACACCTTAAAGCTTCCATCGGATCGACCTTCGTCGCGCGCCACGCCGGGATGTAACACGCCATCAAACCGACGAGCGCGAGCACTACCGCTACCGCCGCAAACGTGAACGGATCCTTCGCCGTCACGCCAAACAACAGACTCGCGATCAGTTTCGTCGCCAGGTACGCTCCGAACAACCCGATCCCAAGTCCCAACGCGATGAGCGTCGATCCCTGTTTCACGATCATCAGCAGCACGTCGCGAGACTGTGCGCCGAGTGCCAAACGTATTCCGATCTCATTCGTGCGTTGGGCCACCGAATAACTCATCACGCCGTACAGTCCGACGACAGTCAGCACCAACGCGACAGCCGCGAAGATCGAAAGCAGCGTAGTGTTGAATCGCGGCGCCGCAACGGACGACGACAAGTACTCATCCATCGACTTCACACCAAACAACGGAATGTCCGGATCCATCGCCGCCACTTCCTTCGTCACTCCCGAAATCATGCTGCGCGGCTCGTTAATGGTCTTCACCACCGCCACCATCTGGCTAAACGGAACCTGCGTGTGCGGCACGTAGTAAGCCGGTCTTGGTGCAGTGTCTAGACTGCGGATCCTGACGTCGCCAACCACGCCCACAATTTCCCGCATAACCGAGTCTTCGCCTTCGATAGAAGAAATGCCGGGATGGATACGTTTACCGATGGGGTCTTCGTTCGGAAAATACTGCTTCGCAAACGTCTCGGTGATGATGATCACCGGCGTTGAGCCATGTTTGTCGCGGTCGTCAAAGTCGCGACCCTTGATCAGAGGGATGCCCATCACGCGGAAATAGCCGGTGCCGGCAGTGAAGAAGTCCGCGCTAGGATGGTCCTTCGGCGCCATCGGCCTTCCCTCGATCTCGAACGAAATAACGAAGCGATCTCCGTTCAGCGGCAATGGAAATATCGTGCTCGCCGATTGAACTCCGGGTGTCGACTCGAGACGGCTCTTCAGATCGATGAAAAACTGCGTCTGCCGGTCGCTGTTGTACTTGACTTCGGGCAGGCCCACGATGAAGGTGAGAACGTTTTGCGTTTGTAGCCCGTTGCTCACGTTTCGCAGGCGCCAGAGACTCTGGATCAACAATCCCGCGCCGACGAGCAACACCACGGCGATCGCGAGCTCGACTACCACCAGCACGTTGCGAACGCGATTGCGGCGCGCGCCTTCGCTCGTGCCGCGCCCGCCTTCCTTCAATGAGTCCACCAGTTCACTCTTCGAGGAATGAAACGCGGGCGCGAGCCCGAATACCAGACCGGTGAGCAGCGAGATGCCGAGCGTAAATCCCAATACGCGCCATTCTATACGCACGTGGACCGCGCGTGGAATGTCGTCCTTGCCGAGTGCAACCAGCAGATCGGACCACCAAACCGCCAGCAGCAAACCGACCGCTCCGCCCAGTATCGACAGCATCACACTCTCAGTCAGCAACTGCCGGATCACACGCATGCGGCTGGCGCCGAGCGCGGTGCGAATCGCCATCTCTTTGTGACGACTCGTGGCGCGCGCGAGCAGCAGGTTGGCCACATTCGCGCACGCAATCAGCAACACACATGCGACGGCGCCGAGCAGTATCAACAATGCCGGACGAATGTCGCCGACGAGCGCCGTCAACGCTGAATCGACGCGCAGGCTCTTGCGCGTATTTGTGTCGGGATACTGTTGTTCGAGACGAGCGCCTATTGTAGTGAGCTCGGCTTGCGCTTGTTCGGGCGTAACTCCGGACTTGAGGCGGCCAATCACTTGCAGGAAGTGCGCACCACGCTGCTCCGTAACCGGACTCTCCTCGCCCGGTGTAACATCGACGGCAATCGTGGTCCACAGTTCCACAGGTTCATTCTGAATCGGAAACTCGAACGACGGCGGCATCACGCCAACCACGGTGTAGTTGCGACCGTCGAGAGTGATCGCCTGGTTCACAATCGACGGATCGGAGTTGAAGCGCTTTTGAAAGAGTTCGTGACTGAGGATCACGACGCGCCCGGTCTCCGACGGCTTGTCTTCGTCCGGATGAAACGTACGGCCCAACACCGGCGCCACGCCGAGCAACGGAAAGAGATCCGCCGTCACCACGGAGCCCTGAACCCGCGCAGGCTCACCACGACCGGTCATAATGAAGTCGCCGCCGTGATAAGAAGCAACGCGCTCGAGCACAGTGTTCTGACTGCGAAGGTCGAAAAAATTCGGATATGAATGTGACCCGCGCTGCTGGCCCCGTTGCGTGTCGGTTTCAAATATCGACACGAGTGAATCCGAATCAGGAAACGGCAAAGGCCGCAACAGCACCGCATTCACAACACTGAATATCGCAGTGTTAGCGCCAATGCCGAGCGCCAGCGCGATAGTGGCGACGATGCTGATGCTCGGCGACTTGAGCAGCATGCGCAGCCCGAAACGAATATCCTGAAGTAATGTATTCATAATGCCAATCCTCCTTATAGATCCTATTAGTCCTATAGGGCCTATTCGTACCTTAGCGTCTCTAACGGATCGACACGTGTCGCGCGTCGAGCCGGGAGGTAACACGCCACGAGCGTCACACCCGTCATTAACGCGGTCACCACTAAAATCGCGAGCACATCAATCGCGCTCAATCCAACCAGCATGCTGTCCAACAAACGCGCGGCTGCGAGCGAGGCCGGCAGGCCGATGGCAATCCCAATCAAGACCAGCTTCATTCCCTGTCGCAGCACCATCACCAGCACGTTATGTCCCTGCGCGCCGAGCGCCATGCGAATGCCGATCTCGCGTGTGCGTTGGACCACGGACCACGCCGTCACTCCATAGATCCCGACGCTCGCGAGCAGCAACGCCAGCGTCCCCAGAAACGTCGCGCCATGCGACGCGGCACGAGCCGCGAGCAAGTTGCCGTTTCTCCCGGTGTCCTCTTCGTAAGTGCGGACGAAGAGCCGCAGCACAGGCTCGAGTGCGTAAGCTTCGCGGCGCGCCGAATCTTTCAATGCCGCGGCATCGGTGGAGGTGCGCACCAGCAGTGATGTGTCCATCGCTCCGGGAGAGACGCCGGGAACGTAGACGTAGGAGGGGGGCGTTTGACCGGCTTGATAGATCTGATTGTCACGCGCGATGCCGATCACCTGCGCGGACGAAACGATCATTTCCGTGCCGCCGTCGCGCAGCGGCTCTTCCATGCGTAACGTCTTGCCGAGCGCGCTTTCACCCGGCCAGAAATTTCGCGCTGTCGATTCACTGACGATCACGACCGGCGCCCGGGCGTCAACTTCCTCCGTAGTAAATCGACGTCCGACGACGAGTGGCGTGCCTATTGTGTCGAGATAGTTCGCCGGAATTCCCTCGACAGGTACCCTGGAAAACTGTGTTGGACCAGCACCAGCCTTGTCGAGCAGCGTGACCACCGCGCGACCGATGAACTCGCGATCGAGGCTGACGCTCTGCACACCCGGCACCGCTGCAAGGCGCGTCATGAGTTGTTGTTGAAAGACTTTAGCGCGCTCCGCGTCGTAACCGCTCAGCTCGAGGCTGTAGCCGACCGAAAGCAGGTTCTTCACTTCGAAGCCCGGATCGGTCACCAACACTCGCTGCACGCTGCGTATCATCAGTCCCGCGGGAATCAGCAATACAAAACAGATCGCAACCTGCGCGACGACGAGCACGCCGCTGAGTCGCGAGCGACCCGACCCTCCCGTCGCATTCGTACTCTCCGACTTGATCACTCCAATCAAATCAGGACGGGTCGCGCGCAATGCGGGCACGAGACCGAACGCGAGACCGCTCAACACTGCCAGGACAAATGAGAACGCTAACACGTGCGCGTCGGGCGAGAGATCGAGCGCGATTCGCATCATGTCGGCGCCGCCATAACGGGTGAGGACTATCGTGAGAAACAGATCCAGGCTCCACCAGGCAAGGAATACACCGGCAATTCCGCCGGCAATGGCGAGTAAAAGGCTCTCGGTGAGGAGTTGTCGCACCAAACGCCAGCGGCTCGCGCCCAGGCAAAGACGCACGCCAATCTCTTTCTGTCGCGAGATGGCGCGCGCGAGCTGCATGTTTGCGATATTGAAACAGACGATTAGCAGTACGAGTCCGGTGGCGCCGAGGACCATCGCCATCCCCACCCAAATTCCGGTTTCCACTTTGATCTCGTTGATCGGCTCGACAACGATCGACCTCTTTGGTCCATCCCGCTCCCCTGTCTCCAGTTGGCCCAACAAAACATTCATATCGCTGCCCGCTGCAGCCGCGGACTTGCCGGGTTTGAGACGCGCGTGTAACGTGAGCCACTCAAAGTCGCGGCCGCCGTACCAGTCTCGTTTTTCCGGAGAAACGTCTTCGAAGTAGACCGTCGGCATCGCGCCGCGCATCGCCAGCGGCAGCCAGATGTCTGGCATCTCATATCTCAGTCCGATAAACGCCGGATCAGTAACACCGATGACAGTGACAGGTGTGCCGTTTAATAGAAGACTGCTTCCGACGATCTGAGGATCACTGCCAAAACGGCGTTGCCAGAAACGGTGACTCAGGACGACGACGGCATCCCGGCCGGGCACGCTGTTCTCTCCGGATGTGAAGTAGCGTCCGAGATGCGTGCGGCCGCTGCCAAACACTTCGAAGTAATTGTCGGAAACGAAATTTCCCAGAAGTTCTTCGGGTTGGGCGTTGGGTTTGTTTTCGCCGAGCAGGAATTTCTCTTCTGCAAACACCGCGACCATCGCGGCGAACGACTGATTCTGATCGCGAAGATAGGTGTATTGCGGAAATGAAAATAAATCCCCGCGCTGGCTTCCTTCGAGCCCGAGGCGCACGATTGTCTCCGGCTCCCTCACCGGTTTCGGCCGCAGGAAGAGGTTGAAGACAGTAAACAGCGCCGCATTCACACCAATACCGAGCGCGAGCGAGATCACCACGATCGCCGTGAACCCCGGCCGCTTCAGCAGCATCCTGATGCTGTATCGTAATTCTGAAAGCATATTGTAACCCCCGGAAATCTTTCTCACGCAAAGGCGCAAAGGCGCGAAGAAAACCCTAAGAAACGCGGTAGCGCTTTGCGCCTTTGCGCCTTTGCGTGAAAAATCTTTTTACTCCTCTCTTAGCGCTACCATCGGATCGACGCGCGACGCACGCCGCGCAGGCAGATACCCCGCGACCAGCGCCACCCCGGCGAGCAGCAACGTCGCCAGCGCAATCGTCAGCGGATCGTTAGGCGTCAAGTCGTACAACAACGACGACGCCGTCTTTGTCAGCGCCCGCGACGCAAACAAACCAACCACCAACCCGATCACCACAAGCACCAACGCTTCACGCAAAACCAGCCACAGCACGCTGACACCACGCGCGCCGAGCGCCATGCGTATGCCGATCTCGTTTGTGCGTCGCGCCACGCCGTATGACATCACTCCGTAAAGCCCGATACACGCGAGCAACAACGCGAGCAGCCCAAAGAAAGTCGCAAGCCGTGCCACCAACTTCTGCTGCACGAGTGAACGACCGATGTGATCCGAAAGACTCACCACATCATCAATAGGAAGATTGCGGTTGATCTGCTTGATCGTCTGTCGCACCTGCGGCAGGACTACGCTCTCCGGACCCGAAAAACGCACCAGCAGGTTGCTCAGCACATCAGGACGCTGCGTATACGGGTAGAAGGCCATCGGCCGAAACTCTTCTTTCAAATTTCCATACTTCGCATCTTTCACCACACCGATAACTTCAATTTCCTCGGGGGCCGTAGGTGGACCAAGCCCGAACCGCTGGCCGATCGGAGAACCGCTCGGGAAAAACCGCTTCGCCATCGACTCGCTAACCACTGCCACCTTCTGCGACTTCTCCGTATCTTGTGGTCCAAAAGCGCGGCCCTGCACCAAAGGAATGCCCATGACAGTAAAGAAATCCGGACCCACCATGTTGTTTCTGAGTGAGCGACTCTGTCCTTCCTGAATATTGTCGCCCCGACTGTGAGCGCGGCTGGTCCAGAATCCCTGGTTGAAAACGGTGAACGCGAACGAAGCAGACTGCACGCCGGGAACAGTTTTGACCTTGTCTTCAATTTCGCGCAGCAACGCCGGGACTTTCGGATCGTCACCTTTTAATCCGGTGGCTGAGGTGTCCACCTGAAGCAGCACTGTGTTCTCCTGGTTGAATCCACTGGGAATGCTTTGCAGATTGATCAGCGTGCGCACAAAAAGCCCGGCGCCGATGAGCAACAAAAGTGACAGCGCCACCTGCGCCGCCACGAACGCTTTGCCGAGTAGATTTCGTGAGGCAGCGCCAGTTTTGCCGCCTTTGAGCGAAGTGTTTGGTTCTGTTTGTGCAGCACGCAAGGCCGGCGCAATACCGAAGACAACTGCACACAACACCGAAACGCCGAGCGTGAAACCGAGCATGCGAAGGTCTGGTTTGACGTCGATCGGCAGCGCGTCTGGTCCATCAGAAGCCATGAGCAACAGCAGACGCGTAGCCCACCACGAAAGCGCCACACCGGCTAACCCGCCGAGCAAGGCCAGCAACGCGCTTTCAGTGAATAACTGCCGCACCAGCCGCAGGCGTCCCGCGCCGACTGCCATCCGCACCGCAAACTCGCGGCTGCGCGCTGCGCCATGGGCCAACAGCAAGTTGGCCACGTTCGCACACGCAATCAGCAAAACGAGCAGCACTACAACCATCAGCACCTTTAGCGAAAGTGAGAACTGTTCGCGCAGTGACGATAGACCGCGACTCGCCGGCGTCAGCTCGATGGTCGCGTTCTGAATATTCTGTTGCTTCTTCTCAGCCGGCAAACGGCTTTCGAGCGTCCCTAAGTGCTGTTTGAAAAGTAGGTTGATACCTGGGCCGGCTTGCTCCGCGGAGACGCCATCTCTCAATCGAGCGATGACATACAGCGACTGGGCTGTCGGGTCATTTCTTCCGTCCCAGTGTGCCGGCGGCAACTGCTTTTCCATCGACAGCGGAATCCACAAATCAGGCGCGTTGCCGACTGTGGTGCCGAAAAATTCTTTCGGAGCAACACCGACGATCGTGTAAATGAGGTTGTCGATATTGACTGTTCTGCCAACTGCCGACGGATCGCGGCCGAGCCGGCGTTCCCACCACGCGTGACTCACCACCGCCACCGGATGGCCGCCTTGATTCTGATCGTCAGTCTCAGTTAAGACACGTCCGAGACTTGCATTGACACCCAACACCGGAAAGTAAGAGCCGGAGACGAGTTGCACCTGCATCTTCTCGATATCGCCACTTGAATTGACGAACCCGTGCACGGTCCACGGGATGCTCATAACGCCCGCCACTCCCGAGAAGATGTCCGATCGTTGCTGCGCCTCGCGAAAAAACGGATAGGAGTACAGGTCCCAACTCTGATCGGGAAAGGCATTGGTCATGCCCGCGTCCTGCCCCTTGCCAAATAGGACCAACCGCTCAGGTCTGTGTACCGGTAGCGACTTGATCATCACCGCATCGATCAAACTAAAGATCGCCGTAGTCGCTCCGATCCCCAGCGCCAGCGAAAGCACCGCGATCAGCGTGAAGCCCGGCTTCTTGAGAAGCATCCTCAAACCATAGCGAATATCTTGAAGCATAATAATTTCCAATCCATCAACAGATTTCACAGATTTCTTTCTGTGTAATCTGTGGATTGCCTTTATTCATACCGCAGCGCAACCATCGGATCGACCTTCGTCGCCCGTCGCGCAGGGAGGTAGCAGGCCAGCAAGGCAACCGCTATCAATCCCACAGACACACCCACCAGCGTCCCGACACTGTTTGGCTTCACACCGAAAAGCAACGAATTGAGCAAACGTGAAGAAGCAATCGATGCTGCGAGCCCAATCGCGACGCCAACACAAACGAGGATCACACCTCGAATCAAGATCAGTCTGAACACATCACGTCGCTGCGCGCCGAGTGCGACACGAATTCCAATCTCACGCGTGCGCCGGGCAACTGAGAACGTCAACACACCGTACAGCCCAAGTGCTGTCAGCAACGTAGCGAGTATTCCGAATGCGGCGCTCAGCCACGTCACCATTCGTTCCTGGGTCAGCGATTGATCCATTTCAGTTGCGAGAGTCTTGATGTCGTAGAGCGGCAGGTGTGGATCGAGGTTCTTTAACTCCGCCCGCAACTGTTCCGCAACCAGCTGTGGCTCGGTCGCAGTCTTTACGTGCAGCGTCAGGCTCGTGAGTTGCGACTCCTGTGTGATTGGAACATATATATGACGCCGGATATTTTCACGCAGGTTTACGTACTGGGCGTCCTTCACAACTCCCACAATCGTCCTGTCAGGAACGTCGTCCATGCCAATGCGTTTTCCGACAACGTCAGTAGTGCCGAAAAAGTGCTTCGCCATCTTCTCGTTGACAATCACGACCTTCGGCGCACCTATGCGATCACTTTGGTCGAAGTCGCGTCCGGCAACGAGGGGAATTTCGAGTGCTCTAAAATAGTCGCTAGACGTGTAAGTGAAGTCAGACGTCATTCGTTCGCCTTCACGCGGGGTATAACCTTCAACGACAATGCGGCTTTGATCCCAGCCTCCGGAGATAGGTGAATCGGTAGCAAGGCTGGCGAACTTGACGCCCGGCAGCGCGCGGATCGTGGTCAGAAAATTGTCGTAAAACACTGCTGTCTTTTCTTTTGAGTAACCATTGAGCGTGGGGTTGACGCTCGCGAACAGAACGTTCTCTTTGCCGAAACCCGTGTCTACTGATCGGAGATTCTGGAGTGTCTTCAGTAAAAGCGCCGCACTTACCAGCAGCGGAAGTGAAAGCGCAACCTGGACCAGGATCAACGCACTGCGCAGACTAAGAAGCCTGCCGGCTGAGGTGAAACTACGAGATTCGAGTCGCAGGCCGGGTGCCAGGACTTGTCGCGCGGCTTGAATAGCGGGCGCCAGACTAAACGCAAGTCCGATAAGAATCGAGACGCCTAAAATGAACAAGTACAAACGCCAATCGGAAGATCCATCAAGATTCTGTCGATAATCCGGCGGGATGAAAGCGATCAAGCCTACCTTGATCCAAAGCGCGATAAAGATGCCGGCAGTTCCCCCGATAAGCGCGAGAACAACGCCCTCAGTTAACCATTGGCGCAATAAACGCAACCGCCCGGCGCCGAGCGCGAGACGAACTGCGATTTCCGAAGCACGCACGGTCGCGCGCGCCATCATCAGGTTTGCCAGATTGGCACAAAGGATCAGCAGCACTGCGCACGTCGCCCCGAAAAGCAACCAGAGAGAAGTGCGGAGTTCGGTTTGTAAATAGCGAAGCCCTTGATCGCCCGGCAACGCCGCAATG
>Ga0207670_10000979_pt1 | contig 15072 bp, 10 predicted proteins | sample KBSS23HmetaG_FD_184339 | JGI IMG/M metagenome (GOLD analysis project Ga0207670, IMG submission 184339) | Switchgrass rhizosphere microbial communities from Kellogg Biological Station, Michigan, USA - KBS S2-3H metaG (SPAdes) (version 2) | ecosystem: Host-associated > Plants > Roots >... | reverse complement strand
GTCGTCATCGCGTCGATCTCCTCGGGCCGGACCGGCGTGCCGTCGAAGCGGAGAATGCCTGCGATGCCGCACATCAGTGGATCCCGGCGGCAACGGTCTGGTAAGCGTCCACCATCTGGGCGGCGGTCCGATCCCAGTTGAACCGGGCGGCGTGCGCCAGACCACGCGCGACCACCTTCGCGCGCAGCGGCGCGTCGGTCAGAAGCGCGCCCGCATGCCACGCCAGCGCGTCGACGTCCTCCGGATCGGCCGTCAGCGCGGCGTCGCCGACGATCTCGTCCAGGGAGCCGGCCCGCGACGAGACGACCGGTGTGCCGGAGGCCATCGCCTCCAGCGGCGGCCATCCGAAGCCCTCGTACAGCGACGGAAACAGCAGCAGGTCGACGGCGTTGTACAGCGCGGGGATGTCGGCGTCCGCCACCCTGCCCAGCTCGACGACAGCCGTCAGCACGCCCAGCTTCTCCGCGAGCTGGCGCTCGTTTGCCGCTAGCGGAGGTCCCACGCGGGCCACGCGCGCGTCGACTCCGTCGCGGCGCAACCGCGCCAGCACCCGCAGCACGCCCGGAATGTTCTTGTAGAAGTCTTTGCCGATCTGGAGCAGAAGCGGACCGTCGCCAAGGCCCAGCTTCTGCCGTAGCACCCGGCCTCGCTCGCGGTCGGGGGCGAAGGCCTGGTTCAATCCCGAATGAACGACCGTGATCCGTTCGGGCGCGACGCCGACCAGGTTGATCAGGTCGGTACGGGTCTGCTCCGAAACAGCGACGACCAGCGCGGCGCGCTTCACCAGCTCCATGGAGACGCGAAGCAGCTGGAGCGCGATACGTGGAATCCTGGCCGAGCCAATCCGGCCGGCGGCCAGCGCGAGCAAGATGACGTCATGACACGTGACGATCGTCCTGCGGGGATCGAGCTCGGCCAGCAAATAGCCCTGTCCGTGGTCGACGACGTGAACCAGATCGGCGTCCAGGTTGCGAACCAGGCGCGGATAGACGGCGAAGCGCCCCGCGTAGGCATCGATCTTCGCCCACCAGGATGAGCGCCGGGTCCACTCCCCGGGAACGACGGCTGGCGGCCGTACGCGCGTGATCGCGATCCCGCGGCGCTGCAGGGCAGCCCCGAGCCGCTCCGCGTAGAGCCGCATGCTGGGCTGCTGCTCGTCGCGGTAGTTGTGCAGCAACGCCACGCGTAGGCGCGGGGCTGCGGCGAACATCGCCCGCGATGTCAAAAGCGAGACCCCATGAAGCGCGCGAGATATTACTCTGGCGACGCACTCTTTTCGGCGAAATCTCTGGTCTTTCTATATACTTGCCCGCCGCATGAATATCCTAGGAATCAACGCCTTCCACGGCGACGCGTCGGCTGCGCTGGTGAAGGACGGGGTGCTGGTGGCCGCCATCGAGGAGGAGCGGCTGAATCGGCACAAGCACTGCGCCGGGTTCCCCGCCCTCGCGGCGCGCGCGGTGCTGGAGTCGGCCGGTGTCACGCCCACCGAGCTGGATCACGTCGCGATCTCCCGCGATCCGAAGGCGAACCTGCACAAGAAGATCCTGTTCGCCGTCCAGCAGCGCCCCTCGCTGACGAAGCTGGTCAAGGATCGGCTGGCGAACGTCGCCAAGGTACGCAAGATCGACGACACCCTGGCGTCCGCGCTGGGCGTCGAATCAAAGGCGCTGCGCGCGAAGTTTCACGCTGTCGAGCATCACAAGTCGCACATCTCGAGCGCGTTCTTCATCTCGCCGTTCGAGCAGGCGGCCTGTCTGTCGATCGACGGCTTCGGCGACTTCGTGTCGACGATGCGGGCGGTCGGGCGCGATCGCAAGCTGGACGTCCTCGACCGCATCGAGTTTCCGCACTCGGCCGGGCTGTTCTACACGGCGGTGACGCAGTTCCTGGGATTTCACCGCTACGGCGAGGAGTGGAAGATGATGGGGCTGGCGCCGTACGGCAAGCCGACCTACGTCGACAAGCTGCGCCAGGTGATTCGACCGGTACCCGCCGGGCGTTTCGAGCTGAACCTCGACTACTTCCGCCACCACAACGAAGGCGTCGAGATGACGTGGGATGACGGCGCGCCCCACCTGGGGCTGGTGTTTTCGCCGCGCCTGCACGATCTGCTGGGACCGCCGCGCGATCCCGAGGATCCCGAGTTCTTCGGCAAGTGGGCGGACATCGCGCACAGCGCGCAGATCGTCTACGAGGAGATCTTCTTCCACGTGGTTCAGGACCTGTACGACCGCACGGGCCTCGACAAGCTGTCGCTCGCGGGCGGCTGCGCGCTGAACTCGGTCGCCAATGGAAAGATCTTCGAGCGCACCCGGTTTCGCGACGTGTTCGTGCAGCCGGCGGCCGGCGACGACGGCACGGCGATCGGCGCGGCGTTCTACGTCGAGCACGCGGTGCTGGGACGGCCGCGCCGGTTCGTGATGCGCGACGCGTACACCGGACCGGACTTCGACGATCGGCAGATCGTCGCCGCGCTCGAGAAGGTTCGCGGCAACGGCTGGGATCCCAGCATCGTGGTGCGCCGCCTGGAGGACGCGGACCTTTATCGCGAGGTCAGCCAGGCCGTCGCCGCCGGCAAGGTGGTGGGCTGGTTCCAGGGACGGATGGAATTCGGCCCGCGCGCGCTGGGCAACCGATCGATCGTCGCCGATCCGCGGCGCGCCGACATGAAGGAGATCCTCAACACGCGCATCAAGCACCGGGAGACGTATCGGCCCTTCGCCCCCAGCGTGCTGGAAGAGAAGGCCGGGCAGATCTTCGAACGCGGCGAGCCCTCGCCGTTCATGCTGATGGTCTACAAGGTCAAGCCGGAGCACCGCGCCAGCTTGGCGGCGGTCACGCACGTCGACGACACCGGGCGGCTGCAGACCGTTCAGCGCGGGAACCAATCCCGCTATCACGCCCTGATCTCCGAGTTCGAGCGCCAGACCGGTGTGCCGGTGGTGCTGAACACCAGCTTCAACGAGCACGAGCCGATCGTGGCGACGCCCGCGGAGGCGATCGCCTGCTACCTCAAGACGCGCATGGACGTGCTCGCGCTCGGCAACTGGGTGCTCTCGCGTCCCAGCGCGTCGCCTCAGTGAGCCGATGAGAACCGCGGCGGTTGCCTTCGTCCTGTCCTTGCTGTGCGGCGCCCTCCTGACGCCGATCGTGCGCAGACTCGCCCACCGATTCGGCGTGCTCGATCACGCGCGCTCCTCGCGCAAGATCCACGGCAAGCCGATCCCGCGGCTGGGCGGCATCGCCATTGTCATCGCGTTCTACGCGCCGCTCGTCGGCCTGCTGCTTTTCCAGACCGGCGTCGGCCAGCTGTTCCTGGCCGAGCGCGAGCACGTCATCGGCTTGTTCGTCGGGGGCGTCTGCATCGCGGCGCTGGGCCTCTACGACGACCTGCGCGGCGCCAACGCCTGGAAGAAGTTCCTGATCCAGTTCCTTGTCGCGGGGCTGCTCTACAAGCTCGGCTTTCGCGTCGAAGCGCTGGGGAACCCGTTCGGCGAGATGATCTCGCTCGGCTGGTTCAGCGCGCCGTTCACGATGCTGTGGATCGTCGGCGTCATCAACGCGCTGAATCTCATCGACGGCCTGGACGGGCTGGCCGGGGGGGTCGCCCTGGTCGCGGTCACGACGACGTTCCTCCTGTCGCTGCAGCGCGGCCATCCGCTGATGATGCTGTTCTCGTCGGCGCTGGCCGGCGCGATCCTGGGATTCCTGTTCTACAACTTCAACCCCGCGTCGATCTTCATGGGCGACACGGGCAGCATGTTCCTCGGTTTCGTGCTGTCCACGACCGCGATCCAGACCAACCAGAAGGCGTCCACGGCGGTCGCGGTGTTGATCCCCGCCATCGCCCTGGGCCTGCCGATCATGGACACCCTGCTGGCCATCGGCCGGCGCGCGCTGCGCGGGCGCCCGCTGTTTCAGGCGGACAAGGAGCACATTCACCACAAGCTGATCGCCGCCGGTCTCTCCCAGCGCCAGGCGGTGCTGGTCCTGTACGGTTTCTGCGTGCTGCTGGGCGCGGCCGCGCTGATCCTGACCTACGCGAACAGCGGACAGGCTGCGCTGCTGCTGGTCGTGCTGTCGCTGGTCGCCGTCGTCTTCCTGCGATCGCTGGGGTTCATGCGGTTCAGTCGGGTGTCGGCCACCAGCGCCGATCGCAAGCGCAACCGAGCGCTGCGGGCTGCGGTCCGACCGCTGGGCAAGCGCTTGCAGCAGGTGCGCCGCATCGACGAGATCTCGCCCATCATCGTCGAGGCGGCAGGCGTATTCGGCGCGACCGAGATCACCCTGCGCGTGGGGACGGAAAGCGTCGCCGAGGCGCCGCCGGACGACGAGCCTCGCACCAACGAACAAGAGCCGTTCCGCAGCCAGTTCATGGTGCCGGGCGGGAAGGCCGTCGAACGCATGCTTGACATCAAATGGCTCGACGGCCGGACCGAGCTGGACCGAGACACCGAGATCGCGGTCGACATCCTGTGCGAGTACATCGCCAACGCCCTGGACACGCTGCAGGAAGAGAGCCGCCCCTCCCGGGCGTTCGGTCCGCGAACGTAACGCGACGACGATTAGGTCGTCACGGCGGGCACGGCGAAGGGAACCTCGCAGCCCCGCGCGCGCAGGTCATTCGCCAGCAGCAATCGCAGCACCGAGTCGAACTTGATCATGGGCGCCCGTCCCAGCGTCCGCTTCAGATGTCCGGCGTTGCCGACGATGGGCACCGCCTCGCTGCGCCGAACCAGGTTGCTGTCGACCTTGACGTATTTTTCCCACTCCCGGCCGACCAGGGTGAAGGCGGCCGACACCAGCTCGCGAACCGTGTGCGCCTCGCCGGTGGCGACCACGAAGTCGTCTGCACGTTCCAGGCTGAGCATGTCGATAGCCAGATCGGCGTATTCCGGCGCGTATCCCCAGTCACGAACCGTCTCCAGGTTTCCGAGCGACAGCTGCTGGCGCTTTCCCGCCACGATCTCCGCCACCGACTTCGTGATCTTGCGAAACACGAATTCCGGCGTGCGGCGGACGGATTCGTTGGTGAAGAAGATCGCGTTGGTCGCGAACATCCCGTACTGATTCCGATAGGCGCGCAGCGTATGAAACGCGAACGCCTTCGCGATCCCGTAAGGATTGAGTGGTCGGATGGGCGTCGACTCGTCCTGGGGAGATTGATCCGCGCCCGCGAACATCTCGCTGGAGCCGGCCTGCAGTACCCGGCATGCCGGCGACGCGCGGCGAACCGCCTCGAGCAACCTCACCACGCCCAGCCCCGTGTATTGCGCGGTCAGGATCGGCTGCGTCCAGGAGGACGGGATGACACTCTGCGCGCCGAAGTTGAAGATCCGGTCCGGTCTGACTTCTTCGAGGATCGACAGCAAAGAGTACTCGTCCAGCAGATCGCCAGCGATCGGCTGGTAGGGAAGCGAGGAGTCGGCGCTCGCGCGGCCAACCGTCGACTGCCGGACCAGGCCCCACACGGTTTCACCGCGTCGGGCCAGCTGCTGCGCGACGTAGAACCCGAGCTGACCCGTGACTCCCGTGACCAGCGCCGTCGCCATCGAAACAGGAAGCTCAGCTGGTGGTCTTCGGGTCGGGCCCGTTGCCGTACGTGTAACCGTAGCGGTAGTAATTCCGGTAGTAGTACTCGTAGCCGTAGGCGGGATTGGAGAAGTCGATCGCGTTGACGACGACGCCGAACAGGTGGGCGTTGGCGCCGGCGAGCTGGCGCCGCGCGTGCATCGCCGAGTCGCGCGTGGTTTCGCCGGCCTTCACCACCAGCACCACGCCATCCGTCAGGTTGCCGAGCACCGCGGGATCGGTGACCGCCGACGTCGGCGGCGAATCGAGGATGATGCGGTCGTAAAGCTTTGCGCAATCCGCGAGGATCGCTCCGAACCGCTCGGTGTGCAGAAGCTCCGACGGATTGGGCGGCACCGGACCGCAGGGCAGAAGGTCGAGGTTCGGCACGTCGGTCCGCTTGATCGCCTCTTCGATGGTGGCCTTCCCGACGATGACGGTCGAGATCCCCGTGTTGTTCGGCACGCCGAACGAACGATGCAACCGCGGCCGCCGCATGTCCGTATCGACGATCAGGATACGCCCGCCGGCTTCGGCCATGGTGACGCCGAGATTGATCGCCGTCGTGGTCTTGCCTTCCTGCGGGCTGGGGCTGGTGACGACGATCGTGCGCAGCGGGCGATCCGGCGACATAAAAAGGATGTTGGTGCGGATGGAACGGCAGCACTCCGCCGCGACCGACTTCGGATCCAGGAACACCCCAAGATCGCGATCGCGCAGGTGGTCGTTGGTCTCGCGCGCGACCTCGGCGGCGGGTCCGCCAATGATCGGGACCAGGCCCAGCACCGGCACCCCCAGGAACTGCTCGACGTCAGCCTGCGTCTTCAGCGTGTTGTCGAGCGCTTCGATCAGGAAGGCCATGACGATACCGCTGCCCAACCCGATCAGCAGGCCCAGCATCAGGTTCTGGAACGGTTTCGGCCTGACCGGGACGTACGGCACGGTCGCGCGCTCGAGGACGCGTACGTTATTCGTCCGCATCGGACCGGTGATGTCGATTTCCTTCTGCCGCGCGGCAATCAGACCGTACATCTTGGCGTTCTGCTCGGATGCGCGCTGCAGCGGCTTGTAGTCGATCTCGATCTTGGAGAGCTCGATGGCCTCCTTCTTCTCCCTGTCCATCAGCGACTTCAATGACCGCTCGTTGTCGATCATCTGCTGGTAGGACTTCTCGAACGACGCGAGGACACCGTCGATCTCTTCCTGATAGGCCTTCTTGATGCTGTCCATCTGGGCGTTGATCGCCTTCATCCGCGGGTGTTCCGCGCCGTATTTCGACGACAGGTCGCTGTAGTCCTTCGCGAGCTGCACGAACGAACCGCGCAAGCTGACGATCGTGGAGTTGGTGCGAATCTCGGGAAGGGTCTCTTCCTCGGCGATATTGTTGCGCGCGCGCTCGATCATCCGGCGCTTGGAATCCTGCTCGAGGATGTGAATGCGCAGGTCGGTCAGTTTGAGGTTCACGCTCGCCAGGTTCTGACTGAGCATGCTCTGCTTGTCGTCGAGAGAGACCGCGAGCAGGTTCCGATCTCGCTTGAACTGATAGAGTTTCAGCTCCGACGCTTCCAGTTCTCGCTTCAGCTCCGCTTCCTGTTCGGCCAGCCACGACATCGCGGTCCGCGCCCCCTCGAGCTTGTAGTCGAGGTTGTGCTCGATGTACGTGTCCGCCACGGTGTTCGCGATCAGCGCCGCCCGCTGCGGTTTGAAGTCCGTGGCAGTGATCAGCGCGACGCGCGAATCCTTCAGCGCCTTGACCGCGATCTGTCCCGCTATCCCGCGCCCCAGATCGGGCAAGCTGTGGGCCCCGGCGCCCCCGTAGTCGGGATCGTACTGCAAGCCCAGCTTCTCGGCGGTCCGCTGCCCGACCGCTGTCGACTGAATGATTCGATACTGCGTCTCGTAGAACTCGCGGTTGCTCCAGAAGGTTCCCGTCCCCAGCTCGACGACGTCCTTCGACCCGGGAAGCACCTGCGGCGTCATCGGCTCGATGATCACCTGGCACGTCGCCTCGTAAACCTTGGGCTGACGAAAGGTGTAAACGAAGGCGACGACGGTCGCGATGATCGTCGCAAGCACGACGAACGGCCAGCGCTTGCGAATCGTCCGCCAGTACCCTCGAAAATCGACTTTCGAGCCGGCGTCGGCCGTCAGGTCGACAGCCGGAAGATCTTGAGGCGAATTCACTTTGGCACCCTATCCCAATTGTCCCGAAATTGCCACGCGGTTGGCCCCGCGCTTGCTGTGTGTGAGCCGCGCCGGGCAGCTTTCCGTCACCGGAAGCGAATGCCGCTCCGGCGGGCTCGCCCGGGATCCACGGTGGCGAACACGTTCGGGGCCGCCGCAGACGATGCGATGTCCGAAAGCCTCGTCAGACACACGGCGTCACCGTCCGCGGCTGGCCGGAAAAATTCGTAGCCGTGCCCCCGCAGCAGCTCCGCGACCGCTTCGGGCGAGCTCCCCATCCTGGCCAGGTGCGCCGCCTCGATCTCCAGCAGCAGGTCGGGGTGTGATGCGGACAGCACCCCGGACGAACCCAGCAACGCCGCGTGCTCCGCGCCCTCGAGGTCGAACTTGATCAAGGACAGCCTGGCGCGCGCCGGCTCGGGCAAGCTGGCGTCCAGGGTCGTCAGCTTGACGGTGTCGACGTGTCCGTTTTCGACGCCGCCCGGAACCAGGTGGTTCAGGCCGGCGCCGGCGATGTCGAACTCCTGAAAGTTCGCCTCGCCGGGTGCAGACGATAGCGCCAGCGGTAGCACCTCGACCTGGGTCAGGCGGTTGAGGGCCACGTTCTCGAGCAAGCGCGCGCGGACGCCGCGACCGGGTTCGTACGCCACGACCTTTCCGAGGTTGCCCACCCGCTCGGCCGCCACCAGCGTGAAGAGGCCGACGTTCGCGCCGCCGTCGACGAAGGTGTCGCCGGGCGAGAGCAGGCGGCCAACCAGATCGATGTCCGGATCGCGATGGCCGTAACGATAGAGCTCGAGGCCCAGCGGCGTCCCCAGGTCGGCGTAGATCAAGCTGCGAGCCTGGTCATAGCGGACCGGCACCGTGCTGAAACCGCGCAGGCGCCGGCGCAGCAGGCTCTTGAACACACGGAAGCCGGTCCGGAGCGGGGTGGCGCGCCACGCAGGATTGTCGAAGTTCATGCCGCCAGAGCTTTGCTTGCAGCGACCGGGGGCGCCTCGGCAGCCGCCGCGCGCGCGCGCAGGACGGATACGACCTCAGCCAGGATGCTGCCGCACCCGAGGAAATACAGCGCCTGCCAGATGTGATCGAACACGAGATTTCCAATCAACGTCAGGAAGGCGTACGAGAGCGCGGCGGCGGCGGCGCCCTGGCGCCCGGCACGCTTGAGAATCCGATACGCACGCAGAAGCGCGACGACCAGCCCTAGCTTGGCCGACCAGATCAACAGGAATCCGACCGGCCCCAGCTCGATGAGATAACGGCCGACCTCGGCCTCTTCCTCCATCTTGACCGGTATCTTGAGGGGAAGCCGCGCGTTCTGTTGCATGCCTGTTCCCAGACCCAAGGGGGGGTACTTGAATGTCGCCAGCGCCAGCGGCGGCAGGACGGTCGTCGCCGCCATCACGTACCGGCTCTGCGTCTCTTCCTCGTCTGCGAACCGGCTCTGGACGCCAATGAACGCCTCGGGAAACAGCACGACCGCCAGGACACCAGCGGCGATGCCTCCCATCAGGATCCGACGCCCAATGCGGGTGACCAGCAAGCCGGCGCTCCACGCGGAGATGACCAGCACCGCCAGGCCGAGCAGGATGGACGACCGCGCGCCCGCCATCGGCACGACGGCGGCAGTCATGCAGGTGACTACGAATGCGATCTTGCGCAGGCGCGGCTCGCGCGCATCCAGACCCAGCGCCAGGATCAGGGTCGGCACCAGGACCGTAAAGTTCGAAAACCCGGTGATGTAGCTGAAGGTGGACGACACGCGACTGCGCCCGGTGGAGTAGACGATGGTCGGGCCGATTTCCTCGCCCTCGACGACGGAGTAAATGCTGAACGCCGAATCGGTGGGCAGGACGAACTGGACGGCCGCGAAGACCGAGACGAGGGCCGCCGCGCCGAGCAATACATAGATGGCCCGCCGCTTTTCCTGATCGTCGTTCAGGATGTTCGCGATGATGGGCGGCGCCGCCCACCACAACCAGTAAGCGCGGATTCCGATCGCTGCCAGGATGGTCGACGTCTGCTCGGGGTTGAACAGCTCCACCACGGTCCAGAACAACCCGACCATCCAGATCAGCTTGAAGCCGCGGTACAGCCAGATGTTCACCTTGCTGATGTAGGCCGGTCGGGGGAAGAAGAAGTAACCGAGCAGGAGGACGAAGTCCTTCAAGTAATAGAAGGCAGCGGAAGGGATCATCGGCAGGAACTTGCGACCCAATCCCTCGAAGCAGATCGAGGCGACCAGCGCGAAGTACCAGGCGCTCTTGAGCGTGATGCGTCCGGTCGTCTTCATGGCGACGCACTCGAAGCGCCCTGTCGCAGCTTCGCCATCCGTTCATCCAGCGCCCGGAGCGCCCCTACGATCTCCGGGTTCTTGGGAAGGAGGCGCAACGCCTCGACATACGCCTCACGGGCGGTCGTGAAACGGCCGCCCCCTTCGGCCGCACGGCCGTACTCCATCCACAGGTACACGTTCCACGCCTCTTGGGCGAGCGCGATTCTAAATTCGCCGAGCGCCTCATTCCAGCGCGATAATCGGGTGGCGACGCGCGCCGACGCGACGTGTGCTTCCGAAGCCGCCATCTGATTCTGAAACAACGCCAGCTTCAGGCCATCGACCGCGCGGGCGGCGGCGTGCCACTTCTGGTAGGTGAGCACGACATCGACGCGTTTCCGCGCGACCTCTACATCACCGGGATATTGCGTCGCGGCGACGTCGAGCACCGCCAGGGCCTGCTCGGCCGCATGCTCGTTCCCCTTGGCGTGCAGCTGCAGCTCGGCCTCCACGACGGCGAGACGGGGATCGCGGATCGCTTGCGCCCGCGCTTTCGCCAGCGCGCCGGCCGCCGTGGGATCGTCGCCGGCCTTCAGCGCGAATCGCGCGCGTGTGATGAGCACCTCGCGTGGGGAGACACCGGCGGCCTCGGCCTGATCCAGCACCAGCGCCGCCTTGTCCAAGCGCGAACGCGCCGCGAGAAAATTGGCGACCTCGATCAGCCGATCGGCATTAGAATCGGCGATGGCGGCCAGCTCCCCTGGCTTCGCCCCGGCCGCGAACAGCTCGCCCAGCGCGGGCGCCAGCAACTGGGGCCGGATGCCGACGGCGGAACGCCATTCCAGCACCGCCTGGGGACGCAACCCCAGTGACCAGAGGTTGCGCGCGACCTCGACGTGCGTGGTCTCGCACGATGGACACAGCGCGAGCGCCCGATTGAGGGCGTGGAAGCGCGGCGAGGGCCCGCCGGCGGGCGACTTGATCGGCAGCGATCGGGCATATGTCAGCGCATAGAAGTAGTCGACGGGATGGACGCGCTGCGCGCGTATCACCAGGTCGCGGGTGAGGTCGGCGGTCGTCGCGCGCTTGAGCAGCTTGTCGAAGTCGTCGTAGCTGCCGTGCGCGAGCGAAGCCATCGCGATGATCAGGGGGACGCCGGCGAACGCGGCGAGCGGCCACTTGAATCTGGCGTTCCGCGCCGGCGGCGTCCGCATCCTCCCCAGCAGCGTGCCCAGCACGACGACGAACGGGACCGCCACCCCCAGCGTCTCGAGGCCGAAGTCCAGGCAGCTGTGAACCAGGACCGCGACGATGCCCGCGATCAAGGCGCCCTCGGTCGCGTCACGTCGCCCCGCGCGCACGACGTGTCTCACCAGCGCCCCGACGCCGAACAGGACCGCGCCCAGAAACACCCAGCCGCCGTCGATGAGGAACTGGAGGGTTTCGTTCTCGACGAACGCGAACCGCATCGCGGTCGTGGTGTTCAGGGTGCGATAGACCGGAAAGACGCGATCGAACGCGCCCCGACCGATCCCCAGCGGGTGCGCGTGGATGACCCGCCAGCTGTCGCGCCACAGCTGCAGTCGCGTGTTCTCGCCCAGCGCCTCGGACCGGAAGCGATCCACGACCTGAGCCGACCCGAAGGCCACCGCGCCGAGCACGACGACGCCCAGCAGCACCGCGCCCAGCGCAAGCGACGACTGCCGCTTCTCCGGTGATTCGGCGCGAGACGCGAGGTAGCGGAAGCCGACAAACAGCAACATCGCCACCGCCAAGGCCAGAATCGCCCCACGCGACAAGGTCGCGGCGGCGCCGGCGGCGCAGAACACCATTCCCAGCGTCCACCCGACGCGATTCAGCGCGGTGGGACGCTGGAACGCGCAGGCCAGGCACGCGAACGCCGCCAGTTCGAAAAACTCGGCGTTGTGGTTGGGGTTCACGAACGGCCCCATCAGCAAGCTGTGCGCGCCCGGGCTCAGAACGCCGTAGATCTGCGTCGCGCGCGCGATCCTGTGGGCGACGCCGACGATGACGGCCGCGATACCGGTCAGGCCGACCACGCGAATCAGCAGGTAACGCCGGCTCTGTCCGGAGGCGAGGTGGTGCGCGATCAAGAACGCTACCAGGACGACCGCCGCCATGCCGATATGAGCGCGGGTGGCGGGGGGATCCAGGCTCATCGGCCATGCCGCCGGCGGCACCAGTGCGTTGTCGGTCAGCAGATTCGTACCCGTGGGATCCAGCAAGCGCCGCAACCCGAACGGAAGCGGGATCGATTGCAGCAGCGGCAACAGCAGAAACAGCGCCGGCAACAGCACCGCCGCGCTGATGCGGGCGTCTCGCCGCTGCAGCCGGGTCCCGATCGCGAACAGCAGCAGGCAGGCCAGGGCGCCGGCGAATAGCCATAACAGCGTCGCCCGGTGCACGCCCCCGGCCGCCAGGGGCGCGGCGACGGTCACCGCGACGCACAGCCCGACGGCGACCAGGTTCAGATTCTTGCCCAGCCGCGACCGATGGGCACGGCCACGGCGCGAGCTCTTCTCCGACGAGCTCGGCGCGACGGACGCGGCCGCTTCAGAAGACTCGTTCGTCGACGACGAGGACGTCACCGGGTAGAACCTGCACGTTTGGCGAGCGTCCCTCGCTGATGTCGGCCACGGGAAACACGTGTGTCTCGATCTTTCCCGCGACCTCGCGCCGCAGGTTCACCGAGTTCTTCGCCGCGATTCCCGTGAACCCGCCGGCGTTCGCGATCGCGTCGACGATCGTCATGTTGGGGTAATACGACACCTGACCGGGCTTCGCGACCTGCCCCAGCACCGAGATCTTCTGGCTGTTGCGATCCTTGACGGTGACGACGACCTGGGGATCCTTCAGGATCCGATCCTTCAGCTTTTCAACGAGCAGCTTCTGGATCTCGCCCGTGCGCAGGCCGGAGACCAGCACGCGGCCGACCAGCGGGTAGTCGATCGTTCCATCGGTCGCGACGCGGAAGGTGCCGGACAGCTCGGCCTCGCCGTAGACGCGCACGTCGAACGTGTCGTCCATTCCAATCCGGTCCTCGGGCAGGCTCACCTCGCCGACGGAGATGGACCGCTTGGGCGCATTGCTGCACCCCACGCCCGCCAGCGTCAGCCCGATGATAACGATGCGCGAAGCGCGCGAACACCACGCCAGCATGAAACGCGCAGCTTAGTACGTCAGTCCCAACCGTACAAACATCTGCTGCTTCAAATAGTCGACAGCGACAACATTGCTGCTGTTGTTCAAGATCGAATACCCGACGCCGAAGTAGATCCAGTTACGGATGAAGTAGTCCAGCGTCGCGCCGGCCTGGATGAAGTCGTCGCTCCGGTCCGCCTGAGCCATGTCGACGAACTGGCCCTGATAGTTGCGGTGGGAGTAGCGCCCCGAGATGTCCAGCGCGAGGCGGCCCGCGATCTGCTGGACGTACGAAGCGTAGACCGTCTCGTTGTACGAGAACGAGGCGATGACCGCATTCGTGAAGTCGTGGCGGTAGCCCGCCACGACGCGGCTGAGCATGGTGGGGCGCAGCGTGAACGACACATCCGCGTACGTGCTGCCCCAGAATCCACTGGTCGAGAAGCCGCCCGAATAGAATCCGTTCGTGTAGCCGAGCGCGAGCGTACCGGACGTCTTTTCGGTCAACAGGCCGCGCAACCCGGTCGAGACCACCAGCGGAAACGACGATGCCTTCCCGTTCGCGGTCGCGAGCGCGTCGTTGAGGTAGAAGATGTAGCCCTGCTGGGCGGTCAGGAATACCGCCGTCTTGGGCAACCACTTCCACGCGGTGTCGAGCATCAGGTAATTCGAGTCCGCGTTGGCGTAGTTGTAGCCGCTCTCCTCGGAAAAGATATCGATCATGTTCGTGTAGCGGAGGGTGGCGGTGAGACGACCGCCGCCCGGCGCCCAGCGACCTTCGATCGACGCCTGGTTGTTGTACCGCGTGATCGGAACGGGGCCGGTTTCGGCGTAGGGCGGATCTTCGAGGCGCGCGAACGTGTCGGCCAACCCGAAGCCAAACTGACCGCCGCCCGTGCTCAACGCGACGCCGGCGGTCGGCATCCACGCGTTGCTGAACCGTTGCACGTTCACGTCGTCGGACTGGTAACGGCGGTACGTGAGACCCGCGCGCAGGTCGAACTGGACCTTGCCGACCGAACCGGTGCGCGTGGCGTTGGACAGGTCGCCAAACACCGACGTGCGAATGAGAGGCGACGCGGTCTCGGTCCCGGACTCGGCGTAGAAGACGTTCGTGTCATACCCGGCCTCGGCGCCGGCGCCGACGTGCAGCAGCACGCCTTCGCTGACCTGGATGCCGGTGTTGCTCTCGCCCGTCGCCTTGTACGGCAGGCCCTGGTAGCCGATGGTGACTTCCTGCGCGAGGGCCGCCCGAGCGAATCCGGTCACGGCGATAGCAATCGACAGTGAAAGACGAAGTCGGTTCATGTAGGCAGGTATTCGGGCAGACGTTGAGGTTGTTTCGGCTGGGTCGGTTTCGATGTCCGACGGGTTAGCCGGTCAGCGGGCTGGCCTCGCCCGGGCGTTCGATGTCGATGCCGGGGGCCGGCGGCTGGGTGGGGTCGTACTGGGGAATGTTGGGGTCGATCTCGACGTCGACCTTCGTCGCGCCGACGAAGGAGAGATCCTCACCGATGCAGTTCTCTGCCTCGGCGCCCAGGACCTGCACCTTCTGGTTGACGATCGTGAGGCGCGTGAACTCGTGCACGCGCTCGCCTTCGTCGTTGCGCGTGACGGCTTCCTGCAGCGACGCGATCGACTGCTCGGCGATGCTGATGTTCACGCGCACCTGCACGACCTTGTCGGTCACGCAGTTGAGGCGAATGATGTCCTTGTCGCGCTTGGCCTGATCCTGCAGCACCTGGATGCGCTTGAGCACCTCGTTCATGCTCTTCGCGTAGTCGCGCGACTGGTTGACCATCTCCTCGGGCGTCAGCGTGGGACGCTGCTTCACGGAGACATCTGCGGGAGCGCCAGCCGACGGGGGGGCGAGC
>Ga0207670_10000978_pt1 | contig 15077 bp, 11 predicted proteins | sample KBSS23HmetaG_FD_184339 | JGI IMG/M metagenome (GOLD analysis project Ga0207670, IMG submission 184339) | Switchgrass rhizosphere microbial communities from Kellogg Biological Station, Michigan, USA - KBS S2-3H metaG (SPAdes) (version 2) | ecosystem: Host-associated > Plants > Roots >... | reverse complement strand
CGGCAGCCCGGAAGGCGCCCGAACTCAAGGCGAAATTTCCCGATAAGCTAGTAGCTGAGGCGAGCGGCCTAATGCTTCACCGGCTGCGTCACTTCGACGACGCACTTGCCGAGCTTTTCCCAGTTTAGAGTCGCGCACATGTTCAGCGCTTCGCTCGAGGCGGCGAGCGGTTTGATCTCGACACCCTGGTTAACGCGCAGGCAGCGCAGGGCGGCGTACGAATAAAGTGTCTTTGCGGAGAGCTGCGAGGGTTGGAATATTTCCCCGGCCAGTTTCTCGAAATCCGCGGGCTTCAACTTCGCGGCCTTCATGGGGTATTCGAGGCTAAACTCCGCCACCTTCACCAACGCCTGAGGATCGGTCTTCGACTCGGGTGTGCTGGCGGAACCGGACAGCTTCACCAGGTTCGTGCTGACCAGGTCGCAACCCAGGATGAACAGGTAGCCGTTGGCGAAATGGTGTTTTAGCTCGGCTTCGCGGTCGTCCAATTGCTTGTAGAGAAACTTTGCCTCGCGCGCGGCGATCTCGCAGCCCGGGGTGCCCTCCACGGGGAAGTCTGGCTGGCCCGCCGGGAGCTTTTCGAACTCCGCGACCAGCCTGTCGAACTCTTGATCTCTTTCCTTCTGGCGACCGCTTCGCTCGGCGAGCAGGTCCTTGCTCGCCTTCGACGTGTCCGTCGCCAGGAATTCCCCCAGCAGCCACTCGGCACGCTGAGTCCGCTCCAGGCGCGCATCGAGTTCCTTGTCATCGACCATCGAACGCGCCGCGGAGCACTCCGCCGCCAGGACCTGCGTCGAATTCATGAGAGCGAAAAATCCGGCGAACAAGACGAAGGCGTTTCTCATGTTCAGGCGAGGATAACTTCAGCGCAGGTAGGGGGCGACGTTCTTTTCAATGGCGGCGAATTCTTTCTTCGTGAGCGGCAGCGAGTGAAACGCCTGCAGCGTGACCTTCGGCGGCGGATCGGTGGGATCGCCGCCGTCCGAGCCATACAGAATGTGTTCCACGCCGATGTCGCGAATCCGTTGCGCCACCCATTCGCGGCGTTCCGGAGGTGTGTCCGGAGGTACCACCAGCGCGAGATCGAAGTACAGGTTCTTGACGCGCGGATCGCCGCGCTTGATGGCCGGGATGAACAGCCTCAGCGCCTCGTCCGCAGCCGTGTCGTTGGGATTGCCGCCGCCGGTGAAATGCGCGATCTGCACCGGTACGTCGGGCGCCATCTGCAGTAGTCGGGTGATGAATGTCTCCGCCTGCGTCGCGCCGTAGGGCCTGGCGCGCCGGGTGCGCATGTGCACGACGATGGCCATGCGTTCCGCGTTGGCCGCGCCGAACACGCGCCGGAGACTCTCCACGTCGCTCTCCGAGTCGAGGTTCACGTCCGAGGCTGCGAACTGCAGCTTGATGCCACGACCAAATCTCCGGTCGCCGGCGCAGCGCGTCAGCTCGCGCATCGCATAGTCCTTGAGCGGATTGAAGCTGCAGAACACGACCAGGCGCTTGGGATATTGAGCCGCCTGTTCGAGCGTCCAGTCGTTTTCGGCCTTCACCCGCTCGTACTCGTCGGGGAGCGGCGTCGCGCGTGGATTGCCGTAGATGAAGGCATTCGAGAGCACCACGGCGCGCTTGATGTGCGCCGCGTCTAGACTCGCGATCAGCTTCTTCGCATCGATCGCCTTGTCGGGTGACTCCGCCATCGTCGCGTTCATCAGGTGCTGGTGGTGATCAACCTTGGGCGCGGCGGCCGCAATGGCCGCAACGAGCAGCAAGGAGGCGAACGGCGTCGATCTCATGATTACTGATTCAACACGCGATCGGCCGCCAGCACCAGCAGTAGATAGTCCATGGTGCCGTGTCCCAACACGTATTCGGTCTGCTGCCAGAAGAACGGCCAGCGCTTGAGCTCCGGGAAGTCCGGCCGGATCAGCGCAGTGCCCGAGGCGCTGCCGCCGGGGATGTACGACCAGTCGGCGCGATTGAAACCGTAAGCCGTGGTCAGTGACTTCGCGCCGACACCCGACACGAAGGACGCCGTGTTGGAACCCGGGTGCACGCCGAGAATGAAACTCAGCGCTTGCAAGGCGTAGGTCCTCGGGAACAGGTCCGGAAACGACAGGTGCAGCATCCATTGATCCCAGCCGAAGCGCTGGATCAGCCATCCGGCGCCCCAGATGTCGGGCTTGTACGGGACACCGTACGGGGTTTCCTTCGCCAGCGCGTCGACCTTGGTGCGATAACCCGCCACCGCGTCGCGAATGGCCTTGGTGAAGGCGTCATCGCGCACCAGGGGCAGCGTGCGGCCCACGACCCAGCCGACTCGATCGATGTTCGCCGCGATGGCGTCGTGCTGATCGAGCAGCAGCTTGCGGTACTTGAGCTCTTTCGTGGCGATGAGTAGTTCGGCCGCCGCGCCCACGCGCCACCACTCTTCCTGCGGCTTGGCGCGGTCGTAAAGGGCCACCGCCGCGTTCAGCGCACGCTCCGCGAGAGCGTCGTTGTAACCCCGCAGCGCACGCGAGGCGGCGGCGAGCGACGCGGCCGTGAGCAACTCGCGGCGTGCATTCTCTTCGGTGAACACCCAGCGGTCGTCCTGCGACACGACGTTGTCCGTGATGCCCGCGCCATCACCCAGGAACACGTACTGCCGCAACGTCGGCTCGATGATGCCGCGATACAGCCGTCCCATGGATTCGTAGCCACCGACCACGGATATCGTGCCATGCTCGAGCTGCTGCAGGACATCTGGCTTGCCGTCGGGCTGATGGATCTCGGTGATCAGGTTCTTCTGGTCGATGGTGGTGTTGTCGTAATCGACCTTGAACAACTCCCAGGCCAGCGCCAGACCGTAGATGGTGTCGGCCTGCGATTCGACACGCATGTCCCAGTCGCCGGCGTCGTGCCAGCCGCCGCGGTCGAGTCCCGGCACGTGTTCACCGCCCTGGAACTTCGTGAGCGTGGACGGTCCCTGCAGATAGCCGTCGAAGTGATTGTGATCGACCGGCGCCATGCGCGCGTCATCGAGATGGCAGGCGCCGTGCCACAGCCGGTACTTCTCCATGACCTTCATGTGGCACATCTGCACCGGCAGGAAGTACTCGAGTGTGGGCTGCCACACTTCACGCGAGAACACGTCATCGTTGATGCGGAACGGGTTGCTGACCTGGTTGCCGTAGCGCACGACATAGACGCCCGGCTCCTTCACATCGGTGAAGTCCAGGCGCGCGTACTGGTAACGCAGGAACCGGCCCCACTCCTCGGGCTTGCGGTCGATGACGGTCTTGAAGTTTCCCGCGAGCCCGATGCGCTGTAGTTTGACGTTCTCGCGCCTGGTGTCGCGCGGATCGAATTCGATGACCACCTGCTTGGGCTGCGCCGGGTGATAACCCACCTGCGACACCTGGATCACCGGCTGGCGCATCCAGCCCGCCTTGGCGTGCGGCGTGATCTTCCACTCGATGGAACTGCTCGTCGTATCCGCGGGCGCGAGTGCGCGCACGACGAACCAGCCGTTGTTGTGATTGCCCCGCCCGTCGAGCAATTCCAGCTCGCCGCCTTTCACCGCCTCGATGGTCAGGTGATAAAGCTCGGTCTCGGGCGCCACTTCCAGCGTCCTGCCATGCCCGAGCACCGGCGTCTCGCCCGGTCCACTCGGCTGGTTCTGGAATACGCCATCGTCCTTGCCGAGCTGGTACGACCTGCCGAACAGGAGGCCGGGAAAAAGCTCGAGATTGAAGCCGACCTTGCCCACCCACTCTTTTGGAACGGGTGAGTCGAAGTCGACCGCGACACGGATCGATTCACCGTCAGGTCGTGCGCGCACCGTGTACTTGAGCTGCAAATCGGGATACTCGATCGGATTGAATCCCTTGCGATTGCGGGCGTCGTCCGGGTAAGCGAGCGGCACGCGAATTTCCTGCGTCGCGGCGTTCACCTCGCGTTTGCCGGGCTTGGGAATCGGCGACCACTGGCCCGGCGAGGGCTCGAGCCGCACGTCGCCGTTCGAGGCGATGCGCTCGTCGTGCATGATGATCGAGAGGCCGCCCTGGTGACCTTCGGGGTAGTAGTCCTGCCCGTACATCACGTTGATGCCCGGACGTTCGAAATATTCCTGGGCGTTGAGTTTGAAATCGTCAGCGGCCAGCGCCGCGAGCGGACTCAGTGCCAGCAACAGGAAAAAGCGCATCCCATTCCCCCACGTGTGGAACGCGGATGGTAGGGGCAGCCTTCGTGGGCAGCAATGGAGAATCGTCAGGCCGCGGCGACGACCGGCGCGTTCGCGGCAAGGCGTCCCTGGATCAGCTCGTGCACGAAGCGCAGCTTGCCGAGTACCGCGGGGGACAACACGAAGGGATAGGCATCCTTCATGCCCATGCTGCGGTTGAGGCTGTTCATCGTGAGCGTGACCGCATTCCAGTCGGCGCTCAGCGAATCGAAGTCGAAATTGTCCCTGGGTGAGCGCGCGGTGAGTCCGTGGCTGCGTGCGGTCTCGAGCGTGTCGGTCATGTGCAGGTAGTGCGCCCAGGTTTCGGCCCAGTCTTCCCACGGATGCATGCTCGCGTAGGCGCTCACGAAACGTTCCTGCCACTGGGCCGGCGGGCCGTATTCGTAGTGATGCTCGAGCGCCTCCTCGTAGTTCGCCCGATCGTCGCCGAAGGACGCGCGGAAGTGCCCGAGCAGCGCGGGTGCATCGCGGATCAGCCGCTCCCAGTAGTAGTGGCCGATCTCGTGCCGCAGGTGACCGAGCACGGTGCGATAACCCTCGCCCATCTTCTCGCGCATGTTCTCGCGGAAGGAGAAGTCGGCCTCGTCGATGTTGAGCGTGATGACGCCGTCGTCGTGCCCGGTCATGACCGGCGCCTCCTCGGTGCTCTTCAGGAAGCGGAATGTCAGGCCGCTCTCCGGCCGCGCGGCGCGGTTCACCACCGGTAGTTTGAGTGCGTACAGCGTGTACAACAGGCGGCGCTTTGCAGCTTCGATGCGCCGCCAAGCCAGCGCGTTGGCCGGATCGGAAAGATCGGGGATCACGGACGACAGTTCGCAGGAGCGGCAGTACGCGGCCTCAGCGCCGCCGCTCACCAGCCAGTTGCATGCGTCGCCTTCGAGCGCGTTACGGCAGCGCCGGTCGCCCGGCTTGAGCGTGGCGAGCTTCGCTGCGTCGGGATCGTACGCCAGCACCCCGCCGCAGCTGACGCACAAGCTGTTCTCGAAATACAGGGTCTGCTGGCAGTGGTCGCAGCTGAAGAGTTTCATTCCGCACAACTTGCAGCATCGGCCGCGCCGCGTGAAGACGCGCCAGCGTACACCCGCGTTTCCGTGATTCCTACAGCAGGGCCGTGCACCAGCCCGGAGCGTGATCGCGGGCTATTGCCGGACATTCAGCGCGGGAAGCTCGCCACGCCGGCGGGCGCCACGACCATACACCAGTTCGAACAGTGGCGAGGCCATGAGCGTGGTGACGATGGCCATGAGCACCAGCATCGAGAACAGCGCGGGGCCGATGATTCCCGCCTGCAGACCGATGTTCACGATGATGAGTTCGGTGAGGCCGCGCGCATTCATCAGGGCGCCGAGTCCGAGCGCGCGCGCATTGCCCTGACCGGTGACCAGCGCCGCCGCCCAGCACGCGATGAACTTCGCGAAGATCGATGCGGCGAGCACGCCGATCGCGATCAGCGCGAGCTGTGGTGTATTGACCAGCGTGAGCCGCGTGTTGAGCCCCGAATACGTGAAGAACACCGGCAGCAGGAACACCAGCGTGAAAGGCTCGAGCAGCTGCTTCACGCGCTGCGCGTAGATGCCGCGCGGCATCGCGGTGCCGATGAGGAAGGCGCCGAACACCGCGTGCAGTCCGATGGCATCGGAAACGTACGCGGACAACGTGCACAGCATGAGCGACACCGCGAGCACGGTCGGGCTCAGCGGCTGGCCGGCTTCGTGCTCACGCTGCGCGAGCCGGCCCAGCGGCGCGAACAGGCGCGGGCCTAACGAGATGAGCAAGACCGCGAGCGCCAAACCGCCGCCGACGGCGAGCATGACCACGTGTGAGCCGGCCCCGAGACTGGCGAGCACCACCGCGACCACGCACCAGGCGATGGCGTCGCCGATGGCGGCTGCCGAGAGCGCCTGTGTCGCGATCAGCGTGCCGGAGAGGCCGCGGTCATGAATGATGCGCGCCAGCACCGGAAACGCGGTGATGGCAATGGCCGCGCCGAGGAACAGCGTGGCGTTGAATTGCGAAACGCCCGTGCCGAACAGATCCGGCACATGCATGAGCACGGGCGTCGCGATGATTGCGACGATGAACGGCACCACGATGCCGGACAGCGACACCGCGACGGCGCTCGGTGCGTTCGACTTGAAGTCGTCGCTGCGGAAATCGAGCCCGACCAGGAACATGTACAGCGCGATGCCGGTCTGGGCGACGGCGTACAGCAGCGGTTTCGATTCGGGGGGAAACAGGAACTGCTGTATCCCGGGCGCGAGGCTGCCCAACAAGGACGGCCCGAGGATGACGCCCGCGATCATCTCGCCGATGACCTGCGGCTGCCTGAGCCAGCGACGTACCAGCCAGCCGCACAGCCGGCAGGCCGCGAGGATCAGGAACATCTGCAGAAAGAAGATCATGGTGCCGGGTGGGGAAAGTGGGGAAAAACTCGAGTGGCAGGCAGAATCATCGACGGGTCACTTTTCCCCACTTCCCCCACCCGGCACCTTCCACACCCCGGGATTCGCCGGCGCGTACTGCTTCACGAACTCCGCGTGCTGCGGCAGCGCATTGATGACCTCGGCCACCTTGGCGCGGTACCTGGTCATGAATTCCTTGAGCTCGCCCGGTTCGAGCTTCGCCATGTGGTGCCAGGTCTCCGGCTCGATGTGCTGCCCCATCATCACGGACACCCACGAATCGACGGTGAACAGTTCGCCGTCGCGCTTGTAGATGTGGCCGCCCTTGCGGAACAGCTCCACGCGCTCGCGCAGGGAGTCGGGAATCTCCATCTCGCGGCATTCCTTCCAGAACGGCGCGTCGTCGCGCTGGTTGTAGTGGTAGTGGAACATCACGAAGTCGCGGATGCGCTCGAGCTCGTACTGCGCCAGCGAGTTGTAGTGGTTCACCAGCGGCTCGGCCATGCCGTCCCAGGGGAAGAGATTCATGAGGCGCAGCACGGCCGTGGTGATGGTGTGGATGCTGGTGGATTCGAGCGGCTCGATGAACCCGGCGGAGAGACCGATCGACACCACGTTCTTGTTCCAGGCCTTCATGCGCCGGCCCGCCTTGATGCGCACCAGCCAGGGCTCGCGGACCGGTGTGCCACCGGACTCCTGCAGCAACCGCGCACGAGCCTCGTCATCGGACATGTAGCGGCTGCAGAACACGTAGCCATTGCCGACGCGATGCTGCACGGGAATGTTCCAGCGCCAGCCGGCGGTGTGCGCGTAGCATCCCGTGTAGGGCGCCGCCGGTTTGTCGACGATGGTCTGGAACGCGACCGCGCGGTCGCACTTCAGCCAGTGCGAGTAGTCTTCGTAGCCCGTCTTGACGGCGCCCTCGATGAGCAGCGCACGGAAGCCGGTGCAGTCGAGGAAGAAATCTCCCGCGATGATGCGGCCGTCCTCGAGCTCGAGCGACTCGACGTAACCGTCACCTTCGCGCGTGCGTACCTGCTTGATCTTGCCTTCCGCGCGCTTGACGCCGCGCGATTCGGCGATGCGCCGCATGTAGCGCGCATACAGCGCGGCGTCGAAGTGATAGGCGTAGTTGACGCGCGGATCCTGGCGCAGCGCGAACTTGTCCTTCACGGCGGCCATCCACTCGTAGCAGTACTCGCCGAGCGGCACCTTCAGGCCCTGGGACCGCGCCTGCAGCCAGTAGTTATAGAACTCGGCCACCCACGTGGGCTGGCCGTGGCGCCCGAAGGGATGCAGGTACCAGTCGCCGATCCTGCCGAAGTTCTCGAACCAGATGGCCACCTTGAAGGTGGCCGCGCATTCGCGCATGAACTCGCGTTCGTCGATGCCTAACAAGTTGTGAAACGTGGTGATGGGCGGGACGGTGGACTCACCGACACCCACGGTGCCGATCTCTTCCGACTCCACCAGCGTGATGTCGAGCAGCTTGCCAAACTGCTTCGACAGCGCCATGGCGGCAACCCAGCCGGCGGTGCCGCCGCCGGCAATGACAACTTTCTTCACCGCATTCATCGAACCCCCTTCGCGGAGCGGGGAGATTAAATGGGGTCACTCCCCATTTGCCAGTTGTCAGCGGGTTCGCTACAACCCGGTGCCATGAAAACATTCCTTGCCATCGGGCTCACGCTCTTTTTCGCCGCCGCTTCGGCGGGGGCGCCCTCCACCACCGAAGATCGAATCCGGCAGGTCCAGGGCCTCGTTCCGCCCGTGCTGGTGAACGGTGAGCCCCCAAAGCTGCAGCCGTTGGCCGCGCGCATGGCGGAACTCAAGGTGCCAGGCGTCAGCGTCGCCGTCATCCACGAGGGCCGCGTCGAGTGGGCGCGCGGCTTCGGCCTGACGCAAACCGGCGGCCCGCCTGTCACCGAGAAGACGCTGTTCCAGGCGGCCTCCATCAGCAAGCCCGTATTCGCTTTGGCCGTTCTGCACCAGGTGGACGCCGGCAAGCTGGATCTGGACAAGAACGTCAATGACTACCTGAAAAGCTGGAAGCTTCCCGAGAACGATCTCACCCGCCAGAAGCCGGTGACATTGCGCGAGACGCTGACGCATTCCGCTGGACTCACGGTGCACGGCTTTCCCGGTTACGCGGCCGACACGAAACTGCCCGACGTAAAACAAATCCTCGACGGCACTCCGCCGGCCAATACTGGCGCCATTCGCGTCGATACCGTGCCGGGCACGCGATGGAACTATTCCGGCGGCGGCTATGTGCTGACGCAGCTGCTGCTGGCCGACGTTACCGGCGTTCCGCTTACGAAACTCATGCGCGACACCGTACTCACACCGCTCGGCATGACGCTGAGCACTTACGAACAGCCCTTGCCCGCCGCAAGACTCAATGAAGTCGCCATGCCACACGATGGCGACGGCCAGGCATTGCGCGAAGGTCCGCACGTGTATCCCGAGATGGCGCCGGCGGGTCTTTGGACCACTCCGACTGACCTCGCACGTTACGCACTGGGCGTCCGATCCGCGCTCGATGGCAAGTCGAAGGTGATCTCGGCAAAGACCGCACGCGCCATGCTGACGCCGGTGATTGGCCAACAGGGACTGGGGCCGCAACTCGGGGGCTCACCCGCGCGCCGCTTTTTCTCGCACGGCGGTGCCAACGCAGGCTACCGCTGCATGCTCGTCGCCTACGAGGACGGCGAAGGTGCGGTCGTCATGACCAACAGCGACGCCGGCGACGAGATCGCCAACGACCTGATTCGCACTATTGCCCATGTCTACCAGTGGCCTGACTTCGCGCCTCCGACCCGCACGCTCGCCCGAATGGAGCCAGACGCGCTGCAGCGGTTCGTGGGCGTCTACGATCTCGATGAAGGCTCGACGTACGTTGTCAGGCGCGAGGGCGATCACCTGGTGGGCAGTGTGCTGGGCAACAGGCCAGTCGCACTGGCGCCCTCCTCGGACCGGCAATTCTTCGCGCGCGAGGTCAATGTCCTGGTCGATTTCGAGTTGAATGCAGATGGCGCGGTCACTTCGGTGCACCACAAGTTCGGCGGCTGGGAACGCAATGGCCATCGGGCGGATGAATCCCGCACGCGCGGCGTGCTGGCATTCGTGGAACAGACGGCCCAGCGCATCAAGGATCAGAAGCCAGCGCCGGGCTCGGACGCGGCCATTCGCAAGGTGGTTTCCGGCCTCGCCTCTGGCAAGCCGGACTACGACGTCTTCGATGCCAGCATGGCGCAGTTCACGCGCCAGAGCCTTGCGGGACTGCAATCCTTCGTCGCCTCACAGGGCGAGCTGAAAACCCTGACCTTCAGGAAGGTCACCGACGAAGGCGCCGACGAATTCGATGTGGACTTCGAAAAGGCGGCATTCCGGGTGATCATCGCGCTGGACGAACAGGGGAAAGTCGCCGGGATGAACTTCTTCCCTCGTTAACCCGCCTGCACGCTCTGCAGGAATTCTTCGTGCGTCGGCAGATGCGCCACCATGCCGGCGATCGCGGCACGCGCAGTCTTGAGCGAATCGGCGATGTGCGCGTAGTCCAGGTTCTCGACGCGCGGATGCCACACGGAGGGCTGGATCCCCATGCCCTCGAACACCGACTGCCAGCTCGAGGCGCGGAACAACTCGTCGACGCCCTCGCGCTGCGCGCCGTTGGCGCGGAACAGCTCGATGCGCTCGCGCAGCGTTTCAGGCAGCGGAATCTTGCGGCACCACTGCCAGAACGGTGTGTCGTCGCGCGCCGTGGCGGCGTAGTGCAGCACGATGAAGTCGCGCACTTCCTCGAAGTCCGCGGTCATGCGCCGGTTGTACTCGCGCAGCAGCGCCGGGTCGCAGTCGCGGTCCGGAAAGTAGCGCAGGAAGAAATCCATGCCGCGCGCAATCAGGTGGATCGACGTCGCCTCCAGCGGCTCGATGAATCCCGACGACAGGCCCACGGAGAGGCAATTGTTCTTCCAGAACTGCCGGCGATGCCCGGTCGTATACGGGATGACGCGCGGCTCCTCGATGCAGGATGCGTCGAGCGCACGCAGCAGCGTCGCCCTGGCGGCCGCGTCGCTCGCGAAGCGGCTGGAATACACGTATCCCTGGCCGACGCGCTGCTGCAGCGGAATGCGCCAGCTCCAGCCCGCAGGCTGCGCGGTGGCGCGCGTGTAGGGCAGCAGCGGCCCCTTGTTCCCGGTCTTGCAGGCGATGGCACGATCGCAGGGTAGATAGTTCGACCAGTCGACGTTCTCGACGCCGAGCGTCTTGCCGATCAGCATCGCGCGAAAGCCGGTGCAATCGATGAAGAAGTCGCCGGACATGTGCGAGCCGTCGGCGAGCTTCACGGTCTCGATGAAGCCGTCCTCGCGCTGCAGGGCTTCAACTACTCGCCCTTCGGTGCGGCGCACGCCACGCGCCTCGGCGTACTTGCGCAGGAACTTGGTGACCAGCAGCGCATCGACGTGCAGCGCGTAGTTGGCGCCGCCGATGGGCGTGTTGCGCGCCTTGGCCGGGTGGAAGAACCGCCCCTGCTCCGCCATGACATTGCAGGGCGAGAACTCCGCCAGCGAATTCGTGTCGCCCCGGGCGCGCGCCTTGAGCCAGCACTGGTAGAAGTCCTGGTTGCCGATCGGCTTGCCGATGACGCCGAAAGGATGGAAATACGAGTCGCTGCGCTCGTGCCAGCCGACGAACTTGATGCCGAGCTTGTACGTAGCGTCGGTGGCCTGGATGAACTCCGCCTCGTCGATGCCGAGTCGCTGGATCAGCGTGACGAACGGCGGCACGGTGGATTCGCCGACGCCGATGGTGCCGAGTTCTTCGGACTCGACCAGCTCGATCTCGCACAGCTCGCGCTTCAGGTGCTGGCTGAGCATCGCCGCGGACAGCCATCCCGAGGTGCCGCCGCCGACAATGATGATTTTCGATAGGGGCTTCACTACCAGTTCCGGTTTTCCACCATGACCCCAGGGACCTCCTGGGAGTGGGCCGTATTGTAATTCCAGTACGCCGAACTGCTGGCCTGAATGGCCTTGCGCAGCAGGTCGATGGCCTTATGTCGCGGGAAACTCACGCGCCAGGCCAGCACCAGGCTGCGTTTGGGAGCCGGGTTCGCGAATGCCCGGGTGGTCAGAAGATTAGGGGCATACAGCGGCGCTTCGGCGGCGGTCTGCGGCAGGATGGTCACACCCAGCTTCGAGGCCACCATGTGCCGCAGGGTCTCGAGCGTCGCGCCCTGCGTGAAGGTGCGCACGCCCGCACCGCTCTCGCGCGCCGGATCCAGCCGCGGGAACGCCGCCAGGATCTGCTCGCGCAGCGAGTCACCCTCGCCTAACAACAGCATCTCGCCTGGATCCAGGTCGGCCGGCTCGATCCTGAGCTTGTTAGTCAGCCGGTGATCCGCCGGCAGCAGCAGCACGAAGGACTCATCGAACAGCGGCTGCACCACCACGTCCGCTTCCGCGAACGGCGCGGTGACCAGAATCGCGTCCAGGTCGCCGTTGCGCAATTTTCCAGCCAGGTCCGCGACCGACCCCTCCTCCACGTACAACGACAGCTTGTCAGTCGTCTCCTGCAGCAGCGGGATGAACTGCGGCAGCAGGTACGGCCCGATGGTGGGCAGCGTGCCGAGTGCGATCGGCCCTTCGAGCTGGTCCCTGTCCGCCTCCGCCACGTCCTTGATGGCCGCCGCCTGCTCCAGCACCTTGGCCGCCATGGCGACGATTTTTTCGCCCAGCGGCGTCGGCAGGATCTTCTGCTTGCCGCGCTCGAACAGCACGCCGAGTTCTTCCTCGAGCTTTTTTACGGCAATGCTCAACGTCGGCTGGCTGACGTGGCAGCGCTCGGCCGCGCGGCCGAAATGCTGCTCCTGCGCCAGGGCGACGATGTAGCGGAGCTCGGTGAGGGTCATGGCCGGGCATGATCACGCGATCCACCGGGAACGTCCATTCCGGCGTCATCGGCGCGCGACACCAGAGGTCGAGCCCGCGGCCTGAGCCCATTCAGCCGAAAACCTACTGATGCGATAGGTGTCTCGCGAGCCCAGTTGGCCCAAGGGGCTTCGTGAGGCTGTCATGAACGTGACGAAGGCACTTCGGGGCGTCATGCGCTTCATGGCTTCGCCGGCCCCGTCCCACGCCTTCCCATACTCCCCACGTTCCATCAAACCGGTGATGGATCGTGCCGTTTCGACCACCTCGGCCTTCTCGGCTTCGGAATGAGGTACCGCGGCGGGTTTCGCGGCTGTCTGCGGTTTCTGTTCCGCAGCCTGTTTCGGGTTCGGGGAAACCTTGAAGTCACATCCCGCGAGGATTGCGAGCAGCATTGGCAGAAAAATGCGGGCTCTCATGCGCCTACTGTAATAACAATCATTCGCTGGATACTAACTAAGTGGCCGGCTGTTCAAGCGCACTTCATCCATTCAGAATCCGGAGCAAGAGGGAGGGCATCATGGTCGACGCGAGAATCCTGTTCGCGGCAATAGTTTGTTCGCTGGCAATCCAGGCCGGCGCGGCGCCACCGCCAGTCGAGGCCTACGGGCGCCTGCCGGCCATCGGCGACGCGGCGCTGTCGCCCGACGGCAAGCGCCTGGCGCTGGAGGTGAGCGGCGAATTCAAGGCCAGCGAGCCGGACCGCGAGATCAACTTCATCCGCATCCTCAATATCGACACGGGGGCCGTCGAACACACGCTCGCTCCGCCACCGAGGCACAAGCTGCGCGGTGTCGGTTGGGCCGACGACAAGCGGCCTTACTACTTCATCAGCACCACGGTGGACGCCGCCGACACCCTGCCGAGCTCCGTGCCGGTCATGTTCCGTGGCGGCCGCATGGAGTTCTGGCGCACCAGCGTGTTCTCGCTCGACACCAAGACCGTCACCGTGCTGATGGACAGCAAGGACTTCCGCAGGAATGCGGGCCTGACCAACCTCGTGGTGCCCATCGAGGGCGAGTCGGGGTTCGGGCGCATGATCGCCGCAGGCGGCCTGGGGGAGATCAACTACGAGCCGCGACTCGCGGTGTTCAAGGTGAACCTGGATGACGGCAGCGCGAAGCCGCTGACCGCCGGCAGTGCGCTGACGCGTGGCTACATGCTCGACGAGCGCGGCGACATCGTGGCGCGTGTCGACATCAACGACCGCAGCAACCGCTGGCAGCTCTTTACCTATGAGGACGGCAAGGACCGCATGATCCTCGAGGACGTCTCGGAACTGGGCCAACCGCTGCGTCTCTTCGGGCTGCTGCAGGACGGGCGCATCGCCGCGGTCGATCCGCACGAGGAAGGCCAGCGCGACCTGCTGCTGGCCATCGACCGCAAGACCGGCGCGAAGGAACCGTTGCACCAGACCGGCGGCAGCGACGTCGGGACGATCAATGATCCCTGGTTCCGCCGCGTAGTCGGGATCCAGTGGGTCGAGGATCTGCCCAAACAGAAATTCTTCGACGAGCAGCTGCAGGCGATCTCCACTGCGGTGCAGGCCAGTTTCACCGACGGCTATGCCATCGTCGTTTCGTGGGCGCGCGATCGCTCGCGCGTGCTGGTGTTCGCCGAAAAGGCCAATGACGCCGGCGCCTGGTACATCTACGAGCCCGACACGAAGAAACTGCGCTCGGTGGGCAAGCGTTATCCCGCGCTCAGCACGCCCGAAAGTCTCGGCGACCGGCAGTCGATCAGGTTCAAGGCGCGCGACGGAACCTCGGTACCGGCGTACCTGACGCTGCCCGTGGGCGTCGAGCCGAAGAAACTGCCGACGGTGCTTCTGGTGCACGGCGGCCCGCATGCGCGCGACACATTCATGTTCGACTGGTGGGCCAGCTTCCTGGCCTCGCGCGGCTACGCGGTGTTGCAGGTCAATTTCCGCGGCTCCACGGGTTACGGCTACGACTGGTTCAATGCCGGCCGCGGCCAGTGGGGTGACGGCCTGATGCAGACCGACGTCGAAGACGGCGTCGATGCGCTGGTGAAGAACGGTACGGTAGATGGATCGCGCGTCTGCATCATGGGCGGCTCGTACGGCGGATATGCGGCACTCGCCGGCGCCACGATCACCCCCGACAAATATGCCTGCGCCGTGAGCGTCAACGGCCTGAGCGATCCCGAGCGCATGCGCAACGAAGTCGAGAAGGGCGACAAGGGAAAACGCGGCATGTTGGCCGAGTGGTGGCGCAAATCCATGGGCGAGGACATCGGCCACCTGCGCAAGGTGTCACCGATCGAGAACGCCGACAAGGCCCGCGCGCCCATCCTGATCGTGCACGGCTCGGACGATTCGGTGGTGCCCGTCGAGCAATCGCGCGCCATGCACGGCAAGCTGAAGCGCGCGGGCAAGAACGTGACCTACATCGAGATGCCGGGCGACGATCACTGGCTGTCGGGTGCGGCGACGCGCACGCAGATGCTCCACGAGGTGGAGACCTTCCTGGCTGCGCACCTGGCGGTGAAGAACTGACG
>Ga0207670_10000976_pt1 | contig 15090 bp, 11 predicted proteins | sample KBSS23HmetaG_FD_184339 | JGI IMG/M metagenome (GOLD analysis project Ga0207670, IMG submission 184339) | Switchgrass rhizosphere microbial communities from Kellogg Biological Station, Michigan, USA - KBS S2-3H metaG (SPAdes) (version 2) | ecosystem: Host-associated > Plants > Roots >... | reverse complement strand
AGGTCGAACAGGTCGATCAGGTCGAGGCAGGTCATGGCTGGTCGCCCGCCGACTCGACGGAATGTGCCGAGCTCAGACCCGATCGACCGGCGAAGAGCCGCAAGGACCCGATCGACCTGCTGAGACTGATCGACCCGCCGGGACCCGATCGACCTGATAAGATGAATGGATTCGCCGCCGCGCGCCGCACCGCGGCCCGGACCCTGTGCAAGGTCAGCCTACGAACCGCGTCAGGGCCGGAAGGCAGCAGCGCTAAGTAGTCCCTGAGCTGTGCCGCAGGCCCCCCGGGTCGCGGTGGGGCGCGCGGCAAGCGGTAACCGACAACCCGCACTCCGAAATCGACAACGATCCGGTGTCCTACCAGGTCCTCGCCCGCCGCTGGCGCCCGCCAGGCTCGAGCCCATGTAATACGCAAACAGATACAGCGAAGACGCCTGCGCCTTGTTGTTGCCGGCGCGGCGCCCTACCCAGCTGCTGGCGATGGAATGCCCGCCGAAGAAGCCGAACGTGATCGCCACGATGCCGAGCACGATCAGGGCCAGCGGCCGGGTGACCGTCAATGCCAATCCCGCCAGCATCAATGCGAATGCCGTCCAGAGCACCTTGCGCCGGCCCAGCTTGCCGGCGAGATGTCCCATCCAGGCCGAGCTGAAGGTGCCGATCAGGTAGACGCTGAAGATCGCGCCAACCACGGCCTGGTTCAGTCCGTACGGTGGCGCCAGCAGACGGTAGCCGATGTAGTTGTAGAGCGTGACGAACGCGCCCAGCAGCAGAAAACCTTCAGCGAACAGCCAGGGCAGGCCCGCATCGCGAAAGGCGGCAGCGAAGCGTCCCATCAGCGCGCCGAGATGGAACGGCTGGCGCACGTGGTGACGCGATGGCGGCAGGCTGTACCAGAACACGATGCCGGAGATCAGGCCGATCGCACCGACGGTGGCGACGCCGATGCGCCAGCCCACGAACTCGGCGAGCACGCCGGCCACCAGTCGACCGCCCATGCCGCCGATCGCATTGCCGCTGATGTACAGCCCCATGCCCAGGCCGATCGAGTCGCTGTGCATTTCCTCGCTCAGATACGTCATCGCGACCGCAGGCAGGCCGCTCAGGGTGAGGCCGAGCAGCGCACGCAACAACAGCAGCGTGTGCCAGTCGGGCACCAGGGCGGTGAGCAGGACCAGCAGCGCCGACGACAGCAGCGAGGCGGTCATCACGGTCTTGCGTCCCCAGGCGTCCGAGAGACCACCGGCAAACAGCATCGCGAACGCGAGCACGCCGGTGGTCAGCGACAGCGACAGCGCCGCCGTGGCCGCGCTCACGCCGTAGTCCTTGCTGAACTCGGGCATCAGGGGCTGGGTGCAATACAACAGGCCGAAGGTGGCCAAGCCGGCCGCAAACAGCGCCATATTGGTTCGTCGAAACGCGGGCGTGCCGTGGCGGATGAAGCTCTGGGGCTCAAGTTCGTCCGCTTCTGGCCGATGTTTTGGCCGAGACACCGGTTCCTCGCCTTCCCGCCTTGCCATGCTGTCACTGCCTTGCCACCTGCGAAGACTCCTAGCATAAGCCTTGCCGAGATCGTGTTCGACCCGCCGCTCAGGCACAAATCCGCAGGGCTGCCACGCCCGGAACTGGCAACCATCCATGTCACGAGGGTAACGTGATACATAAAGGCGCCGGGGAGAGGTCCGAAGGATGGCCCCCGCAGGACGGTTAGCGGGGGCTGGCCGATACAGGGGCGATATGCGTTTTCGCGAATCCATCGTGATGGTTGTGGCGTGGATGTGCGCCTTGTTCTTCGCGCTGGCCGCGGAGGCGGTGCCTGCGCACGCGAACGTCCCGGCCCTGCAGGTGGCCGCGCTCGCGCCGCTGAAACCGGCGCCCTCCGCCGAGCAGGTCATCCACGGCGGCATGGATGACCGCTTCAAGCCCAGCCGTACCACGCACACGCCCAATGCGGTGGAGACGCAACGCTGGTATCGCCTCAGCATCGACCGCGACTGGCACGAGACGAGTTCGCCCGTGCTCAACTTCTCCGGCGCTACCTATATACGCATCACCGTGTATGCGCCGCCGGACTATCGCCCGCATGAACTGTGGTTTGCCCAGACCGAGGAGATGGCGCGTTTCTCGCGCCATCATCTGGCGCTGGAACTGCCGCACGACCTGCGCGCCGGACAAGCGATCTACGTGAGGATCGCCGCGGACAATTTCACCCGGCAGATCCGCGCCGACATCACGGACATGGCGACATACCAGGCGCAAGACCTCACCCACGTGCGCCTCACCACGCTGTTCTCCAGCGTGCAGTTCACCATGGTGCTCGCTGCGCTGTGCCTCTGGCTGGTGCTGCGCGACCGCGTGCTGCTGTATTTCATCGGCTACACCGGTTGCCAGCTGATGAACCAGCTGCTGACCAGCGGCGAGATGTACGAGCTTCCCGGCGGCGCGTTGCTTGTGCCGCTGGGCACGCATGCACCGTGGCTGTTCATTGCGCTCAGCGCGCCCTTGCTGCTTTCCTTCATCCTGGAATTCTGCGAGCTGCGCGAGATCACGCCGGGACCCGCCCGCGTGCTAGGGCACATGCGCTGGCCGTATCTGGTGATCGCCACGCTGCTGTGTTTCCCGTTCGCGGAACGCATGCATCTGCTGGCCAGTGCGTACAACCTGTGGTTCATCGTCACCTCGCTGTGGGCGCTGAGCGCGGTGATCCTTGCCGCCTCGCGGCACGGGCGGCAGGCGCGCTTCTTCCTGGTGGCGTGGTTGCCGCAGGTGCTGCTGACCCTGGTGCGGCTGAGCCAGATCCTGCTGGCGCTGGACCTGCCCCGCTGGCTGGAATACAGCCTGCCGTTCGCCACCGCGTTCTGCAGCGTGGTGGTCACCATCGGCCTGGCGGATATCTCGCTGCGGGCGCGGCGCGAACGCGACATGGCCCACCATCTCGCCGACCACGACGCACTCACCGGCCTGCTCAATCGGGGCGCCCTGGTGGGACGCCTGCACGATGCCGTGGCACAGGCGCGGCCGCAGCACCAGCCGCTGGCGCTGATCTTCCTCGACATGGACCACTTCAAGTCGGTCAACGATCGCTTTGGCCACCAGAGCGGCGATGCCTGCCTGCGCGCGGTGGCCGACGCCATTGCCGACGAGCTGCGTCCGACCGATAGCCTCGGCCGTTACGGCGGCGAGGAATTCGTGGCCTTGCTGCCGGCGACCGCGCACGAGCAGGCCATGGCCGTGGGCGAGCGCATTCGCCGCCGCATCGAAGCAATGCAGGTACATGCGCGCGGCCATACGTTCCAGACCACCATCAGCATGGGCGTGGCGAGCCTGATGGGCGTCAACGACACCGCCGACGACCTGATCGCCCGCGCCGATGCGGCGCTCTACCGGGCCAAGACCCAGGGCCGCAATTGCGTGGTGGCCCACACACCGCTCACGGCGGTGGCGGGCTGAGTCATCAGGGGGACGGCGAGGCGGTGTCCTTGCCGTACGCCCACTGCAGGAACACCGGCAACATCCGCTTCCAGGTGGCCTGGTTGTGCTCGCCGTCGGCGAACAGATCGTAGGCAACCTCGTCCGCGCGCGAGGGGTGGTTGGCATAGTCCATGTCGACGCGGTAACCAAGATCGCGCAGTCCGCGACGGTGCGTGCCATCGGGTGCCCGGAAACCGTTGATCAGGTCCTGCAGGTCCTCCACGGCGTCGATGGTGCCGTTGTGGTTGCGGTCATTGGTTTCCTCGCGTCCGCCGATGGCAAACCAGAAACGCACCGGCTTGCGCGACCCGGCGCGGTCGACCATCGCCTGCGCCAATCGCGTGCTCTGAACCGCATTCGCATCGCTGCGGTCGGCGGCCAGCCAGAACGAGGGAGAGAACGCCCCGACCTGCCCGAACACATCCGGATATTCCCAGCCGAGACAGAACGCATTCAGCGCGCCCAGTGACCAGCCCAGCATGCTGCGGCCTTGCGCCGTGGCCTGCGTGCGGTAGTGCGCATCGACATACGGCACCAGCTCGTTCGCCAGCCATGCCGAGTAGTCGTAGGCACGCGCACCGATCGGTCCGATACGCGATCCGCCGACGATGCTTTGCCGGCGCGCGCGATCGAACAGCCCGTAACCCGATGCGCGATCCTTCAGCATGTCGACCGCGACCACGATCACCGGCTCGATGGCGTGCTGCGCATACAGCGTCGCCAACGTCTGCTGCAGGCCCACGGCCTCCATGTCCTGTCCGTCGTTCGCGTACAACACCGGATAACGTCGACCGGATGTCGCGTAATCCGGGGGCAGATACACACTGACCTTGATCTGCTCAGGTGCGAAAGCTTTCGCATCGAGCGCAAGCTTGACCGGTGGCACAGCCGCTTGATCCGCTGCATACGCCAGCGACGACAGGCCAAGCACGCCGACGAACAGGCATGCAGCGAACGGTTTCCAACCTTTATGCATCACCATCACTCCACCACGATCAACCAGCCCTTGCCGGGCTCCACGGAAACCACGTCGCCCGGCTTGAACGACGCCCTGGGCTGAAAGCCCGCTATTTCAGGTGCGGTCAACGACACGCGGCCAGGCGACAAGCCCAGCGCCTTCCAGTCGACGGCGAGCCGCACGTCCACCGTTTGCGGCGCCCACGACGCGATCGCGATCAGCGTCTTGTTGCCCCTGCGCACGTAGCTGGTGGCGAGCACGTCGTCGCGGCCGGTCTTCACCGGCGTGTCGTGCACCCACCAGCCGATCATCTCGGCCTGCTCGATGCCGACCGAATCCCACAGCTTCCACAAGGCGCGGGGATCGCTGCCCGGTGACCAGCCCAGCCGGTTGGTCATGCCGAACAGCATGCCGCGCCATGGATTGCCGTCGTTCTGCAGCATCTCGCCCATCAGGCCATACGGAATGCCCGAGATCTCGGTGAGCCAGTACGTGGGCGAGGTCTTCTGGTAATCGAACTCCTCGCCAAACCACAAGCGGTCGATGTACGGGAACAGTTCCATGTATAGCAATGCGCTGTTGATGTAACCGTCGCGCGGGTTGAACTGGCTGGCCGAATGCAGGTCGATCAGCGGGTCGGCCCGATGGGCCTGCAGCACCTTGCGCACGCGCTTCATGGTGGTGCGGTCGTAGGCCACGTCGTCCAGGTACAGGCCATCGATGCCCACGTTGCGCGCCAGCCAGTCCAGCCCTTCGATGTAGAAGTTGTGCCAGCGGCTCTGCCCTGCGTTGATCACGGCCGCATCGCGATTCTCGGGCACGTGCCACGCCGCGATGTAGTCGCCGTCCAGATGTTCCTGCAGCCACGAGAATCCGCCGCCCTTGCCCGCGCTGATCACCTCGTGACCCAGGCTTTCCAGCATCGGCAGTTCCGGCGCACGGTCGGACAGCTCGCGCACGGTGTCGTAGATCTTCACGCGCATGCCGCGCTGATGGGCGGCGTCGATGTACGCACGCATCGCCGCCGGTTCGAGGAACGGATAGTTGATCCACGGATTGATCGGCGTGGCGTGATGGATGTTCACCACGTCCGCGCCATCGGCCTTGATCGCGTCGAGGTCGCCGTACTTGTGGAAGAAACGCTCGGCGAAGTGCTTCGGCGGGTCGATGGTCTTGAACGGCGTCACGCGCATGACCAGGTCGTAGTGCAGAGTCTCGCCGGCTTTCATGCGGCGAGGGCCGCTGAAGGCGTCGACGCGATAGTCGTTGGCTTCGCTACGCAGGTGGATGCCGCCCTGCCCGCTGTTGTCCCAGGAGACGGGCATGCGCAACGGCTGTTGATGGTAGAAATTGGTGTTGAGCGGGCGCCGGTAGTTTTCGTCGCGCAGATGGAATTCCAGGCCCGCGTTCACCGAACCGATCCAGGCACCGTCCTGGTTGTTTTCGACGTTCCACTTCCAGCTGAAATCGTCGGGAGCGCGGTCACCCTGGCGTCCCAGGCCCAGTTGGTAAGCCGCCGCTGCATGTTCCATCGGGATGGACAGGCGGATATCGCGCAACGACACATCCTGCTGCGCAGACAGCGCAATCGCCAAGACCATGCTGCCATCCGCTTCCAGGCTACCCTTCACCTCGCCCTGCAGTGCGCCTGCATTCGCCGCGACCTGCCAATGCACCATGCCCGGACCATCGATCTGGACTTGCAGCAGCTGCGCGCTGGTGAGGACGTGCTGGCCCGCGTCGTCCTCGACGGTCAGCCGAATCGGTGAAGCGAGCAGCGCCTTGGACGTCTTGCTGAAGCCGGTCATGCGCTCGTCGAAGCGGCTGCTGATCCTGGCCGGCAGGCCGCTGACGCCAAGCGTGATCTCGCGTCCCAGGATGCCCAGCGTGTCGCCACGCACGGTGATGGGTGTCAGCGGCTTCACTACCGCATCGTCCTGCGCCAACGTCGAATTGAGCCAGCGCAGGCGGGTCAGCTTGAACGGATCGTCATCGCCATGCGCGACCGCGCTGCCGCTGCCCACCGTGATCGCCAAGGGAATCGATTGCGGAGGCAAACCTTCGGCAGTCACGGTCATCCGCCCGCGGTACAGGCCGGGCTTCGCGCCGAGCGGAATATCGAGCCCCATCCACAACGGCTGCACGCGCCCTTGCGCCACGTCCACGCGCGCGGTGAATGGATGGCCGTCGTAGCCGACGCCGCCGAGGTTGAAACAGGTGAACGCGCTGGCGGGAAGGCTGGCGCCATCGTCGGCATGCAGATCGCTGAAACTGACCCGCACATCATTCACGGCGGCGCGCGGCGCCCAGGCGCCCAACTGGAAACTCAGGTATTCGCCGCGCTGTGCCGTGTCGCTCAGCGCGCCACCGGGCCCGCGCTTCGCCCAACTCTCGGGCAACGCATCGAACATGCGGATGGGATTCGCGCGCGTCTCGGGAAACAGCAGCAATCCCTCCGTGGGATGCGCCGCCAGCAAGGCCTGCAACTCATCGGCCGTCGCCGTGCGTTCCATCGAGGTATAGGCATCGAAGTCGTCGACCGCTTCGTAGCGCAGCACCGTGGCCTGCGGCAATCGTGACCAGCGCGAGGCATCGCCCACCCGGCTTTTCCACGCGGCGTCCGCCGTGTCCGACGGCGTCGCATAGGTCACCGTGGGGTAATTGCTGCGCCCCTTGCTGACATAGGGCTGGTAGTAGATGGCGTAGGTGCCCGCCTGCGTGGCCTGGAACACGAGTTCGCCGCTGGCCGGATCGATGCGGCCGCGCAAGACGTTGGGCACGACCGAACCATCCGGTGCGGTCACGATCACCGCGACTTGTTCGGGATGCGCATCGCGGCGGCGCCAGGGAATCAGCACGCGCACCGCGTTTGCCGGCTTATCCACCTGCACCAGATAACGGTGGTTGCCGAGCGCGTCGGCGTTCCAACGGAGCGCTTGCTGCGTGATGGGACGCTGCGCATGACCGAGGCCAGACGCGCCCAGCAACACGCCCGCGATGATCCAAGCACTACGCCGATGCCCCATGCTCACCCCTTGCCCAGAAAGGCGGCGACGCAAATGCATCGCCGAAACAGAGTGTTTAACCCGAGCGGATGGAGCGGGCAAGTTCCAGAAGACCGACCTCAGGCGCCGCGATCGGTGCGCAGCGCGCGCAGCTCTTCCTCGTGGCCCGCCGCCGAGCGGCCGCTAACCCAGCCGAACAAGGCAATGCCGACCACGATCAGGATCGCCCCAAACGCCGAATAGCCATGCGGCCAGGCTTCGCCCAGGAAGACGGCGCCGATCACCGTGGCAAACAGCAACTCGGCCGCCTGCATCGCCTCCACGGCCGCAAGCGCGGTCGGTTCGCTGCGCACCATCGCGGTGGCGCGGAAGAACAACACCGTGGCGATCACGCCCGACGACAACGCCACGCCACCCGCCAGCCCTATCTCGCGCCAGCTCGGCGGCCCCACCGCGAACCACGTCACCGCCGCCAGGACCAACCACAGCGGCCAGCTGCACAGCGTCATGCCGAGCACGCGCTGGGTGGCGCCGATGTGCGAGCCGCTGCGTTCCAGATGCAGCAGCACCATGCGGTTGCCCAGCGGATACATGAAGGCCGAGAACACCACGGCCGCCATCGCCAGCCAGTCGCTGGCGCGCAGGCGGCCTTGTGCATGTCCCCATTGCAGCGCGAACACGCCGACCACGATCAATGCACCGATCGCCACGCTGCGCCATGCCAGATGCCTGCGGGCGTCGCGATAGATCAGCGGCGCCAGCAGCGGACCCGCCAGCACGGTGGTCTGGAAACTGCCCGCCACCAGCCAGGAAGGACCGCTGTTGGCCGCCCACGTCAGCGGCAGGCCGAACAAGACGAAGCCCACCGTGCTCCATAGCAGCCACTGGCGCGGATAACGCTTCAACTCGTTTGGCAATTCGCCCAGGCCGCCCTGCCACGGCAAGGCGATGGCCAGCAACGGCAAGGTGATCAGGTAACGCAGGATCACCGCCCACGCCCAATGACCGCCGCCCGCCACCAGGCTGCGGTTGAGTACATAGGTCATGGTGAAGAACAGCGCCGCGCACAGCGCCAGTCCCACCGCGGCGATAGCGTTGGAGCGCATCGGCAGGCCGTGGTCGAAAACACCGAGTGTCGCAGACACGCGGGTGTTTTCGAAGACCGGCGACTCAACCCTCGTCGGGCGCCAACGGCAGCTGTAGGCTCACCCGCAGTCCGCCGCCTTCGACATTCGCCGCCTGGATATCGCCGCCATGCGCCTTCACCACGCGCTGCACGATGGCCAGGCCGAGGCCGTGGCCATCCGCGCGCGCGGCATTGCTGCCGCGAAACAGCGGGCGGAACAGCGAGCCGAGTTCCGTTTCGGGCACGCCGGGTCCGTTGTCGCGCACCGATACATCCACGCGGCTGCCAACAGCCTGCGCCTTCAACTCCACGCGTCCGCCGCGCGGGCTGAACTTGATCGCGTTCGCGATCAGGTTGTCGAACGCGCGCTCCAGCAGCAGTTCGTTGCCCGACACCACCGCAGGTGCGCTCTCGATCAACTCGAGTGTGATGTTGCGTTCCTTTGCTTCCAGACCGGCGCGCCGCACGCTTTCGCCCAACAACGCCGTCACATCCACCGGCTCGCGATTGACGCCGGGAATGCCACCCTCCAGCCGTGATAGCGCGAGCATCTCGCCGGTCATGTCATCGAGACGACTGATCTCCTGCTCCGCTTGCAGGAAGTAACGCGACGCTTCCTCCGACGTGCCGCTGCGTTGCGCGAGGTCGAGGATCAGATGCAGGCGCGCCAGGGGCGAGCGCAATTCGTGCGAGAGGTCTTGCAGCACGCTGCGGTCATGCGCCACCAACGCCTCGATGCGCTCGGCCATGGCATCGAAATCGCTGGCGAGCTGGGTGAGCTCCTCGGGAGCGCGACGTCCCTGCCCTTCGACACGCGCCGACAATTCACCCGCCGCCATGCGTCGCGTGGCCTTGCTGATCGCTTCCACCGGCTTGGCCACGCTGCGCGCCACCCACCAGCCCACGAAACCGATGAAGAGCAGCGACAGGCCGCCCTGGATGGCAAGGAAAATGGTCTGGCGGGTCTGCTGGCGCAGGCGCGAATGGGTGCGGCTCAAGGCCACCAGTTGGCGCACGTGTCCATCGCTGCCCTGCACCTGCTGTATGGCGAGATAGAGATTCGGCCATGGCTGCAGCACCATGTCGCGTTTCTCCTCCAGCCAGCTCGGCAGCGACGCCTGCATCGACGACGGCATGCGGATCGGCGACAGCGACTGGCCATTCTCGAACAGCGTCGCTTCAATACCTTCGCGCCGCTGTTGCAACGACCATTCCGTCAACGCCGTCGAACCGCCGCGCTCATAGGCCTGGTCGGCACCCTGCGCGAGGTTGGACCAGTTGATCTCCACCGCCGTGCTGTATTCGATGAAGCTCTGCGTGAGAAAGATGCCGAGCGCCAGCGCCAGCAGGTTCGCCGCGCAGAAGCTGATCAGCACGCGCCAATACAGCGAACTCTTGAACGGGCTCACGCCGCACCCGCCACGAGGCTGTAGCCCGCACCACGCACGGAGTCGATCCGCGGCGCCTGCGGCGACGCCTCGGCCAGCTTGTGGCGCAGCCGGCTCACGTGCACGTCGATGCTGCGATCGAAACGTTCCAGTTCTCGCCCCAGCGCCATGCGCGTGAGCGTGGCCTTGTCGATCAGTTCGCCGGTGCGTTGCGCCAGCGCCAGCAGCAACTGGAATTCCGCCCCGGTGAGCGACAGTTCCTGCTCACCGACATAGGCGCGGCGCTCGCCCGGTTCCAGTCGCAGCAGACCGACCTGCAAGGTGCCGGCCGTGGCCGGCGTGTTGCGGCGCAGTTGGGCGCGCACGCGCGCCAGCAGTTCGCGCGGCAGGCAGGGCTTGGTGAGGTAGTCGTCTGCGCCCAGTTCCAATCCGATCACGCGATCCACCGGCTCGCCCTTGGCCGACAGCATGATCACCGGCAGGCGATGTTTCAGGCGCAGCTCGCGCAAGGTATCCAGGCCGTCGCGGCCCGGCATCATCACGTCGAGGATCAACAGGTCGGGGCGCAGCGACGGATTGTGCAGCTGGGCCAGGCCGGTATCGCCGTCGTGCGCGACATCCACGGTGAATCCTTCGCGCCGCAGGTACTCGGCCAGCAGCTCGGCCAGTGCGCGGTCGTCGTCGACAATGAGGATTCTGGGCATATCGGAGATGGTTTCTTTATGGCTGGCAGCCATTCAAGCGGGGCGAAGGAACTTGCTCCACCGGCTTTACCGTTCTTTACCTTCCCGCAAAGAACATACACATAGACCTGACGTCAAATAGGCATCACGCAAGACCCCTCCACCACGACACAGGTAATCCCCATGCGCAAGAACATCTCGCTCGCTTTGGTGCTCGCTTCGGCTGTTGCCCTCGCTCCGTTCGCCATCGCTTCGGCGCAGGACGGCGGCCCGCACGGCGGCTTCCATGGCCGCGGTCACGGCGGGTTCGAGGCGTACAGCAAGCTGAACCTCACGGACGCCCAGAAGGCCAGCATCAAGCAGATCATGCAGAGCTCCTTCTCGCAGGGTAAGGCCCAGCGCCAGGCCCTGCGCCAGCAGCGTGAAGCGTTCGAGCAGCTGGCTCCGAACGCGTCCGGTTACCAGGCCGCCGCGACCGCCCTGGCCCAGGCCGAAGGCGCTGCCACCACGGCTCGCGTGCAGCAGCGCGCCGCCATCCGCGCCCAGGTCTACGCCATCCTGAGCCCGGCCCAGCAGGCCCAGCTGGCCACCTTCAAGGCCCAGCGCGAAGCCCGTCACCAGCAGTGGGAGCAGTTCAAGTCCCAGCACCCGACCACGGGTTCGTCCTCGGCCCAGTAACACCCTAAGAACCATCGGCGTCCCCTCGACGCCGGCAACACCAACGGCGCCAGCCTGCATGCTGGCGCCGTTTTTTTAGTTCCCCACCTGTGTGGGAGCGCCCTTGGGCGCGACGTGTGCGCATCGACGCCTCGCTCCGTCAGGTTGTCGCGCCCCAAACAAAAGCGTGACGATCAGTCCGCCTTGAAACCCGCCTGCTGCAATGCCGGCACGTAAACCCGGTGCGCATAGCTTTCCGGCTTGTTGCCCACCGACACGCCACCATGGATGCGCGACTGCTGCACGTCGCCAAAGAACCAATACGGAAACGCAGGCTCCAGCGCACTGGCGTCGTTCAAGCGTGCGCGCAGAGCGGCGGGAAGATCGAACGACAGTGCAGCGAGGTTGTCGTCCAGCTGCTGCAGCTTGGTCGCGCCGATGATCACCGAGGCAATCCCCGGCTGCGTCGCCACCCAGTTGAGCGCTACTTGTGCCATCGGCTTGCCGATCTCGCCGGCCACGTCTTCCAGTGCGGCCACGATGGCCCAGTTGCGTTCGGTGAAACGATCGAAGCCCGGCGCGCCGGAGATCTTCGACAGACGGCCATCGCCCACCAATCCGGCGTGGCCCGGCGGGTACTTGCCCGACAGCAGGCCCATGCCCAACGGACTCCATGCGGTGATGCCCATGCCGAGCTCCGCCGCCATCGGCACGAACTCGTGCTCGATATGACGCTCGATCAACGAATACTCCAGCTGCAGGTTCACCAGCGGCGTCAGCGCATGCGCTTCGGCATAGGTCTGCGCACGCGAGGCGTACCAGGCGGGCACGTCCGACAGGCCGGCGTAGCGGATCTTGCCGGCGCGCACGAGATCGTCGAGCGTGCGCACCACTTCTTCGGCCGGCGTCAGGCGATCCCAGGTATGCAGGATGTACAGGTCGATGTAATCGGTGCGCAGGCGGCGCAGCGAGCCTTCCACCGCACGCAGGATGTTCTTGCGGCCATTGCCGCCGGCATTCGGGTTGCCGGGCTGGGCGTTGTAGCTGAATTTGGTGGACAGCACCACGCGGTCGCGCGTGCCGCTGTCGGCGACGAACTTACCCAGCAGCTCTTCGCTGGCGCCATCGGTGTACAGATCGGCGGTGTCGATGAAGTTGCCGCCGGCGGCCAGGTAACGGTCGAACATGGCGCGGGCGGTCTCTTCCGCGGCGCCCCAACCCCAGTTGTCTCCGAAGGTCATGGTGCCCAGGGCAAGGCGGCTGACACGCAGGCCGGAACGGCCGAGGGTGTAGTAGGCATCGAGCGACATGGCGAACTCCCGTGATGGTGGGTGGAGCGGATGGGCGCAGCATGCGCCTTGCCATTACGGGGAAAAATCCGCATCTTGTGGATGCTTTATTAAGTGAGGCTAATTAATGGCCCTGGACCACACGACCGCCCTGCGCGCCTTCCGCCTGATCGCCCGGCACGGGAGCTTCACCCGCGCCGCCGCCGAGTTGGAGGTCACCGCCTCCGCGCTGAGCCAGACCCTGCGCCAGCTCGAGGATCACCTTGGCGTGCGCCTGCTGCACCGGACCACCCGACGCGTCGGGCTGACCGAAGCCGGCCACGCCTTCCTCGAACGCATCTCCCCCGCCCTGAGCGAAATCGACGACGCCATCGACGCGCTGCGCCAGCACGGCGACCGTCCGGCAGGCACCTTGCGTATCGCCGTGCCCCAAATGGTGCTGGACCATTTCATTGCGCCCAACGTCGCCAGCTTCATGCGCGCATGGCCGCAAGTGAAGCTGGATATCCAGGTCGAAAACCGCCTTACCGATCTGATCGCCGAAGGCTTCGACGCCGGTATCCGCCTGGGCGAACGCCTGCAACGCGACATGGTGGCGCTGCCGCTGGGCGGCCGGCAACGCGCGGTGGTGGTGGGTTCGCCGGCCTATTTCGCCGCGCACGGACGACCCGCTCATCCACGCGACCTGGCCAGCCATGACTGCGTGCGTTTCCGCTTCAGCAGCAACGCGATCTATCGCTGGGAATTTGCCCATCCATCCGGCGCGTCGAAAGGCCAGTGGTTCGAACTCGACGTGGACGGACCAATCACCACCAACGACCCCACCATGGCGATACGCGCCGCCATCGACGGCCTCGCGTTGACCCACATGGTCGAACCCTCGGTGCGCGCGGCGCTCGCCGATGGGCGGCTGGAAAGCGTGCTCGACGACTGGTTGCCGCCTTTCGACGGGTTCTATCTCTACTACCCCAGCCGACTGCAGGTGCCACCGAAACTGCGCGCCTTCATCGAGCACCTGCGCGCATGCGTGGAACGGCCTTAGACCTCGATCCGATGCGTCCACTCGGGCACGCCGTGCTTCTGCAGGTATTTCACCAGGTTCTCCTCACCGAAGAACTCCGGCTCACCGTCCTTCAGGTAGCCCAACGCGCTGAGCTCGCTCTGCAAGCCCGTCTGCAGCTTGGCCGCCTCCACCAGATGGGCCAGCAGCTTGGCTTGTTCGCCGTCGGTGGCCGTGGCGTCGAATACGTTGACGGTGACCCACTGCCCCGTGATCAGTGGCACTTCGATATGGGCAAACTTGATGACGAGCATAACGGGGACCTCAAAGGGGATAGGGGTCGGAGATGGCCGTGCCATGACCGATCGATAGCAATGTCGACGCGACGAAAACGACTTCGCCGCGTGCATGGATTGTTGGCAGCGGACTAGCGCCGCACCAGCCGTTCCATCACCGAGCGATAGCGCGCGGCGATGCGGTCCTCGTCGCGATGGGTGAAGCCACGCACCACCCATTCGCCGCCCACCATGACGTCGCGCACCAGCGGCGTGTTGCCGGCGAACAGGAAGCTGTCGATGATGGAATGTTCGTCGCGCGCCGCAAGCAGGGGAGCACGGTCTTCCAGCACCAACAAGTCGGCGCGCAGCTTGTCGCGCAACTCGCCGATGGGCAGGCCCGAAGCCAGCGCACCGCCGCGCAAGGCCGCCCGCCACAGCGTCTCGCCCACGCTGTCGCCCTGGCGACGCGCGGCAATGTTGCGGTGACGCGTGGCCAGGCGCTGGCCGTACTCCAGCCAGCGCAGTTCTTCCACCGGCGACACCGAGATATGCGAATCCGAACCGATGCCGAGCGTGCCGTTCGCATCGAGGTAATCGGCCAGCGGAAACAAGCCATCGCCGAGATTCGCCTCGGTGGTGGGACACAAGCCGGCGACTGCGCCGCTACGCGCGATCTGCTCCCTCTCCCGCTCGCTCAGATGCGTGGCATGGATCAGCGTCCAGCGCGCATCCACCGGCGCATGCTCGAACAGCCACTCGACCGGTCGCGCCCCGCGCGTGGCCAGGCAATCCTGCACTTCGCCGATCTGTTCGGCGATATGGATATGGATCGGACAGGCTTTCGCCGCGTCATCGGCGAGCACCTCGCGCAAGGCTTCTTCGGGCACGGCGCGCAGCGAATGCAACGCGATGCCGACGCGCAAGCCGTCGCTCTCGTGCTTGCGCAGGCTGTCGAGCAAACGCAGATAGGACGGCACGTCGTGGCCGAAGCGGCGCTGACGCGGCGCCAGCGGACGGCCATCGAAACCGCCGCTCATGTACAACACCGGCAACAAGGTCAGCGCGATGCCCGCTTCGCGCGCGGCCTCGATCAACGCCAGCGACATCGCCTCGGGCTGCGCGTACGGCGTGCCGTCGGGCTGGTGATGCAGATAATGGAACTCGCATACCTGCGTGTAACCGCTCTTCACCATCTCCATGTACAGCTGCGCAGCGATGGCCTGCAGTTCGTCCGG
>Ga0207670_10000975_pt1 | contig 15096 bp, 14 predicted proteins | sample KBSS23HmetaG_FD_184339 | JGI IMG/M metagenome (GOLD analysis project Ga0207670, IMG submission 184339) | Switchgrass rhizosphere microbial communities from Kellogg Biological Station, Michigan, USA - KBS S2-3H metaG (SPAdes) (version 2) | ecosystem: Host-associated > Plants > Roots >... | reverse complement strand
GTCCTCGCCTTATGTGCTGCCGGTCCTGATGCTGATCGGCTCCAACGTCTTCATGACGCTCGCCTGGTACGGCCACCTGCGCTTCAAGGAGGTGCCGCTCGCCGGCGTCATCTTCGCGGCCTGGGGCATCGCGCTGGTCGAATATTGCCTGGCGGTGCCGGCCAACCGCTGGGGCAACGAGGTCTACTCGACGGCGCAACTCAAGACCATGCAGGAGGTTATCACGCTCCTGGTGTTCGCCGCCTTCTCGGTGCTGTACCTCAAAGAGCCGTTCGGCTGGAATCATGCGCTCGGATTTTCGCTCATTGCACTCGGAGCGTTTTTCATATTTCAAAAGTGGTAGGGTGACGCCAATGCCGGCTCAACGGCGCGAGGGGGAAGAATGCCATGATCAAGATCACGTCCGTGATGAAGGACCTGCTGGACAAGGCGCTGGCGGACGGCACGCCGTGCCTGATCGGGACCGCCTCGAAGGACGGCCATCCGCAGATCAGCCCGAAGGGCAGCGTCGCGGTCTTTAACGACGATACGCTGTGCTACTGGGAGCGCAGCCATCGCTCGTCGCAGAAGCGGCTCGGCGAAAATCAAAACGTCGTGGTCTATTACCGCAACCCGGCGCGCAAGGAGAATCCCTATCGCGCCGGCTGCATCCGCTTCCACGGTAAGGCCCGGCTCGTCACCAGCGGCCCGGAGCGCGACAAGGCCTGGGACCTGACCAATCACGAAGAGCAGAGCAAGGACCCGGACAAGAAGGGCGCGGCGGTCATCATCGATCTCGATTTGATCGAACAGATCGACAGCACCGTCATCATGAAAAAGGACTAGCAATTCATGGCCACGCATCGCCTGGAGGCTTCGCCCGAGACCGTGCACTGGGGCTACTTCGACGCCAAGCTGCCGCCACAGCTCACCATCGACTCAGGCGACACTGTCACCATCTCGACGGTGTCGGGCACGCTCGGCTGGCTGCCGAAGCCGGACTCCGGCCTGACCGTGCCGCCCGCATTGCAGGCGATCCACGACAAGGTGCAGGCCAAGCTCGGCGGTCCGCACATCCTCACCGGGCCGGTCGCGGTGCGCGGCGCCAAAGCCGGCCAGGTGCTTGAGGTCCGCATCAAGGCGATCGAGCTGTTCCAGGACTGGGGCTACAACACCATCCGTCCGCTCGCAGGCGCCTTGCCGGACGATTTCAAAACGATGCGGCAGATCCATATCCCGCTCGACAAGAAGCGGATGATCGGAAAATTGCCGTGGGGGCTCGATCTCGACCTCAAGCCGTTCTTCGGCATCATGGCGGTGGCTCCGCCCGCGGCCTGGGGCATGATCAACTCGCCGCCGCCGCGGCGGAACGGCGGCAACCTGGACAACAAGGAACTGGTGGCCGGCACCACGCTTTATCTGCCGATCCACACCGATGGCGCGCTGTTCTCCTGCGGCGACGGCCACGGCGCCCAGGGCGACGGCGAGGTCTGCATCACCGCGATCGAGACCGGCCTGGTCGGCACCTTCGAATTGATCGTGCGATCCGACATGTCGCCGCTCGAATGGCCGATGGCCGAGACGCCGACCCATGTCATGACCATGGCGTTCGATCCGGACCTCGACGATTGCGTGGTGATCGCCCTCCGCGACATGATCAAGCTGATTTGCGCGCGCACCGGCATCTCGCGCGAGGACGCCTACACGCTGTGCAGCCTCGCCGCGGATCTGCGGGTGACGCAAGTGGTCAACGGCGCCAAGGGCATCCACGTGATGCTGGAGAAGAAGCTGCTGCAGAAGGGGCGGTAACAAGGAGTTCGTAAATGAGTGAAACGCCGGCCCTGTTTTCCGACGGCAAAGCCTACGAGCGCATGATGGGCCGGTGGAGCCAGATGGCGGGGAAGCTGTTCCTCGACTGGCTCGCTGTGCCGAAGGGCCTTAATTGGCTCGACGTCGGTTGCGGCAATGGTGCGTTTACCGAAACGCTTATTGCGCACAGCACACCGGCCGAAGTGACGGGAGTCGATCCTTCGGAGGGCCAGCTCGCCTATGCGCGGACCCGACCTGGGGCGAAGCTCGCGAAGTTTCAGCTGGCCAGCGCTCAGGCCCTGCCGTTCGCCGAGAAAAGCTTTGACGCTGCGATCATGGCGCTGGTCATCAGCTTCGTGCCCGATCCGGCGAAAGCCGTGAGCGAGATGGCTCGGGTCGTACGGCCGGGTGGGATGGTCGCGACTTATATGTGGGACGTCTTGGGTGGCGGTCTGCCGCTGGAGCCGATTCAAGCGGCGATGCGGGAAATGGGTGCCGCCGATGTAAACCCGCCCGGCTATGCAGCCTCGCGGCAGGATCACATGCAGGCGGTTTGGGAACAAACCGGACTTCAGTCGATCGAGACGCGCGTGATCCGCATCCGCCTGACGTATTCCAGCTTTGACGATTTCTGGGACTCCAACAGCGTGCCCGTCGGGCCTTCGGGCCAAGCGATCGGCAAACTCTCGCCTGAGAAGCGCGAGGAACTCAAGACGAAGTTGCGACAGCGACTGCCGCAAGGATCGGACGGGCGCATCTCCTATGAAGCGCACGCCAATGCGGTGAAAGGCCGCGTCCCCGCGTAGTCCACTTTCGCCGGCGCGACGGTTCTGTGCGCTCAGTCACACCTCAGATGCTGGGGCGCAACCTACGCTGAGGCTATGTCTACCCGCTCCACGGCCGCACCGCTCTGGCTCGCCGCTGCGCTCATCCCAATGATCGCTTCGCAGCTCGTACGCTTACATCAGACCGATCTGGCGACATGGTATTTCTGCGACTACGCAGGACGCATTGGCGCGTTGGCCGTCTTGCTGGCAATGCCATCGGCGCGAGCCGTTGCGTTTCAACGTCAGCAAATGCCGGCCTCTCAGTGGGGCGCGGCGCTGACGATTGTTGTTGGTCTCGTGCTGGCCAATTTCTTCTTCGAGAAATGGCTCACGCCGACGATCAACGCCGCAATCCCTGGAACCGCGCTTGGTATGTATCCTGTTTCGCATGGATGGCTGTATGCCTTTGATCTTATCGTCGGGCTCGTCCTCGTTGCGTATCATGAAGAGATTGTGTTTCGCCGTGTCGCTCGGCACGTATTTCAGAAATGGTTGGGCGACGGCTACGCAATGATTGTCGCCACGTCTCTGCTGTTCGCCGCTTACCACTGGTGGTCGGGCATTGGAAATATCTGTTCGGCGTTCTTATTGGGTGTCGGGCTGATGTTGGCTTACAAGAGGCTCGGTGCCCTGTGGCCGGTGATGCTGGCTCACTACCTGATGGATATCGCTGCGTTTATCTGACGTTTGCCATGCTACGCTCGTGTGTGGATCAACAGCCATTGCAATGAAAACGGGCCGCCACTCCCCGGCTGGAAGCAGCGGCCCGGATAGAAAGCGAGATGACAGCTACATGCTCTGCTTCTTCGACTGCTTTTTCGAAGACTTCTTCGTCGTTTTTTCCGCTGCGGCCGGAGTGCTGCTCGGCGGCGTGGTATCCATCTTCTTGACGTCGGCGGGTTTCACCGGTGCCGGCTTGCCTGGGCCGTCCTGAGAAACACCCGGAGGCGCACTCCCCGGGTCTCTGGTTTGGGCAACAGCTGCCGTGGCAAACAGACCAATGGTTGCTGCAGCGAGGATCGGAATAAGACGCATGACAATCTCCTCATGACGAATGAGAACCGACTGTCGCCCCAACGGAAATGCTGCCACAAAATGACGAGCGATAACAACAGCAACTTGCGAATTCGCCGGCTGATGCGCGAATAGCTGAAGCACGCGCGCTCGTGTGTCCAACGGGCCTAACGCCGTAATTCAAATCTCAAAACAAACGGGCAAGGTCGCGGTGTGCGGCCTTGCCCGTCCTTTATTCGACCTGTGGAGCGTGCGAATTCGCGCGCCGGTCCGTTGCCGCGATCTAGTCCAGCGTCTCCACCTTCACGATCCGGTGGTCGTGGTTGCTGCCGACCCAGAACGTCACCGGCGTCGTCGAATTGTCGACGAACACCGTGCGCATGTTGGTGTCGACCGGCATCAGATATTGCACCGAATTGCCGGTTTTCGGATCAAGCCGCACCACGCGGTCGGTGAACATCGTCGACGCCCAGATCTCGCCGTTCTTGTCGTAATCGGCGCGATACGGGAACGTGTAGGGCGGCATCATGTATTCGGTATATTTTTCCGTCTTGGTATCGAACAGCGCGACCTGGTTGCCGCGATATTCGGTGACCACGATCTGGTCTTGCTTGTCGATATTCATGCGGCGGGCGCGGCCATAGGGCGTTGGCAGCGGGAACCATTTCACCGCAAGCGTCTTGGCGTCGATCTTGCCGAGATGGCCTTGGGTGAACTCGGCCATCCAGAGGTTGTTCTGGGAGTCCGAAATCACCTGGTAGATCGCGGCGCGATTGACGGTGGTCAGCGTGTCGGTCGGCTTGAATCGCTCCCAGGTCTTGGTCGCGAGGTCGAGCCGGAAGATGTGTTGCGTGCCGACGCTCTTGGTCCACACCTTGCCGTCGACGTCGTAGCGCAGCCCGGTGAAATTGAGCTGGACGGTGTCGTCGTTATATTCCGGCGGCAGCGGGTAGTAGGTGATCTCGCCGGTCTTCGGGTCCAGGTTGCCGAGCGAGCCCTGGTACATCGTGTCGAACCAGATCTTGCCGGTGTGGTCGAACTCGATGCTGAGGAGCCCGGTCGGCGCCTTGTCCTTGAACTTCTTGATCGGATATTCGGTGAGCTTGAGCGTCTTCGGGTCGAACTTGCCGATGAACATCTCGCCGAAGTCCGTGTACCAGACGTTGCCGTCCTTATCGAGCAGGATGTCATGCGGCTCTGTGGTCGGCCGCACCATGTCGTATTCGGTGACGATGGCGCGGGTGTCCCGGCCCTTCGGGCGCGGCAGCGTCCGCAGCTCGTAGGACCAATGGTCGGACGAGCTGAGATTGATGGTCGCGAGGTACTCGGCCATCTTGCGGAATTGCTCCGGCGTGCCGGCGCGGGCCCGATCCAGCATGACCTGTGGCTTGATCGGCTGGCTCACGGCACCATAGCTCCTCATGCGGCTGATCACGTGCGTCCATTCGTCGGCATCGTGCGTCGAGCGCATGACGCGCTCCAGCGTGTGACAGCTGCCGCAGTCGAGTAGCTGCGCCTTTTGTGCCTCGGTGCCGGGGATGCTCATGACCCACTCGGCGTTGGTGAGCTGGCCCGCGAGATTTTTCGTCTTGTTCAGCTTGATGTCGGCGGTGGCGGTCTTCTCGGTCTCCACTTTCGCCTTGGCCGGTGCGTTGATGTCATAGCCGACCGCGCGGATGCTGATCGTATAGTCGCCGGGCTCCAGCTTGTTATCGGGGAAGGCGTAGCGGCCCCGCGCGTCGGTGGTCACGCTGATCCTGACGATCGAGCCGGCCTTCTGGGCGGTGACGACAACCCCTTCCATGTTGCCTTCGGACTCGGAGCTGACCGTGCCGGTGAGCGCCGCTTGGCCTTGCGCGAAGACTGTCTGAATTGTCGGGTGGAACAGCATCATTGCTGCACCGGCAGCCAAGCTCAGCATCAATTTGCTTTGCATCGCCATCTCCCTAGCAAAAATTTATTTGGTCACCTTACGGCTCGACACCTTCGGCCTCGGGACTGATTCTATCGACAGCCGACCGTTCCGGCATCGTGACTCCGCGGCGGCGGCGTAACAACCCTGATCGACCGGCTTCGGTTACTATTTGTCGGGTTGATTGGGAGGTGGTCAGACCCGCCGGGTTGCATTGCGCCCTGCGGATTTTGTCGGGATACTTGCGGTCATCGGGCACCGTGCGCAGTCACGGGATGGGAGGAACTTGAGCCATGTTCACACGTCTCATTTCTGTGAGTTTCGGCGTACTGGCTGGCTTTGTCGCCGCCGTCGCACCGGCGCAGGCGGCCGACGACATCGAGGCCAAGGCGCAGACCTGTGCCGCATGTCACGGTCAGAACGGCGTGCCGCTCGACCCGAAAACCATGCCGATCATCTGGGGCCAGCAGCCGAGCTACCTGATGAAGCAACTGCGCGACTACAGAAATGGCGAGCGCGACAATCCGATCATGTCGCCGATCGCCAAAGGTCTCGCCGAGGAGGACCTTCGCAAGCTCGCGGCCTATTTCGCCGCCAAGAGCTGGCCAGCGCAACCCAAACCCGCCGCTGCCGCTTCGCCGCCCAATGGCATCGCCCAGTGCCAGCCATGTCACCAGCCGGATTTTGCGGGCGGCCCGCCGGCGCCGCGGCTGGCAGGGCTCAGTTACGAATATCTGGTCGCTTCGATGCGCAGCTTCGCCACCGACGGAAGAACCAACAACGGCGACATGCCGAAGTTCATGCACGCGCTGACCGACAGCGAGCGCGACGCCATGGCGCGCTATCTATCCGGGCTGTGAGTGTGCGGCTCTCGATTGCCGCTTCGCCGGCGGTAACAGGTCTTGCCGAGCTGCAAATTCAGTTGATGCCTCCGCCATCGGGAACGAGCGTGCGGATCATGCCGTCCTGCCGCGAAGTGAGGAACAACTCGCCATCGCGGCCGATGCTGATGTGCAGATCCGCTCGCGTCGCGGGCGTGCCCATGGCCTTGTCGACCAGATCGCGAAACGAAACATCGACGCGCTTGCCGCTGGCGTCGCGGACATAGAGTTGAACCTCTTCGACAGGCGCGACCGTGTGCGGAATGCCGTCGTCGGCCTTTTTCATGGCGGCGAGGTCGGAGACAAACACTCGCCCGTTGAAGATGTCGCCAAAAATGAACTTGCCTTTCAGCGCGGCAATGCGCCCGTGATAGGCGAAGCCATTGGTGATCGCGCGCCCCTCGTCGTGATCGTAGACCGCCACGGGGTAGGTAAACCCGTCCTTCACGCGCCCGTCCAGGATCTCCGGCGGAAGCGGATACAGCTCTTTCAGCTCGCCGCCAAGAAATCTGCCGTTCGCGAAGTAGCCTTCGCGCTTCATCCAACCGTAATTCTCGCCATTGCGGACGATATTGACCTCTTCGATGTGGTCCATCCCGATGTCGCAGGCGAACATCGTTCCGTCGATGTCCCAGGACAGCCGATGGGCGTTGCGAAATCCGTAGGCGTAGATTTCGCCAAGCGCGTGCGGATGCGCGGCCAGCTTGTTCGCCATCGGGACCGTGTAATCGCCCAGCCCCTTCCGCCCACCCGTCACAGACGAACTTCGCGGATCGATGCGCAGGATGGCGCCGATGATCGAATCGAGCCGCTGCGTCTGGGCGGGATTGCTCGCGTTCGGCCCGCCGCCGTTGCTGAATCCAAAATCGCTGCCGCTGGTGTAGAGCAGGCCGTAGTCAGGATCGCCGGGCTTCGCCGCCGGATTGAAATCCACCGCGCCCATGGGATGGGTCAGGTTCAAAACGACGTGGGCCGCGCGCAGAAGCTCACGCCGCGTCCCCGCGAACGTGTTGGCAGCCGGGTTGGTCGCGTGCCATTCGGTGATGACGTTGTGGTAGGTCACGTCTTTCAACCCGTAGCCGGGCGGAATGAAGTCAGGCTTTTTTGGATTCCCCGGCCCGTTCTCGGCGTGGACCGTGTAGAGCAGGCCGTTGGTCGCGAATTCAGGGTGAAAGGCGAAACCGATGAAGCCGCTTTCCAGGCGTTTGACCCAGAGCGGAAATATTGCGCCGACGTCGAGATACACCTGTGGCTGATTGTTCGAGCCGATCAAATACAACGATCCTCGCGAGTCATTGGCGAACCGGCGGCCGTCGTGCAGGTCGCGCACGAAGCTGACGCGAGCCCAGGCATTGGGAGCAACATCCTGATCGGCGGGCCGCAACCCGCGCGTATCGGGCAGCCGGGCCAGATCCCTGACCTCGACGGCAATCCCGCGCTTCACGATGGGGTCGGGTATAGGGTTTTTCGTGATCGGCTCGTCGGCGGTGCTGACCGCTGGAACGGCGAGAAGCGCAATGATGCCGAGCCACATCCGTGTTCGCACGAACGCCTCCATTATTTCGATGGAAAAGGATTCCAACCGGGATTCTCCAGATGAACCCCGGGCCGGATTGGATTTTTGCGCTTTTGCAGCGTGCTGACAAGACGGGCTGGTGGCACGGAGGAGTGCGTCATCCGGTGAAGGCGGGCCTCAATTTTGGATCGGCTACTTCGCCGGCACGACCTTGAGGATGCGCCCGGCGTTATTGTCGGTGGCGAGATAGATCGCGCCGTCGGGTCCGACGCGCACGTCGCGGATGCGCTCGCGCAGGCCCTGCAACAGGCGCTCCTCGCCGGTGACCTTGTCGCCGTCGAGGCTGAGCCGCACCAGCATTTGCCCCGCCAGCGCGCCGACCAGCAGGCTGCCCTTCCACGCCGGAAACAGGTCGCCGGTGTAGAACGCCATGCCGGACGGCGCGATCGACGGCACCCAGGTTTTGATCGGCTGCTCCATGCCCGGCATCTCGGACTTGCCGCTGCCGACCGGCGTGCCGTCGTAGTTGACACCGAATGAAATCACCGGCCAGCCGTAGTTCTTGCCGGGCTGCGGAATGTTGACCTCGTCGCCGCCCCGGGCGCCGTGCTCGTGTTCCCACAGTTTTCCGGTGACGGGATGGATCGCGGCGCCTTGCGCATTGCGGTGGCCGTACGACCAGATTTCCGGCTTGGCATCCTTGCGGCCGACGAACGGATTGTCGTCCGGCACCGAGCCGTCAGGTTTGATGCGAACGATCTTGCCGAGGTGGCTGGTCAGCTTCTGGGCTTCGTCGCGATCGGTGAAGTGCTCACCCGTCGTCAGGAACAGGTTGTTGTCGGCGCTCTGGGCGATGCGGCAGCCGAAGTGGTTGCCGCCCGACAGCGGCCCGTCCTGACGGAAGATCACCTTGACGTCGTCGAGCTTGCTGTCGTCGGCAAGTGTCGTGCGCGCCATCGCGGTGCGCGCGCCGCCGCCGGCCGGCTCGGCGAAGCAGAAATAGATCGTGTTGTTCTGCGCAAAGTTGCGGTCGAGCACGACGTCGAGTAGGCCGCCTTGTCCGTACGCCGCGACCTTCGGCACGCCTTGCAGCGGCGCGGTCAGCTTGCCATCCGGCGTTGCGATCCGCATGCGGCCGGGCCGCTCGCTCACCAGCATGCGGCCGTCGGGGAGGAAGGCGAGCGCCCAAGGATGCGACAGCCCGCCGACCACGGTCTCGATCTTGAGGTCGCCGGCCGAGGATTTGAATGTCTGCGCGTCTGCCGCGGACGACAGCGCGAGCAAGCCGGCGGCAAGCGTGATCGAGCTGCGCATGACGATCTCCGTGACGTGGGCGTCAGCGGATATAGGAATAGGTGCGCTGCCGCACCAGCAGCATGAACAGGATCGCGATGTTGGCGATGTTGAAAGCGACGCCGGTGGCGAAGGCCGGCGTGTAGTAGCCGTAGATGTCGTAGAGGTAGCCGGCGAGCCAGCCGCCGGTGCCCATGCCGCTGCCGGTCAGCAGCAGCACCGCCGGCACCCGCCAGTGCGCCTCGCTCATCGGGTAGAGCTCGCGGATGGTCAGCACGTAGGCCGGGATCAGCGCGCTGAAGCCGATCCCGAAGGCGGTTGAAACCGCGAACAGGCCGACGGCGTCCTGGGTGAACAGAAATCCGCTCATTGCCGCGCATTGCAGGATCGAGCTGCAGAATGCCGTGAGCACGCCGCCCATCCGGTCGGACAGCCAGCCCCAGCCCTGACGGCAGAAGAAGCCCATGCCGAGCAGCACCGACAGCATGGTGGCGCCGACGGTGGCGGAAATCCCAAGGTCGCTGCAATAGGCGACCAGATGCTGCTGCGGCATCGACATCGTTACACAGCATAGAAAACCCGCCACCGCGATCATGCCGAACACCACATTGGGAGGCCAGCCGAGCACCTTCGGCCGCGCGTGGCCTGCGGCGGTCGCGATCGTCTCCTGCTGCATCTCGGGTGGCGGACGGAGATAAATGATCGCCAGCGGCACGATGACCGCAAGCTGCAGGATCGCGAATCCGATCATGGTCCAGCGCCAGCCGAAATACGCGATCGCTCGCTCGAAGATGGTCGGCCAGACGAAGCCGGCCAGATAGCCGCCGCTGGAGATCAGCGCCAGCGCCGAGCCGCGGCGCCGGTCGAACCACCGGCTGACATAGACGAACAGTGGCGCGTTCAATCCGGCGTTGCCGAGCAGGCCCATGAACAGGCCGTGGCCGACGTAGAGCTGCCACGGCGCGCCCAATGACGAAAGGAAAAGCCCTAAGGCGATCATCACCGAGCCGGTGATGACGGTCCAGCGGATGCCATAGCTGTTGGCGAGCCGGCCCATCAGCAGTCCGCCGACCGCGCCGCCGAACAACGACAGCGACACCGCGAGCGAAGGGACCTGCCGGGCGCCGCCGGTCTCGGACGCGATCTCCTTCAGTCCGACCGCAGTGATCCACGGCCCGCCGAACGACAGGCCGAGCAGGATCAACGACACGCTGGCGACGACCCAGGAGGTGCGCGTCTCGATCGAACGCGTCTCCGCGCGTGTGTCGATGGGTCGCGGCTCCGGCGAGCGCGACTCGATGTCGTGTGTCGTCAAGCCAGTTCCCGGCGGATTGGCGTTGAGTCAAAGGGCCTGGGCGGTTCCGACCGCCTAGGCCCGGGCGAATTCGAGGTGCTACTGTGTACCCAACGTTAGGGAGGACACAAATGATAAAGACGATGATCGCCATTGCGATGGCCGCGGGCTTCGCGATCGGCGCTGCGAATGCGCAGTCCTTCCCGTCGCGTCCCGTCACGCTCCTGGTTCCGCTCGCCGCCGGCGGCTCGACCGACACGATCGGGCGCATCATCGCCGAGGGCATGCGTTCGCATCTCGGCCAGCCGGTGATCGTCGAGAATTCGCCCGGCGCGGGCGGCACCACCGGCGTGATCCGCGTCGCGCGCTCGGCTCCCGACGGCTACACGGTGCAGATCGGCCAGTGGGGCACCAATGTCGCGAGTGGCGCGGTGTACGACCTGCCGATCGATCTCCTGAAAGACCTCGAACCGGTTGCGCTGATCTGCACCCAGCCGTCGATGATTGTCGGCAGGAAAACCCTGCCGGCGGACAATCTCAAAGAACTGATCGCCTGGATCAAAGCCAATCCCGGCAAGGTGACCGTCGGCAACGCCGGTATCGGCAGTCCGGGCCACGTCGGCGGTGTGTTCTTTCAAAACACCATCGGCGGTCAGATGCAATTTGTCCCGTATCGCAGCGCCGGTCCCGCCTCGCAGGATTTGCTGGCCGGCAACATCGACATGATGATGGACACCGCGGCGACCTCAGGTGGCCACGTCCGCAGCGGGCTGCTGAAGGCCTTCGCCATGACGTCGAACAAGCGTTCGGCGGTGGTACCGGACGTGCCGACGACGGACGAGGCCGGACTGCCTGGATTCTACTTTTATTTCTGGCACGCGCTGTGGGTGCCGAAGGGGACGCCGAAGGACGTCATCGCCAAGCTCAACGATGCGGTGGTGAAGGCGCGCAACGACCCCGCGACACACAAGCGGCTCGCCGACGCCGGGCAGGAGTTCTTCCCCGCCGACATGAACTCGCCAGAGGCGCTCGCCAAGTACCAGAAGGATGAAATCGACAAATGGTGGCCGGTCATCAAGGCCGCCGGCATCAAAGTGCAGCAGTAGGAAAATCCAGTCCGGGGGAAACACATGCGGAAGCTGATTGGGGCGCTCGCGCTCGCACTGGTCGCGGGTCTTGCAAGCGCGCAGGCGCAAACCTTTCCATCGCGTCAGATCACCTTGGTGGTGCCGTTCCCGCCGGGTGGCTCGACCGACGTCGCGGCCCGCATCATGGCCGAGAAGATGCGGCCGATCCTCGGCCAGGCCGTCATCATCGAGAACCAGGGCGGCGCCGGCGGCAGCATCGCGGTCGGGCGCGTCGCGCGCTCGGCGCCTGACGGCTACACCATCGACATCGGCCAGTGGGACACCCACGTCGGCAGCATCATCTACAACATCAACTACGACCTCCAGAAGGACTTCGAACCGCTCGGGCTGATCTCTGTCAATCCGCAGCTGCTGGTCGGCAAGAAAAATCTGCCGGCCAACAAGCTCAACGAGCTGGTGACCTGGATGAAGGCCAACCCGGGCGACGCCAAGTTCGTCAACCAGAACGCAGCGGCCGCCATTACGGGGCTGTTGCTCCAGCAGATGACCGACACCAAGCTGACCTTCATTCCTTATCGCGGCGCTGGCCCGGCGATGACCGATCTGGTGTCGGGACAGGTCGATCTCCTGGTCGCGCAAGGCGCGGTGACGCTGCCGCAGATCCGCGGCGGTACCATCAAGGCGATCGCCAACCTGTCGCCGCAGCGTTCGGCGTCGATGCCGGACATCCCGACTTCGGATGAGACCGGCGTGCCGGGACTCTATATGTCCGGATGGTTCGGCTTCTGGGCGCCCAAGGGCACACCGAAGGACGTGGTCGCCAAGCTCAACGGCGCGATGATGCAGGTGCTCGCCGACCCGACCACTCAGGCGAAATTCGCCGAGCTCGGTCTCGACGTCGCGTCCAAGGAGCAGCAGACGCCGGAAGGGGCCGCTGCGTTCCAGAAGGCCGAGATCGAGAAATGGTGGCCGATCATCAAGGCCGCCAACATCAAGGGCGAGTGACGGCCGTGAAAAGACTGTTGACCGCGATCGTTGCTGCTGCAGCCTGTGTCATTGCCGCCGGTGCGCAGGCGCAGACCTATCCGACGCGGCCGATCACGCTGGTGGTGCCGTTCACAGCCGGCGGGCCGACCGACACCATCGCCCGCGTCTTCGCCGAACGGCTGCGAGTGTCGCTCGGCCAGACCGTCATGGTCGAGAACACGACCGGGGCGGCCGGCACCATCGCTGTCGGCAAGGTGGTGCGCGCCGCGCCCGACGGCTACACGGTTCTGATCGGCCACTGGAGCACCCATGTCACCAACGGCGCGATCTATCCGTTGACCTACGATCTCCTCAACGACTTCGCGCCGATCTCGCTGATTGCCAGCAATCCGCAGCTTCTCGTGACCAAGAAGTCCGTTCCCGCGAAGGACCTCAAGGAGCTGGTCGCCTGGGTGAAGGCCAACCAGGACAAGATTTCCGCCGGCACCGGCGGGTTGGGCGCGGCGTCCCACATCAGCGGCATCTATTTCCAAGGCGTGACCGGCACCAAGTTCACCTTCGTGCCGTATCGCGGCACCGGCCCGGCGTTGCAGGACGTGGTGGCGGGCAATCTCGATCTGATATTCGACCAGGCGGCGAGCGCGCTGCCGCAGGTGCGAAACGGCAATGTGCGGGCGTTCGCCGTCACCGCGAAGGCGCGCCTGACCTCGGCGCCCGACATCCCCACGGTGGACGAAGCGGGGCTGCCGGGATTCTACATCGCGATCTGGCACGCGCTGTGGCTGCCCAAGGGCGCGCCAAAGGACATCGTGATGCGCCTGAATGCGGCGGTGCGCGAGGCGCTCGCCGACCCCGCCGTGCGCCAGCGCCTGGTCGAGCTCGGGCAAGACATTCCGCCGACCGATCAGCAGACGCCGGAGGCGCTCTACGCCTACCATAAGGCCGAGATCGAGAAATGGTGGCCGATCATCAAGGCGGCCGGCATCAAGCCGGAGTAGTTCGGAGGCTTCTGATGAAGCGGTTGTTGCTGGCCGGCCTGCTCGCGGTGGTGAGCGTCGCCGGCGCGTCGGCGCAGGATTATCCGAACCGGCCGGTCACGGTGATCGTGCCGTTCCCGGCCGGCGGGCCGACCGATGCCATCATCCGCAATCTCGGCGAGCGCATGCGGGTCTCGCTCGGTCAGCCGCTGATCGTCGAATACGTCACCGGCGCCGGCGGCACCGTCGGCACCACCCGCGCCAACCGTGCCGCGCCGGACGGCTACACCATCATCTGCGGACACTTCGGCACCCACGCCACCAACGGCGCGGTCTATCAGCTGCCCTACGACCTGGTGACGGACTTCACGCCGATTTCTCTGCTGCCGCGCAATCCGTATCTCATCGTTGCCCAGAAGAATCTGCCCCCGGGCAATCTGCGGGAGTTCATGGCCTATCTGAAGGCCAACCCCGGCAAGGTGAACATGGGGCATCCCGGCGTCGGCACCGGCCCGCATCTGCTCGCCATTCAACTCGCAAACCTCGCCGGCGGCATGATGAACTACGTGCCTTATCGCGGCTCCGGTCCGGCGATGACCGATCTCATTGCCGGCCAGATCGATCTGATGGTCGACCAGGTGCAGACCTCGTCGGGACAGGTTCGCGCCGGCACGATCAAGGCCTATGCGATCGCGGCGCCGACGCGGGCAAGCTCGGCGCCCGACGTGCCGACCGTGGACGAGGCGGGTGCGCCGAGGCTGCACATGTCGTTGTGGTACGGCTTCTGGGCGCCGCCCGGTACGCCGGCACCGATCGTCAACAAGCTAAGAGCCGCGGTGCAGGACGCGCTCGGCGATCCGGAGGTGCAGGCGCGGCTGTTGAGCTTAGGGATGGAAATCCCGCCACGCGAGCAGCAGACCGCGGAAGCGCTGGTGGCGCAACAGAAGGCCGATATCGCGTTCTGGTGGCCGATCATCAGGGCCGCCGGGATCAAGCAGCAGTGAGGACGCCATGATCAGGAAAGCGCTTGCGGCCATCGTCATCGCGGCTGTGTTCGGGGCCGGCAACGCCTCCGCGCAGACCTATCCGTCGAAGCCGATCACCGTGATCGTGCCGTTCGCGGCGGGCGGGGCAACCGATGTGCTGGCGCGGTTCCTTGGCGAGCGGCTGCGCGCCATTCTCGGCCAGCCGATCATCATCGAGAACGTCACCGGCGCCGGCGGCAGCATCGGCGTCACCCGCTTGGTGCGCGCGCCGGCCGACGGCTACACCATCGAGATGGGCACCTCGACCACCAACATGCTGCTGGGCGGGCTTTATCCGTTGCCGTTCGATCTCATCGACGACATCGCGCCGATCCTCATGATCGCCAGCGAGCCGCTGATGATCGTCGGCAAAAAGGCTTTGCCGGCGAAGGACCTCAAGGAGCTGATCGCCTGGCTCAAGGCCAATCCCGACAAGGCCTCGATCGGCATTCCGGCGGTTGGCGGCACCGGTCATCTCGCCGGCCTGTCGTTCC